>Ga0209212_1008790_pt1 | contig 10743 bp, 10 predicted proteins | sample RifGroC2_FD_183996 | JGI IMG/M metagenome (GOLD analysis project Ga0209212, IMG submission 183996) | Groundwater microbial communities from Rifle, Colorado, USA - Groundwater C2 (SPAdes) (version 2) | ecosystem: Environmental > Aquatic > Deep subsurface > Groundwater | place: Rifle, Colorado... | reverse complement strand
CGTCTATACCGAAAGCTATCGAGAAGCAGCCGGCGCTTTTCATGGCGGCCAGCAGTTCGGGGTCCACCAGGTCCACACGGGTCATACAGGACCAGGTCAGGTCCAGCCCGCTTTCCTTTATCAGGCCGCAGAGCTTTATGATACGCTCCCGGTCCGCGGTGAAAGTGTCGTCCTGGAAAGTGATTTCCCTTATGCCGTATTTCTCCGCCAGTTCCCTTATCTCCGCGAGGACGCGGCCCGGGCTCTGCGCCCGGTAAACGGAACCAAAAACGCTTTTCGAGCAGAAGCCGCAGGAAAAAGGGCAGCCGCGGGAGGTTACCATGCTGGCCACGGGCAGGCGCCGGTAGCCGAACAGGGCCGGGCGGTAAACGGACAGGTCCAGCAGGTCGCGGGCGGGAAAAGGCAGGGAATCGATATCCAGCGGCTCCGGCCGGCTCCCGGCTTCTCCGGGCTTGAGCAGGAGGCCAGGCAGGCCGGAAGGCGGAGTGCCGGCCGACAGCCTCCTGACCAGTTCGCAAAAAGTTCTTTCTCCCTCTCCTATCACCACGGCGTCGAAACCTTTTTCAAGGCACTGGCCGGGGCGGGAGGTGGCGTGGTGGCCGCCGGCGACGACAAAGCAGCCGCGGCTTGCGTTCTTTATGGCTCCGGCGACAAAAACCGAAGCCGTGAAGGTCCCGGCGTAGACGCTCACGCCCGCTATGTCCGGGCCGAAGCCGGAAACTTCGCTCTCGAAGGTTTCAGCGGTCATTTTCGCGCCTGGCCAGTCTATGACCTTAATTTCCGCTCCGGGGACCCCCTCTCTCAAAAAAGCCGCTATGCTCAGCAGGCCGAGCGGCGGCAGGCAGAGGCCGGCCCCGGCCAGCGGGTTCTCCGGAGAAAAGGAGTGAGGCGGGTTTACAAGCAGGACTTTCATCCGAATATATGCCGCGCGCCCCGGGCCAGGTTCCGAAGCTCGGCGAAGGAACGGACCGAGGCCAGGCGCCTCAGGGCATAGCCCGGCCTGGAATAGAACTTCCTGTTGAAAGACCGCATCAGCCCCGCCAGCTCCGCGGCCTTGAGGCCGCAGACCTCGACTATCTCCTCCGGGCCGGCGTAGGTGGAAAGATAGTGCCCGCCGCGGTAGGTAACCGGGTTTATCTTCCCCTCCTTCACGGCCTGGTCGAAAATGCGCGAGCCCACCACCGGCATCAGCACCGAGAACATAGCGTAATCCGGGTCCAGCTCCAGCGCGAAAGCGAGGCTCTCCAGGGCGGTTTCGCGGGTCTCGCCCGGCAGGCCCAGCACGAAAGAGCAGTTCATCCGCAGGCCGTACTTTTTAGCCAGCTTCACGGCTTCCCGGACCTGGTCCAGCCTTATGTCTTTGTTAGCGCCCAGCCCGCCCAGCAGCTTCTGCGAGCCGGTTTCCACCCCGAGGAAGACCCGGCGGCAGCCGGCCTCCTTCATGGCCGAAAAAAGCGCGTCCGAGGCCGTGTCGGCGCGCACGTCGCAGTTCCAGGCTATCCCCGGCAGGCTCTCCTTCAGCAGGGCGCAGATCTTTTTCGCGCGCTCCGGCTCGGCGGTAAAGGCGCAGTCCTCGAAGCGGAATTCCTTCACCCCGTATTTCCCGGCCACATGCTTCATTTCCTTTACCACGTCCGCCGGGTCCCTGGAGCGCACGTGGCAGAAATAGCCGTAATGGTGGCTGCAGAAACTGCAGTTGAAATTGCAGCCCCTGGCCGAAAGCACGGAGGAGACCCTCCCCCCGGTTACCGAGCGGGTCGGCGGCAGGAGGTAGGCGTCGAAGTTTATAAGGTCGTAAGCCGGCCAGGGCAGGGTATCCAGCTTCATGCGGACGGCCCGCGGGGCGGTGCGGAAAGTCGAACCGTGCTTGCGGTAGCAAAGCCCGGAAACCTTCGCCAGTTCCCCGTCGCCGCCCACGGCGGCAGCCAGCTCGGTCAGCGTCTCCTCGCCTTCGCCCAGCACGGCCGCGTCGGCAGGGCACTGGGAAAGGGCCAGCTCGGGCAGGTAGCTCGCATAAAGCCCGCCCAGCGCGATAAAGACTTCCGGCGCGCCGGCCCGGAGAGCTTTCACGAGCGAGTAGACCTCGTCTATGCTCCCGGGATAGGTGGCGAAGCCGGCCAGCTCCGGTTTAAAGCGCAGCATCTCTTCCAGGGCCGGGAGCGGCGCGAGCGGCTCGGCGTAAAGGTCCAGTATTTTGACCTCGTGCCCGGCCTTCCGCAGGGAGGAGGCCAGGTACATCAGGCTCAGCGGCGGCATGATATTCTCAAGCGCGCGCTGGGCGGGCTTGAGCCGCTGCGGCGGGTGCACAAGGAGTATTTTCACGCGTTCCCGCCGCCGGCGTGGTCTTTTTTGTAAATGTCGCAGCCGGCGCAGAACAATTTCTGGGAGCCGTAGAAATCCATGGTTTTCCTCGCCGCGGCGATCTCGAGGAGCGTCTGCGCGGCCAGGTTCCCGAATTTCACGTCGCGCAGGTAAAAGCAGGGCAGCACGTCGCCTTCGGCGCTGATGAAGATATGATCGTCGGAGGTAAGGCAGAATTTGTCCAGCGCCGAGGCGATGTCCATGAAAAGGTCATAGGAATTGTTGTTCCGGCAGCGCAGCCCGCGCCTCGCGGCCAGCTCGGCGGCGGCCTTCACTATGGACCGCTCCTCGTCGAGAGGCGGCCTGGAGACCGGCGGAGCCTTCTTGAAAGCGTGCAGGTCCACCCGCATAAGCTGCACTTCTTCGGCCCCGGCGTCGGCGGCCAGGTTCACGGCGGCTTCCACCCCGGCGCGGGAGGTTATCAGAGTCTGCACCCGTATCTTGAGACCGGGCAGCCGCTTTTTCAGTTCTTTCAGGAAGGCGACATTGCCGCGCACCTCTTCGGTAAAAGGATGAAAGCTCGCGCCGGGTTCCACCCCGTCGAGGGAAATGCTCAGGCGGTTAATGGTCCCCTCCTCCACGAGGGAGGCGAAGCCGGCGCGGTCGAAGGAGGAAAGGCCGGTGGAGAGGTTCAGGTCGGTGCCGGGGAAGGTCTTCGCCGCCAGGCGCAGCATGGCCCCCAGCTCGGGGTTGCAAAACGGTTCACCCAGCCCTACGAAGTTAAGGTAGCGCGGCGTCCCCTTCCCGTAGGCGGCCTTTATTTCCGAGAGAACTTTATTGAAAAGGGCGTACGGCATGTCCGCGGGATGCACGCCCAGCGGCCCCCTGAAACAGACCGCGCAGCCCAGGCCGCAGCGGGTGGAGACCTCTATAGTGATGTCGAACGGAGGGAAAGCGTAGCGTTTCAGGACCAGCCTGAAGAACTTGCGCGCTTTTTCAGCCAGGGAGGCTTCGAAATACATAAAGTTTCAGGCCAGCCCGTTCTCCCTGTACCAGCGCCCGGTCTTCTCCAGGGCTTCGGCGGCGGTGAAGCGCGGCCGCCAGCCCAGTTTTTTCAGCTTTTCGCTGCTGCAGACCCAGTCGCCGGAAGCCACCCGGATCATGTCGAGGCGCACGTCCATGCGCAGCGGGAAGAAGCGGCAGAAGAACAGCCGCTCCAGGGCTTCCTTGAGCAGGAAACCGGGATACAGCAGCCAGAGCGGCACGTAGAAACCGCTCAGCCGGCGGCCGGAGGCGGCGGCCAGCCCGCCGAAAAATTTCCTCATGCTCAGCGGGTCCTCGGTGACGAAATAAACCTCCCCGAACGGGGCCTTTTCCGCCACCAGCAGGGTCGCGTCCACCAGGTTCTCTACGTAGGTGAACGGCACGGTGTTGTTCCCGGGGCCGAAGAAAGGGAAGAAGGAGAAACGCAGGAAATTGAAGACGAGGGCCATGTTCAGGTGGCGGGGCCCGAAGACGGAGCCCGGGCGGACCACTTTCACCGGGAACTTCTCGGACTTGAAGAGCTCCAGCAGATATTTCTCGCCGTTGTACTTGCTCCAGCCGTACTCCGTCTCCGGCAGCGCGCCGGAAGTCTCGTCGAGCAGCGGCCCCACGCCTGCGGCGGCTATGCTGCTGTAATAAACGAATTTTTTTACGCGGCCCCGCGCGGCCTCCGCCAGGTTGCGGGTGCCGATATGATTTACGCGGTCGAGCTCTTTAAAAAGACCGGCCCTGGAGTAGAACCAGCCGGCAGGCCGCACGGCGGCGGCCAGATGAAAAACCTCGTCCACGCCTTCCAGCGCGCGGCCCAGGCTCCCCTTATCCATCAGGTCGCCGTAAAAGATCTCTACGCCAAGGCCCTTCACGAACTCCAGATGGCGGCTGTCCTTCTGCACCAAAGCGCGCACTATCCGGCCGGATTTTACAAGCGCTTCGGTCAGGTGCGAGCCTATAAACCCCGCGGCCCCGGTTACAAGTGTGATTCCCATGCTGCGTCCTCCTGCTGGCGACTATCAATTATAGTATTTTAGCGAAGTATAACCGCGGGCGCCGCTAATTTTATAGAATCAAACGTATGAAGGCGCTTATCATCGGCGGAACTTCCGGGCTGGGCAGGGCCCTGGCCGCCGAATTCATAGCCGCAGGCTGGGAAACCTCGGTCACCGGAGTGCGCGACGCGGCGCTTAAGGATTTTTCCTCGGCCTTCCCCGCCGCGCGCGCGTCAAAGCTGGACCTCGCCGCCCCGGACGCCCGGGCCGCCGTAGCGGCGCTGCTGGCCGGGCCGGGCGGCGCCGACGCGGTGGCGGTCTGCGCCGGGCTTTATATCGACAACCCCGACACGGACTGGGCCGCCGAGGAAAAGGTCATAGCGCTCAACGCGGCCGGCTGCGCGGCGGCGCTGAACGCCGCTTACTCCTATTTCCGAAAAAAAGGGAGCGGGCGGCTGGCCTGCGTCTCCTCCATAGGCGGGATCCGCGGCAACGCGCGCTGCCCGGCCTATAACGCCTCTAAAGCTTTTCTCTTTAATTACCTGGAGGGCTTGCGGCAGAACGCCGCGCTGGCCGGCGCGGATATCTCGGTCACCAACATAATTCCCGCCTATATAGGCGAAGGGGGCGGCGCCGGCGGGAAGCTGTTCACGGCCATAATGAAGAAGCGGCGCAGCGCCTACATCCCCGGCTACTGGCGGCTGCTGGCCGCCGTTTACCGGAACCTGCCGGACTGCCTCCACGAAAAAATGGCGCGCTGGCACTATTCCCTGCTGAAGCCTTTCATGCGCCGCGCGCCGCGCTGGAACGCCGGACCATGAACTGCAAACTCTGCGGCGGCGGCCGCCCGAAAGAAATTTTACGCTCGCAGGACAGCGGCATAATGAAATGCCCGGACTGCGGCTTCATGTACCGCGAGCCCTACCGCGGCTGCGCCGCCGCCAGGTGCGCCGCCTGCGCCGACAGGTGCATAGACAGGCTTTCCGAGCCAGGCTTCCTGGAAGCGCGCCTGCGCGTGGACGGGCGCAGGGCCAAACGCATAAAGCGCCTGGCCGGCGGAGACCTTTCAGAACTGAACGTCCTGGAACTGGGCGCGGGCCTGGGCTGCCTGGCTTCGCATTTGGCCGCGGCCTCCGGCCGATACCTGGGCCTTGAATCCTCCCCTGTTTTTTACGGCTGCCTGAAAGCTGGTTTCAGGGACCTGGCGGGAAAAGTGGAGAACGCCCTGCTGCCCGGCCCGGAGCACCGCGGCCGCTTCGACCTCCTCATCCTGGTGGATGTGCTCCAGTTCGCGCCCAAACCGCTAGAATTCCTGAGGGAGGCCGCGCTAGCGCTGGCAAAGAACGGCAGGATCTACCTCGAAGTCCCCGACGAATCGCTGATGACCCTCCGCGCTTCGGCCAGGAAGGCGCTGGGCCTATACAGGGGCAGTCCGCTGCACCACGGGCATATCAATTTTTTCACGCCGCGGTCGCTGCGCTTCCTTTTGCGCGAAGCGGGCCTGCGCGCCGAGGTCCTGAAGCAGGCCAGCATAGCCGCCGACGAGGACAGGCTTTTTCTTACGCTGAAGAAAAAATTGCCGGCCTGGGTACGCGCGTCCTCCCTGGCCGCGCGCCTGACCGGCGCCGACACGCTGCTCGGGCTCGGAAATACGGTGTGCTTATGCCGCCGGGCCGGTGCGGCCGCGCGGGCGCCCGGTTTTGCCGGGCTGACACTATGACGCATTTCCTCAAGGGAGCCGCCAGGATATGCCGGTGAAAACATTTGACCCGTACCGCCTGGACCGCAGCCTGATGAAGGCGGCCGCGGCTGAAACGCTCGTAATGCGGAAGCTGGGTTTTGCGCCGTACCGGGCGCTTCTTGAAGCCGCGCTGGCAGAATTCATAGGCAGGGAATACTGCGTGCTCACGGACAGCGGCAGGACCGCCCTGCGCCTGGCCGCGCTGGCCCTCCGCCCGCGGGGCGGCGCCGCGGCCTTCCCCGATATTACCCACCCTTCCCTGGCGGAGGCCGCCATCGGCTGCGGCTTCAGACCGGTGCCGCTGGACATAGACCCCGGCACGCTTAACCTTTCAGCGGCCGCGCTGGAAAAAGCCGCCCCGCGCCTCTCCCTGCTCCTCCTGCCTCACATGTTCGGCACGCCCGCCCCCATAAAAGAAGCCCTCCGCCTCTCCAGGCGCCACGGCTTCGCCGTAATAGAGGACGCCTCCCAGATAATCGGCGGCCGGGCCGGCCGGCGCTACGGCGCCTTCGGCGATATAGGCGTTTTCTCGCTTTCACCTTATAAGCCGGTTTCTTCCCCCTTCTGCAGGGCGGGGGCGGTGCTGTGCGACTCGCCGGCGGTGTTCAGGCGCGTGCTGGCCCTCGAGCCGCCCGCCCCCGGGCCGGAAGCGCTGCCTTTCATCCGGATAAAACTGGCGCGGCTGAAAACCACGATGGCCGGAGTCAGGGCCGCCAACTCCGTCTACCGGCGCGAGCTGGCCGCGCTGAAAAAATACTGCCCGCCCGGAATTTCCGGCGAAACCATGGAATTCCCCCTGCTGCTCCCGGACCGGGACGGCGCCGAAAAAGCCTTCAAGAAAAGCGGCGTGCCGCTGGAGCGGGCCTACAGGCCGCTGCACCTGGAGAAAAACCTGCCCGGGAAATTCCCGGCCGCCGACGCTTATTGGGCCGGCGCCGTGCACCTGCCGGCCTGGCCGCTGATCACCGCGGCGGAATGCCGGCGGGCCGCGGCGATAGCGAGGAGATCGGTTGAAAAATAAAGCGCTGAAGCCTTCCTATGTCGCCCTGGACCTCACTTACCGGTGCGGGCTGGACTGCTCTTTCTGTTTCGTGAAGCGCAACGGCCTGCGCTGCGGCCGGGAGCTGGGCCTGGCGGGCTGGCTGAAACTGATACGCGGCCTGGGGCCGGAGAGAAAAAAATTCTATCTCACCGGCGGCGAGCCGCTGCTGCGGCCCTTCCTTCCCGCGCTTATAAAGGAACTTAAGAACGGCGGCCATTCCGTGCTGGTCACGACCGGGGCCTGCGCCGGTGAAGAAGCGGCGCTGGAACTGGCCCGCTCCGGACCCGACGAGATCGTGATCTCCGCCCACGGCTGGCCGGAGCTGCATGACGCCACGGCCGGACGCGGCTCCTGGCGCAAGACCCTGCGCAATTTCGAACTCCTGAAAGAGCACAGACAGCCGGGCACGAGGCTGACGCTATGGTGCACGGTAAACAGCGCCAACCACGCGCGGCTCCACAAAGTCTACCTGGCCCTGGCGGCCCTCGGCGCGGACGCGGTAGCCTTCAACCACCTGGAATTTATTTCCCCCGGCGACGCCGCGGCGACGCGCGCGCTGCTGGCCGGGTCCGGCTACAGCACCCCCGTAAAAAGCTCCGCGGACCTGGCGAAAGGCATAGACCCGCCGAAGCTCGCCGCCGAGATCGCGAAAATACGCCGGGCGGCCGGGTCCGCCGTGAAGTTTTACCCGCCGCTTTCGGGCCCCGAAATGCGGGCCTGGTACAGGCCCGAAGCCGGCTTCCGGAAAGCGGGGCTCTGCCTCGGACAATTCAACGCGGCCTGGTTTTCCCCCGGCGGGCGCATGATAACCTGCCAGCCGCTGGCGGTGAACATGGGCTCCTGCGCCCGGGGCGCGGCGGCGGCGTATAACGGCCGAACCTACTCCGCCTTTCGCAAGCTGCTGATCAAAAGCGGCGGATTTTTCCCGGCCTGCAGGCGCTGCGGCCGCGCGCCCTACACCGCCATAAGGGGAAAGAATGTTTAACGCCGCCACGGTGGACGCGGAGGAGTGGAACGACACCGTACTCTTCCGCGGCGCCTCCGGCGGCGGGAATTTCCCGGAGAACGTGTCGGACATACTGGCCCTTTTCAGAAAGAGCAGGGTCAGGGCCACTTTTTTCATACTGGGAGAACTGGCGCTTAAATACCCCGACGCGGCGGCGGCGATAGCCGCCGAAGGCCACGAAGTAGCCAGCCACGGCCACACCCACAGGTCCCTGTGGCGCCTGACCCGCGAAGAATTCGCCCGCGACCTGGAAAGGTCGCGCGAGGCCATAAAGGCCGCCATCGGGACGGCCCCGGCCGGCTACAGGGCCCCCACCTGGTCGTTAAAGGGCAGGGAGAAGGAATTCCTGCCGGTCATACGCGACGCCGGCTTCGCTTATGATTCAAGCCTTTACGCCGCCGGCTTCGGGACCGCGCGGCCGGGGCCTTACGAGATCATCCCGGGCCTGATGGAATTCTCCCCGTCCGTATTCAACTTCGCCGGACTTAACCTACCTTTCCTGGGCGGGACCTTCCTGCGCTGGGCGGGTTCCGGCTTCATGGCAAAGCGGATCAGGCGGCTCAACGCCGCCGGCCTGCCGGCGCTCCTGTATTTTCACACCTGGGAATTCGACCCTGGGCCGCCCGCGCCCATCCCCCTGTACAAGAAGGCCGTGCAGTACTACAACGTAAAAAGCGTGCCGGTCAAGGTCGGCGCCCTGCTGGACGATTTCAGCTGGACGCCGATAAGGGACTTCCTGAAATAGATCGGGAGAACCGCTGCCCCTAGGGCTTGTCAGGGCAGCAGTATTTATTCCTGAACAGCTCGAAACCGGGACTCGGGGTGACCGGCATTTCCACGAGGCGGTCCAGCCTGGAATGCTTTATCGGCTTGTTCCCGGCGAAATAAGCGTTGCCCCGGGAGTAGAGCTGGTAATCCAGCTCCCGGGTCTTCAGCTTTAAAAGCCGGGTCCCGCAGGGCGCCTTGCAGGCCGGGACTATCCCGCCCACGAACGGGCAGAACCGGGTCATGGCCATAAGGCGCAGCGGATAATAGAACGATATTTTTACGCCGGCAATTTTCGCGTATTTCCTGAAGACGTACTCGCTGTCGGTTTCCACGCGCTCTATGGCGTAGCGCCTGAGAAAATCCTTTATGTACGCCGCGGGCGTGACGTCGAGCCTGGTCTCCCAGGCCGCACCCGCCTTTCCTTTCGGCCTGGCGGCGGCCTTCCCGGCGACGGGGGCGTCGCCGTCCCCCGTCCACAGTATCGGCCTGGTGCAGCCCGGCAGCCGCGTATGCTTCGTGTCGAAGAAATAGGTCATCAGGCGCCCGAGCGCCAGCCGGAACCGCCCGCGGTACATTTTATCGATAAAATAGAGCAGCCCGATGTCGTTGACCACCACTTCGGTCCCCGGCGCTTTTTTCGCGCATTCGGCCAGCAGCTTCTCCCACCGCCCGAAAGCGGGATCGGTCAAAAGCGTGCCCACCAGGACCGGCGCCCTGCCCGTCAGCTTCCTCACCGCGGAGAGGTCCGCGAAGGAAGGCTGCTTGTGAATGCAGAATTCATCGCCCAGATAGACCAGCGCGCCCTTTACAAGTTCAGGAGCGCCGGGCCCGGAGATCAGTGCCGGGCTTAATAAGGTAGCTCGATCCATATTTATTGAAGTCCACCCTCGCTATAAACTCCGCCGCCGCCTTCACGAAGCCCTTCCTGTCCAGGCCTTTTTCAAGCAGCAGGTTCAGGAAGCGGGTTATCTCGAATTCGGACACCAGCTTCTCCGTATTCAACTGCCGGGCGATCTTGAGCCAGCCCACCCCCAGCTTGTGAAAATCATAGAGCAGGCCGGCCTGGAAATACAGGTTGGATTCGAGCATGCGGTAATCGTGGCCGCCGCATTTGAACCCTATTTTACAGGGGCGCACCTTAAGGCGCCTGGCGCCCGGGCCGCCGGGGTAGGTAAAAAAGCAGAAAGGCACGATGTTCTCCTCCAGGAAAAGGCAGGGCACGAACATGATGGTCTCGGACAGGGCGACCATTTTCGCGGCGTCCTCCGGCATGATCTGGCTGTGCAGGGTAAAGCGGGTGACGCCGAGGTCCCGGTAGAACTCCATGGCCCTGGAGTTGAAGCAGGAACACATGATGCTGGAGACGAAATCGGAACGGAATTTCATCTTGTTGAAATATTCCAGCAGCGCTATGTCGCGCACCACTACGCCGTCCAGGCCGTTCCCGGCCAGGCGGCGGGCGTGGGCGAGCAGGAAGCCGTATTGCTCCCGGGCATAGATTTCATTGAGCGCCAGCAAAGTCTTTTTCCGGAGCTTTTTCGCCAGTTTTATCGAGCTGACGATCTCCTGTTCTTTGGAGAAAGCGGCGCGGTGGCTGGACACCGCCGGGCCGAAATAGATCTCGTCGGCGCCGTTATGCAGGAAGTAGTCGGCTTCTTTCAGCGATTTGATGCCTATGGTTATGCGCATAGCGTGTTTCAGCCGCGAAGAGAGCCTTCGTTCATGTACACCTTGAGGTCCCGGCTTTTTATGAAGGGCAGGGTGACTATCCGGTCGAGCCTTGGGTGCTTCACCAGCCTGTTCTTCACGAAATAAGCGTTGCCCCTGGAGAAGAGCGGGTAATCCAGGTGCGGCG
>Ga0209212_1008789_pt1 | contig 10745 bp, 10 predicted proteins | sample RifGroC2_FD_183996 | JGI IMG/M metagenome (GOLD analysis project Ga0209212, IMG submission 183996) | Groundwater microbial communities from Rifle, Colorado, USA - Groundwater C2 (SPAdes) (version 2) | ecosystem: Environmental > Aquatic > Deep subsurface > Groundwater | place: Rifle, Colorado... | reverse complement strand
CGCCATAAACGAGTGGCGGCCGAACCCGAGGAGGTATTCAAGGAGATCAACCTGTCCTTTGCCGCGATCCGAGAAAATTATCCCGGTTTTCATCGTGCCGCCGTTTTTCTCCATTGCGACTGGACCGAGCGTGGTTCTCTTATCGAGGCATTGAGGGCGGCGTTTGAGCGGGATGTCATCGTGCTCGATCCGAAAATTGAGCAGCTTGCCGCCCAGCTCCCGCCGCCCGGGGAGGTTGCCAGTCCGAGTCTGGTGGCGGCCATCGGCGCAGCCGAGCGGTTGATGTGAGGCGATGACATGAAACTGACCCTGAATCTGGCCAGTCGTACTTATCTCAACCGGCGAGCCCTGCGTTTTTCGTACCTTGGGGTGGCTGCGATCCTGGCGATGTTGTTGGTGGTCAATTTGTACGGATACCTGCATGCCCATACCCGTATCGGGCTGCTCAACGACCGGTTGACCGAACTCGAACAACAGCAGCGGACAGAAAAAGGGCCCCTGCCGCGAAAGATGACCTCCGGGGAGCAGGAACAGTTGGTCGCCGATGTCGAGTTTGCCAATGAGATTCTGAAAAAAGATGGTTTCCGGTGGACCTTGCTACTCGATCATCTTGAGGGGGTTGTTCCCGAACGGGTCGGCATCCGGGGAATTCGGCCGAATTACAGTGAGGGATCGTTCACCCTGAGTGGGTATGCCCGTAGCGTCGACGACCTGCGGAAGTTTCTCGACAATCTGATTGGATCGCCTGATTTTAACGATGTCTATCTGTTACAGCAAGCTCGACAGGAGAGCAAGGACGGCGGCAGCTTGATCGGCTTTTCCATTGTCGTGAAAGGGGCCTTTTGACATGGCCAGAATTTCGCTGCTGAGTGCCGCATGGCAGATGGATAAAAAATATCCTGTTGTGCTAATCGTTCTGCTGCTGTTGAATATAGGCACCTTCGCCGGTTTGAATTACTATGTTTCGCCGCAGGTGGAGCATCTGGAAAAGAATTTCATCGAACGGCAGGCTCAAATCCGCCAAAGCCGCGCGACGGGGCGGGTTACCCAGGAACCACAAGACGATCTCTGGGCCGCTCGGGACAATCTGCAGATTTTCTGGCAGGCCATTCCATCCCGTGCTGAATTTACCGTTCTGATCGGAGATCTTTTCACTCTGGCCGAGGAAGCCGGGTTGGAGATCAATCAGATCAGTTACGATCCCGAGCCGATCAAAGGGCGCAACCTGTTGCGTTATGGCCTGGTCTTTTCGGTGGCTGGAAACTACGGCCAGGTCAAGCACTTCGTCCATTCGATCGAGCAGGCGGAACGTCTTGTCGCCATCGAGGATCTTTCCCTGAGCGGGAGTGAAGATCAGGGAATGGAACAGGTTCGGCTCAGTCTGCGTCTGTCCACCCTGTTTAAAACGGGGGCGTTATGAACCGGCAGAAAATTGTACTCGTATCACTGCTGGTCATTCTGGGGCTGTCTTTCTGGTATGCATACTGGGCCTCGCCGCGGCAGGAGCGGGTGGCCCCGGTCCCTGGCCAAGGGCAAGCCGTCTCGGGAGCCACAACCGGAATTAACGAAAACCGACCAAAGACGGGTCCGCCTGGAAATCCTGGAACGCGGAGTCGATGCCTTTACGGAACCCCGGCGGGACATCTTTCGCCTGACGTCGTCGCGGTCGCTGGCGGCGGTGCCCCAGCCGGTGGTAACGGCGCCGCCACCGGCGCCGACCTTTGCCCCTCCCCCCGTGCAGATGGCGACACCGACTCCTGGACCGGCGGTTTCGGTCCGTTTTAACGTTCTCGGAACTCTGCGGAAGGATGGCCGGAAAACAGTTTTTCTTGGCTTCGAAAATGAGATTTTCATCGTCAAAGAAGGGGATCGATTCGGTAAAAGCAAGGAGTTCGAAGTAGCAGAGATCGCCGATGAAAAGGTTATTGTCCGGCAGGGGGACAGAAGTTTTCCAATAACCATTCCGGTGCCCGAGCAATCGGCCGAAGTTTCATTCCCTCCCGCGGAACCGGCTAGCCGACGGTTTTTTAATGCACGTGAGCCGACCCGCCGGATTATTCCTGGTCCGGCTCGACCTGAACCGGAAGAGGAAACGGAAGCGGCGGTGGAAGACCCGGCGGAGCCGGTCGAACCTGAAAAAGCAATCGAAGAGGGTACCCCGCCTGAAGAAACCTCGCCGGAGGAAGCCGCTGACGGAAATATGAGCTCTTTGCAGTTGAGGAGTATGATCCAATGATGAGGAAGTCTGTTGGGCATGCCGTTGTGTTCGGTTTGCTGCTGGCATTTCTGGGCGGATGCGCCGGCCCTCGGGCGTTCAAGGAAGGGGAAGCCTTTCAGCGTCAGGGCAGGCATGACGAGGCGGTGGCCAGGTTTGCGGAAGCGGTTTCCCGTTCCCCTGAAAGCAGGGAATATCGTCTGAATCTAATTAAAGCCAAAACCGAAGGTTCCCGGAAACATCTTGAGTACGGACGCACCCTGGTTGCCCGCCAGGAATATGAGCAGGCGTTGTTCGAGTTTCGCCAGGCTCGGGCGCTGGACACTTCCCTGATGGTCGCCGTGCAGGAAATCGAACGAACCGAAACCCTGGTCCAGTCGGAGAAGCTCATCGCCGAAGCCGAAACCTTTTATCGGGAACGGCGGTTTGGCAATGCCAAGAGCAACCTGATCCGGGCACTGGAAATCCTTCCCGGTAACCCCAGGGCGCTTGAATTGCTCGACAAGGTTCAGCAGCACCGCATTACCGTCATGGACGGTTTTGAACTCGACGTTTCTTCGGATGCCCCGATCACCTTGACCTTTACGGCCGCCAAGACCAAGGAAGTTTTTAATATCCTGTCCCAGTTGTCGGGGATCAATTTTATTCTCGACGAGGAAATTAAAGAAAAGAGTGTCTCGCTATCCCTTGAAAAGGCTTCGTTTGCCCAAGCCATGGAACTGCTGCTCAAGATGAATGATCTGGGCAAGAAGGTTCTCAACAGCAAGACCATCCTCCTCTATAGCAACACCAAGGAAAAAGGCAAGCAATACGACGACCATATCATTCAGACCTTCTACCTTTCGAACATCGACGCCAAAAAGGCGGTCAACCTTTTGCGGACCATGCTGCAACTGCGCAAGGTCTATGTTCACGAAGAACTCAACGCCTTGGTCGTAAGGGACAAGCCGGAAGTCATCAAACTGGCCCAACAGATATTGGAAGCGGCGGATCGCGGCGATTCGGAAGTTGTTCTCGATCTCGAACTGGTTGAGGTTACTCACAACAACGAGTTGAAGATCGGTCCGACCCTGAGCACCAACTCGGTCAGCTTGGGTCTGAGCAATCCAGGCTCCGGCAAAATCGTCGCCGATACCCTGACCTCGGGGACGACAACGACAACCACCACCGGTGATACAACCACCGGCGATGCCAGCAACCTGGTGCATGGACTCAGCAATCTGCAGACCTTTTACACCCTGCCGACCGTGACCTACGACCTGTTGCGTAAGCTCACCGATTCGGAAATCCTGGCCAATCCGAGCATCCGGGTGAAAAACAAGGAAAAAGCCAAGGTTCATATCGGCAGTCGGGAGCCGGTCATCACGGTGACCATCAATGGCGATCAGACGTCGGAAAACATTCAATATGTCGATGTCGGGGTCAAGCTCGATGTCGAACCGATCATCCAGCTGGACAATACCGTGGTTACCAAGTTGAATCTGGAGGTCAGCAATGCGACCCGGCTGACGGCGCTGCAGAGCGGGACCACGCCGCTGCTCATATCGACGACCAATGCCTCCACGGCGCTTATTCTCAAGGACGGGGAACAGACCGTCATCGGCGGCCTGCTGCGGGACGACCAGTCGAAAAGCAAGAGCACGATCCCCTTTCTCGGCGAAATTCCCCTGTTGGGAAAACTGTTCACCGGTCACAGCAACACCAAAAACAAACGGGAAATTCTCCTTTCGATCACTCCCCATATCGTGAAAAATCTCGACATGCCCAGTGCCGACGTAGCCAGCATCTGGTCCGGCGGCGAGGACGATCTCAAGGCGGGGCCCAATTTCGGTTCGTTCGCCGCTTTTAAGCCCGAACTCGAAGAACCGGCTCTGGCGGCAGCCCCAGCCCTGTTGCCTCCGGCGCCGGCGGCCATTGGAGAAGCTGGGCCGGCAGCCATTGACCCCGCCGGACTGGAAGTCGAGGGGGGGGCGGACTTTGCCGAAATGGTGACGGCTCCTGAAGAAGAGGTCACTCCCGATGCCATGGGAATGACGGCTATTAATGAAGGGATGCCGCTGCCCGGACCGCTCCCCGAACCTGTACCGACAGCCGGTCCGAGTTCTGTTGTCCCGGACGCGATGGCGGTTCCGGTTCCGTCCTCGGAGACGGGAGCAGATCCGGCGGCGGGTCCAGCTCCCATGTTCCCTGCGGCCCAACCGGCGGAACCCATTGAACAAGTGACCTTGGCTCCCTCCTCGCTGCCCACGGTGGCGGAACAGGGCCGGGTCTATCTCTCCGGATCGGCCGTGGTCAATGCCGGCCAGGAAGTTATTCTGGATGTGATGGTGGATGAGGTGACCGGTTTGTACAGCGCCCCGTTATTCGTGCGCTTCGACCCGCAACAGCTGACTTTTGTCAGGGCCGAGGAGGGCGATTTTCTTAAACAGGCAGGTCAAACGACCCTGTTTACGACCAGTGCCAGCAACGACAAGGGTGAGCTGATTGTCGGCTACAAGCAGGGACTCGGCGGCGCCGGGGTATCGGGTGGCGGAAAATTGTTCCGGCTGGTATTCAAGGCCCTGTCGTCCGGACCAACGCAAATCGGGTTTGACCGGATCAATTTCCGCAATCCGGCTGGCAACCGCCTGATTGTACGGCCCATGCCGTTTACATTGGAGATTCGGTAGCCATCTCATGAAGGGTTGGCGTCGGCCATACAATTCCAGGGGATTGACCCTGGTCGAATTGCTTATCGCCATGGCGATTCTCTCCATCCTGGCGGCGGCTGTGTTGCCGGTTGCCGAGGTGACGGTGCGGCGAACCAAGGAAATCGAACTGCGCCGGGTCCTGCGGGAGATACGCACGGCGATCGATGCCTACAAGGCTGATTATGACAAGGCGGTCAAGGAGAATACCTTGCCCGGAGGGGCCACGCTGGGAGATTCGGGCTATCCCGAAGACCTGGAAACCCTGGTGCAGGGCAAGGACTGGGGGGGGGCCAATAAAACGAAAAAGAAATACCTGCGGCGTATTCCCCGTGACCCGTTCGACGTGTATGACGATGGCTGGGGATTGCGCTCTTATGCCGATGATGCCGATTCCACTGTCTGGGGGGGCGGCGACGTCTACGATGTGTATTCGCAGAGCACCGCCACGGCCCTGGATGGAACCCTTTACAACACCTGGTAAGATGCCATTTATGAACTCACTATTGCCTGGGCGCCGCGGCCACGGGGGATTCACCCTGGTCGAGTTATTGATCGTCATGTCGGTGATCGGGATCCTGGCGGCTATTTCGGTGCCGAGTTACACGCGCAGTCTGATCAAGGCCCGCGAGGCCGTGCTCATGGAAGATCTTTACCAGATGCGCCGGGCCGCCGATGCTTTTTATGCCGACAACGCCCGTTATCCCGACTCTCTGGAAGACCTGGTCAGCAGCAAGTATCTGCGGGGGGTGCCGAAGGATCCCTTCACCAACGAGAATGAATGGGAGTGCCAACCCCCGGAGCCGTCGGAGGATGGCGAATTGGCAGAGGGCGGCTGCTATGACTTTCGCAGCCTCAGCGACCTGATTGGACTCAATGGGATTCCTTATAATGAGTGGTAACGGCGATGATCCAGATTTATAATGTCAGCAAGGCTTATCGCAAGGACTCCGCTGCCCTTTCCGACCTGAATCTGAAGATCCCGAAGGGCGATTTTGTCTATATCACCGGGCCATCGGGGGCCGGCAAGTCGACTCTGCTGAAGCTTCTGTATGCCGCGGAAAAACCGAGTCGCGGCCAGATCCTCATCAACGGGCAGAACATCACCCGGATGAGCGGAGGTCGGATACCTGAGCTCCGGCGGCATATGGGGATTGTGTTTCAGGATTTCAAACTGCTCAATTCACGAACCATCTTCGAAAACGTGGCGTTTCCCCTCGAAGTCCAGGGGAAAAAACGCTTCGAGGTAAGCAAGAAAGTCTTCCAGACGCTGAAGCTGGTTGGCTTGGAGCACAAGCTGCAATGCCTTCCCCTGGAGCTTTCCGGCGGCGAGCAGCAGCGAGTCGCGGTAGCCAGAGCGCTGGTGGTCGATCCCCTGGTGCTGATTGCCGACGAGCCGACCGGCAATCTCGACCCCGATGTGACTCTCGATATCATGGACCTGTTCAAGGGGGCCAATGCCAGGGGGTCGACGGTTCTGTTGGCCACCCATGATCGTGAGATGATCCGTCGTTTTCCCCGGCGGGTTATCACCCTGGAAAATGGTCGGCTGGTGGATGACCGAACGCCATAGGGGCTGTCCCAAACGCAATTTTTTATGAGGTTCTGACCGCGGTGGAACGCCTTATTTACTTTATCCGCAGGGCTCTGCGCAATATGCGCCAGTGTCTTTTCCTTTGCAGCGTCGCAATCGGCACGACTGCAGTGGCCCTGACCATGGTTGCTTTTTTCGCCATCGTTGTGCTTAACGTGCAACAACTCACTGCGCACTGGAGTCGGCAAGTTGAAATCGTCGCCTATCTCGACACGGTTCCCGATGCGAAGGCCCTACAGGCGTTGCAGGAGAAGATCCTGGGTTTGCAGGAGGTGGAAAACGTCGAATATACCACTCGGGAACAAGCATTCAATCAGTTCAAAACGCGGCTCGGCAACGATGCCGACTTGCTGGGCGGCGTGGATGCCGATATCCTGCCGGCTTCTTTTGACATTGCCCTGAAACCCCCCTTTCGTAACCAGGCTGGAGTCGATACGGTAGTGAACCGGCTGCGGAACGAAGTCGGCCTTAAAGATCTCAAATTTGGCCGCGAGTGGCTGGAAAAATTTGAATCCTTCGTCGCTTTGCTCAAACTGGGCGGCGCGGTGATCGGGGGTTTTCTGCTGTTTGCCGCGCTGTTCATCGTATCGAATACCATTCGACTCACCCAGTATGCGCGCCGTGACGAGCTTGAGGTCATGGGTCTGGTGGGAGCGACCTCGATGTTCATCAAGACTCCGTTTCTTATCGAAGGGGCGATTCAGGGAGGGCTCGGAGGGGTTATCGCCATTACCGGTTCTTTTATCCTGTTCCGGTTGTTTCTTCATGAGGGCCTGTCTTCCCTGCTGTTGGCGTCTGGAAGTGGCGCGATTGTCTTTTTGCCTCTGTCCTTTCAAGGGATGCTCCTTGGCGCCGGAGTTTTTCTCGGCCTATTCGGGAGCCTGATGTCTTTGCGCAAACTGGTCCGGGTCTGACGTGATCCGGCTCCGCGCGTTTATCTGCCTCTGGCTGCTACTGTTGCTGATCCCCTGCGCCCCGGGGTCTGCCGAACAGAAAAAACTCGACGATACCCGTCAGACCCTCAAGGAAATCGAACAGAGGATTGCCAAGGCGACCAAATCGCTGTCCGAGAAAAAGGGACAGGAAAAATCCTTGAGCAATGACCTGAAGACCGTGGAGCGGGAACTTGGCCGGTTGCGCCAGCGGGTCGATTCCCAGGGGGAGCGCCTTGCTTCGCTGAAAAAGCAGGTTGCCGCTGCCGAACAGGACATTGCCGGCCAGAGGAATGCTTCAAAGAGTTTGAAAGAACAGGTTAACCGGCGTCTTCGGGCCTTGTATAAAGGGGGCGAGATGGGGCTGCTTCGAGCTTTTTTCAGCTCCGGAAGTCCGGCCAGGATGGCCGAGGATTACGACTATCTCGGGCGGATCGTACGCAAGGACCGCGAACTGCTGATGGCATACCGCCAGCGGGTTGAAGAGCTGGAAGCCAGCCTGAGCAAGCTGGCGGCCCTGCGTCAGGAGCAGGAGCAGGTCGTCGCCGCCGGACGGAAAGACCAGGAGTCTCTCAAGGGTGCGGTTCAGCTCAAAAAGCGGCTGCTCAGCAAGGTGCAGAAAGACAAAAGCCAGATCGCCTCGGAGCTGACCGAACTCAAGGAGCGGGCCTCCCGGCTGTCCGGTCTGGTCAAAAAACTTGAATCGACCAAGCCCCGGGAGTATAGTCAAAAATCTTCATCTTTCAGTGCCCAGAAGGGCAGGCTCCCCTGGCCCGTTAAGGGACGCGTTAAGGTTGGCTTCGGAACCGGACGCCATGCCACCCTTGGCACCCTCTACGAAAGTCACGGGATCGAGATCGGCGCCTCCCAGGACCAGCCGATCGCGGCCGTCTGGCAGGGCTCGGTGATATTTGCCAATTGGTTCAAGGGATACGGCAACCTGCTGATCGTCGATCACGGAGGCAGTTACTACACCCTGTATGCACAGGCGTCACGACTGAAAAAACGAGTCGGGGACCTGGTCCAGAAGGGGGAGACCGTCGCTTATTCAGGTTTTGAAGGAAACGATGCGGTATATTTTGAAATCAGGCACCGGGGTACCCCGCTTGACCCGACGGCCTGGCTCGGTTCCCGCTGAGACCCGCCTTCCCGGAGGAAATACGGATGTTTAATAAACGGTGGTTAAGGGTCCTTGCGCTATTGGTGTTTGTTCCGCTCGGCTGGTTTTCGATCGGCCAGGCGACCCGCCCCATTTCGGCGGAAGCCAAGTCACAATACGAAGATATCCGGCTGTTTACCGATGTTCTTTCGATCGTGCGCAAGAGCTACGTCGAAGATGTCGACATGAAAGATCTGATCTATGGGGCGATCAATGGCATGCTCGCTTCACTCGATCCCCATTCTTCCTTCATGCCGCCGGATGTCTACAAGGAAATGAAGGTCGACACCCGTGGCGAATTTGGCGGGCTGGGCATCGAAATTACCATCAAGGACGGAATCCTGACCATTGTTTCGCCGATTGAGGACACTCCGGCCTATCGGGCCGGTTTGCAGGCCGGCGACCAGATCGTCAAGATTGAAAATCGCTTTACCAAGGACATCAACATCATGGATGCGGTCAAGCTGATGCGCGGACCCAAGGGGTCGAAGATCAGCATCACCGTGATGCGGGAGTCCTTCGAAAAACCCCGCGAGTTTCTGCTGGTCAGGGAGATCATCAAGATCCATAGCGTCAAGTCGAGAACCCTGGAGGACGGCTATGGCTATGTAAGGCTGGTTCAGTTCCAGGAGCCCACTTCCGACGAACTGGAAACGGCACTCCAGGAACTGCGAAAAGAAAATAATGGGAGCCTGAAAGGGTTGATTCTCGACCTACGCAACAATCCGGGCGGTCTGCTCGAACAGGCGGTCAAGGTTTCGGATACCTTTCTTGCCGACGGTCTTATCGTCTACACCGACGGTCGCGAGGAGGGGAGCCGGATGGAATTCAGTGCCCATGCCAAAGGCACCGAAAGCGACTACCCGATGGCGGTTCTCATCAACGGGGGGAGCGCCAGCGCTTCGGAGATCGTTGCCGGCGCGCTTCAGGATCATGAGCGCGCCATTATCATCGGGACCCAGAGCTTCGGCAAGGGGTCGGTGCAGACCATTATTCCGCTCAGTGACGATTCCGGCCTGCGCCTGACCACAGCCCGCTATTACACTCCCCAGGGGACCTCGATCCAGGCCCGCGGGATCACGCCCGACATCGTTGTTTCCCAGGTTGAGGTCAAAAAAGCCGAGGACGCCGAGCATTTCCGCGAAAAAGACCTGAAAAACCATTTTGAAACCTCGGATACGAACAGCGAGGAAGCGATTGATTCCGATCTTCAAAAATTCAATCTCGAATCGGACGATCGCAATGACTACCAGTTGATGCGGGCGCTTGACCTGCTCAAAGGACTGCAGATCTTCAAAAATATGAAATCTCCCGCCGCCTGACCCACGTCTGCCGCAGCGACAAACCCGGGGGGATGATCCATCCCCCCTTTTTTCGTGAAACGGAATATGCCTCCCAAAAAACGCCCACGCGGCAAGCGCAGTTCCAGAAAAAAAAACGGAGGCCGTCAATTGAAAGTGCTGCTGGCCTCGCTTTGTCTGGTCGGTTTTTTATTGATCAGCCTCCTGATTCTTTCGTACCTGCGGCAGTCCTGGCAACCGAAACCGGTTCCACCGATCGAAACGGGACAGTTCGCCCTTGAAGATCTACGGGTCGAGCTTGAGAGCGCCCTGCTGCGCAGCGGTATTTCGCTGGACCAGATCAAGACCGGTGAACAAAACGGTGTTGCCACCTTCGACGTTGGGAGTCCCTTTCCCCCCGAGGCAGTGCTCCGTTCGCTCTCCGAACGGGTGCAACGGGTGACTCCCGACGCGCGCATCGACACCGGCATCCATCCCGATGCAATTGCGGTCTACCTGCGGGACCGCATCGTTTACCTGTTGCGGTTTACGCCTCCGCCGATTGAACCGCCCCCTTATCAACCACCCCTGTTGCAACCATCTCTGGTGCCCCCCCCCCTGTCGCCGCCTGGTCGGGGGCGGATGGCGATCATCATGGACGATCTGGGCCAGGATATGCGGTCGGCCAGATCCTTGCTGGATATCGACCTGGCGGTGACCTTCGCCATCATTCCGAAAAACGAGCGGGCGACGCGGGTGGCGACTCTGGCTCATCAGCACGGTCGCGAAGTGATTGTGCATATTCCGATGGAGCCGAAAGGGTATCCGGCCATGAATCCGGGCACCGATGCCTTGTTCCTGAAGCTGTCGGCCGAGGA
>Ga0209212_1008788_pt1 | contig 10747 bp, 12 predicted proteins | sample RifGroC2_FD_183996 | JGI IMG/M metagenome (GOLD analysis project Ga0209212, IMG submission 183996) | Groundwater microbial communities from Rifle, Colorado, USA - Groundwater C2 (SPAdes) (version 2) | ecosystem: Environmental > Aquatic > Deep subsurface > Groundwater | place: Rifle, Colorado... | reverse complement strand
CGATTGAGCCGGCTTGTGCTGCCTCCGGAACTGGATTCTGCGGTGTACATTTTCAGACGAAGGACCTAGGAAAGAGGTTTAGGATGAGATGTGGCCAGCTCAGGGTTCGCCATGTTCTGCTTCCGCAGAGAGCATAACAAGATCGACCCGCCGGTTTTTGGCGCGTCCTTCAGCAGTGGCGTTGTCGGCGATTGGCCTGTATTCGGCGAATCCTGTGGCAGAGATTTTATTGGCATCAACGTCGAAATTCCTCAACAGGTATTTCAAGCCGTTTGTTGCCCGGGCTGTTGACAGTTCCCAATTGGACGGAAACTGGGATGTGCTGATCGGGACGTTATCGGTATGCCCTTCGACACGCAGCGGGTTGTTGTATTGGGTCATCACCTCGGCAATAGTGTTGATCAGGTCGTATGCCTCGGGTTTGATGCTTGCCTGGCCGGAGTTGAAAAAACCGGCCTCTTTGAGGCTGACGATCAGACCACGTCGGGTTATCTCCAGGGTTACCTTGTTCTGGGCACCCTGTTTAACCAGATATGCTTCCACTGCTGATTTGATTTGGCGAAAATCCTTTTCTTCAGCACGTGTCTTTGCCTGACCGGTGCGAGCTCTTCCCATTGGCGCCACTTTAATATCCGGCTTGAGAGATGGAATTACGGTAATTGACTGGGAGGCGATGACGTTGACTTTCGGAGCAGTGGCGCCAGCCGTTGCCATGCCAAAGGATTGTTGAATCGCCTGCATGACCTCTTCGACTTTTTTCTTGTCGCTCTGTCCCATGGCATACAGCACAACAAAGACGGCAAACAGCAGCGTGATAAAGTCGGCATAGGAAACGAGCCAGCGCTCATGGTTTGCGTGTTTTTCAGGTTCTTTTTTGAGTGCCATGGCAGGTTAGTGGCCGCCTACAAAGGCCATTAGTTTCTGTTCAATGAAATGAGGGTTTTCGCCATTCTGAATGGCAATCAGCCCCTCCAGAATCATGACCCGTCGCAACACTTCTTCTTTCATACGGATTTTAATCTTGTTTCCAATCGGCAGGCAGATGATGTTGGCGACGATCAAGCCGTAGATAGTGGCAACAAAAGCAACGGCGATACCGCCTCCGAGCTTGGAGGTATCCGAGAGGTTACCCATAACGTGGATCAGGCCGAGAACGGCGCCGATAATACCGATGGTCGGCGAATATCCACCGGCTGCTTCGTAGAATTCAACGCTGTGTTTGGTATGGTCTTCGTATGCCATGATGTCTGCTTCAAGCGTCTCGCGCAGTTTCTGCGGATCAATGCCGTCAACAACCAGTGAAATCCCCTTCTTGATGAAGGGATCACGTGCCGACTGGGCTTCCTGCTCTAGCGAAATCAAACCATTGCGGCGGGCCTTGGTTGCGTAATTAATGATGTCTTTTACGACCTGTTCGTGATCTACTTTTGCAGGCAGGAATGCAACTTTGACGCTTTTCAGCGCGCCAATGATCGCCGGCAAAGGAAAAGAAACGAACGCGGCACCAAAAGTACCCCCCAGAACGATCATTGCAGCAGTAGGCTGTATCAGCGCCGAAATGTGGACGCCTTCGATCGCTGCGCCGCCAAAAATAGCGCCGAAGCCCATCACCAACCCTATTATGGTAGCTAAATCCATACGCTAGTAATCCCGACTGTGAAATGGTGTCTGATTCTGCCCTCCCGCTGAATGAAGGGATGTCCCCTCATCAGAAGCATTTGGCACATTCTGCTGAGGAGCGAGTGCACGTCCGAGGTACCGCTTGGCCGCCGGAAGAGAAGCCCTGTGCGAAATTCTGGCACGAAACGCGATAATTCGGCTTATGATGGTGCTCGCCCGATCGATCACAATATACCGGTTACCGTTAAAAAGGGTAATGACGGTATCCGGCGTTTCCTCGATACAGATAATATGGTCCGGGTTCAGGTACATCAGCTGTTTATCCAGACGTGTCACTGCAATCATGTAGGCTCCGCCAGACTTATGAGTACGTTTCTATAAATATCAAAAGCGGTATAAGGTCAAGAACTATTTACTCTTTTGGCGACTCTGCAAGGTTCCGCTCAGATTATGGCATCAATTGCTTCAAAGTTGATATGCCGCTCTGCAATCGAATTTATGAGTTCAATCTTCTCACGGTCTTCAGGACCGATTTTTGAGACATGTTCACGCAGCTGATAAAATATTTCTGACGACGTTTCTTCGATGCGAATGTAGGGGATGTTGCTGTCGTCGATAATACGTTGGGTAATATCAGATACAGCCACATGTCCGCCGATAACCAGGCCAGCCAGTTTTTTCTTGTACTCCGGGATATGGTGAAGCGACGAGGCGGTTACCAGCAACTCATCCCGGGAGCTGGTAACAATAAGCAGCGTTGATTCTTCCAGATTGTCAATAACCCGTTGTGAAGAGGCCGCACCCAGCTGAATATTGTGGCAGAGACGGCTCCGATCTACCGGGTCTCCGTGGAGAGGAAGCTGAAGAAGGTCTGCGATGTGAAGGAGGCTCGGATCCGCCAGGGTCGGCAAATAATCAAAGGCACTCGTCACCATGACACCGCTGCCTTGAAACGCTTTTTCAAGATAGCCGAGTGTATTGACCCTTTTTGCAGAAACAAGCTTATTAGCCATGATAACCCGGACATCTGCACGTTCCCTCTGGTAGAGTGCCAGATTGAGTTCAACAGCATCAATGACATTGCCGATGCCGCCACCGGTGACCAGAAGCACCGGCGCATTCAGTTCAGCGGCTATCTGGGCATTATTCATCCCCACAACCGAGCCGACGCCGCCATGACCGGCGCCTTCGATGATCAGAAAATCATATTTTTTTTCCAGTTCATCACACGCCGAACGAATCGCCTTGCGCGGTGCTTCTGCGTCAATTTCACCATCAAGGTACCTGCGCGTAGTTCCGGGGGTCAACGTTACCGGCGACATGAGTTCGACATCCTCTACCATATTGAAAACACAGGAGAACATGGCGGCATCTTTATCGACCATTGAACCGTTGAAATCTATCCACTTGGGGCCGATCGGTTTCATAAAGCCCACCCGGGCATACTTTTTTCGAGCCAGATGCATCAGGGAAAGACTGATGGTTGTCTTGCCGCAATGCTGACCTGTAGCTCCGATAAATATCTTCTTGCACATAGTTATGTAAGGGTCTCCGTCAACTTAGAGGTGGTGGCGTGGCAATACTCTCGAAATAGTCGTCAAAAGCGTCTTCTCCGGAATGAAATCGCAAAAAACGGACACCCATGCCGCTTTTTTTAACCAGATGAAACAGATTTGCCGGAACCTTTTTTGCCCACATGACGCGAGCATCCAAAGAGACCAGAGGACGATCAGGAAGTTCAATTTCGATTCTGATTTTAGAATTGGGAGGGATAACATTGGGCGTTTTGATAAACAGGCCGGTCATGGAAATGTCTTCCGTAAAAGCGACACGCGCAGCGTCATCAATGCCGAAACGGATGGTAATGCGCTTCTTGATGCGTCTGATATCTCGTTTATCTGCCACTCTTTACCGTCCTCCTCTTTCTATATTTGGAAGAACTAGCCGACCATCGGCGGACACCATGCCAGAAATATACCACAATTTCAATAGATAGCAGGAAGTTGCTGAAAAAAAGTCAGGGGAATTTGGACGCATTACTCGGGAAAATTGAATTGACAGAGGAGCGGCAATCATCTACCTTGGCACAAAAGCTAGGGGAGTTTCGACTGAGAGCGGTATGTACCGCGACCCTTCGTACCTGATCCGGGTAATGCCGGCGTAGGGAAGCGCGTCGATTGATGTATTTAAACAAGCCGCTGCTGCGGTTTTTTTTGTTTGTGGAGATCTCTATGAAAATTATTCTGAATGGTGAGTCTCTTGAGACGGTTGAGGGTGCATCAGTTGAAACAGTGTTAAAACAGCTCGGCATCAGTCGTGAGAGGGTGGCGGTCGAACTGAATACCGACATCGTTCCGAAGGCGGATTATGAAAAGCAGCTTCTTTCGGATGGCGATAAAATAGAAATAGTCCATTTTGTTGGCGGAGGATAACCGGATGACACAGACCTCAGACAAGTTGATCATTGGCGGACGCGAATTTACGTCACGCCTTATGGTAGGTAACGGCAAGTATGCCAGCTTTGAACAGACCGCACAGGCACTGGAAATGTCCGGGGCAGAGATTATTACTGTGGCAGTGAGACGGGTAAATCTTGACCGGAGCAAAGAGTCGCTGCTTGATTACATCGACCTGAAGAAGTACACTCTGCTTCCCAATACTGCCGGTTGCTACACGGCAGACGATGCGGTTAGAACCTGCCGCCTTGCCCGGGAAGCAGGCATGTCTGATTTCGTCAAGCTTGAGGTGCTGGGAGATGAGAAAACCCTGTTCCCGGATAACGAAGAACTGCTCAAAGCGGCAAAGATTCTGGTAGCCGAGGGATTCACCGTCCTGCCGTACTGCAGCGATGACGTCATTGTCTGCAAAAAGCTGGAAGATCTCGGTTGTGCCGCTGTCATGCCGCTCGGGGCTCCTATCGGCAGCGGGCTCGGCATTCGCAATCCGTACAACATCAGAATCATTCTGGAGAATGTCAGCGTTCCGGTCATCGTCGATGCCGGGGTCGGCTCGGCTTCCGATGCCGCTATCGCCATGGAACTCGGTTGCGCCGGAGTTTTGATGAATACCGCCATCGCCGGGGCACAGGATCCGATCGCCATGGCGGAAGCGATGAAGCTGGCGGTTATTGCAGGTCGATTGTCGTTCAAGGCCGGCCGGATTCCGCGTAAGCTCTACGCAAATGCCTCCAGCCCGCTGGATGGTTTGATCAATTGAATTCCGTCTTCTAGATGTTGATAGCCGACTTCAGCCTGTATCTGATAACGGACCGGCATCAAACCGCAGGCAGGCCGCAGCTGGACGTTGTGCGCCAAGCGCTTGACGGCGGTGTCAAGGCCGTCCAGCTGCGTGAAAAAGATTTGTCCGGGGCAGCCCTGTTCAGGTTAGCCGCTGAAATGAGACGGCTCACTTCCGATTACGGCGCCCGGCTTATTATTAATGATCGCCCCGATATGGCGTTGGCGGTTGGGGCTGATGGAGTTCACATCGGAATCAGCAGCATGCCTGTGGCAGCCGCCAGGCGGATACTTGGTGACGATAAAATAATAGGCTACTCTGCACATGCTATTGACGAAGCTGAACGTGCCCAGGCTGACGGCGCTGATTTTGTCACCTTCGGCCCGGTGTATGCAACCCCATCGAAAATGGCCTTTGGCTCTCCTTGCGGTGTCACAAAACTGGCAACCGCAGCCTCAACTCTGAATATTCCTGTTATCGGCCTGGGTGGGATCTCTCAGGCAAACATCACCGAAGTACTGTCCGCCAATAGTGCGGGTATAGCAGTTATATCTGCCATACTGGCGGCTGCTGATCCGAACGTTGCCACCACCACCCTGCTGAAAAAGATAGAAGAGTATGTCCAACACACCTGACGAACTAATCCACCCGCACCTTCATATCAACTCCTACGGTCACTATCTGCGGCGCTGCTTCGGCGTCCGGATCAGCAAGGTCAATGTCGATGCCGGTTTTACCTGCCCTAACCGTGACGGCAGCAAAGGGACAGGCGGCTGCATTTACTGCAACAACGTGTCGTTTTCCCCTAAGGAAACCCAGGCGGTTGTCCCGCTTGAGGAACAGATGGCGACCGGGATGGCTTACCACCGCGCCCGTCTCGGCTCCAGGAAATTCATCATTTACTTTCAAAAGTATACCAACACCTACGGTTCGGTGGACCTGCTGTCTGACTTGTATCATCGGGCTCTCGATCACCCTGATGTGATCGGCATCTCAGTCGGTACACGCCCTGATTCGCTGACCGATGAGGCGCTCGATCTGCTGACGGACATAGCGCGCACAAAATACGTCTGCCTTGAACTCGGCCTACAATCCATGGATGACGCCATCCTGGACCGCATCAACCGCGGCCATACCCTGGAGGACTTTGTTCAGGCGGTCAATCGGGCTGCTGGTCGGAATTTTGACATCTGTGCCCATCTCATTTACGGTTTTCCTGGGGAGAGTGCTGCGGATTTTTTGAAAACAGCCGAACTAGTGACCAGCCTGCCGATCAACTCGCTCAAGCTCCACCAGCTTCACGCAGTGGAAGGGACCGAACTGGCGGAGTTGTATCGCCGTGGGGAATTTACCCCGCTTACTCTGGAAGCATATATTACGACGATCGCCGATTTTCTCGAACTGCTGCCGCCGCACGTAACCATTCAGCGGCTGTACGGCTCAGCACCACTTGATATTTGCGTCGCCCCGCAATGGGGACTGAAGAACAACCAGATGTGGTATGCCATTGTCAATGAATTGACTCGGCGCGGCAGTTGGCAGGGGTGCCGGGTCGCCTGACCACAAATATTCAGCTCAATGCCCCGTTGAAATACTTGCCTCCACGGCAAACCGCTTGATCTTGCGGGTCGTTGTCTTGGGGAATTCATCCTCCCGGATCGTAAACTTCCGCACCCGCTTGTAATCAGCCAGACTGTTACAGGCTTTTTGAACTTCAACCCGCAGCAACGCTTCAACATCGGCCTCGCTCATAGGGCAGTTGCCGTCAATGCGGCATTGATGGTCGAGCGCCTCCTGATTCGGAAAAATAATTGCGTGAATCTCCTCGGATGCGGTGCCTATCCCGTGGCCGTAAACCATAACCTCGGCTATGAACTGGCTTTTGAGCAGTTCGTTTTCCACCTCTTCCGGATAAACATTCTTGCCGTTAGGGGTAACGATCAGATTCTTGACCCGACCGCTGATCGTTAGAAAGCCGTCGGGGCTGAGAAAGCCGAGGTCGCCGGTACGGTACCAACCATCGGAAAGCACCTCCACCGTGGCCTGGGGATTCTTGTAATATCCCTGCATGACATTCGGCCCCCTTACCACTATCTCGCCGACACCATCATCGTTCGGCTCATCAATCCGTACTTCAACACGACCCAACACACGACCGATAGTGCCAAGTCGTTTGGCTCCCGGCTGCTCGGCGCTGATAATAGGTGACGTTTCCGTAATGCCGTACCCCTGATAGATCGATAGACCGAATTCCGTCATCCCTTTGGCAATAGCCGGATCCAAGGCCGCGCCGCCGCTGATGAATATGGTGCCTGAGCCGAACGTCTGGCGGATTTTCGAGGTGACGATGGGGCGTGTAAGAGGGACCGAGAACAGCAGTTGCGAGAGCTTTTTGGCATTAACATTTTTGGTGATCCGATCAAGGATCATCCGGTACACAGCCGGCACGGCGAGAAAGAAGGTCGGTTTGACTTCTGCCAGATTTTCCCCCAGCTTCTTCAGCGATTCGCAGAAAGAAACCATCCCCCCCAGCGACAGCGGCAGAAGGATGCCGCAGACCTGCTCGAAGACGTGATTGATCGGCAGAAATGACAGCGTGTGAATGCTGTTGTCGAGCTGAAAATGCGCCGCGGCTCCTTTGATATTGGAGACAATATTGTCATGGCTCAGCATGGCCCCTTTGGAGCGGCCCGTTGTCCCTGATGTGTAGAGAATTACCGCCGTATCCGTATGGTTGCGTGGTTTTTCCGGGAGCGGAGCACTGTGGCAGAGGGTGTTAAGCGACAGGAACTTTCCCTCGCGGGTAAGCTTGTTGCGGAGCCGCTCCGCCGGATCGAAGGGATCGTTCGGTGTTACAGCTCCGGTTTCAGACGACGAAGAACATAAGAGGCGATGCGCCTGGCGAGCCAGCACTTCCAGTGTCGTGCGCCGTTCTGACGGCAGATTCACGGTGGAAACCAGATCGCGCCACTCTTCAATCAGAGCATCCAATACCTGTACAACCTGGGAATCAGCACTGTCGGTTGCAATCGGCGTAAGAGTTATAATGCGCTCCAGAGTCGGGATATTTGGAAAGATATCCAGCAGCAGGTCAAGACACGGCGGCGCACTGAACACAAAACGGGCGTCGCAGTCCGCCAGTACATGGCGCAGTTCTGCCGCTTTCAGCTCCTTATCAATCGGCACCACGACGCCGCCAGCTTTGAGAATTCCCAGATAGGAAGCCACCCACTGCGGCGACGATGGTGCCAGTAAAGCAGCGTGGTCGCCACAATTGAAACCACTCTTGATCATACCTGCAGCGATCCGGTCAGAAAGCTCCCACAGAGCTCCATAGGTCATGTTGTGCCAAACCCCGGCAAGCTTATAGCGCAGTGCCGGTTGGTCGCTGTATTTCTGACAGCTCTCCCTGATCAAGGAATCTATGGTTTGCATCACAACCCCCAAAACAATGTTTTGGGGGCATAGTAGCATAACTGTGCCGCAGTGTGTCAAAGCTAAAAGCGCCCCATTCGGGCAGAAAATACTTTTTTGGCGTTACCGGGAATGCTATAGTGCCGCCACACAGTTAACGCAGATAGTACCTATACAAAGGAGTACTTTTAATGTCCGAACTTCGAGTCCGTTTTGCCCCCAGCCCCACGGGATATCTTCATGTGGGTGGTGCCCGTACGGCGCTTTTCAACTGGCTGTTGGCCAGAAAGCAGGGGGGTACATTCATTCTGCGTATTGAAGATACCGATGTGGAGCGCTCCACCAAGGAATCCGTGGATGCCATACTGGAGGGAATGAAGTGGCTCGGCTTGGAGTGGGACGAAGGGCCGTTTTATCAGTCCGATTCGTTTCCCCTGTATAAAGAATACGTGCAGAAGCTGGTTGATGAAGGCAAAGCCTACAAATGCTACTGCACCTCCGAAGAGCTTGATGCCAAACGCAATCTGGCCATGCAGGAAGGGCGCAAACCGAAATATGACGGCACTTGTCGTGAACGGACTGAACAGCCCGTAGGCCAGCCGTATGTCATCCGTTTCCGGGCTCCCCAGGGGGGCGTAACCTCATTCGATGATTTGATCAAAGGAACCATCACCTTTCCGAATGATGAGTTGGATGACCTGATCATCCAGCGCACCGACGGCACACCGACGTACAACTTCTGTGTAGTGATCGATGATGCCAGCATGCGCATCACAACGGTCATTCGCGGCGATGACCATGTTAACAACACGCCTCGTCAGGTCCAGCTCTACGAAGCGCTCGGCTTTCCGGTGCCTCAGTTCGCCCATGTGCCGATGATCCTCGGCTCCGACAAGGCGCGTCTCTCCAAGCGCCATGGTGCCACCAGCGTTATTGCATACCGCGATATGGGCTTTTTACCGGAGGCTCTGAACAATTATCTGGTGCGCCTGGGATGGAGCAACGGTGATGATGAAATTTTCAGCCGTGACGAAATGGTGCAGAAATTCGACATACACAATGTGGGACGCTCTGCCTCGGTCTTCAATACGGAAAAGCTGCTCTGGCTGAATGCTCACTACATCAAAAACGGTGACCCCGAACGCCTGGCCGACCTTCTGTTGCCCCACCTCTCCAAGCGCGAGGTAACAACCCTGAACGGCCCTGACCTGATGGCGGTGGTCAAGACACTTCAGGAGCGTGCCCAGACTTTGGAAGAAATGGCGGAACGTGCGGTATTTTACTACAACGCACCGACCGGCTATGACGATGCGGCCCTGGCCAAGTTTGACAAGGAGCTGCTCGTCGCCGTTCTGGATACGGTAGCCGAAAAACTAGCCTCAGCCACGGAAGCCGACGTGCATGGCATAGATGCGCTTTTCAAAGATGTCTGCACGGAAAAAGGGTGGAAGATGGGACAGGTTGGGCAACCAACCAGGATCGCGCTTTCAGGAGGCACACAGGCTCCGGGAATCGGTGAAATTGTGGTTACGCTGGGTGTGGAAGAAACGATCCGCCGGATTCAGAAAGCCCGGGAGTATATCGCACAGAAATAGGTCTGAATGCGCACCGAGACATTCAGTAATACCCAAAGGGCTGCCAGGAATAATTTCCTGACAGCCCTTTTTTTCGTTGAATGAACTGAAATGAGCCAAGAAAAAAAAAGGGGAAACCCTTTCGGATTTCCCCTTGTAACATACCTGTGCAACCAACCCAGCGATTAACGCTTGGAGAACTGGAAGCGGGCGCGAGCAGCTTTTCTGCCGTATTTCTTACGCTCTTTCACGCGTGAGTCACGAGTGATGAAGCCGGCTTTTTTGAGGACGCCGCGCAGTTCGGGATCGTGCAGCAGCAGAGCTTTAGTGATGCCGTGCTTGATGGCACCGGCCTGGCCGGTATCGCCGCCACCGGAAACAGTGACATACACATCAAAAATGCCAACTTTTTCAACCAGCTCGAACGGCTGACGAACAACCATTTTAGAGGTTTCACGACCAAAATACTGATCGAGGGTTTTGTGATTAACAGTAAATTTGCCTTCGCCAGGCTTGAGCCATACACGAGCGATTGAGCTCTTGCGCTTGCCTGTTCCGTAATAAGTTACAGCTGCCATATCTTTTTCTCCTTGAGAGTATTAAAGTGCCAGATTCTTGGGCTGCTGAGCTGCGTGTGGATGACTTGATCCCGCATAGATCTTAAGCTTGCTGAGCATGGCCCGGGCAAGTTTGTTCTTGGGGAGCATCCCTTTAACAGCTCTCTTGATAAGATCTTCCGGCTTTTTCTCAAGCAGTTTGCCAGCTGTGATCTCTTTCAACCCGCCGACATAGCCGGAATGATTGTAATAAATCTTATCGGCCAATTTGCGGCCGGTCAGGGCGATCTTTTCGGCGTTTATGACGATGACAAAATCACCGGTATCAACGCTGGGAGTGTAAAG
>Ga0209212_1008784_pt1 | contig 10754 bp, 12 predicted proteins | sample RifGroC2_FD_183996 | JGI IMG/M metagenome (GOLD analysis project Ga0209212, IMG submission 183996) | Groundwater microbial communities from Rifle, Colorado, USA - Groundwater C2 (SPAdes) (version 2) | ecosystem: Environmental > Aquatic > Deep subsurface > Groundwater | place: Rifle, Colorado... | reverse complement strand
GCTTTCTTCTTTTCCGCGTATTTTTAGGCATGAACCACAAGCATAAATTTCACCTTTCAATTTTTTGAACTCCGATACTTTGACTGAAATATCAAAATCTTTAGTATCGGGAATAGTATCGAGCTCTGAACCTTCGCTCATCAAAAAAATTTCTACTTGATGATTGGCTTTTAGCGAAGTAATGCCGAAGCGGAATGTATTCCACATATGCTCGGGTTTATTTGATTGTAAGATAATGCCTAGCTTCATAAAATTATTTTGGATTTTTCATATTTGTATTATAACATTTCTGGGGAGAAACTTGAATTGGATTATACTAAAATAATCAATCTAAAATAATGTTGGGAATTTTTTCTCTAATTTTAGTTAAAGATTTCCTGTAGTAATTTTTATCTATTTCGCAAGCCGTCAAATCAAAGCCCGCATTGTGGCAAGCGATAGCAATTGTCCCACTTCCTAAATGGGTATCTAGTATTTTATCCCCCTTTTTAGCAAACATTTTTAAAATCTATTCATAAAGCTCAACTGGTTTTTGTTCTAAAATCTTCGGTATATCTTCCTTTTTTAAATAGGGTCCGAAAAAATTTATTTGAACTGTTATAGTTTTCCCCATATTTCAATGATTTTTAAAAATGTGGTATATTATAAGTGATACTAATTGATACTTTTAGGATAACATGAAAATAGATAAAAAACAACTTTATACAACCGAAGAAACGGCAAAAATTCTTAAAGTTTCACCAACCACAATAAAACGCTATATTGCCAACGATAGAATACCGTCAATCAAGTTTAATGGAATTAGACGAATTAAGGGGTTAGATTTGGCAAAAATTTTAAATTCCACCAAAAAGCAATATGCTAAATAATTTAATAAATACTATACAAAATATTGATTGTTTGGAAGGTTTTAAACTAATCCCCGATAAGTCCATAGATTTAATTCTTACTGATCCGCCTTATGGATTGAACAAACAAGGAATAAAAAATGATCATGATTTAAGTTCATTTTATTCTATCTTGCCAGAAAGTCACTGGGTCTTAAAAGATAATGCTTTCTTTATAACATTTTTTAGCACAAAATTTTTGCCAAATATTTTTGAAAATAATCCTTTTCAGTATTTTTGGAATTTCGTTTTATATTGTCCTAACGGCCAAGTGATGTCGCCGATAGGATTTACAAAATATATGTCTTGTGTTGTTTTTAAAAAGGGTAATCCAAAAATGATTAAGAGGGGCAAGGATATATTCGTTGATACGCCCGGGAAAATGGTTGAACCTGACGAGGGATTTATCAATCACCCCACGCCAAAACCAAAAACTTTTATAAAAGAAATATTAAATTTATTTTCAAAAGAAAACGATGTCGTTTTAGATCCGTTCATTGGAAGTGGAAGCACAGCGGTTGCCTGCAAAATTCTTAATAGAAACTACATCGGTTTTGAAATTAACAACGATTACTGCAAATTATCTGAAAGTAGAATAAGTAAATTTTAATATGGAAAATAAACAAGAAATACTAGGTCAATATTTTACCAAAATAGAAATAGTCCGCCAACTATTATATTTACTATTTAGTTATAAAAAATACGATAACAAAATTAAAATTTTAGAACCCTCTTTTGGAACGGGCAATTTTATCAAAGGGTTAAAAGGAAAGAACTATTTAAACATTGACGGGTGCGAAATTGACAAAAATTTAACTAAAAATCCTTGTGATTTTTTTGAAATGCCGTTAACAAAAAAATATGATTTATTGATCGGCAATCCGCCATTTAGCAAATACAACCTGAAAGAGAGTTATTTTTCATTAACAAATTACTTTAAATCTGCCGTTTGGCCATCGTTATATCTCACAAAAAAAGAATTAAAGAAAGACAAAGAAAAAATAGAAAATATTTTTATTCTAAAATCATTGAAACACATTAAAGATGAAAGCTCATCAATCGGGTATGTCTTGCCTATTTCTTTCTTTATTAAAAACAAGAATAAGTCCGTAAAAGATGAAATTCTTAAATATTTTTCAACAATAATAATTTATCAAAATGACAAAATATGGTTTGACCGAAATATACCTTGTTGCTTCGCTATTTTTGCTAATATTAATAAATTAAAAAATAAAATTATTGTAATTTACGAAAATAGCATAAAAAACGAGGAGGTTTTTGATATAAAAAATATACACGAAGAACTAATTCCACAGGTAATTTTCCATAAAAATAATGGCTATATTAAAAATGATAAGGGCATCCCTCTTGAGGAATTTTTGGAAAACAAAAACATAAAAGTCAAAAAATCTTATAAGGAAAATAATATTTCCGCCAGCAATATTCTAGAAAAAAATAAAATTCCAGCAAATAAACTTGTTGAAAATTACAAATTGGCGGTAGTGAGAGTTGGTAATGCAAGCGTCGGAAAGTGCGGTCTAATAAACATAAAAGACGATATTCTAAATGATATGTTTTATATTTTTGATGTTAAGGATCAATATAAAAAAAATAAGCAGATAAAGGAAACAATCTGCCAACAAATAAATCAAAAAATAGACTATTTTAGAAACATTACTTGCCGTGTTGGAAGTAAATCAATAAAAAAAGAGGATGTTTACAACTTCAAAGTAATTATCTAACTATTCCACCCAATAATCGGATTATATCATTCTTGTGATTTACCGATGAGTGAGCCAGAGCCTTTGCAACCGCAACTATGGATTGTTTGGACGGGCTCCAACGACATTTCGCCCCTGGTCCCAACGGATTATTAGTTAAAATATTGCCTTCGTTATTCTCCAATATTATATTAGGATGATTAAACCCAATCAGTACGAACATGTGTGCAGCTAAAGTATAATCTCCCATTTTAAATGTTATTTTTACTTTTAAATTTGTATCAACATTTTTTTCAAATGAATAAAAAATTTCTTCATACTTATATACTGCAAAACCACCGATATTCTGATTAATATTTTGTTTTTGTGCTGCTCTACTATAATAATCAGAATCTCTTAACGAAATATTTATCTTGCGTAATTGACGTATTAAATTCTGAATATCGTCTCTCGTAAATTTTTGAGTTATTATTTGAATCAATTCATCGTTTGTAATCATCCATTCAATATAAGAATTATCAAAGTTGACTACATCTGAAGCGGGTTTATTTATGTGATTGCCACTTTCGTCACAAATTCTTACCTTACTCCGAGGAGATGTTAATTTTAATTCAATTACATTATTGTTTATATCTATTGTTGACATATTAAGATAAAAAATAGTTTATATCTTTTTTTAAAATTTTTGCCAGCTCTTTTAATTCGGCGGCGTCAACCCTTCTTTCACCTCTTTCTATTTTTGAAATATAAGATTGAGGTTTTTTTAGTTTTGAAGCCACATCTTCTTGCTTTAACCCAGCATTAAGTCGAGCTGTTTTGAGCTTTTCTATGATATTTTTATATTCTTTTGAATAAATTGACTTTGACATATCTATTTGTATTGTATATCCTATTGTTGTATAACCCAAAATAGGTTATGATAATAAAGGGAGTAAATCTATTGTGCGCGCAAGGGCGGGCGGGGCAAGCACAACATCTTTTTTCTTGGCGGCGCATTTCGCAAAGCGAAATACGAAAAATTGCGGCGGGAGCAGGATTCGAACCTGCGGTACCCTTGCGGATACAATGGTTTTCAAGACCATCCGAATAAACCGCTCTCGCATCCCGCCTCAAGTCTATTTAGGTTCTATTCTTTTTTGTCCAACTTATCAAGCCCTAAAACTTTTAATGTTAAATAGATTATTAGTTTTTCGTTATTAAAACATAATTTTTCAGTTTTGATACTTGCCAGAGAAGAATCGAATTCAGAGTCAGGATTACCACAAAAATCAAGATTAGGGCGTTGCCTCCCAAAAATATTCCTCCCATAACCGCGACAATCGAAGCCCCCAGGGTCGTAATGATATTATCCATTCCGACTCCGACCACGGCATCGCCGATTCGCCCAGCCGGATTCACCGTAAAATCGTGAATCACCATCATCTCTCCCAGGCAGCCGATAATCCCGGCCAGAACTCCGGCCACAACAAACGGCATGCCGGTAATATTGCAGAAAACTTCAACCGCATTAACCATAGCTTCCGCTGCCAGCAAGATGGCTATGCCGGAAAACAATAAATTTACAAAAATGACAAGATTTGACTGACTCTGATAATTCTCTCTCAGAGAGTCTCGAACGGCAAAACTCTTTTTTTTGGCTTTCCGGAAATGATACATAGTTAAAGCGCATAAAATCAGAATAATCAAGCCCACTGGTCTGATTAATTGGTACAGGTCGCCGCTGATATTCGGGGGCGGATTTTGAATCCGGCCGAAAAGAACCATGGCGATTGCTACCACTGCCGTTAAAATCGTCAGGATATTGAAAACATCCATGGCATTATCCAATTCTTCAAGAGAAGGTTTTTCCGAATGTTCAGCCATCGGCCTGACTGTCCCGCCTTTCTTTATTAAGGAAAACATCAATAATGACTGATTTTTCCGATTGGCTAGATTCTGCCTAAAAATGCACCAACTGGCATGGCCGACATTATAAATATTTGACCCGAAAGTGGTAGCTGCGGCGATAATGGCAAAATTAATCGCCAGACTATAATTAGTGTCTTTCAAGCGCAAGCTGACAATGGCCGCCACAATGCCCAAGGCCATGTCCGGAAAAGCCGTAGCTAAAGACTGCAGAAATCCGCTGGCAAGTTTTGTTCTTTTGCTTAAGATATCCGTCGTTTCCTCAATCACCTTAGCCGTCCCTTGCAGAATAAAGCCGGCGCCAACTCCCAGAATCAGAATAACCGCTCCCAGTCTCAGACAGGAATTGTAATCTTCCCCTAAAAAAATAAAGACACCAAACCTTAAAACAATGGCCACAACCAATAAGATAAGAATATAAATAAATCTGTTTTTTGGAACTTTCATAACGATTCGGGGCGGTGGCGATGTCCGCAACTTTGAACCGAAGTATCGAGCAAAACGGCTAACTATCAGGAATCTTGACTTGATTATACAAAAATTAAGACGAATTTACAAAGAAAAACCAGAATGGTTTGAAGTGCCGAAACCAAAGTCAGATAAAGGACAAAATGCGGTTGATTATTCAGTTAAATAAACCCTGTATTTTCATTCAAATAACGAGGCGCCTTATCTAACATGTGTTGTGGTGTATATAACCAAAAATTTATTGGCTTTGACGGATCGTGAGTTTTTAGCCCTTTTGTACTATTTAGAGCAACTGTCAGTGTTCTACTTTTGCATTCATTATTAAAGCAACTAATTAGAGGAAATCTGGTTTTTTCGCTATTCGACCATTTTTTTAAAACTTTTTTGTCTTCAAATAAAGAAGCTTGACCTCCTTGAGCCATTTCCCATTCTTTGTATTTTTCAAAATGGCCGTAGGAATAAGCACCAAGACCAGCAAAATAATCAGCAACCTGGACGAATATTTCTTTGTGAGATTCGACTACCTTAATCATTTTTAGTTTAAGTTTTATAAAATCAGTTTTATTTATACCAAATAAGTCAGCGGCGAGTTGATGCTTTTTACTGACTAAACACTTTCCGAGGGTTTTCCAATCCATGGAGGATTGTTTATCCGGTCGCCAAAACCAACTGGAATTATTATCCCAGCGTTTACTTAAAACATTCCGTACTAACTGATAATACATCATACCAATATTAGTATTATCGTCTCTATTAGAAATATCTTTGTGCCTCGAATCTTTCATATCCCATATCAATACGTCGACTCTAATTTTGTCTAAGTGGCTAAATATAAATGCATGTAATTTTTCTGCAGCAAATTTATATTTCGCGTCACGAACTTTCTGCCACTTAAATTCGCCACCAATACCAGAGCTTGAAAATATTGTTTTTAATTCATTGCACAAATTCCCCTCATGCCCAAAAGGGAATGTAATTAAACCGAGACTGTTGTATCGATCATCTTCATGTCCAGAATCGTCAGAAAATGCAAGATGATCGCATGTAATTTTTATGGGGTGTGGATAACTCATACTTGTTGACCTTCTATTTTCCTTCTATAATTAATAATATACCTCTGAACATAATGCCACGTCAATAATATATGTTTACCAAAAAACAAAAATTAGTTCTCGATTTTATAAAGGAGTACCAAAAGAAAAAAGATTACTCTCCCTCTCTTGAAGAGATACAACAACACTTCAAACTTGCTTCTGTTTCAACGGCCCATTTTCATATTAAACAATTACAGAGAAAAGGATTACTTACAAAAGAGGAAAAACATGGTCGAACGATTTCTGCCATGAAAGAAGAGAAGACACTGGAAATTCCGTTGGTTGGCAGTATTGCGGCGGGACAACCTATTGAAGCAATCGAAATGTCTGGTGAGACGATTACCATTCCGAGAAGTGATATCAAGCTACCTTTTCAGCACTATGCTCTCCGAGTAAAAGGAGATAGCATGATCGAGGAAGGAATTTTCAATGACGATATAGTTGTCATCCGATCTCAAAAAACTGCTGATAATGGACAAACCGTTGTAGCTATCATTGATGATAACCAAGCAACTCTCAAAAAGATCTTTAAAGAAAAAGACAAAATCAGACTTCAGCCGGCAAATAAAAACCTCCTGCCATTTTTCAGAAAAAGAGTTGAGGTTCGTGGAGTCGTCGAAAAAATAATTAGAACACTATAGCACTATGCAAAACCAACGAAACAAGATGACGTATATAAGTTTATTTAGTAGCGCTGGTGTTGGATGCTACGGTTTCTCGAAAGAGGGATTTGATTGTGTTGCAACTGTTGAACTAATCAACAGACGTTTAGACGTACAAAGACACAATAATAAATGCCTCTATCCTAGTGGATATATAGCAGACGATATTACAAAAAAAACGGTACAAGAAAAGATATTCTCAGAAATTGATCTTTGGAAATCGAAACAAAGCCTAAAAGAAATTGATGTTTTATTGGCGACCCCTCCATGCCAAGGCATGTCAGTTGCTAATCATAAAAAAGGAGATGAACTTGCACGGAATTCTCTTGTTGTTGAATCGATCAAACTCGTGGATGAAATTAGGCCGAGAGTTTTTATTTTTGAGAACGTGCGCGCTTTTCTTTCTACTCTTTGCACTGATATCAATAAGAAGCAAAAAAACATTCGAGAAGCAATTGAAGTTAATCTTGGTGGTAAATACAATATCCACTATCAAGTAATAAACTTTAAGGATTATGGCAACCCATCAAGTAGGACGCGAACACTTGTTGTTGGAGTAAGGAAAGATATTCATGAAGTTACACCTCTTGATTTAATGCCACCCCTGAAAGATGGCGGTACGTTACGTAATGCAATAGGCGGTCTTCCCTCCCTTAAAACAATGGGTGAAATTGATGGAAATGACATCTACCATAATTTTCGACCATACGCCGAGCACATGCTTCCTTGGGTTGAAAATATTAAAGAAGGTCAATCTGCATTCGACAATATTGATCTCAAAAGACGACCCCACCAAATCGTAAACGGAAAAATTATTAGCAACGAAAACAAAAACGGAGATAAATACTCGCGATGCTATTGGGATAAAGTAGCACCTTGTATTCATACAAGAAATGATATTTTTGCGAGTCAAGCGACTATCCACCCAAAAGATAACAGAGTGTTTAGTGTTAGAGAATTAATGAGGATGATGTCAGTACCAGATTCTTTTAATTGGGTATCTATTCCCTTAAATGACTTGAATAAATTTACTATAGAAGAGAAGAGAAAGATCCTTAAAAAGGAAGAAATAAACATCCGACAGTCTCTCGGTGAAGCGGTGCCGACCATTATATTCAATGGTATAGCGAAAAATATTAACTTTAAGCTTAAGAATATTGAAAAAAATGAAGCTCAAATAAAAAAACTTATTACTGATAAAAGACTTGATGTGGAAGAAAATTTAAAAAACTTCCTTAAGGAGAAAATAAAAGACTTAAGCTATCCTGAATTAGCAAAAATTGTTGAGCTATCAAATGCCCGGCGTCTTCAACATGCCGCCTATTACACAAGACAAGACATTTGCTTCACCATAGTGAAAGATCTGCCTGATGCATCGAAATTTGAAAGGCTCTCCATCTTGGAACCATCAGTTGGAGCTGGTAACTTTCTTTCTCTTCTTATTAAAAAGTATAGGACGGTAAAAGAAGTCGAGATTGATGTTATTGATATTGATAAAAATGCAATTGAAATTCTGAAGCTTCTGCTCAAAAAACTTGATGTTCCTAAAAATATTCAGATCAATTTAATTAATGTGGACTTCTTGTTATATGGAAAAACCAACCTTTTCAATCAATCAAAACGTTATGACATTGTAATTGGAAACCCGCCATTTGGAGATATTTCAGGGAACAAAGAACTTCTCGCACTCTACAAAAGCAATAAACACAATACCGAAACGAATAATCTCTTCTCATTTTTTCTTGAGAAAGCGATACAGCTAGGCGACACTGTGGGACTGATCATTCCTAAGAGCTTTCTTTCGGCACCAGAATTTAACAAAACGAGAGAACTTGTTTCATCTTTTGCTATACAAAAGATTACAGATTATGGCGAAAAGGGATTTAAGGAGGTAAAGATTGAGACAATCAGTTTAATTATTAATACTCGTAATGGGGGAACGAAGACACTTGTCGAGTCTTATATAAAAAACGAAATCGGTTATAAAGATCAATCTTACATCTGTTCAAAAGACTTTCCTTATTGGTTAGTATACAGAAATGAATTTTTTGACTCTATCGCAAAAAAACTTCGATTCAATATCTTTACCTCATATCGAGACCGACAAATTACTAAGAGAATAACAAAAGACAGAGGTAATATAAGGGTCTTAAAATCAAGGAATATTGGGAGGAATGAAATACTGGATATTCCAAATTACGATTCTTATGTAGACTCTCTGGAGGGTTTATCAATCTCAAAATTCTTGGATAGAGAAAACAGTGTTTTAGTACCAAATCTGACTTATGCTCCACGAGCCTCGTTCTTACCAAAAAATACAATCGTTGATGGCTCTGTGGCAATTCTTACTTCAAAAGAAAGTGGAATCAGAATAACAGAAAAAGACTTAGACTACTTTGGCACGGAGGAATTTACACAGTTTTATCGGGTGGCAAGAAATCATGGCACTAGATCACTAAATATCGATAATAATTCAGTATTCTTTTTTGGTGTCAGTCGTTAGTCGGTTATCTCTTGCGAATAATCTCTATCAGCTTTTCAAAGCTAGTGTTGGTTGAAAGATCGAGGCCGTAACCAATATTAACTACATGGATAAAGCGTTCCTTAGCGTACAGATTGTCCCCCTTGTTTATTGAGGTGGTAATTGAATCCATTTTTGACAACAAGCACTCTTTCTGGTATTCAAGATCTATTATTTGTGTTTTATTTTCAGGATGCGCTCGTGTGTTGTGTTGTTGTGATGTAAGCAAAATAAGGTTTTCGAGATAATCAGAAATTTCTGGAAATTCGTTTTCCGGGAAAATATGATGAACTTGAGTTGCCACTCCTACCGATAGACTATCCTTGACCTCACTGCTTGTGTGGTGGCGTCTTATAATATTTTTTACTTTCTGGACTCGATATATAATAACCTCAGATTGTTCAATAATTTCTCTTAACATCTCCTGTCTGCTCAGTGTCTTATCTTTTCCTATATCCCTAAAATTCTCACGGTTATACATGAGATCGGGGTAAATGAATCTACCAGGAGTCATGCGTCCTTTCTCTGTTCCCGGGATTTGGTAAAAAGCGGAATAAGGATTTAAGACTTTTGGAAATATTCGGTTTATTTCAGTATCGCCGTTAATTTCTGTAAACCCACGCATGAAAGCCTGAAAGTCATTTTTTAGTGCCTCAAAATCTTCTACGCTTAAAGTATCTCCTTTTGCTTTTGTCTTGTATAATTCTAATTTGTTTATGAAGCCACTATCCGACAAAACTTTTTCAATATAAATAACCAGAAAACGCCAAGCATTTCTTTCATTTTGAGATATATATTCAAGAATGTCCGACCTTAGAACCGTATATATATTTTTCCTCCCAACTTTCTTTTCCTCCAGAATCTTAGCAAAAGCTAGCGTCTTTAAAGGTTGAGCTATAAACTTGTCATATTCAGATCCCGCAGTTTTATTCTCTGGAGATGGTTTCCCAAAGACCGCTACTGTATTTTTTACAAAGTATGGGAATTCCCAAATATCTCCAACAATAAAAGTTGTACCCGTATCCTTTCCGCCCAAGAAGTTAACAATACAGTCTGCAATAAACGACAAAACATCAGGAGTGACCTTTTGATCCATAAAACGCGAATACCCAGGAGCTTGCTTCCGGATATCCAGGTCGACTTGATTAAAATGTTGTTTTAGTAAATTTTCCATATTTGATACTTAGAATACCCTTACTTTGCTTCGGTTCTAACTTGGACATCTGGCGGAGGAGGTGGGAGTCGCCTACAAGTCCCCGCTTCGCGGGGCTCGCAGGCCGCCCCTCGTCCCTCATTTCGTTCGGGACTGCGGTCTTCGAATCCCACTTTCATATTGCTAAAATCCAATATCTAAAGATATGGATTTCATCAAAGCGGAGGAGGTGGGAGTCGAACCCACAAACCGCTGTTTAGACGGTTACAGTTTAGCAAACTGTTGGCTTACCATTCGCCGCACTCCTCCAATTCTACCTTAATCTATACCTTATCTAGATATT
>Ga0209212_1008783_pt1 | contig 10754 bp, 8 predicted proteins | sample RifGroC2_FD_183996 | JGI IMG/M metagenome (GOLD analysis project Ga0209212, IMG submission 183996) | Groundwater microbial communities from Rifle, Colorado, USA - Groundwater C2 (SPAdes) (version 2) | ecosystem: Environmental > Aquatic > Deep subsurface > Groundwater | place: Rifle, Colorado... | reverse complement strand
GCTGCAGCTTCGGAAGTTGGCAGCTTCACCCCCCCCCCGACCCCCTCCCGTCAAGGGAGGGGGAGCACCGGCGGAGCCTCAAGCTCGCGGCAGCGAATCGCCCGACCCCCTCCCGTCACACCGACTGAGCCCCAAGCTCCCTGCAGCGCACCTCACGGCGTGCCGATCCGGTACACGGTGCCGCCTTCGTAGTCGGCCAGGTACAGTTCCCCCTTTTCATCCTCCCCGAAGGTGGAGATGCTGAGCTTGCTGTCCAGCAGCAGTTGCTTGTCCCAGCCGCCGCCGTTTTTCCGCAGACCCCAGATCCTGCCGCTGCAGAAGTCGCCGTAAAAGTAGATCCCTGCCAACGCTGGGTTCTTGCCGCGGTAGACGTAACCTCCGGTCACGGAACAGTCGCCTCTGCCATGGCGGTACTCCGCAACCGGCAGCACCAGATCCCGCCTTTCGTTGCATCCCGGGTTCTTGAAACAGCTGCTCCCCTCCATCAGGTTCCAGCCGAAGTTCGCGCCGGCTCCGCTGCCGGCCGGCAGGTAGTCGATCTCCTCCACCACGTTCTGCCCCACGTCCCCGATGTAGAGGTCCCCGTTTTCCCGGTCGAAGGAGAAGCGCCAGGGATTGCGCAGCCCATAGGCCCAGATCTCGTTGCGGAACGGATTGCCGGCAGGAACGGCAAAGCCGGCGGCTGTCGAGGGGCTCGATGCGGAGTATCTTGCCCAGCAGGGTGTCCTTCCTCTGGCCGTTGCCCCGCGGATCCCCGCCGCTGCCGCCGTCGCCGGTGCCTATGTATAGGTTGCCGTCCGGGCCGAAGGCGAGCTGGCCGCCGTTATGGTTGGCGTAGGGCTGGGTTATTTGCAGCAGCTCCTTGCGGGATGCGGGATCGGCCCGGTCCGGGGCGGAACCGACGGCGAAGCGGGCGATGACCGTGTTGCCGACCCCGGTCCTGTTGGTGTAATTCAGATAGAAGGCGCGGCTGCGGGCAAAGTCGGGGGGAAAGGCGATCCCCAAAAGCCCCTGCTCGCTGCCGCTTGATTTGACCAGCTTGCTGAGGTCCAGAAAGGGAGTGGCGCCAACGACACCATCGCGCACCACCCTGATCCGCCCTTTCTGCTCCAAAACGAAGAGGCGGTTGCTGCCGTCTCCGGCATGGGCAATGGTGGTCGGGTCCTTGAAACCTTGCGCTACCGGTGTGAGGGTGATCGATGCGGGAAACGAGGCTCCCTTGCTGGTGGGGGCTGGAGCCTCGCCGTTGCTGAAGAGCACCATGGAGAAAAGGAGAGCCAGCACGCAAAGGACCAGGGCTATCTGGAAAGCTAAGGCATCTCCCTTCTTCATCTGGCTCACCTCCGATGGGTCAGGACGGGCGGATCAGAGGGGAGGGGAGGAAACGGTTCCCGGAAAAGATCCCGGTCCTGCTTTCGGAATGATGACGGCAGGCGTGTGCGGCCGGGTTTTCACGGGCAGCTCGTCTTCAGCCAGGTTTTCAGCCAGCTGCGCGCATTCCAGGCAGATATTGCCCCAGTAGATGTACTCTTCCAGCATGGTCATGTCATACGGGGGGAGAAAGTCCGGGCCTTCAGTGAGGTGAGGGTAGGCGGCGTCGAGCTCCGCGGAGTCAATGTGGCTCTGGCAAACAAGGCAGATATCAAGGTCCATTTTGACTATCCCTCTTTGTCTTAAGGCTGCATATTTTTCTAACAGATAGGCAGGGTTTTGCAAGGAGAAAATACGGGAAGTCGCTCATTTGTCACTGATCCAGAGTCCAGGCGCCACATTGCAAAAGGGGAGGGGTGGAATCCAGGAGAGCATCCGGTTCGGAGCGCGGGGCGAGGCACGTGTTCGCCCATCCTTTCGCGACGCATTGACGGGAAAAGTTAGTAAATTATAATACTGTGGTCTTGCCGGGCCGTTTCGCAAAGGAGGAGCCATGAACCAGTACCCCGCCTCAGCCGCTGCCTCGCCTGAACCGCAGATCATCTGCCGCAGCTTCCGTGACGCCTTCGTGGGGAGCGCCCCGGTCATCCTCCATGGGCGGCCCGGGCCGGACCAGGTACGGGACTTCGCGCGCAGTACCGCCGCCGGGCTCCAAGCCCAGCCGCCTCGGCTGGAATGCCGTTTCCTCTACGACTCGTACGGCAGCGCCCTGTTCGAGAAGATCACGCAGCAGCCCGAGTACTACCTCACCCGCACCGAGACCTCCCTTCTCGCCGCCAACTCCTGCCGCATCCGTGAACTGACGGGGGGAGTGACGCTCGTGGAACTTGGCTCGGGGAGCTCGCTGAAAACGGATTACCTTTTGCGCGCCTGGCTGGATCTCTCAGCCAGGGTCTGCTACATCCCGGTCGACGTCAGCGAGAGCGCCCTGGCCGGGGCCTGCAGCACCATCAGCGCCAGCCATTCCGGTGTCAAGGTGATCGCCATGAATTGCGAGTATCAGGAGGCCTTGCCGCTGATAGAGCAGGTTTCCCCGGCGCTGGTCCTGCTCTTGGGAAGCACCATAGGCAACCTGGAGCCCGAGGAGATGTCGCACTTTCTGAAGTCGATCTCAGCCTCCATGAGCGGGAACGACTTCTTCCTGGTGGGAATCGACCTGGTGAAGGAGCGTGAACAACTGGAGTCGGCCTATAATGACGCGGCGGGGGTGACGGCTTGTTTCACCCGCAATCTCTTCGAGCGGATGAACCGCGAACTCGGCTGCCTTATCGATACCGACGCCATCGAACATGTGGCGCGCTACGACGCGGTCAGCGAGCAGATCGAGATCTTCGCACGCTTCACCCGGCAGCAGACCTTTTTCCTGGCGCCGCTGGGGCAGCACTTCACCATTCACCAGGGCCAGATGGTGCGGACCGAGATCAGCAGGAAATTCCGCCTGAGGCGTTTCATCCCCTACCTGGAGCAGTTCGGTTTCATGACGGTGGAAATCTTTACCGACGAGTTGGGATGGTTCGCGCTGCTTCTGCTGCGTCGCATGACGTGATAGGGAGCTTACGGCAGCTCAATCTGCTACTTATCACGATAAGGAAGATGGTGCCGGAACCGGCGAAGTTTCCGAGGCTCACCGCAGCGAACATCTTGTCCTTGACGAACATCCAGGCGTACAGCGTCGTGATCAGCGACCCGATGCTCCAGCCGCCGAAAGTGAGCAGCGACAGGGAGAGCGCGTGGCTTCTGTCTCTCCAGGCGCTGACGATCTGCGGCAGGTACAGCAGCACCGCGATCACGCCGTTCAGGGCATAGAGGGATTTGATGGTGAGCAGGAGGGTCATCGGTCCGCTTGTGGGAGCATGTGGCAGTTAAGGGGAAAAAGATGAAGTTTCGCTTCAAGTTGCAGCTGGGCCAATGATCTCGACCGCGCTGCTGCCTGATACCGAAGCTGAAGGGTCTCGTGTCGAGAGTTCCAGCCGTGCTTATGATATTGCATCACGGCAGTAAAAGCAGTGCCCTGTGTCACAAAAAGCGCATCTCCTGCCGGTCAGCGCATCTTCTGCCTCTCCTCGCCAGCAATCTTCCCCTGCCTTCCTTCTTGTTCCAGTGAGCGGCAACTCCCCCTCCCTTGATGGGAGGGAGGGGGTAGGGAAGGAATCCCGGCTTACGGGAAAGTCGCCAGCACGTGTTCGCCGATCTTCTTGGCGTCGTCATCGGAGATGGTAGCTTCGTCGAACTTGGTCATGCCCGGCCCCGGATTGCGCATCACTCTCACGATATCTTCCGGTTTGGTGATCTTGCTGCGCTCGGCCATCCCTTTGGCGCTCAAAGTCTTTTTCGGGTTGATGGTGTTGCCGCCAGCCGGATGGCAGACCTCGCAGTGCTGCTTGAACATTTCCGCTCCGGTCAGTCCTGGCGCAACGGGAGCCGCTGGTGCGGGGGTCGCTGCCGGCGCCGGTGCCGTTGTTGCCGGTGCCGGGGGCGGAGCTTCGGTCTTCTCCTCCTTCTTGCACCCCGTAAGGCCACTCGCAGTTAATGCCAGGATCGCCAAGGTCACTGCAATGCGTTTTTGCATGGGGATTCCTCCTGTTAGGTTGGATTAATCCGGATCAGTATAGCAAATAAATCGTAATTAGCTTGAATCCGTCAATATTGCAGGTTGTCAGTGCCATACCCCCGGGCGCCGAGTTTTGACAGAAGGCTGTCTCATGTTAATTTTCTTCCCCGACAATAAGGTGCTTGATACACTGAAGTGACGGCATCTTCACAGGGAATTGGCAGCGACTGCTTATTGGGAAGCGCTTCCCTGGGAAGGCCTACCAGGCCTTGATCGGGATGAACAGAAGTTCAGAAATGTGTCCCAAGGCCATGACACAGCTGTGCTACAGAAGGGGACGCTATATGAGAAAGCTTGCGGTTGTTGCCGGGCTATTGCTGTTCTTGGCAACTCCATTGGCAACGGTGGAGGCTGCCGGTCAGCAGGCAGGACAAGTTGCTACAGATATAGAGGAAAAATCGGACAGGACTAAGGGGTACGCCTGCGACTGCTGCCAGAAGTGCCAGGCAGCCAGGAGGCCGGTTGTGCCCCAGGAAGAAGCTGGCCCTGCCAAGAAGGCGAACGGCTGCAAGGAATGCTGTGACCGATGCGGCCTGAAAATGCCACCGACTCCTGACGAAATCCCGCCCGAGGTCATAGAAAAGGAAGTTCCGCCCGAGGTAAAGGACAAGCAGCGGCGCTGATCTCAGGCATCTCCTGCCCCCTCCCTTTATGGGCGCCTTTGCCCCCCTCCTTTTATGGGAAGGGCTGGGGGAGGGTAAGCTCGCCTAAGTTCTTCTCACTCCTGAAGCTCCGCCAGATTCCGATACAGATCTAAGGACGCGGGGTTGGCCAGGGCTTCCCGGTTGGTCACCTCCTCGCCGTGGATCACGTTGCGCACGGCGAGCTCGACCTTCTTCATGTTGATGGTGTAGGGGATGTCGGCGACCGGTATCACCTTGGACGGCACGTGACGCGGCGAGACCTTCTCTTTGATCTCGCGCCTGATCCTTTCCTTGAGCTCTTCACCCAAACTCCCCCCCGGCGCGAGCCGGACGAAGAGAATCACCCGCTCGTCCCCCTGCCAGCGCTGCCCTACCACGAGGCTGTCGGCGATCTCGGGCATGGTCTCCAGCACGCGGTACAGCTCGGCCGAACCTATGCGCACTCCCCCGGGATTCAGGGTGGCGTCGGAGCGGCCATGGATGATCATGCCGCCGGTTTCGGTGAGCGTGCACCAGTCGCCATGTGCCCAGACGCCGGGGAATCTCTCGAAGTAGGCTTTGCGGTACTTGGCGCCGTCGGGGTCGCCCCAGAAATAAAGGGGCATGGAGGGGAAGGGTGCGCTGCAAACCAACTCGCCCGGCTCGCCCAGCACCGGCTTCCCCGCCTGGTCGTAGACCTCCACCCGCATCCCCAGCCCGCGACACTGCAGCTCCCCGGTATAAACCGGACCGGTGGGGTCGCCCAGCGCGAAACAGCCGTTCAGATCGGTCCCTCCCGAGATGGAGGCGAGCTGCAGGTCGGACTTTATTTCCCGATAGACGTAGCGGAATCCGTCGGCGGAAAGGGGCGAGCCGGTGCAGAGGAGGGAGCGCAACGACGTGAGGTCGCAGTCCTGTCCGGGCCGGGTGCCGGAACTCGCCAGTGAGTTGAGGTAGCGCGCGCTGGTGCCGAAGACGGTGATCTTCTCGCTCTCGGCGAGCCGCCAGAGCGTCCCCGGGTCCGGGTGAAACGGGCTCCCCTCGTAGAGGACGATGCTGGATCCGCAGGAAAGGGCACTCACCAGCCAGTTCCACATCATCCAGCCGCAGGTGGTCAGGTAGAGGATGGTGTCTGCCCGCTTGAGGTCGGTATGGAGCAGCAGTTCCTTGCGGTGCTGCAGCAGGATGCCCGCGGCTCCCTGCACCATGCACTTGGGGCGGCCGGTGGTGCCTGAGGAGTACATGATGTAGAGCGGCTGCTCGGCGGGGAGCTGGGCGAATTCGAGGTCTTCGTTGTCGCCTGAGCCGGCGCTGAAGTCGTGGTACAGGGTGGCGCGGGGGATGTCATCCAGGCGCGGCTCCCGGTCCAGGTAGGGGACCAGAACGACCCGCTCGATGGACGGGATCTGCGCCACGATCCCCTTGAGCTTTTCCAGGCAGTCGAAGCGCTTGCCGGCGTAGAGGTAGCCGTCAGCGCTGAAAAGCACCTTCGGCTCGATCTGGCCGAAACGGTCCAGTACTCCCTGGATGCCGAAGTCCGGCGAGCAGGAGGACCAGGCCGCGCCGATGCTGACGCTGGCCAGCATGGCGATTACCGTCTCGGGGAGGTTGGGCATAAAGCCGGCTATCCGGTCTCCCGGTACGACCCCGGCTTGCCTCAAGGCCTGCGCCAGACGGGCTACCGAGCGATACAGCTCGGCGTAGCTCAGCCGCTCCGGCTCGCGTTCTTCACCCTTGAATATGATCGCCGTCCGGTCGTCGCGAAAGCGCAGCAGGTTTTCGGCAAAGTTGAGCCTGGCGCCGCTGAACCAGTGCGCGCCGGGCATGCGGGTGGGATCGTCCACTACCTGGTCGTAGTTCCTTGAAGCGATTACCTCGCTGAATTCCCATAAGGCGGCCCAGAAGGCGGCGATATCGGTAACGGACCAATGGTACAGCTCGCGGTAGCAGTCGAAGCGGGTGCCGTGCCTCTCGTTGACGAAGGAGATGAAGCGGCACATGGCGCTGTTTTGCACCCGTTCCTGTGACGGCGTCCAGATAGGTTCTTGCATGTGCTTACCCTCGAAACCAGCTGCCCCTGAAACTTACCCCCCTCCCAGCCTCCCCCTCCGGGGGGAGGAGCCATTGTGCTTTCCCTTGTCAATTGTCAATTATCAATTGTCCATTGCCTCTCTCACACCATCTTCCGGTACTCGCCCCCCACCTCCATCAGCGTCCGGGAGATCTGACCGAGCGTGGCGTGGCGCACGGTTTCCAGCAGCTCGCCGAAGACGTTGCCGTCGTTTAGCGCCACCTGCTTGAGCCGCTCCAGGTAGACCGGGGCGTCCTCCTGGTGCCGCTTTTTGAAACTGCGCACCCGGGTGAGCTGGCGCTCCCAGTCGGCGGGGTCGGGGCGCACCACTTCCGATACCGGGGGATACTTCTCCTTGTGGCCGTCGGGGAGCTCGAAGCTGTTGTAGCCTACCACCTTGCGGCGCGGCGGCTCCGGGTGCTGCGGGGTGGGACGGCGCCGCTCGCGCTCGTACTTGGTGCTGTTCTCGGCGATGCAGCGCCTCTGGTAGCCGAGTTCCGTGGCGGGACCCACGCCGCCCAGCTGATCCAGCCGGTCGAACTCCTCCAGCACCTGCGCCTGCACCTCCTTGACCAGCGCCCGAAAGGCGTAGGAGCCGGAGAGGAGGTTCTGAATCACGAACCCCTCGGACTCCTCGCGCAGGTAGTTGGCTACCATGGCGGCCTGACGCACCCATTTCTCGGCAGGGGTGGTCATCGGCTCGTCGGCGGAATCGACGTGCAGCGAGTTGCTGTTGGCCAGAAGCCCGACCAGGGCGTGGTAGGTGAGCCGCACCGGGTTCAGCGTGTCCCACTCCTCGGCCTGCAGGGCCCGCCCCGAGGTCTGGGTGTGGAACTTGAACTTCTGGGAGCGCACGTTGGCGCCGTAGACGTCGCGCAGCGCTATGGCCCAGATCTTCCGGCACACGGCGCCGTAGGCCAGCCACTCCGCTTCGTGGGAAACCTTGAAAAAGAAGGAGAGGCTGGGGGCGAAGACGTCGACCGGCATGCCGCGCGCCTGGAAGTTCTCCACATAGGTGAAGCCGTTGGAGAGGGTGAAGGCGAGTTCCTGCACCGGGCTCGCCCCCGCTTCGCCGATGTGGTAGCCGGAGATGCTCAGCGAATAGAATTTCTCCACCCCGTTCTCGATGAACCACTCCTGCACGTCGCCCAAAAGCTTGATGGCGAAATCAGGCTGGAACAGGTTCTCGTTCTGGGCCTGGATCTCCTTCAATATGTCGGCCTGCACCGTGCCGCGCAGGTTCTTCAGGGTCTGCCGGCGCAGCTGCTCGCGCTCGCTTTCGGCAAGCGGCGCGCCGCGCTCCTTCTCGGCCCGCTCCAGCTCGATCTCGATCGCCGCCACGAAGTACATGGCCAGGATGGTGGGGGCGGGGCCGTTTATGGTCATGGAGGTGCTGATGTCCGGGATGCGGAAGCCGTCCAGAACAAGCTTCATGTCCTCCCAGGTGTCGATGGCCACCCCTCCCTCGCCGATCTTGCCGATGCTGCCGGGATCGTCGTCGCTGTCGGCCCCGTACAAGGTGATGCCGTCGAAGGCGATGGAGAGCCGCGGCTTGGCCACGCCGCGGGCCAAAAGGTGCAGGCGCCGGTTGGTTTCCTCAGGCCCGCGCAGGCCGGCGAACTGCCGGGTGGTCTCGCCCGCCGACATGGTGCGGAAGGGATAGATGCCGGTGGCGAAGGGAAACTCGCCGGGGAGCCCTTCCTCCAGGAGAAAACGCAGTGATTCGACGCGGTCCTCGGGATCCGGGAGCGCCACCCGCATCAGCTTCAGGCCGTTCGGGGTCTCGACGAAGGTCTCCATACCCATGCTGTGCGCCGCTTGCTGCGACAGCTCTTGCCATTTGCCCGGCCATTGCCTGAGCAGCTCGGCGCAGGCGGGATCCAGGGTGTCGCTGTCCAGCGGACGGGAGCGGACCTTGCCAAGCTCGCCCGCAACGAAACGGTCGTAGCTTCTGACCTGGTCGGCGATCTGGGCCAGGTAGGTGCGGCGCCGGTGCGGCACCAGGGTGTTCTTCTTGGCGTAGCTGAAGATGTTCTCGGCCGCCGGCGGCGCTTCAGGGGTAGCCCACCCCAGCCGCTGGCAGATGGCCGCGAACAGGCGGCGCGTGCCGGGGTCGCGTGCGGCCTTGGAGGCGGTGGGAATAAGCGCCTCCTCCTTGTCCAGTTCGCCGAGCACTCCGCGCAGCTCGGCAAAGGCCGCCTCGGCCCCCTGGAGATCGACCTTGTTCAGCACCACGATCCCCGCATCCCGCAGCAGCTGGTCCTTTTGCAGCTGCAGGGCGCTGCCGTACTCGCGGGTCTTGACGTAGACCAGGAGATCGGCCCTGAGCGCCCCCAGGTCCAGCCCGGTCTGCCCCGCACCAGGGGTCTCCACCAGCACCAGGTCGTATCCGGCGGCGCAGAACACCCCCAATAACTGGGGCAGGCGGGGCGACAGTGGCGCATAGGGGCTCCCGGTCGACACGCTGCGCAGCCAGACGCGCTCATGGTAGATGGCGTTCATCCGCACCCGATCCGCCAGAAAGGCGGTGGTCGAGCGGCCGGTGGCAAGGGAGGGATCGTTGGCAAGAACGGCGACCCTCTGCTCCGGGAACCCGTCCAGGAACTGCCGGACCAACTCGTCGATCAGGGTGCTCTTGCCGCTGCCGCCATCGCCGGACACCGCCACCACCTTGGTCGGCCTCTGCCCCGGTCCCGGCGCCAGCGCTTCCAGAAGGTCGTTGCAGCTCTCAAGCGGCGCCGCCTCGGCAAAAGTCAGCAGCCGGCTGACCTCGACCGGATTGCCCAGGCCGCCAGCCCAGGTGGCCGGCTCCGGCGGCCCGTTGGCATCGGGGGGGCGCGCCAGGATCCTTTCGGTGATGTCGAAGGCGATGGCATCGAGCGACCAGCCGGGGCCGTAGATCTTCTCCACTCCGGATGCCTCCAGGGTGGCCGCATCCTCGGCCAAAATGGTGCCCCCGCCGCCGCCGAAGACCAGGGTTGCACCCATCCCCTTTTCTTCCAGGCGCCTGACCAGATGCGGGAAAAACTGCAGGTGCCCACCGTTGTAGGAACTGACCGCGACGGCGTCAGCCCCTTCCTGGAGCGCCGCGTCGGCGATCTTTTCGCCGGTCATGTTGAAGCCGAGATAGACGATTTCCACCGGCCGCGCGCCCGAGAGCAGGGCGCGGTTCAGGGCGAGCACCGAGGCGTCGTGGCCGTCGAAGGCGGCGACCGCGGTAAGAATTCTCAGAGGTCTCTGTTCCATGTCAGGTCATCCTTTGCTGGGCGCCGGAGTCCCCTCCCTCGCCCTCCCCCTCTGGGGGAGGGGACTTGAGGCGTCGGGTGTCAGACGCGCCGGCAGCATTAATCGGATATCTTCTTCAGCCCCGCCGGGTAGCGTACGCTGGCGAGCTCGGCGTACTTGTTCTTGAATTCGTACAGTGCCATGTCGTTTTCCTCATAGCTGCCGGATGATATGCTCTTTGGCTTTGGTGTGACTGTCAGGATATCAGCAGAGTATACTTTCCACCCTTGAGGTTGTCGAACTCCGCTGAGATCTCTACACACGCTGAGATCCCTCTAGTTGCAATTATAGTATTAATCCGACGCCGTGTATGCGGAGAGAGCATGTGCGGGGCATCGAACCCCATCCCCACCCCGACCCTCCCCTTGAAGGGGAGGGAGCCAGGGGGGAGGACCCGGTTGGCTATCGCCTAGGGAGGGAGCCAGGGAGGAGGACCCGGTTGACTATCGCCTAGGACGGAGGGCCCGGTTGACTGTCACCGGGAGGGCGCTAAGGAGGAAGTGGCGGTTGACTACGACGTTTGGGGTGTTAGAGTTTCCCAATTCGGCCTGGACAGCATTCGGAGCGATCGCGGCTGAACCATTCCAACTACATGGGAGGAAACACAATGGCAAAGGAACCTTGGGTCGATCAGGACGTCTGTATCAGTTGCGGGCTCTGCACCGATAACGTTCCCGAAGTTTTCAGGTTCGCAGACAACGGCAAGGCTGAGTGCTATGACCCGACAGGAGCG
>Ga0209212_1008781_pt1 | contig 10755 bp, 12 predicted proteins | sample RifGroC2_FD_183996 | JGI IMG/M metagenome (GOLD analysis project Ga0209212, IMG submission 183996) | Groundwater microbial communities from Rifle, Colorado, USA - Groundwater C2 (SPAdes) (version 2) | ecosystem: Environmental > Aquatic > Deep subsurface > Groundwater | place: Rifle, Colorado... | reverse complement strand
ACTCTGAAGCTGCTTTCCGAGTCGGTCCAGGACTACGTCACCAAACCGTTTTCCCCGCATGAACTGCGCGCCCGGGTTCGCAACCTGGTCATGATGAAGCGCACGCGGGATGCGCTGCAGAAGGAGCTCTCGAGCCAGAACGAGGACCTGGCGCAACTCTCTCAGCAGCTGATTGCCAACAAACAGGCGCTGCAGCAAAGCCTCGAGGCACAACAGGAGTCCGAGCAGCTGTGGCGGGCAGTCTACGAGCACTCGGCGGCCGGTATTGCGTTGACCGAGCTGGATGGACGGATACTGACCGCGAACCCCGCCTTCCAAAACATGCTCGGCTATACGGAAAAGGACCTGCGCACTATCTCCCTGACACAGATCACTCCCGAGGATGACCGTGAGACTAGCCGCTCGCGCATCACGCAGCTGGTGGCCGGCAAGGTCAATGGATACCACGTGCAGAGGCGCTACGAGCGCCGGGATGGAAGCATCGTTTGGGCAAATGCGGGGGTTTCCCTGATTCCCAGCACCGAGAGCAGAGCCCCGATGCTCCTCCAGATCGTTGAAGACATCACTGAGCGCAAACGGGCAGAGGAGGAGTTGGCGGCCGCGCAGAACGAGCTGGTGTGCGTAACACGGGTGACGACCATGGGTGAGCTCGCCGCCTCCATCGCTCACGAAGTCAACCAGCCGCTTGCCGCTGTCGTCGCCAACTGCGGTCCCTTCCTGCGCTGGCTTGCAGCAGAGACGCCGAATGAACAGGAGGCGCGTGACGCTGTGCAACGGATCATCCGCGATGCCAACCGAGCGAGTGAGGTGATCTCGCGGATTCGCGGATTTCTGCAGCGGAAGGGACCGCACAGGTCCGAGGTTCACCTCGCTGAGGTCATTGGCGAGGTTATCAGCCTGGTGCACGATAAAGCCCGGACCCACGGCGTGGCATTGACCACCAGATTGGCTGCAGACCTCCCGCCGGTAATGGCGGATCGCGTGCAGTTGCAGCAGGTGGTGCTGAACCTCGTCATGAATGCCATTGATGCCATGAGTGCGGTCACTGAACGGGAGCGGGTAGTGGAGATAGGCGCGGACAAGTATCACCCGGACAGAGTGCTGGTCACCGTGCGCGATTCGGGGATCGGGCTCGAACCGCAGCAGAGGGTGCGGATTTTCGACGCCTTCTATACGACGAAGCCGGAAGGCCTGGGGATGGGGCTCGCGATCAGCAGTTCGATCATCGAGGCACATGGTGGGCGGCTGTGGGCGACGCCGAACGAGGGCCCCGGCGAGACCTTTCAGTTCAGTTTGCCGATCGGAGCGCCAAGCGGATCATGAAACCTGTAGATCCCGTTGTTTTTGTGGTCGATGACGACTTGTCCGTACGCGAGGCACTGAGCAGTCTCATACGTTCAGTCGGGCTGCGTGTCGAAACCTTCGCTTCCGCGCAGGAATTCCTGCGATACCAGCGCCCTGACGTGACGGCGTGCCTCGTGCTCGACGTGCGAATGCCGGGCCTGAGCGGACTTGATCTGCAGCGCGAGCTCGCCCATGCAGAGAAGCGGATTCCCATCATTTTCATCACAGGCCACGGTGATATCCCGATGAGCGTTCGCGCCATGAAGGCGGGTGCGATTGAGTTCCTGCCGAAGCCTTTTCGTGATGAGGATTTGCTGGATGCTATTCGCGAGGGGCTCGAGCGGGATCAGGTAGCCCGGGAACAACTCGGCGAGCTCGCCGAGATCCAGGACAAGTACGCCACGCTTACGTCACGCGAACGGGAGGTGATAGTCCTGCTCGTCAAAGGCATGCTCAACAAGCAGGTTGCCGCCGAACTTGGCATTACCGAGATCACCATCAAGGTTCATCGCCGCCGCATACTGCAGAAGATGAACGCAAAATCGCTTCCAGCACTGGTACGCATGGTCGAAAAACTCCACCTGACCGATCTCGCGGACAAAAGCACGCATATCTAGTGTCGCGACGACGGTGAATTTCGGCTCAGCTTCGAACCTGGCAACCGGAGGCTATCTGCGCTACCGGCTGTGATGCCCAAGGCCTGTTGATTCACATGGATAGCCATAGGAGCGCACAGGCCGTGGCTACTGTCCTTTCATGATTGCGTTTCAGCTTGTCATATCTGATCGCGCCCACGCTCCCGCGCGGGAGCGATCATCCTTGGGGCCAGTCGAGACTCACTCGATCCGCCACAGCGGCACAATCCGTCACGCCGACTTCAGCGCCACCAACGCAAACCCGCAGACGATGCCGGCCAGGGCGATCAGCCAGCCGATCCGGTAGCCACGGTTCTTCACTTCCCGGCGAGCGGGGTCCATCGGTTTCTTCTTGCTCACAAATCCACCTGTCTCTCGATAAAACCACAGCGAATATACGGCGACCAACGGCTCTCGCGAGCCTTCGCCCTGCGCGACGGGCGCCTTTGTAGGGCGGAGCGGCGCGCTTGTCCAGCCCGGCGAATGATCGTTCCCCCGCTCCCGCGTGCGAACGCAGCCCCGGACGCTCCAGCGTCCAGTGCCGCCAGCCCCAATTCGCGCCGGAGCACAGCCCCGGCAACCGGGTGGCGCGGAGCAGGAGGCGTTCGCAGGCAGGAGCGTGGGAACGAGCAGGCCCGCGCATTATGATGTCCGCTCGCACATGCACAGGACCATGCCAATGGCCAAATGGCTGGCAAAAACCGAACCCGCCGAATGCGGCATCGACGACTTCGCCAGGGCCCCGCAAACGCCGATCCGCTGGGACGGGGTGCGCAACTACCAGGCGCGCAACTTCCTCAAGGCCATGGCCGAGGGCGACGAGGTGTTGGTCTACCACTCCAGCTGCAAGGACATCGGCATCGCCGGCGTGGTGCGGGTGGTGCGCAGCGCCTACACCGATCCGACCCAGTTCGATCCGGAGTCGCCCTACTTCGACGCCAAGAGCGCGCCGGACAATCCGCGCTGGCAGGCGGTGGACATGGTCTTCGAGCGCAAGCTGCCTCGGCTGATCTCCCTCGACCGGCTCAAGACCCTCCCCGGCCTGGAAAGCCTGCCGCTGGTGCAGCGCGGCAGCCGGTTGTCGGTGATGCCGGTCGGCGAGGAGGAATGGCGGATCATCCTCGGCGAGCGCCAATAGGCAGGACGATCCAGGCTGCCACGCAGGAGCGTGGCGGTCATCAACGCCTCGGGAGTTCTTGCTCGTTACCACGCGGGGCGTGGGAGCGATCATCAAGCAAGATCTTTCAGGTGAGCCCTGCCGCGCATCGCGCGTTCAGGGCGCCCCGAACAGCGCCGTCCAGTAGATTCCCGCATCGCTCTTCGGGTCGACCGCGTAGGCCGCGCCCAGCTCGCGGAACTGCGGGTTCATCAGGTTGGCGCAGTGGCCGGGGCTGGCCAGCCAGCCGTCGACCACCTTGCGCGTGCCATCCAGCGCGGCGGCGATGTTCTCGCCGATCCGCCCGCCGCTGTAGCCGGCCAGCTCGGCCCGGTCGCCCGGGGTGCGGCCGTCGCGGTCGATGTGGGAGAAGAAGTTGCCGTTGGCCATGGACCGGCTGTGGGTTTCGGCTACCGTCCCGAGCACGGCGTTCCAGGCCAGCGGCGCCGTCGCGGCGAAGGACTGGCCGCCGCACTGGCGCGACTGCGCGCGGGCGACGTTGATCTGTTCGAGCAGCCTCTGCCCTTCCGCCTGCCAGTCGCCCATGCGCCCGGCCAGCAGCGGCCGCGCCAGCACGATGCGCCAGTCGCGCCCGGCGCGGCTGACGCCGATATCGACGAACTGCGGGTCCAGCAATACCTGGCAGAAGCTGGCCTGCAGCATGGTCATCGCCGCCTGTGCGTCGCGCGGCCCGGACAGGCTGATCGCCTGGGCCGTGACCATCTGATAGGCCGCGCGGGTCAGCGCCGGCTGCAAGTCGCCGACCTCGCCGGCCGGCAGGATCAGCCGCGGATCGGCCGCCAGCGCCGGCAGCTCCTCGGACGCCGCGCCGCCACAACGCTGCACCTCGGCCCGGTAGGCGTTGATCGACGCCAGCAACTGCGCCTCTTCGCTCGCCCCGGCAACGGCGGCACACAGCAAACCCAGCGACAACGCGGCAAGCCGCGCCATGGATGAAGCGATGCGCATGGAAACCTCCTTGGTCTGAGTTGCCGCCATGATGCGCGATTGCAGGCCTGTTGAGCACGCGCAAAGTCCCGCGTCGCCGCACACGACCAACGCAGTGAGTACAGTCGAGCGCGACAGCCCGCGCCATCTGTGCGCCCCCCGACGGCGCCGGCTATGATCGAGCACATGAACAGCTCGCCGCCCCTCCGCCAACCCTGCCCGCCCGGCGCCTGCATCTGCAGGAGCGAGGAGCTGCTCGCCGGCGCGGACGGCGATCGGCGCATCCTGCGGCTGACCCGCCACGAGGAAAAGCGCCTGCTCGAGCGCCTGGAAAACCTGCAGAGCCTGGCCGATCTGGAGCACCTGCAGCGGCGCATGTACGAGCAGCTGGGCATCCGCCTGACCATCGCCCCCAGCCCCAACGAAGTGCGCAGCATGCGCGGCATCGCCATCCAGCTCGCCGAGCAGCCCGGACTGTGCCGCAAGACCCGCCGCTCGATCCCGGCGGCGATCCGCCGCGCGCTGGAGAAGCGCCCGGAAATCGCCTTCCGCCTGCTCGACGCCCACGACCTGCTGCGCGACGCCTGAGCACGGCCCTGCCCGGCAGGCTAATCAGCCATGGGCCACACACGGTGCGCCGCGGCAGCCGAGACGACCGGCAACGGTGCCGCGGGCACGCTGCAGGGCAAACTCGGCGAAGTAGATCTGATGCGGAATCTTCATGGTTTTCTCCCTCGACTTCATGGACGTTGTGCCGTCTGACGTTGCAGCGCGGCATGGGCCAATGTTGCCGGGCGGCGCGGCTGCAGGGAAACGAACAATATCCATCGCCAGGATTGAGAAAACCAATCCAGCGGCCACTTGCGCCAGACTGCGGCAGCTGGGCAACCCCCGTGCGGCGCACGAGGCAGCGCCGCGGCTCCTGTCCGGTGGCTTCCGAATGTCATTCCAGCGCCGCAAAGCCGGCCCGGCCCGCTACAATGCGCGGCTTGTTTGATAGCGGTCATGAGCCAGCCCATGTCATCACCCAAGCACCACCTGGAACTGCTGAGCCCCGCGCGGGATGTGTCGATTGCCAAGGAGGCCATCCTGCATGGCGCCGATGCCGTGTATATCGGCGGCCCCAGCTTCGGTGCGCGGCACAACGCCGGCAACAGCGTGGCGGAAATTGCCGAGCTGGTGGAGTTCGCCCACCTGTTCCGGGCCAGGGTATTCGTCACCCTCAACACCATCCTGCACGACGACGAACTGGAGCCGGCCCGCCAGCTGATCCGGCAACTCTACGATGCCGGCATCGATGCGCTGATCGTGCAGGACATGGGCATCCTGGAGATGGACATTCCGCCCATCGAGCTGCATGCCAGTACGCAGACCGATATCCGCACCCTGGAAAAGGCCAGGTTCCTCTCCGACGCGGGCTTTTCCCAGCTGGTGCTGGCGCGCGAGCTCAACCTGCAGGAAATCCGCGCGATCAGCGCGCAGGTCGACGCGACCATCGAGTTCTTCATCCATGGCGCGCTGTGCGTGGCGTTTTCCGGGCAGTGCAACATTTCCCATGCGCAGACCGGGCGCAGCGCCAACCGCGGCGACTGCTCGCAGGCGTGCCGCCTGCCGTACACCCTGAAGGACGATCAGGGCCGGGTGGTGGCCTACGACAAGCACCTGCTGTCGATGAAGGACAACAACCAGACCGACAACCTGCTGGATCTGGTCGATGCCGGCGTGCGCTCGTTCAAGATCGAGGGCCGCTACAAGGACGTGAGCTACGTGAAGAACATCACGGCGCACTACCGGCAGCAACTGGACCGGATCCTCGACGCGCGCCCCGAGCTGGCCCGCGCCTCCAGCGGCTTCACCGAGCACTTCTTCGTGCCCAACACGGAGAAGACCTTCCACCGCGGCAGCACGGACTACTTCGTCAGCGAGCGCAAGATCGACATCGGCGCCTTCGAGTCGCCGAAGTTCATCGGCCTGCCGGTGGGCGAGATCGTCAAGGTCGGCAAGCACGACTTCACCGCCAACACCCGCGAGCCGCTGAGCAACGGCGACGGCCTGAACGTGCTGGTCAAGCGCGAGGTGGTGGGCTTCCGCGCCAACACGGTCGAGCCGCTCGGCCAGTTCGAGGAGGACGGCCAGCCCCGCTGGCAGTACCGCGTGGTGCCCAACGAGATGCCGGCGGAACTCAAGCAGCTGCGCCCGCAGCACGTGCTGAACCGCAACCTCGACCACAACTGGCAGCAGGCGCTGCTGAAAACCTCGGCCGAGCGCCGCGTGGCGGTCCGCTGGCAGGCCCGGCTGAGTGAGGAACAGCTCACCCTGAGCGTGACCAGCGAGGAAGGCATCGGCGCCTCGGCCAGCCTGGCCGGGCCGTTCGGCCCGGCGAACAACCCGGAGCAGGCGCACGAGCAGCTGCGCGACACCCTGAGCAAGCTGGGCACCACCATCTACCACGCGCAGGACGTGCAGATCGACGCGCCGCAGGCGCTGTTCGTGCCCAACTCGCAGCTCAAGGCCCTGCGCCGCGAGGCCATCGAGGCGCTGACCGCCGCGCGCCTGGCGGCCCACCCGCGCGGCAGCCGCAAGCCGGTCAGCGTGCCGCCGCCGGTGTATCCGGAGTCGCACCTGACCTTCCTGGCCAACGTGTACAACGAGAAGGCCCGCGCCTTCTATCACCGCTACGGCGTGCAGCTGATCGACGCAGCTTACGAGGCCCACGAGGAGGCCGGCGAGGTGCCGGTGATGATCACCAAGCACTGCCTGCGCTTCTCCTTCAACCTGTGCCCGAAGCAGGCCAAGGGCGTCACCGGCGTGCGCACCAAGGTCGCGCCGATGCAGCTGGTGCATCAGGACGAGGTGCTGACCCTGAAGTTCGACTGCAAGCCGTGCGAGATGCACATCATCGGCAAGATGAAAGGCCACATCCTCAACCTGCCGCAGCCCGGTAGCCGGGACAGCATCGTCGGCCAGATCAGCCCCGAGGATCTGCTCAAGACCATCAAGGGCAAGCCGCAGCACTGATCCCGGCCCCCGTACGAAGATCGGCGTGGCCTTGGGCGGACCTGGCTGCGCGGGTCCCGCGCCGATCTTCGCCGGACGTCTTGCGCAGCAGCCCACGCGGAGGCCGGGAACGCCCAATGGCGGCCCGCCCGGCGCTGCGCCACAATGCGGCCATCGCTCCACGCACTCACAAGGATGTGCCGCGCATGTACCGCACGCTGCTCAAGGCGTCGCTGACGCTCCTGTTCAAACTGGCCCTGCTCTGGCTGGCCCTGCCGCTGATTGCGGTAGACCTGATCCTCCTTCAGGTCGGCATGCCCCGCCGCGCCGGCTTCGAGTGGCCGCCATTCCTTTATGCGGCCCTGCTGGCCCTGGCGCTGTCTGCCGTGGGCGCATGGCGCAAGCGCGACCCGGAACTGCCGGTCGTGACCGCGCTCGCCATACTGGCAGCGGGCATCGCCTTCCTGCACGGCAATGCCCTGTCCGCCCAGAAGCTCGCCTGGCTGTTCGGCGCCGCCGTAGTGCCGGCGGCGCTCAACTTCCTCTACCGCAACCGGATCACCGAGCCGATGCTGGCGCTGCTGCCCGTTCTGCTGATGGCCTTTCTGTTCGTCGAGCTGCTGTACCGCGGCGCGTTCATCTTGTGGGCCTACGCCATCACCGATCGGTCGCTGGCCGATGCGCCCATGCGGCATCTCGAGGCGGCGCTGGGCAGCAGCCTCAACTTCGCCCTGATGCTGCCCTTCAGCCTGATGTACCTGCTCGGCAAGCACAGCTACGCGCCGCTGCTGCGCAAGGCGATGGCGGCCATCCGGCGTTGAGCCCGTGCCCCCCGCTGGCGGGCGTCGGGGCGGGCATGGGCGGCGCCCGCTCGAAACGCTCGAGGCCCGCGCGCCACGCCCACCGCCGCCGGCCAACGGGTCTGCAGCCCCCGCCGGCCCGACAGCGATCCCCACTCCCCGGCGCGGCAGGGATACAATGCCGGCACTCCAACCAGGAACAGGCCCCATGACCTCGACAGACACCGCTCACAACCCCAACCAAAGACTCGTGCACCAAGTGAGCGATGGATGCGCCTGCGCCATTTGCGGCGCCACTGCCCGGCCACTCGCGCTGCATCTGCTGGAGCGCTCCTATTCGAAGGACGCCACGCCCGCCAAGGGCTTCCTGGTCATGGCCATGTCGGTCGAGGCGGTGCGCGGCATCTTCCCGGTGTGCGACCTGTGCGCCCCGGCCTGCCCGACTTGCGGGCTGCCTGTCGCGACCGAGCAGGTCCTCAAGTTCAAGAAGTCCGTTGGCGCCAAGAACGGCAATGGCGTGTGCCCGCAGCACGGGGACCAGAACCTCGGCAAGCGTATCGGGGCCATCTTCAAGCGCACGCTCAAGGCCTGGCGCAGCAAAAAGTCCTGACCCGCGGCGTTCGCCCAGACTCGCGCCCCCGAGGCAGCCAGCGCCTGCCGGCGCTTGAATCGCCCACGGATTCCGGTAGGCTCGGGGCCTTCTTTGAAAGGAGTAAGCCCCATGGCCAAAGCCACTGCCCGTCACATCCTGGTTGCCACCGAAGCCAAGTGCAACGAACTGAAAGCCGCCATCGAAGCCGGTGCCGACTTTGCCCAGGTCGCCAAGGAAAACTCGACCTGCCCGTCCAGCCGCGACGGCGGCAACCTCGGCTCGTTCAGCCGCGGCCAGATGGTCAAGGAATTCGACAGCGTGGTCTTCAGCGCCCCGCTGAATGTCGTGCAAGGCCCGGTGAAGACCCAGTTCGGCTACCACCTGCTGGAAGTCACCAGCCGCCAGGACTGATCCGGCCAAACGAAAAAGGGGCTGCCAACCGGCAGCCCCTTTTTTTTTTGGCCAACCCGCCCGGCCGGGCGGGCGGGCCTTAGCCCTGCAGCTGCCGGGTGATGAGCGCCACGCTGGCGGCCAGGCGCTCCTGCACGTCGCGCAGTTGCTCGTCCTGCTTGAGCAGCGGCACGCACAGGTTCAGCGCCGTCAGCACCAGCAGCTCGTGGATGCCGGCACCGGGAAAGCGCTGCTGGTTCTCGACCAGACGCTCGTTGAGCAAGGCCGCGGCCTGACGCAGGGCCGCCTCTTCGCTGGCCGGCGCCTTGATCGAGTAATCGCGCCCGAGGATGTTCAGGACACGGACGCCATTCTCCTTCATGCGGCGCTACTGGCACCGGCACGCTGCACCAGCGCCTGCAGGCGGGCCAGGGTGGCGCTCTGCTGCTCTTCCTGCTCGAGGGCCGCCATCTGCAGGGCGTCGTTTTCGTCCTTGGCCTGGCGCAGCTGTTGTTCGAGCTGCTGGCAGTTGTCGATCAGGGTCTGGTTCTGTTGCAGAAGATCTGCCACAAGGCCTTCAAGTTGCGCGAGGGTTGCTTCAAGCATGGGAACTGTCCGGAGCTCGTGAAAGGGGGGCGAAGGATAGATAAAAGCACCCGCCCCTACAACCACGCACCGCCCAGCGTTGCCGCCGGGCCTCGCCCCCAGGCTGAACTGCCGATCCTTGATCTATGCTCCCTGCGCCACCACCAAAACGGGAGGGTTCCCCATGGGGCTGTTCAGCAAGATTCTCGATGTACTCGGTTTCGGCTCGGAAGCGCAAGCAAGCGAAGCAACACCCGCCGGCACGCCAGCAACGACGACGGCTGCGCCGCCAGCGACGGCCATCGCCGTGGTGGATGTGGTGACCCGGCTGGAAGAGCTGGCCGCCAAGCACGCGGAAAAGCTCAACTGGAAGGTCTCCATCGTCGACCTGCTCAAGCTCCTCGACCTGGACAGCAGCCTGACGGCACGCAAGGCGCTGGCTACCGAGCTGGGCTGCCCAGCGGAGAAGATGGGCGACTCGGCGCAGATGAATATGTGGCTGCACAAGACCGTGCTGCAGAAGCTGGCGGCCAACGGCGGCAACGTGCCGGCCGAGCTGCTGGACTGATTCGCTGCCGGTCCAGGCGGCCTTGTCGATCGCGCCCACGCTCGGGCGTGGCGCGATCCGGGCTTGCGGCGGTTACGTGATGGCAATACCGGCACGGCCACCTCATGCCCCGGGAGCAACCGCGCTCGGCCCCGGGAGAGCATGACCGGTCACCCGCCAGGGTGCCGCCTGCTCGCGGTTCACGCCAAATTGGAGATCCCCAGCCGCCCCGGCTTGATCACCGACAGGTGCCGCCAGGCCGCCAAGTCGCTAGAATCGCCCTCTTCCCGTTCCCGGGCCCGCCCGGGACTCAACCGTCGCAGCGAGAGAACCGATATGGGCGCCCAGTGGAAAGCCAAACCGAAAGAAGCCGCCGCCAATGCCAGGGGCAAGATCTTCGGCAAGCTGGTGAAGGAAATCATGATTGCCGCGCGCAACGGCGCCGACCCGGACATGAACCCCAAGCTGCGGCTGGCTGTGCATCAGGCCAAGAAGGCCTCGATGCCCAAGGACACCCTGGAGCGCGCGATCAAGAAGGGCGCGGGCCTGTCCGGCGAGGTGGTCAACTACGAGCGCACCGTCTATGAAGGCTTCGCCCCGCACCGCGTGCCGGTGATCGTCGAGTGCCTGACCGACAACCTGAACCGCACCGTGGCGGAAATCCGCGTGCTGTTCCGCAAGGGCCAGCTCGGCACTTCCGGCTCGGTGAGCTGGGACTTCGACCACCTGGGCATGATCGAGGCAACTCCGGAAGGCGATGC
>Ga0209212_1008780_pt1 | contig 10756 bp, 10 predicted proteins | sample RifGroC2_FD_183996 | JGI IMG/M metagenome (GOLD analysis project Ga0209212, IMG submission 183996) | Groundwater microbial communities from Rifle, Colorado, USA - Groundwater C2 (SPAdes) (version 2) | ecosystem: Environmental > Aquatic > Deep subsurface > Groundwater | place: Rifle, Colorado... | reverse complement strand
TTTTTGATTAGAACGCTCTTAACACGAGATTCTATCTTTGGGTTGAGCCTTAAAATAGGCTCGCCCATTTTATTATCATTATTACTACCTCCTTTCAAATGAATGGCTAGCCAAAGCTAACCTGAGAATGAGCTTTTTTTCCGTCGGCTACTCATTCTCTAAGAGAGAAAAGAAAAGAGAGAACACAGAAATAAGATATAAAGCCTATAAAAACCTGTCTATTTTCTAAAAAATCTTATTTGGGATGTAGCCCGAAAAAGGGAAAGTTTTAAATACTAATTTTTTGTGGATTTACTATACAATGAAGTTTAAATCAAAATCCGGAAAAAAGCAAATTTTTGCAACTCTTATCACCCTTGCAGTAATTACATTATTAATCCTTTCCGGACCGGCTTCTGCAATTAATCTTGATATGACTGAATTTTCAAACACAACTCCTGAAAAAGGAGAAGTAATTTCTACAACTGCAACTATTACAATAAATAGTAATGAAAGAATGCAAATGCAAAATGCAGTTGGCGTTTTTGTTGACAATGAATTAGCATGTGGTTTTGCCATTAATGCTGACGGATCTTGTCCAGAGACCGGTGTTACAGTTACTTTGCTTTCAACAAATGCTGAGAACGGCTATGGATATGCAGATTATGGATATGGCTACGGTTATAATTATGGATATGTAAATTATGGCTATGGTTACCAAGGTTATGGCTACGGATATCAACAAGGATATTCAAACAGCAAGTTCACATATAAAATAGAAATAAATACCTCCTATTATTCAATTGGAGAGCATAAAATAAAATTATCAGTTAATGTAAAGCCTGATCCAGCTTCACAAGTCTATTCTTCTGATGAGCAAACAGTAACTATTCAAGTTTCTGAGGGACAGCAATATGCCGATTCCGAGACTGAAACAGTTGGTTCTGAGGTTGACGAATTAGTATTCGACTCTGGAAGTTCAGCAGTTGATAAGGTAGTCATTCCTTCATCAATTGATGCAAATAAGAGTATTACTCTTAATTTAGCAGCATTATTGTCTGGAGACACAGTCACTTTGCCTAATGAATTGACATTCTCTAGAGAAACTTCATCTGGAGTTAATTACACTGCAGTTATACCTGCTGGAACAGTCATAACTGGTCCTGCTGGATGGGACGGAAAGATTATATTACCAACTGTAAAAGCTGCCTCGGACTTTAGCATTTCATCAGGAAGCATCAATGTAGTTATTGATCTTGGTGGAATTGATGAATTAACCTTCTCAAATGCAGTTAATGTTATCCTTGGTGGAATGGCTGGAAAGAAAGCAGCTTGGACACATGGAACAGTATTAACGAGCATAAATACTGCTTGCAATAACTTGACAGATCATTCAAATATTAACACTGTAAGCCCAAGAGAATGTTACATTGATTCTGGAAGCGATTTAGTAATTTGGACTTTCCACTTCACGAGCTTTGCAGCATATACGCCTGCATCAACAACTACAGCAGTAGCAACTGGTGGAAGTGGTGGAAATAGTTATGCTCAACAGAAAGTTGTAAATGCTTCAAATGATACAGTTTCACCTTCAGAAGATGGAATAACTCTAGATTCACCTGCTAGACCTGGATTCCTAGCTAGAATAACTGGAGCAGTTATCGGAGCCTTGGGAACAACTGGAACAACAATTGCAGTCATATTCATATTAGTTGTTATTGTTGCAGTAGTAATTGTTAGCAGAAGAAAGCCTGCAAAGGCAAAGAAAGGAAAGAAAGATTCTGACGACGAAGATTAATAGTTCTTTATTTTTAATGGATTGATTATTGTAACTATTTATTGATTAAAACAAACAATTTTAAACTTATTATATTATAGTTAGTTATGACTAATGACTCTGAGAGTGATACGCACATAGCAATATTTAATGGAAAGGGAATAAGACGAAAGATTGTTAATGATAAATGGTTCTTTTCGGTTGTGGATGTTGTAGGTGCTTTGACTGATAGTGAAGACCCTAATGACTACTGGTACAGGCTTAAAGTCAGGGAAAAGGAAAGCTCTGAGATTGAACTATCGACATTTTGTCGACAGTTGAAATTAATAGCTGAAGATAATAAGTTAAGAGAGACAGACTGTGCAGATACTGAGGGAATATTTAGGATAATTCAATCAATTCCTTCAAAGAAGGCAGAGCCATTCAAAAGATGGCTTGCTAAAGTAGGTTATGAAAGAGTTCAGGAGATAGAAAACCCTGAATTAGCACAGGAAAGAATGAAATTACTCTATGAGCAGAAAGGATATTCTAAAGAATGGATAGAAAAAAGACTGAGAGGAATAGCCATAAGACAAGAGCTTACTGATGAATGGAAGCAAAGAGAGATTAAAGAAGAAAAAGAGTTTGCAATTTTAACTAATGAGATAAGTAAAGCTGCTTTTGGGAAGACGGTTGAAGAATATAAAGAGTTGAAGAAGTTAAAAAGAGAAAATCTAAGAGACCATATGGATGACTTGGAATTAATATTTACTATGCTTGGGGAGGCTGCAACCACTAGAATTACTAAAGTAAAGGATGCTAGAGGATTGGAAGAAAACAAAATTGCAGCTAGACAGGGTGGAGAAGTTGCAGGAACTGCAAGAAGAGAACTTGAAGAAAAAACTGGGGAAAGTGTAGTCTCAGAAGATAATTTTCTAGATATTCCTGAAAAGCTGAAGAAAAAAAGAAAAAAGCTTCTCGAACAAATCAATGTTGTTTAATGCCAGCGAATAGAAAAGATATTTAAGCCCGTTTTTGTTAAATTATCCATGCTTGAGCTGTTAGTGTTTCCAAAAAAAGGTGAGAGACATCCAATGGAATTGTTCTTCGTTGGTTTGCTCTATTCTAGTCTAGCCTATTTAATAGTTAAATTGGTATTTTCACAGGATGTAGTTTTATCAAGAAGCTCCGGATTATTGATTGTAATGTTTACTTCTCTTTTATCAATAATATTCTTCTTCTATGCTTTGAGATTGGATGAGAAGACAAATATCCTAGATAAGAGCGAAAAAAGCGCGATTATAGACGATTGGAAGGTCCTAAAGATGCTTTTATTCCTATTCCTTGGCTTTATAGTCGGATTTTTAGTCTGGCAGGTAGTTTTCCCTCAACAAATGGCTTTTAACAGCCAGATGCAAACATACTGTGTTATGAATAAGCCTCTGCAATATCAGGATTGTCTTGATAGCAATGTAATAAAAAATGTGCTTAGTGGAGTTTCTGGAGCGATTCCAAGCAGCTTCTTAGCAGTATTCTCAAATAATGTTATTGTAAGTATTATGATTTTAATTTTTTCTCTGCTTTTTGGAGCAGGAGTTATATTTATTATTGCCTGGAATGCTTCGATAATAGCTTCGGTTATCGCCTTCTCGGCGAAATATACCGCTTCAGGCATCCCAATTTGGCTTGGAAGGTTCATGATTCATGGAATTCCTGAAATAGCAGCATACTTTATTATCTCTATGGCTGGAGGAATAACTAGCATTGCGGTTTCTAGTTATATGCGAGGACATCTGAGTAATGATGGAATATTTAGAGTAATAAAAAGAGCAGTCTATTTGGTTGCAATAAGTATTGTAATATTAATTATTGCTGCTCTTCTTGAGGTTTATGTTTCAAGTTTGATTTAAGCTTGCTTACTCCCTTATTTATACTATCTTCACATCTACAAAAAGGTAAGAAAAAATTACCTTTTTCGCAGTAAAAGAAAATGAAGAATAAGAGAACGAAGGATATACTTACAATAACTAAAAACCGATAAATCCTACCAAATAGCTAATTTTATCGGTTTTTTACCGATAAATAGTGCTAAATAACACTAAAAGTTACAAAATCTGTAATTTTTCATACAAAATAGAAAGATTAAGTTTGTATATTGCACTAAAAGTTACAAAATCTGTAATTTTTCATACAAAATAGTAAGATTTATAAAGTTAAGAAATGTAGATATTATATGGTTACCAAGTACGATGTTTTTGAGATAGTTTACAAGAACAGGGCGCCACTTAAGCCAATTGAGGTAGTGAGAAGACTGAACAAAGATGAAAGAGAATATCATACAATTCACAGACTTCTTAGAGAACTTAAGAACGAAAAATTATTGATAAAAAAGAAAAATAGCTTTCAAGCAGAGATATCTGAAAAATCTGAATTACTTTATAGATTAATCCTTTATTGCATAAAAAACGGAATAAACTATAATTTTATCTTAGATAAAAACTTTGCAGAGTTTATCAGCAAATCATTACAAAAAGAAGAAATTAATATAGACAATATAAAACTCAATCCGAGAACTGTGAAAAAGTATATAGAAATACTTGACAGATATGGAATGATTCTTATTATTTCAGAGAAGCCATTAAGGGCAAAGGTTTTCTATAATATTCTGCTTAATAATCTTTTGGTATATTTTGGATATAAACATGAGATTGTTGCTGAGAGTTCTAAGAGTTATATTCCTGAAATAAAGAAGGAGTTAGAGATATACGCAAGATTGAGAAAAAAAGAAGAGAGTAAATATCAAAAGATAATCTCTGAATTTGAGATATCTTTTATTTATCATAGTCTTTCTTTGGAAGGTAATCCAATAACTCTCCCAGATACAATTAAAATTTTAAAAGATAGAGTAGTTCCTGCAAATTTAAAGACAAATGATGTTGATGAGGTAAAAAATTATCAGCAAGCTATGTCTCAAATGTTAAAAGATGCAAATGAGAGAAAACCTCTTAGCTTGCAAGCAGCTTTAGGTTATCATAGAACTGCCATGGCACATCATTCATATCTCGCCGGAAGCCTAAGAACGATTCCTGTTCATATTAAGGGCAATCCTAACTTTAAGGTTGTAGCTCCGGAGAATATTATGGCAGAGCTTGAAAAATTATTTGAAAGATATAACGAATTTATCAAAAGAAAGAATACTTCACTTGAAGAATCATTAAAATTCGCAGTTTACTTTCACAATGAATTTCAGCACATTCATCCTTTCGAAGATGGAAATAGCAGAACAACAAGGTTGATTACATTCCATCTTTTACAATCTCTTAATATTCCAATTTTAGATATACCTTTTGGTCTTTTGGACGAATATCAGAGTTATACAAAGAGCTCGAAGAAAAGAGAAGATGCTAAGCTTTATCAGAGTCTTCAAAAGATAATCCTTTTTAATATTAAGAAGATAAATAAGAGATTATCTTCTGGGTAAAAATGTTAAGATAATTCTTTCTATTTCAGATGACTAATGTCATTAACTTTAATGATTTTTCTCTCAATTCCCTATTTTTATTTAAATCTGCCCTCTTACTATTTGTAGATGTTAGAGTAAAGGTTAAATAATGCCTTTTCCTAGGGGATATATGGAAAATAAAGAGGTTTGGATATCTGTTTTGATTGTGGTTGTGCTTCTTGCTCTTGGAGTGTTTTTAACGCAGAAGACTACGTGGTTTGAATCGAGTTATAATTCTTCTGATTATGCTGAGTTTGGGGATGGAGACTTTGTTGGTTTTCCTGATGAGAATGTGGCTTCTGCTCCTTCCACTGCTGAATGTGCTAGTGATGGGGATTGTGTAGCTGATTCATGTTGTCATGCGACAGCTTGTGTTTCTAGGGATAAACTGCCTGATTGCTCTGGAACAAAGTGCACGCAGGCTTGTATTCCTGGAACTTTAGATTGTGGGCAGGCATCATGTTCGTGTATGGAAGGCAAATGTAGCGTATTGAATAATCCTTAGTAAGACTTAAATAAACAAGATATAATTTAGATTAATGAAAAGAGTGAATATGATTATAGTACTTAGTTTTGTATTTATATTATTTTTAGCTTCTTTTTCTGTAATGGGCAAGAGTGAAAATGAAAAAGTGGACAAAAAGATATATGACAAAATAAAAGAAGATGAAAGTGCAAAAGTTTTTGTTAAATTTAAAGAATCTGCGGGCAAATCTGGGAAATCTACCCTTGGAAACAATGTAAAAGAAGATTTTGGAAGTTTTGTTGTTGCTAATGTTAATTCAAGTGAATTGGATGAGTTGGAAGAAAACCCCAATGTTGAAAGAATATCTCTTGTTGGAACGAAGCGGATATTTCTTCAGGATTCTGTGCCTTTGATAAATGCAAGTTATTCTAATAGTTTGGTATTGAATGGTGTAAATCTTACTGGAAAAGGGCAGACAGTATGTATTATCGATACTGGGGTGAATTATAGTCATCCTGATTTGGGGGGATGTTTTGGTGCCAATTGTAAGGTAATTGGAGGATATGATTTTGTCAATAATGATGCAGACCCTATGGATGATAATGGGCATGGAACACATGTTGCTGGAATAATTGCTGCTAATGGAAGCATAAATGGGGTTGCGCCAGAAGCAAAAATTGTTGCTTTGAAAGTTTGCAATTCGGGAGGCTCATGCAGTGATAACAATGTAATAAGTGCAATAAATTGGTGTGTTGGTAATTCTTCAGTATATAATATTTCTGTGATAAGTATGAGTCTTGGAGGAGCATTTAATTTTACTTCTTATTGCGATTCGGATACAACTGAAAACAGTGACATATATGCTGCTCCGATAAATAGTGCATTTGCTAAAAACATAAGTTTTGCGATTTCCTCTGGAAATTCTGGAAATTCTACTTCTGTTTCTTCTCCAGCATGTATTCAAAATGCAACGAGAGTTGGTGCAACTACAAAATCAGATGGAATAGCCAGTTATTCTAATAGATGGGCTTTGGATATGTTATTCGCTCCTGGGAGTGCAATTAATTCTACAATGACTATTTCAAATACTCTTGGATGTACAGGACTCTATTGTGAGATGTCTGGGACTTCGATGGCAACTCCACATGTTGCTGGGGCAATTGCAATCCTAAATCAATATCTTAATTCAACTGGAACTACAAAAACGCCTAGGGAGATTGAAACTCTTCTAAATAATACTGGAAAGATGATTTATGATTCTTCTTCAAATAGAAATTATTCTAGGATAAATGTTTATGATGCGATAAAAGATTTATCTTTTGGAGTTATTTCAACTTCTCCTGGAAATGGATTGTTTACAAGAGCAAATTTAACTGTGGAGTGTAATTCTTCTTCTACTGCTGGATTAAGCGATATAACATTTAATATATGGAATTCAACTGCTTTGGTATATACTTCCAATGCTTCTGTTTCTGGAGTAACTAATTCTAGCAGTTTTATTTATAATTTTACAAATGAGGATAATTATCTTTGGGGTTGTTCTGTAACGAACTCTCTTGGATTAGTTAAGGCATCTAGTAATTTTACAGTTAGTTATGATTTGACTCCTCCAAGCTTAACGGTTGTTTCTCCAGTTAATTTGAGCTATTATAATGCTGGAAGATTTAATGTTTCTTTAAATGAAAATGGAAGTTGCGTCTATTCTCTTAATTTGGGAATTGTTAATAATAGTATGAACAGTTCAAACAACCAAGTTTTCTCGTCGATAAACTCTTCTATTTTTGAAGGAGAGTATAATGTGAGTTATTATTGCAATGACTCTACAGGAAATTTAAATAGCACACTCTTAACGTTTTATGTTGATTTAACTCCTCCAAATGTAACTCTTAATTCACCTGCTTCTGGATATAGTGCGACTGGGACAACTACTATTTTGTTTGATTATAATGTTACTGATAACATTAATGTTAGTTATTGTTCTCTTATAATGAATAGTGCTAGTGTTGCATCTAATTCTTCTGCTGTAATTCAAGGAAATAATAACATTTCAAAATCTGTCTCTTCTGGAAGTTATAATTGGCAAATAAATTGTACCGATATTGCTGGAAATATTGGAAATTCTTCTATTAGGAGTTTAACAATAAATGCCGAGGCTTCTGTTTCAAGTTCGAGTGGTGGAGGTGGTGGCGGAGGAAGTTCATCTGGCGGGACAACATATAGTTTGACTGAATCACAGGTAGATTCTGGTTTTTCAAAGGCATTGATAGAGAAGGATAAGATAAAGTTTGATTTCGATAATAATGGGAATACAGAACAACACTCTATTACTACAAATAAAGTTTATACTGATAGAGTTGATTTAACAATCGCTAGTAATCCAGTGAATATTAGTTTGTTTATTGCTGAGGAGAAGAAAATAAGTTTGGTTTCGGGTTTATATAATTTGTATATTAAATTAAATTCTATAACTGATGGGAAGGCTAATTTGACTATTAGGACGATAAATGAGCCTATTTCTGCTTCTACTCCTAGCGTTAGTGAAAATATCGGGGAAGTTAATGAAAGTAATAGTGAAATTGTTCAGAGTAATGCACAAGTAATGGAAATACCTATTAACTTTGGGAAGATTATTGGTTCTGTGGGAATTGTTGTTCTAGGAGTTGTTATTATTGTTGTGCTATGGCTTGTGTTTGGAAGAAGAAAACATTCAAGGAAAAAATCTAGAAGTAAATTAAAATAAAAAATGCGGGAGGTAGGATTTGAACCTACGAAGGCACTAAGCCACAAGATTTCTCAACCTTGATTGCTACTTTTTCTAGCGAAAAAGCGACTTCTTAAGTCTTGCGCATTTGACCGCTTTGCTACCCCCGCACAAATTAACTATTTCTAGAGAGGTTATAAAGATTTCTACGACGCAAGTTAATTCGCTTAGCTTATAATCCCAAAATAAATAGTTATCTTATTCAACGATTTAATTATCTCGAACTACATAATTATCTTACATTAAATAATATAACTCCCATTTAAATTAGTTATATATTATTATATGCTAAAAAATAGATAGATTTATTCGTCAATACAGAGAACACCATTCTCTGTCTAGATAACTGACAGTCAGTTATCTATATTTGCAACAATTCGGTCTGCTTCAGTTGAGACGTGTCTTATTGCCTCGTCTGGAGTAGCCATCCTGTTTTCTCTCATGAACTTAGCTGCTGCGGAAGCGCCTGCAATCAAAGCTAACTTCATTCTCTTTTTTGTATCTGCCATATTCTCCTTTAGAAAGTCGGGTTTAAAAGGTTTGTTGTAGTTTAGTGTAGGTTAATTTATAGAATTGTTTTGTGGAGTTTTAATTATACTAATTGAGTTATTTTCAGTTAATATTGTGAGATTGCTTGGATTATCTTTGTTTGATAGGGATTCTAGAGTGATGTTTTTGGTTGTTTGGTTATTTCCACCCTCCAGGCCAATGTTCACTCCTCCATCAGTTACTCCGATATAAACTCCGAGGGAAGTTAGCACAAGAATGAAGAATCCAGCGAGAATAAACCACATTATAATTCCTTTTTTGTTCATTCTTTGTTTAATTAATCATATTATTTAAACATGATTATGATGTGTCTGATATAAAAACTAATTATCTTGCTCTTTGAACTTTTCTTGTTGCGGCTTTGACTGCTTCAAGATCAATTATCCTATCTTTAGGTATTTCTGCTATTGGACAGGTGAGTAATCTTCTGTTTGTAGGGTTATCAAGTGCTACTTTAACTTCTCGCTCAACCCGATCATCATAGGGTCTTCCACCAGTGTTGACATAATAGAATATTCCACCCATTTTATTTAAAGGTATAAGAACTATTTATACTTTTCCAATATTAACAATAACTTCGCACAATATAAACCTACTTTTGTGTTATACAAAAGTATTTAAAGAAAAGTTCGGTTTAAGTTGTGTAAAAGAGGAAAGATGGAAAAAGAAGAATCATTGAGCAAGCTTGGAACGGAGTTAAAATTAAGAGGGTTTTCACCTTTAACTGTTAGAAATTATACCTTTTTTGTCAATAAATTCCTTGCCCAGACGACAAAATCGATTGATGAATTAAAAGAGGATGATGCGAAGGCCTATTTGGCAAATATGTTTGATACAAAATCTAAGAATACCGTGATGTTGGCTGCTGCTTCTCTTAAATTCCTTTTTGTTGAAATATTAAAGAAAGATTTTTCAAATGTTAAAATGCCAAAGAAGGATAAGGGTTTGCCTTCGGTGCTTACTAAAGATGAAGTTAGATTGTTAATTGATTCCGCAGACAATGAAAAGTCAAGGTTGATTATTTCTATGTTATATTCTACTGGACTTAGGGTTTCTGAGCTCGTCAATTTGAAAGTGAATGATATTAATTTCAATGATAAGACTGGATGGGTTAGGAAGGGAAAGGGAAACAAGGACAGAATATTTATGGTTTCTGAGAATTTGGCTATTGATATGAAGGCATATTTGGAAGGAAGGGAAAATCAGTTTGTTTTCTCAAAGGATGGGCCTCTTACGACGAGAAATATTCAGAAAATTATATTTGGAACTAAGAAGAGAGCGGGGATAAATAAGAAAGTTACTCCTCACACTCTGAGGCACAGTTTTGCAACACATTTGCTGGAGCAGGGAACGGACATAAGAGTTATACAGGAACTTTTAGGGCATTCAAGTTTGTCCACGACCCAATTATATTCCCATGTATCTAGCGATATGATAAAAAAGGTTAAAAACCCGCTCTCTTCTTTAATGTCTGAGTAAAGTATTTAAATAGTTGTGCCCTAGCATGGCTATGAAGCGCTGGGATGAAAAAGATGTTAACTATTTGAAAGAAAATTATAGTTCCATGACAAATAACGAACTTTCTAAATTTCTCAAGAAATCAAATAATAGTATAAATTTTATGGCTTGGAAACTAAAACTTAAAAAAAATAGAGAGACTTTGTGTCGTTCAAAAAAACATACTTCGATAGAAGTCTCGAAAGAATTGCTTGAAAGATTATATGTTAATGAAGGTAAGTCTAT
>Ga0209212_1008777_pt1 | contig 10758 bp, 6 predicted proteins | sample RifGroC2_FD_183996 | JGI IMG/M metagenome (GOLD analysis project Ga0209212, IMG submission 183996) | Groundwater microbial communities from Rifle, Colorado, USA - Groundwater C2 (SPAdes) (version 2) | ecosystem: Environmental > Aquatic > Deep subsurface > Groundwater | place: Rifle, Colorado... | reverse complement strand
TAACCCGGTAGCTGCCAGGCATGAGATTTGCGAACATGTAGGTGCCGTTTGCATCGGTGGTAGTCGTGTCAACAAGTACGTTGGTAGTACAGTTGTAGAGTTCTACGATGACTCCGGGGATGCCGTTTTCGTCGGCATCTTGAATACCGTTGCGGTTGGCATCATTCCACACCCAGTCACCGATGGCGGCGTTATAGAAAAAGCCGAAGTCAATAGTAACGTCTGTTGATTCATTAGTGGAGAGAATCACCACGTAAGGGCTGTTATTGCTGTCCACAGCACGGTCGTCTCCCACTACGGTCGGCGATAGTAAGGCCCCGGCCGTCGCTACTACTTCAACCTTATAATTACCTGCACAAAGACCTGTAAACCTGTAAAGTCCGTTACCGTCGGTTGTGGCGGTTTGGAGCGATACATTATCGTTGGGATTGTATAGAATTACGGTTACGCCCGAAATGCCCGGCTCTCCTACGTCCTGAAGCCCATCACGGTCAAGGTCGTCCCAGATAAAGTCGCCTATCTCACCGGAGCAAGGGGATGTATAGCCAAAATCGATACTCAGATCTGAAGGAACAGCCATTGTCAAAGTAGTCGTAGCAGGACTACCATTACTATCCAGAGCGGGGTCAGACCCAACAAGCGAAGTCGTCGGAGTAAAGCCGGGAGGAAGCGTTGTGGAATCAACTTCTATTTTGTAGTCACCCGGGCAAAGGCCGGAGAAGGTATATAAGCCACCTCCAACCGTGACCGTAGTGGTTGTCTCACCGTTGGAGATAGTGGTAAGCCGTATGGTGACACCTTCAATACCTGGCTCACCATCCTCCTGAATGCCGTTGGGGAATTTGTCATGCCACACGAAGTCGCCAATTTCTCCAATGCAGGGAGAAACATATCCGAAATCAATGGTCATGTCGGATGAATTATCTTCAGACAAGGTCACGTCCGCCGGAATGGCATTACTGTCTATGGACGAGTCGGAACCAACACCTGCCGTTGTGGGCGAAAGACCGGCAGGAGTCTCGACTTCTACTCTGTAGAAACCTGCACAGAGGCCATCAAATAGGTACGCACCATTGTTAGTGAAGACGGATGTTTCGGCACCGGTTACTGTATTGGTAAGAGTAACCTTCACATTGTGCAACCCCGGTTCACCTGAATCCTGGAGACCATCACGATCAATGTCCTGCCAAACGAAATTGCCGATGCTCCCTGAACAGGGGGAGACATACCCAAAATCAATCGTGAGATCGGATGACGCATCGTCGTTAAGGGTCACATAAGCAGGGCTGCCGTTACTGTCGACGGCGCGGTCACTTCCTGATTGCTGGGAGGTCTGACTGTAACCAGCAGGGACTCCATTCGTGACTTCAACTATATAATTGCCCGCACAAAGACCGGTGAACTGATACTCGCCATTTTCAGTAGTAGTTGTTGATTTGGAAGTATTATCATCAAGATTGGTCAAAGTCACTTCGACACCAGGAATCGCTGCCTCCCCGGCATCCTGTATTCCATCACGATCCTTGTCATACCAGACAAGGTCGCCGATGATTCCATTGCATAACTGCTGTTGAAATCTCGTATTCGCATCTATTTTCAGAGAAAGATCGCTTTGTGAAGCTACTGTATACGTCGCAAAGTGACCTTCTCCTGATCTACCGTCAAAAAAAGAAGTCGTAGCTGAATTGAGTACAGGAAATTGCAAAGTGCTATCAAAGTTTAGCGCTACTACATTTATGGATGGAGTGATAAAAGAGGAATTAATAAAAAGAATATTAGCCAAATAAAAAGCAGAACCACTACCCGTATTTTTTATGGGATCATACCTGAAGCTTGATTGCATACCTGGGTTAAAGGTACCGCTTACTACAACCTCTCCATCATCAAAACCAAATCCTGTAGGTACATATGAATTGCGTGCAGAGTCGTGGAAAATATAGAACTTGCCCCCATCAAGGGTTTGGAATGTAATTTTACCAAAAGCATCAATGCTAACGACCTTCTGTGGAATTTCAGCAACTAGAGTATATTCAAATATGCTATTTAATCCAGGAGGTATAATAGTATTCCCAAACGTATCAATTAGTGCATTTAATCTGCTTTGATACCGGAAAATAAAGGTTGTTTCGGGAGTTAGAACCGCTCCGACCGGCCCAATCCCCTCACAAACACCGCTACCGGCAGATGACCAGTCGAATTCAGAAACATCAGTCACATATTGCCCTGTAGAGGAATTAAAAACAGATCCAACCCAGTCAGCCGCGCGAGCATTAGCGGAAATGACGGTAAACAGAAGCAGACAGAGAGCAAGTATAAAATTTTTTCTCATACAATCTCCTTTCTTTAATGCTGTAGAGGTAAGATTTGATAGTTAAGATTTTTAGGGATCACCCGAAGAGAAGACTAAGAAATTGAGCCGTGAAAGTGCAAACTAAAAATTTTCTAAGCAAGTTTCGGACCATGCTTATAAGTATCTATTTACACGAGTACAAACTATCGGGGTCTATGCTTTATCGCATGGAACGTGTAAACATTTCCGACAGTTGTCTTTACAAATTTACCTGTTAAAGGGAAACTATCTTTTTGCATATACGGGGAAGGAAACAGCGTTAGTAAATCGAACTCAAATGATAAAAAAATAAGAGTAACAATTAGCTCTCAGATATTTTAAGTTATCTCTTCCTAAGGTATAGATATTGCTGGCTCTAAGGTAAGAAATAAACAGTAGAAATGATCTGCTAGGAATTTATACACAGACTAATGTTGCACCTTGTGTTGACTTTCTCAGTAATATATGGAGTCCCAGCATGGAAACAGTGCCCTGTAACTTATGCAGAAGCACCAACAATACTTTGGTATTGGAAGCAAGAGATTATATTACTCAAACTATTCACAAGGTCGTAAGATGTAGTGATTGTAGTTTGGTTTTTGTTAACCCGAGACCAGAAATCAAAGAAATCGGTGAATACTATCCTGCCCTTTACTATGGTGATGAACCCTTCTCGTATGAAAAGATCGATGCAGAGAACAGGTTTAAAACACTAAGCAAGTATATTTCTCCTGGTTGTCGCGTTTTAGATATAGGTTGCGGGAGAGGTCTGGTACTTGAAAAGTGCAAACAAAATGGGTGTGAAACCTGGGGAACAGAACTGTCACAGTTAAGTTCTCAGTATGCACGGGAAAAACTGAAGCTCAGGATTTTAGATAAACATCTTACCGACTGTGCATTCAGTGAAGATTACTTTGATATAGTTACAATGTATCATTCACTGGAACATCAATTTGATCCGCTATCTGTTCTTAGAGAGGTTCACAGGATACTTAAACCTGAAGGCAAACTTGTTCTGGAAGTGCCTAGGTTCAACTGCCGAACTTCTTCCCGTTTCAAAGCAAATTGGTTTCATCTCGATGTTCCCAGACACTTATACCAATTTGAAGATGAGACTTTAGAAAAGCTATTATTAACGTCAGGATACTCGATCATTCAGAGAAAGAAATACTCAATAATGTATGACGCTTTTGGCGCCATGCAGAGCTTGTTGAATGTTTGTTGTTCAAGGAAAAATCTTTTAAATGACCTGAACACAAAACGCATAACCATAAAAGATGTCCTTAAAACCGGTATAACACGCAATGTTCTGGATCTTATCCTGTCTATATACGCTCAATACTTACTGTTTCCTTTATTTCTGTTGATCTTCTGGTGTAGAGCATTATCAAATAACGGCGGCACCCTTATTTATGTTTCGAAGAAACTGAAATGATTTCTTCAAAATAAAAAAGCCGGGATAATCCCGGCTCTTTTATTAAACTGCTATACGGTCATGACATTATTTTTTTGCTCTTCTTCGTGAAAAACCGGCAAGGCCAAGAAGTCCGGCACCGACGAGTATCATGGTAGAAGGTTCCGGAACTGCACTGAAGGTGGAGTTGGCGTCGGCTTTGAACAGGAAATCTGTTTGTTGTAGGACGTAATCAGAATATGCTATGCCATCCCCTCCGATGAAAAATGCAGTAGTGGTGGAATTACCGGTAGGGCGCTGAAGGGTTCCATTGAACTCTATGTCAACGATAAAGGGACTACCATCTGCCTGGTAAGCAGGATCAAAATAATTGGCATCGACCCAACTCACAAGCCCGCTGAGGTCGAAATCGCCACTGCCGTTACCACCTGGTACCTCTGCAGTAAAGCTTGAGTCGCCGCCCGACTGCCAATATCCATTTGCAATGAGAGAACCGTCATCAAAACCGGTGCCGGCACCTACATTAGAATTACTAGCACCATAATATATGTACCATGAACCAGGTGCAGCAATTTGAAAAGAAGCTTCCGTTTGCGTATCGTTAACAGCAGTGACCACCTCTTTTATCTTTGCAACCAGAGTCATCTCCCCGGATCCAAGGCTGACGGTATTTCCAGCGATATCCGTCATCGTGGCCAATTTCGCCTGATAATAAAAATCGAATTGTTGTCCTACAGCCAGTGGGCCTGCTGCAAGCCCAATAGCAGCACCCGAACCCGCGGACGACCAGTCGAACTCAGTTATATTCGTATAACTGGTACCACCCGCCGTCACTGTGCCGACCCACGGGGCTGCCAATGCCGATGTCCCCATCATCAGGACCCCTATTAATCCTCCTGCTAATCTTTTCATACTCTTCTCCTTTCCTTTGTTAATTCGCATTTAAGCATACGAAATAAATACCCACCGCTTTCCACATAGCTAGCAATGTGCATGCCTAACCTATAAGCACCAGGTTTTAAGATGTTTTTTGCTTTCTGTATCACAGAAGGGTAAATATATGTAAAGTTTATCGACAGATTTTTAGGGTAGATTTTACATTTAACCCATGATTATTTAAGCATGCTAAATCGTACCGTTTCTACCTGTGCGTTTCTGGTTAGATATGAGTTGCAGTCTGACCAGTGCAGGGAAGAGAATTCTACATTCCGTTAATATTTCTTGCAAAAAGCCAATAGTGGCACTATATACACCGTATGCGTGTCCTGGCAATCCCCTACACTCACACTCTTTCTCACCTGAGCCGCCCTCTTGCTGTTGCTCACGAGTTACGCAAGCTTGGGCACACCGTCATTTTTGCGGGCGAGAGTCGTAATACCTCTTTGATTACCAAGGAAGAATTCGAAGTCGTACCGTGCTACGAACCGGATCCTGCGGAACTCTATGGGAATATACGAGCCGGGAAGCTGAGATTTGTCAGCGAAGAGACAGTTTTGAAAATGATTGAGGAGGATTTATCCGTAATACAGAAGACTAAGCCAGACCTGGTGCTTACCGACGGCAGATTTTCTGCCATGATCTCAACCCATGCCGCTAAAGTGCGCCATGCCGCAATTGTCAATGTATCCTCTACGGAATACCGAGCCTTGCCGTACATTCCTTTTTTTGATTGGCTGCCTCTTCCGCGTGATAATCGATGGTGGCAAATTCTCGACAGTATGAATCTTAAACTGGAGATGCTTCTGTTCGATTCTGTAATGAATGTCTTCGAAAAAACGAGTCGAAGATTCGGTGTTACAAACAGCGCCACTGCAACAAACTGCCTTACCGGAAAAGATATTACCTTACTGGCCGACATCCCCGAATATTTTCCCACCCGGAACTTGCCCGATTCCTACCACTATGTCGGACCAATCACCTGGAAAGCCAATCTCCCCCCTCCTCCATGGTGGGTCCCCCACGAGCTCTCCCGTCCACTGCTCTATATCACCATGGGATCTACGGGCACTCCGGAACTGTTTCATGCCTTGAACAATCTCCTTGAACAAATGCCCGGAACCGCAATCTTCACCACTGGAAGCCAGGAGGCTGCGATAAGAACGATCCCTGGCAAGGTATACGTAGAATCACTTATGGATGGCGACCTGGTGATGGATCACGCAGACGTGGTGATCTGTCACGGTGGGAATGGAACCATCTATCAGGCATTGTCACATGGCAAACCTGTTATAGGTATTCCGACCATACCGGATCAAAGATTCAACATGCGGCGGGTGGAAGCTTTAGGAGTCGGCAAGCTTCTTGAACTTGACGAATTAACACAGAATACAAAACTTCTGTCTGAAGTGACAACAAATCTGCTGGCAGATTCATCATATACGGCAAATGCGGACAGATTGCGACGAGTGCTGGACAAATATGATTCCGCCAAGACCTGTGCGGACATCTTGAGCAGGAACACGTAAACTGAAAAAGTAAAGCAGAGAATTTTTACTCAATGAATGGAGGACCCCATGATTCCTTTCAATTTTGCATATGTCAGGCAAGAATCAGCTGAATCCTCCGCTATCATGGATGAAATCTTCCGCCTTCGGTTTAAGGTTTATTGCGAGGAGTGGGGGTTTGAAAAGCCGGAAGATTTTCCCAAGTGCATGGAAAGCAATGAATTCGATACGACTGCGGAACACTTCATCATCAGAAATACCAGTGACGATATGATCGTCGGCACCGCGCGAGTCATCTGCCCAAGCGGCCTGGGGTACCCTGTGTTACAGAACTGCATCATTCAACAGGACACCCACGACCAGTTACTCCACGGATGCGGAAAGACCAGGATAGGTGAGGTTTCTCGCCTCGCCATCAGCAAGGATTACCGGAAAAGGATCGAAGATAACAGTCATACGGGCTATACCTCAAACCTTCCCGATGAAATATATCCCGAACACGAAAAACGTAGATATAATTTTGTCCATGAGTTCTACAAGTACTTGTTGCTGCAAAGCATTGAAATGGGGTTTACGCACTGGTATGTGGCAATGAAACGCGGGCTGTTTGTCCTACTGAAACGAGTGGGGATGGTGTATCACCCCATTGGTCCGGAGATAGACTATCACGGCTTGAGGACTCCCTACTTGGGGAATCTTGAAGAGATCCGGAAGGGCATGCTGAAAAAAGATCCTTGCTGCTTTGATCTTACCAATACACTCTGTAGGTAGCTACGGTTCACTGACATGGATCGCGAGGTCATGACGCAAGGAACGGACACTCGGTTCCTTGCTCCAGCCGACCCTGAAAATGATCATTACGCCTGCTGCCTTCCCTGTCATTCTTTCGAGTTTTTTCCGGGCATTGAAAACCCTGTCCACCTGTTCAGCGTTGAATCCTTCCGTCACACCAGCGGCAAAACGACCCATAAGAAATGTAATCCCTGTCATCATCTGGAAACTCAACTGCTGGCGTGTTGCCTCCAGCCATACCCTCTCCAGTGCCCTGCCTGCTGCAACATAATCTATAGGGTTTATCCCTTCAGTCGTTATCACACCTATTGCTGGAGCCGAATCAGCTAGTTTGCGGGCATTGGCGCCAATGATCCTGGAAATGCCGAACCTGTTAAGAACCTCGACAAGAGGCCAATTCTTCAGTAAGGGGAACATTACACTGTCGGGAAATGATAGCTCCAGGGAGCGTAGATCCAGACCATCAGCCGTCCGATCAACCTCATCAGCCGTCCAGCGCATATGATCGAAGAGGAAGGAATGCAGATCGGGGTTTTCAAAAACAAGCCTGTCATTCAGGCCTATCGTGTCGCACAGGATGTGCTTATCCGTCTCAGCTTCGGTGAGAAACAGCGTACAATCAAGATTGACGACAGAATTCAGAAGCGTCTCCCTGGCTTCTGGCGTCAATGGCCTTTTAGTATAGAGCCGGCGGTTGGTGGTGCGGTGCGTGATGAATGGTTGAAGAGGTTCTGTTTGTGGAGGGCAGCTAGTGAGTAAGACTTCCGCAACGAGATCAGGACGCGCCGGATCGGGAAACAGCGCCGGTCGGGCCAGAAAGCCATGATGAGATGCCGATATTACCAGATTTTCAATCAGCGCCCCATGTGCAACTTGTGAGGCGTGCTGTTCAAAGTTATAAAGAGATGTATCCTTCTCTGGCAAATTGAAAATCCGGATAGTATCTCCAGCTATTTCAAAACGCCATGGCTGGCAGTTATCACCGGATGGAGCACGGATAGCATCTGAAAGGATTTCTGCATATTTCATTGTCAGCTCCTATGTCCCAAGAAATTTGTCCAGGATCATCTTTCGCTTGACGAGTTGCTGCGGACTTTTCCCCCCCTGTTCCATGCACCCGAGATCGTATTTATTCAGAAGGAGATCAACCTGAAGATAACACGGGACAGGCCTGATCTCACCTTTCCCGGTGACTATTTTTGTAACTTCCGTTGCAACAAGTGAAGCCGCCAGAGTGCATGCTGCAGATACTGCCGGTCCCGTCCGATTCTCCATACTAACTGTGGAGAAGTCCATATACTGGGCATGATAAGGGTTCGGAGCAAGTCCTGAGGCAAATGCTGCCACCCGTTCGTTATAGTCGGTATCATCGTCAATACCGAAATACTCATCAAAACCCATTCCCCCAGGGACAAATATCTGGAGAGTAGCACCAAACCCTAGGGGAGCAGCGGTCAAGGCAAATATCCCTTTGTTACGGCACGAATTGAACACGGTCCGTCGGGCATCAATTTCAAAAAAGTCTATTCCATCGACGTAAATATCGACATCTTCCAGAAATGCATCAACATTCTTTTGTTCAATTCTGTCCGCTATCACTCGGATATCCGCCTCAGGATTTATGTCTGCCAACATTTCGGCAATTACCTCAGCTTTTTTCCGCCCCACCGTCCGGTGGGTTGCACCAAATTGACGGTTAATATTGACCAGCTCAAACTCATCCGGATCAGCGATGACAAATTTCCCGACACCTAACCTGGCCAGAGTGAGCGCATGTATCCCTCCGACGCCCCCGGCACCGGCGACAGCCACGCGGGTATTGGCAAGCAACGTCTGTTCATGCTCATTCATGATGCCCATATTCCGCTTAAATTCACTTCTAATTGTCATCGAACACCTCGGCAACCAATTCTGATGAAAGAGCAATAGATTCATCAGGACGACCAAAATTAATTCAATCTATACCTTCATATCGGTCGGCACGGGAAGAACTTTGGCGTCAAATACATTAAAAGCCCAGTCCGGCTGCATAAATTGTTTTCACTTATTTTTTATTGTCTTTAATCAAGAGATAGCCATGCAACCTTGAAGCCGATAATTCATGCCCCGTTAGGGCCGACGGCGAACACAACTCCAAGAAGAGTGATGGGAAGTCTCATCCTGTCGTAGCGCAGCGTCTTTTGCGCCACATAAAGCATGGCGAGATGTTACCATACAACGATATGAGCAACAATCCTTATTGAGAATAGCCTTAAGAGTAGGCCAGTAAGATCGGAAATGAGGAGAAAAAAAGATGAAATAATCCTAAAAAAGCATTACAACTCTTTAAAAAAGTAAATATAAATATGCGCTCAAGGAGGATCCAGTGACAGCAACGACCATTATCCACCACGGCGGGAAGACCGGCGTTACCGGCTCCTGCCATGAACTCAAACTCAGTCCCTCGGCATCCATTATCGTCGACTGTGGCCTGACGCAGGGTGCCGAAACCTCCGCCGAAGGGGGAGGGAATTCCTTCTGCTCCATCAAATTCCCCATCACACCCATAAAAGCGGTCATTCTCACCCACGTCCACATAGACCATTGCGGAAGGCTCCCCTACCTGCTCGGGGCCGGCTACAAAGGCCAGATCTTCTGTTCCGAGGCATCGGCGCAACTCCTTCCGCTCGTCCTGGAAGACGCGGTGAAGCTTGGAATTACGCGAGACCAGGAACTGCTGCGACGATTCACAGCCGTGTTGAAGAAAAAACTTGTCCCCCTCCCCTACAATCAATGGCAGGAGTTGGGGATATGGGACGGAGTTACGGCACGAGTGCGGCTCCAGCAGGCTGGGCATATCATGGGCTCGTCAATTGTTGAGCTGGATGTGAAACAGGTTCAACGTTCAAGATTCGATGTTCAAGGTTTGGATTCTGAAACATCAGAATCAGCTATGAGAATCGTGTTTTCCGGAGATGTGGGGGCGCCCGGCACACCGCTGCTGCCCGATCCTGTTGTTCCCGAGCGGGCAGACATCCTTCTGCTGGAGTCGACCTATGGCGATCGGCTGCATGAGGACCGGAAAGACCGTGTGGAGCGCCTGCGGAAGATCATCGTGAGAGCCTTGAAGAACAGGGGCGCGATCCTCGTGCCCGCCTTCAGTATCGGCCGGACCCAGGAACTTCTCTACGAACTTGAGGGGCTGATCGCCTCCTTCCGTGACGAGGAGGCGGCCACCGGTTTGCCATGGGACGATCTGGAGGTTGTGGTTGACTCGCCGATGGCGCAGCAGGTTACCGAAATATATTCTGACCTGCAGCCGCTTTGGGATGCGGAGGCAAAAGAGGTGGTCTCCAATGGCCGACATCCCCTCTCCTTCGAGCAGATGACTGTCATTTCCTCCCACGAGGAGCACCTTCAGACCGTTGCCTATCTGAAAAAATCGGCACGTCCCTGCATTGTCATCGCCGCCGGCGGGATGTGCGCAGGGGGCAGGATCGTCAACTACCTTAAAGCCCTTTTGAAGGATCACCGCACCGATGTCTTGTTCATCGGCTACCAGGCGGAGGGAACGCCGGGGCGGGAAATACAGCAGCAGAGTACCGGCGGAGTCGTCTTTCTCGACGGCCAAAACTGCCCCATCAGGGCACAGATCCATACGATCTCTGGCTATTCCGCCCATGCCGATCAGCAGAACCTGGTGGATTTCGTTCGGACCATGCCGGAGAAGCCCCGCTTGATCAAGCTGGTTCATGGGGAAACGGTGGCCAGGAGGTCGCTGGCAGAGAGACTTAGGGTAA
>Ga0209212_1008775_pt1 | contig 10758 bp, 7 predicted proteins | sample RifGroC2_FD_183996 | JGI IMG/M metagenome (GOLD analysis project Ga0209212, IMG submission 183996) | Groundwater microbial communities from Rifle, Colorado, USA - Groundwater C2 (SPAdes) (version 2) | ecosystem: Environmental > Aquatic > Deep subsurface > Groundwater | place: Rifle, Colorado... | reverse complement strand
ATAGTTGCCGCCATATTTTTAGGCGTAAGAAACCTTACAAAATTTGTCGATAAAGACACTTAACAATCCTTTTAAAAAAAATTTTCCTCCATTCTAAATATAATAAAAATTCCTAAAAAAAGAACTTAATATTACAATATAATAAGTATCAATTTTTTTACAAAAACAAAGGATATAAATAAAATGCAAAACACTCCACGCGGCATGCGCCTTCATATAGGGATTTTCGGCAAAAGAAACGCCGGAAAATCCAGTATTTTAAACAAATTAACAAAACAGGATATTTCCATTGTTTCGGAAATTGCAGGCACAACAACCGATCCTGTCGAGAAAGCCATGGAGCTTTTGCCTCTCGGGCCTGTTCTTTTTGTTGATACAGCGGGGATTGATGACGAAGGAAGCCTCGGGAAATTACGTATTCAAAAAACAAGGAAAATTTTTGACAGGATTGATGTTGCAATAATTGTTTGCGACAATCCTGACTGGGGAAGTTTTGAACAGGGACTTTATGAGGAATTTAAATCGAGAAATATTCCTATAATTACTGTTTTTAACAAGATTGATTTATATTCTGACACTCCTTGTCATTGCGAGGAGGGCTATAAGCCCGACGCGGCAATCTATGTTTCCGCGAAAGAAAACATCGGGATTAAAGAACTAAAAGAAAAAATAATAAATTCCGCGCCGGAAGAATTTTTAAACGCGCCTTCTATCGCAGCTGACCTTATTCCCGCCGGAGAATTAGCGATTTTAGTTGTCCCCATAGATTTAGAAGCACCCAAAGGAAGACTTATTCTTCCTCAGGTTCAGACTATACGGGATTTGCTTGATAATGATTCAATAGTGATGGTCGTAAAAGAAAGAGAACTAAAAGAAGCCCTTGACAGACTAAAAAAACCTCCTGCTCTTGTAATTACTGACTCGCAGGCATTTTTAAAAGTTTCTGCCGATGTCCCGAAAGAAATAAAATTAACTTCTTTTTCCATACTTTTTGCAAGATTTAAAGGCGAATTAAACGAATTTGTAAAAGGAACTCTCGCTATAGACAAACTAAAAACAGGCGATAAAATTTTAATCTGCGAATCCTGTACGCACCATGCCATAGGCGATGACATAGGCAGGGTAAAAATTCCCCGCTGGCTAACTCAGTATGTCGGCGGAAAACTTGAATTTGAACACTACGCAGGACATGATTTCCCTGAAAATATTAAGGATTATAAACTTATAATCCACTGCGGCGCTTGCATGACAAACAGAAGAGAAATTTTATCCCGCATAATGAAAGCCAATGAGGCAGACGTGCCTATTACAAATTACGGACTAACCATCGCTTACTCGCTGGGGATTTTTGAAAGAGCCTTAGAGCCTTTCCCTATGGCAAAATTAATTTACGAAGAAGCTAAAAACAATTAATTTTTGTTCAAAGACTCTTTATTATTTTCTTTTTGGGCTTTTTGAAGCGCGTCAATTTCGTCTTTGTAACTTCTTAACTCTTTTCGCAATTCTCTTATATCCCCTGTTAAAGTTTCAAATAAATTTTCCACATTATCTTTAATTTGTGTACTAAAACGGGAGATGACAATTATTATCCCCAAAAACCCTGCCAATAATAAAATTTCTATAACTATAAGAGCTATTGTTACTTGAGTATTTATCATTTTTAAATATTTTCCCCTGTTGTCATTGCGAGACAATAAATATAGCATTTAAAACTATTAAGCCTTCTTGTTTCATCAAATGAAAGCTTAAATTAGTATATGAGAAGATTGCTTCGGTAGTCAAATAAATTTATTTCCCAAAAGTTTTATGCCTCGCAATGACAATAGACAGAGTAAAGTCTGAAGGATTGAATGCTTACAAAGAGGCTTTGCCTCCTCGCAATGACAATAAATTTTTATTTCTGTAATATTTCTTAAATTTTTAACCTAAAAAAGCAATTTTCAAAATTCAGGTTTATTTATCAATTATGCAGAAATATTACAGGAAAGGACAAAAATGATAAATTTACTTAATTTAAACACTTTTAACAGATTAAACCCTTATAATAATTTTCAAACAAACTGTTCTAATAACCAAACTCCTTGCCTTCAAACCTTAAAATCTGATACAGTTTCTTTTGGAGGAAATAAATCTGTTATGAATACTCAATCTGTAAATGAAAAACAACTTGCAAGCGGAAAAACAAAATTACAGGCTTATGCAAGTGATTTGTTAAAAAACGAACTGCAACTGCAACCCGATCAGCCTTTAAAAATAACCGCTGACAGAAACTTTTTGCCGTTAGTGGAAATAATGCAGGAACAGGCTTATAAAATGGGCTCCGGTCGTGTAATTATCGAGATAAAAGACCCGATAATAGACGGCTTAAATAAAAAATACGGTCAAACCCCTAATTCCGAATGGAAACAACTAAGAGATAAAGAATTAGAAGAAAATAACGCAGCTTCTGTTGAATTTGATAAAGAAAATTCTCCTTATAAAGCCGCAGGCTTGACAGATTCAGAAGCAAAAGCCGTTGTTAACGCAAACAAAGTGAATATTCCTGAAGATGTTGCCAAAAAACTGGAACTTGACCCGAAAGATGTCCTTGAAGGAATGTTGAACATAAGAAAAGGTCAGCCTCTTGCAATAGTTGCAGAAAGAGAACACGAACCTAATGTTTACAAACTGGCTGAATATGCCCTTAAAAACGGTTCGGGCTCTGTAGAAGTAACATTTACAGAGCCAAAAGACACAATAACCAGAAATTTCCTTCAATATGCAAAAGAAGAATTATTAACAACTATCCCGCAATATCAACTGGCTAAAGTCGAAAATAATTATAAAGCATGTACTGCCAGATTAATTTTAGAAGGAGAAGACCCAAATTCCCTGGAAGGAATTGACCAGGAAAGAATTGATAAAAATAATAAAGCTCGCGCTATAGCTATTAAACCTATCAGGGATAAATTTGAAGATACATACCCATGGACAATTCTTTATGCTCCTACGACCATGTCAGCTGTCTCCGCTTATCCTAATATAAAAGACCCTATTAAAGCTCTTGCGGCTGCCGCCAAAGATGCACCGGAAATCCTCAGAAAAGGCAAATTCGGGGAGCATGCCAAAGAACTGGAAAGAAGAGCAAATGTAGTAAACAATTTAGACCTTAAAGAAATCCATTTTTATAGTGCTGACGTCAATCCGAAAACCAATAAAAGAGACACTGACCTTTATATCGGTTTATCTCCTAAAGCTCATTTTATGTCAGCTTGTGAAAAAACTCTTAGCGGACAAAAATTTGTTGCAAACGTGCCGACAGAAGAAGTTTTTTCTTCCCCCGATAAAACAAAAACCCGCGGTTGGGTAACATCCACCCTTCCTTTAGCTTTAAACGGCAATATAGTTGAAGGAATCAAAATGGAATTTGAAAACGGAAAAGCCGTAAAAGTAACCGCAGATAAAAATGAAAAAATAATACAAGATCACGTAAAAGCAATTGAAAAAACCGATGAAAAAACAGGTGAAAAAATAATAGACGAAAGTGCCGCCATGCTCGGTGAAGTTGCTTTAGTTGCAGGTTCTCCAATATACAAAATAAGTGAAAAAAAGGGCGGAGTCTTTAACAGTACTCTTCTTGACGAAAACGCAGTCTGTCATATCGCAGTCGGAAGAGGCTTTAATAATTGTATAAAAGGCTATAACGACATTAAAGACGAAAATGAAAGAAAGGCTCTCATTGAAGAAAGCAAAATTAACAATTCGACAATTCACACCGATTTTATGATTGGCGGACCTGATGTAATCGTTGAAGGCATCAAGCAAAACGGTGAAAAAGTAACTATAATCAAGAACGATAAATTCCAAATTTAAACAAAAAAAGAGAGGGATTACCCTAACCCCTCTCTTTTTCTTTTTTAACTTTTAATTAAAGCTAAAGAAATTTCTCCAGAAACCGCGTTTTTGACAACATGCATATTCATTGTAATCAGGATCAACAGCATATGATGATACGGTTACAGGAACTGCCGCACCTGTTGCGCATGGATTACAAGGATTACATACAGGAGCGCAAGCTTGTGTACAGGTTTTAACGATAGGAACTACACTTATTCTTGGTGTACAAGGATTACATGTCGGAGCACAAGTTTGTACAGGACATGCCGCACCTGTTAAACATGGGTTGCAAGGATTACAAGTTCCACACTGAGCAAAACTTGGTTGAGAAAATGCCATAAGCAAACCTATTACTGCCAGAGATTTTTTCATACGTCTAACTCCTTTATTAATTGTTCCTTTTTATAGGATACATCTAGTGTTATAGCACAATAAAAACAAAATTTTATTCGCAAAATTACTAATATTTAAATTAGACTTTTTATTTACTTTAAAGAATTTTTCTTTTTATTTAGCTAAAACTTTATAAATATGAAATTCTGACGGCTCAAGCTTTTCAAAACAAAGTTTATTGTCTGACAAATTATTTATTTCGGTTTTTCCGGAAAAATCTAAATCTTCTCTATCAAAAACATATTCTGAAACAACAGAAAAATCTTTAGGAACAAGTGTTTCAATACTAAAAATAGGATTATTTTCAACATTAACAACTTCACCCGCAGAATTTCTGGTAACTTCTGTCGGCGGTTTTTCATTTGCAACAACAAAAAGACTTTCTTTTGAAGTTTCAGAAGTAACCAGCCAACTTATAAAACCTGTGTCTTTATTATTACCAATGATTTTAGCTTTACCTTTCAGTAAAACCTCATTATTTAAAGCAAATCTGTTTATAGCGTCAAATTTTTCAAAAAATTCATAATTATTATTTCTTTTCATGGATTCTTCTGCGCCTATTACAGACTCTATACCTGTTTTTGTAAAAGACTCGTCGCCGTCTACAAACATAACAGGTCTGGAAGAAAGCTCTCCTCCGGGAATAAATTTGAATTTAAACCACTTAAATAAAGCTCCGGCCTCTCCAAGCTGACCGGGATACTGATTAATTTCTCTAAACTCGCCGTCCTGATTGTTATAAATCTTCAAAATTGACAATTTTCCTGTGTTTTTATCAATTGTTTTATTGTATTCTTCAAGCTGTTCATTGTCTTCCACAACTCGTGAAACTGTTTTCATATACTGGGAAATAATATCGCTTCCCCAGAGAAGGTCAAAAGCCATATCACTATGATATTCTTTAAAGAAATCATCCCAGAGCATATATTCTGCAAGCGCCGCAAAATGAGGGACTTCTTTTTTCAATTCATTATTGGATAAACCCAAAACTTTTCTCGGAGCCCTGTAACTTATAGGGAAACCATCTTTTTCAGAAACTTCATCAACAATGTGATCAATATGATCAACCCTAAATCCGTCAAAATTATAGTCGCTGCGGATTTTTTTAAGGAAATTTACATAAAAATCTATTACTTTTTGGTTATATTCTTTTTTGTCAAAATAAACAAAATAATAAGGCGTCTGGCAATCAAGATTTGCAAAATGCGTTACATCTTTGTCCAGATTGTCAAAATGCCTGAACATAGGATAACCGCCGCCTTCATTCATTTTATCAAAAACAGGCACACCCGAAGAACACCATGCCCCGCCCGGAGCCGGCCATAACCCTTCGTTTATAAGTTTTCCGATAATTTCGCCATGACTTGTAATATCTTCTTCCGTTAAATCAGCCTCCGCTGATTTTTCAAGCATACCGGAAATTATTCCCTTTACTCTTGTTAAAATCTTTTCCTGATGTTCTTTTGTAAGCATCTGTTTTGAAACTTCTTTTTTCTTTAAAAGAAGTTTGTTGCTAAAAATATCAAAAAGTTCTTTTAAATCATCCGTAAGAGGAATATAAATTCCCAATAATTCTTCCTGTAAAATGATTTTTGCTCTTTCAACATAAATAAAATTATGAGTCTGAGCTAATTTTAAAGCGATTTTTTCAGTTTCTTCCGTTAATTTATTGGTTAAATCCTTAATATCAAACCATCTTGCAACATAAGGCGAGGCAAGTACTGTTTTAGAAAATCTTCCTGTCTGCGGAAGCACATCATACATGGTAGGATGCCCCGCAAGCTGAGTAAGCGCAAGAAAAAGCCTTACCTGGTTTTTTGCATCCAATTCAAATTTTTCTTTTAAGAGATCGTCTTCCAAATTTTCACTAACTTCAGAACTTTTTGGAAGATACGCACATCCGAATTCTCTCGGATGAAAAGGAATTACATACATTGTTGTCGCCAAAACGCCTTGTTCAACATTTCCATTAGGCAAAGTTACAAGCTGTTTAAGCCAATCAACAAATTTTCCGGGTTCTTTTGTTTTGTTTCCGTTTCCAAGTCCCGCAAGATTTACAAGTTTTACATTATGACCTTCTTTGTTAATCCAGCTTGAATCTTTATATCCTGCGCGATTAACGGGACTAATATTTTCAGCATTAAAACTAAATTTTTCGTCTTTATAAGTATTATTAAGCTTTAATTTTTCTTCAAGCGCAAGCAGTGTTTCAGCTTCCGTTAATTCTTCAAGAGTTTTTATATGAGGATATGGAAGATAACCGTATTTTTGAACTTTATTAATAATATAATTTTTTCTGTTTTCATCAATAGCTGCAACATTATATAAAGATTTTAAGCCTGCAAAAATATGAGTTAAATTTTCCGAATTAATTGTCAATAAAGATTTTGTTATTAGACTCATTTTTTTTTCCTCAAATAATACCTCTACTTATATTTTTACATCAAAAACTTTTTACTGAAAGTTAAAATTTTGGTCGAATGGTAAAGGAAAATAAGCTGTAATCGTTGTGCTGTCATTGCGAGAAGGCACGAAGTGCCGACGAAGCAATCCAAAAATAAACGATTTTAGATATGTTTTTTGTAAAAAAACTCGATTTTCTTAGATTGCTTCGTCCCCCTTCTTTTTTGACCAAATGTCAAAAAAGTGGGTTCCCTGCTCGCAATGACAATTCGTAGCTTTCAGCTATCTTTCCTCTGCCCTGATTTTGGTCGTGATATTTTTTGACGTGATGTTACAAAATATTAAGTTGGGTTTTTACTCGAAACTCAATTTCCACAATGATCTTTCATGTTTTTTATAAAATTACCGACAAATTTTCAAAAAACATGTCAATTTTTTTCCTTCACCCGCTTTTTATTGTTACTGGTTTTTAAACAAGTTTAAAGAATAAGAATGAGGGTTTTTGATCAATGATGAATATTACTTCAATTAATTATCAGCCAAAATCAAAATTGGGATTTGGCAGAGCTTTTACAACTAACGAAATGGCTCTTTATACACAAAAACTTGATGAAGCCAGAAATTTATACGAAATAACCAAAGATAATAACGAACCTGAAAAAAAACTCAATAATACAACTTTAATCTTACCTGATTTTTATGCCCCTAAAGGCACTATAGATTCTGATGAATCCTTAAAATTTGTAAAATTAATGCAAAAACTAAACGGAATTAATGTAGTTCAAGGACTTCCAAGAGGTCCTATATCAAAAGACAATCTTTCTCCTTTTAGCTCCAGTCCTTTTGAAATCGGTGAACATTTAATTGATCTTAAAAAAGCCGACGCACCTGACTTAAAAACTGCTTATGAAAACTTTAAAACTCTTCCTGAAAATAATCCTTTAAAAGAAAGCTTTAATACTTTCAATGAAGAAAATCCGCATCTGGAAAGATATGGAATGCTTGAAGCTTTAAAAGAAGAATATGGAACAGATTATTGGCCTCACTGGCAGGGTAAAAATGCTGAATTAGATAAAGATCTGTTTAATTATGATGAAACAAAAGAAGCTCCTGTAGATAAAAAAGCAAGACAAGAAGAAATTAAAGAAAACTCTTTGGATACTATTGAATTTTATCAATACAAACAATTTATTGCCAACAAACAACACCTTGAAACAAAAGAAAACCTAAATAATGAAGGAATTAAATTTTTCGGCGACTGTTTAATAGGATTTTCACCAAGAGACCAATGGGCTTTCAAACCTGCGTTTGAAATAGGCAAATCCATCGGATGTCCGGGAGATGGCGGAAAATTTAACGATTGGGGACTTCCTTGCCTTGATTTCAACAAATTATATAATAAAGACGGCTCTCTCGGAGCAGCAGGAACTGTTCTTAAGAAAAAATTTGATGTTTTCCTTTCAAATTATGACGGCGCAAGAATAGACGCAGGATGGCAGCTAAGTCATCCTCATACAAATAAAGGCTCTGAATATCAAGGCACTAAAATGATTGATATTATGGAAATGTCTATTAACGACCAGCGAAAAAACGGTCATGACATTAAAAAAGAAGACATAAACATTGAAGCACTAGGCGGACCAGATCAGGCTGTAAATTTAACAAAAAACAAATATCCTCATATTCAAATCACAAGATATGCAGGCGATGGTTGGGGAAGAACAGAGTTTTATAAACAGGGAATGGGTTATAAACTTAACGGCTTTACCATAGGCGTTGGATGTCATGATGACCTTTCACTTATACAACTGGAAAAAGAAAAAAGAAATGAACAAGCTGGTCTTTTAGCTCGTGATTTAAAAACTTCTGTAAATAATGCCGAAGAATTTAGAAACACTAAATTTGCTGAACTTTATACCGCAAGAAACCAGTTCTTTACAGCTCCTGATGCCTTAGGCGATGAAAGAAGAATAAACAATCCGAATGATCAAAAAGCTCCAAACTGGACAATTCAAGCTCCTGATAACTATGAAGAAGCTTATTTCAAAAACCTTTCTGAAGGAAAAGGATTAAATACCCCAAAATCTATTGCTATAGCAATAAGGGCGAAAATGGGTGAAAACGAACAAACAAGAGAAATCCTTGGTTTCTTAGATAAAGCAGGAAGAATTTTAAGACAACCCGGCTCTAATTCAATAAACGAATCAGATAAACTTTCTAAATCAAATCCAAAAGCTCTTGGAGAAAGACTTCAAGCTTAAAAAATAAAACTAGAAACCACTCATTCAATCACAAGCCGACCACGAGATCGGCTTTTTCCTTTGATACTCAATTTTTTCTTTTATCATCCCGCACTTGATGCGGGATCTAACCGACAAAGCAATTTCCACAATTGATAGACCCCGTGTCAAGCACGGGGTGACAAAAACTACTCAAAAGTCTAAAAATTACCAGAATAAAATTACAATTCGTCAGGCGAGGCGATTCTTCCCAAAATTGCGCTTGCTGCGGCAATTGCAGGGTTGGAAAGATAAACTTCGCTTTTTGGATGTCCCATTCTTCCTACAAAGTTTCTGTTTGTAGTTGAAATAGCTCTTTCACCTTCTGCAAGAATCCCCATATGCCCGCCAAGACAAGGACCGCAGGTAGGAGTAGAAAAAACACCGCCGGCTTTAACAATTATTTCAGCATAGCCTAATTTCATCGCTTCAAGATAAATTTCCTGTGTTCCCGGCAAAACTATAAGCCTTACATCAGGATGAACTCTGCGACCATCCAAAATTTCTGCCGCTTCCTTAATATCAGGCAATCTTCCGTTTGTACAGCTTCCTATCACAGCCTGATCTATTTTTATATCGCCGACTTGAGAAATAGGCTTTGTGTTCTCGGGAAGATGAGGAAATGCGACAGTCGGCTCAATATCTGCTGTGTTATATTCGATTACTCTTGAATATTGCGCATTTTCATCGCTCCGATAGAATTTATAAGGTCTTAAAGTCCTGTTTTTAACGTATTCTTCGGTAGTTTTATCGGGAGGAATAATTCCGTTTTTAGCGCCTGCTTCTATTGCCATATTGCAAATGGTAAATCTTCCGTCTATAGAAAGCTCATCAATCGCCGAACCTGTAATTTCAAGAGCCTGATAAAGAGCTCCGTCAACTCCGATATCTCCGATAAGATGAAGAACTAAATCTTTTCCCGATACCCATTTGTTTAATTTGCCATTAAAAACAACTTTTATTGTTTCGGGAACCTTAAACCATGTTTCGCCTGATGCCATAGCGCATGCCAAATCGGTAGAACCCACGCCTGTAGAGAAAGCGCCTAATGCACCGTAAGTACAAGTATGAGAATCAGCTCCTATTACAAGGTCGCCGGGACCTACAATTCCCTGATCAGGAAGAAGCGTGTGTTCAATCCCAAGCCTTCCTACTTCAAAATAATGTCTTAACCCCTGTTCTTTTGCAAATTCTCTTATCTGTTTCGCATTTTGGGCTGATTTTATGTCTTTGTTGGGGGTAAAATGATCAGGAACAAAAACAACTCTTTCTTTGTCAAAGACCTTTTCTACACCGATTTTTCTAAATTCGTTTATTGCAACAGGACCTGTAATATCGTTTGCAAGAGTAATATCTACTTTTGCCGTTATTAAATCACCCGGTTTTACTTCATCAAGACCTGCATGCGCCGCTAAAATCTTTTCTGTTATCGTCATTGCTCTGGTCATATATTCTCACCCGTATTTATTTTTCTTAAACATGTATAATAATAATATCCATACTCAAAAAACTCAAATTTTTTATATTAAGCAATGTGCTGAATACAAAAATTAAAAACAAAAAAGGCGAGCGAGTCCGCGAAGCGGACGGAAAGCGAGCCAAAAATAGACTCTAGCCCCCTCCCTTGAGGGAGGGGGTTGGGGGTGGGTGTGTAAATTAATTATTTAATAAGGAAAATTTTTGAAAATACTTGATAAAAAAATAATAGGACTTTTTATAGGTGTAATTTTTATTGCGCTTATTTTAAAAAACATAGATATCCACAAATCTTTTGAAGCAGTAAAACATTTTAATTTCTTTTATCTGC
>Ga0209212_1008772_pt1 | contig 10762 bp, 9 predicted proteins | sample RifGroC2_FD_183996 | JGI IMG/M metagenome (GOLD analysis project Ga0209212, IMG submission 183996) | Groundwater microbial communities from Rifle, Colorado, USA - Groundwater C2 (SPAdes) (version 2) | ecosystem: Environmental > Aquatic > Deep subsurface > Groundwater | place: Rifle, Colorado... | reverse complement strand
GGGTTTTCTTGACATCCACGGTGGGACCCTCTACCGTTACATTATTACGAAACGAGGTGCGCGATGGAAGTAGCTAAAGTCAACGCCCATTACCAGGTTACGATCCCAAAATCTGAATGATAGGAATTTGCTTTTGAGGGCCAGCCACGCTCTCCAGGACGAGAAGCACGATGTGCCGCATGGTGCCAAGGCGGCCAAGACCGCCAAGACCGCTCCCTTTACTGCGCTACGACCAGACTTGCCAGGCGCTGTGGATCCCGAAGCAGCTCTGCGCTAGTTCCCGCGTAAGTGATGCGCCCGCGGTTGAGTACGATGGCCTGCTCGGTGATTTCCAGGGCAAGCTTGGCGGACTGCTCGACCAGCACCATGGTGATCGAGTGTTCCTTGATGAGCCGCTGCATCACCAGCAACAGGCCATCGACGATGGTCGGCGCTAGGCCCTCCAGCGGTTCGTCCATGAGCAGGAGTTCGGGATTGCCCATCAATGCGCGGCCGATGGCCAGCATCTGCTGTTCCCCGCCCGATATCTGGTTGCCCATGTGCGTGCGCCGTTCTGCGACACGCGGAAACAGGTCGTAGACCTGCTCCAGCGTCCAGCTTCCGGGCCGCTCCGCCACTATGAGGTTTTCCTCGACCGTGAGAGAAGGGAAAATTTCGCGGGCCTGCGGCACATAACCGATGCCCGCCCGCGCGCGGTCGTACACCTTCATCTGCTTGATCGGCCTGCCGCGGTATTCGATCGTTCCCCGGTGCAGAGTGGTGAGACCCATGATCGTGGCGAGCAGGGTCGTCTTGCCCACCCCGTTTCGGCCGAGAAGCGCGAGCGTTGACCGCTGCGGGAGCGCGAAATCGATATCTTCGAGCACCACGGTCAGTCCATAGCCGGCGTGAACGCCCGCGAGACGCAGCGCCTCATCCATGCCGCTCACCCAGATAGACATGGCGCACGCGCTCGTCGGAGGAGACTTCGTCCGGACCTCCTTCCATGAGCACCGCGCCCTGCACAAGGACCGTGATCCTGCGGGCGAAGCGGAACACGAGATCCATGTCGTGCTCGATGATCAGTATGGCTATCTCGGAGGGCAAGGAATCCAGCACATCGAGAATCTGGTGCGACTCGATCGAAGGAATGCCGGCGGCCGGTTCGTCGAGCAGCAGCACTTTGGGGCGCATCCCAAGGGCGATCGCGATTTCGACCAGGCGTTGCTTGCCGTAAGGCATGGCACTCAGGTTTAACATGGCATCGTCGGCGAGGCCGAGCAACTCCAGCACCTCCATGCTCTCGCTCAGGACGCTCCGGTAGCGATTGGCGGCCCGAAACATGTCCCAACCGACGCCATGACGCTCGGCAATGGCGAGCGATACGTTGTCCACGACGGTCAGATTATGAAACAGGGTGTTGATCTGAAAGGTGCGCCCGAGTCCGCGCTTCACCCGTTGCCGCTGCGAATGGTCGGTGACATCGACGCCGCCGAGCAGGATCGAACCCGAGGAAGGCGCAAGTCCTCCCATCAGCATGTTGACGAAGGTGGTCTTGCCGGCGCCATTGGGACCAATCAGGGCATGTCTGGCGCCCGCCGAGAGCGTGAAATTGATCTTGTCGGCGACCATCAGCGCGCCGAAGCTCTTGCACAGTTCTCTTGTTTCCAGCACCGGGCTCATCTCTTGCCGCGACGAAACCTGGAAAGCAGAACGTCGAGGATGCCGAGAATCCCTCCGCGGGCAAACATGACCACCAGCACCAGCATCAGGCCGATGCCGAAATACCAGTATTCCGGAAACTGTTTGGCGAGGGAATCCTGCGCGACGAGGTAGACGACCGGCCCTACAAACGCGCCGTATATCCGGCCGACGCCTCCCAGGATCAGCATTACCAGCAGGTCGCCGGAGAATTCGAAGCTGAGCACTTTGAGTCCGACGAACTGGGTGCTATGGGTGAGAAGGGCGCCGGCGATACCGGCGAGCGCGGCCGAGATCGTATACACGATCACCAGGCGCTGGTAGACCGGCGCCCCGACGGCATACATCCGAACGACATTTTCCCGCACTCCTGTCAACGATGCGCCGAACGGCGAGTAGATGAGCCGGCGCACCAGCCACCATCCAAGGAACAGAAACACCAGGCAATAAATATAGGCAGTCTTGTTGAACAGGTCGAACTTAAACAGGCCAAGTATGGGCTTGATCGCGAAGCCGCCCAGGCCGTCGGCGCCGCCGGTCCACTTGGTCGCCTTGTTGGCAACCTCGAAGCAGATGGAGGTGATGGCAAGCGTAAGCATGAGCAGCGTGAGCGCGCGCGTACGAAGAATGACCATTCCCGTGAGCCATCCGAGAAGCCCGGCCGCGAATGCCGCGACCACGAGCCCGATCAGCGGGTCGGCGGTGACTCTGGCCGCGAGAATTCCCGACACGTAGGCGCCGAAGCCGAAATAGGCGGCATGCCCTAGGGTGATGATTCCCGCGTAGCCGAGAATGAGGTCCAACGACAGCGCAAACAGGATCATAATGAGGATGAAGCTGCCCAGCGGCAGATACGACGGGGCCGCAAAATAGCAGATCACGGCGATCACCCACGGCAGCCACTCGATCGGGCGCATGCGCGGATCGGAAACGTAGCCGGCGGCGTGGGCAGGCGAGATCATGCCTTGCCGAACAACCCGGCCGGCCGCCACAGCAGCAGGGCGATGGTGGCGGCGTAGATGAAAAATGCGCCGAACTGCGGTACCCAGTACTTGCATGCGGTGTCGCTGACGCCTATCAGCAGCGCCGCGACGAACGGGCCGCGCAGCGATCCCAATCCGCCGATCGCCACCACGATCAGAAAATAGACAAGGTGCTCAAAAGGATAGGTCGGCTGAATCGCGGTGATATCGGCGCCCAACCCCCCGCCCAGCGCGGCAAGGCCGCTGCCCAGCGCGAACGTGATGGTAAACAGGCGCGAGGTGTTGATGCCGATTGCCTGGGCCATTGGCCGGTTGTCCACCGTGGCTCGCACCTTGGCGCCCCAACGCGTCCGCTCGACCCCAAACCACAGCGCCGCCACCAGTACCGCGCTGAATGCTATGAGGAACACCCGGTACGCGGGAAAGTCCCTGCCGAGCAGCGAAAACTGTCCCTTGAGGTAGGCGGGCAGGTGTACCGGTTGCTGCAGCGTGCCGTAAATCAAACGCGCCACCGCAACCGCCATGAAGATTAGTCCGATCGTAAGCAGCACCTGCTCCAGGTCGCCTGCCGTGTAGAGCCGGGCATAGAGCAAGCGCTCGAGCAAGATGCTCGCTGCAGCGACCGACACAAAGGCGATGCTCAGAGCAAGGAGGAAGGGGACGTCATAGCGGTTCATGGCGGTGAGCATGACGTAGCCGCCCGCCATCGCGAATACCCCGTGGGCGAGATTCACGAAGCCCATCAGCCCCATGGTGACCGAAAGGCCGACGGAAATCACGTAGAGAATCATGCCGTAGGCAAGCCCGTGAAAAGCGACGCTTACCAACGACGAAACAAAGCTCTGCATTTCTCCGGAAATGACGCCAAATGGGAACAAAAACGCCCGCGTCACGGTCGTGGCGCGGGGGCAACAGTCGGGCTACTTCTTCGGGTTGAACTGCTTCCAGGGGTCTTTCACCATGTTGCCGACCGTTTCCACTTCCACGTTGGCGAGTTGGCCGCCGACCTTGCGCACCTCGCGCAAATACTCGTTTTGCACGATGTCCCGGGTGTCAGGATCGATGGCGATCGGTCCGCGCGGACTGTTCGGGTTCTTGTAGCTCTTGATGAATGCCATGATCCTCTCCGGGTCCACGTTCCCTTTCAGGGAGTTGACGGCGTCGAAGATCAACTGCATTCCGTCGTAGGCGCCGACCGCCATGAACCCCGGATTCAGGTTCTGCCCGAATTCCTTCTTGTAGGCCGAAACAAACGCCTTGTTGGCCGGCCGCTCGGCAGCTGCTGAATAATGGTGCACGGTCATGACGCCGAGCGCGGCGTCGCCCATGCTCGGAAGTTCCTCGTCGGTGGTGAGGTCGCCGGGACCGATGTACTTGATACCGGCCTTGTCCAGCCCGAGATCCGAATAGGCCTTCATTTGCGCGGTGGCTTGCTTCCCCGCGGGGTTGAACGCAAACAAGACATCCGGCTTGGCGTCCTTGACCCGCTGCATATAGGCGGCAAAATCGGTGTTCGCAAGCGGGATCCGCACGCCGCCGATGATCTCGCCGCCGCCCTCCTTGAAGCCCTTGGTGAAGGCCTCCTCCGCCTCATGGCCGGGCGCAAAATCGCTGACGACCGTGTAGGCCCGTTTGAATTTCTTTGCCGCCCACTGACCCAAGGGGTAGCTCGACTGCCACAGCGTGAACGACACGCGCGCGAAATAGGGCGAGGAATAGGGTATCGCCACACCTGCGGCGTTCATGCTGATGAAAGGCACCTTGGCTTCGCCGGCCAGCGGCGCGATCGCCGCGGCGTTGGGCGTCCAAACGACCCCGGTCAAGAAATTCACTTTGTCGCGTACGATCAGTTCCTGCGCAATCCGCTTGGCATTGTCCGGGTTCGCGCCGCCGTCATCGCGTACTACCAGCTCCACCTTGACCCCGGGCGGCAGCTTGCTGCCGTTCAGCTTCATGAATAGTTTGATGCCCTTGTCCAACTGGTCGCCTTGGGCAGCCGTGGGACCCGAATAAGTGCTGAGCACTCCGATCTTTACGGTCTGGGCAGTGGCCAAACCCGCCGCCGCGACCAGCGCGACAGCGCCAATACACGCCATGAGTTTAATACGCATGATCTTCCCTCCAAATTTTAGGTTGAGAAAACAATGTAATACCGACCGCCGCGAATTTTCACATCTAAATCATCGTCAATTATTAGTCCAGCCAAATCGGCCTCAACCAAAGGGCAGGTGAGAGACTACCCGATAAGGTCCCTTTATGTCAACTTGAGGTAAGCGCTCTATTACTGGCCGATTTATCCGGCCAATTTCTCAACCCTTTGAACTAAACTCCGGATCTCATCAAACCCCTTCTGCCAAAATTTTGGATCGTGAATGTCGACGCCTAATGGCCTGAGCAGCGCCTCCGGACTATCCGATCCTCCGGCCTCAAGCAAAGCGAGATATTTGGGGACAAAACTCTTTCCCCCTTCCCGATACATTCGATAGAGGGAAAGGACCAGAAGCTCGCCGAAGACGTAGCTGTAGCAGTAAAAGCGACTGTGGATGAAGTGGGGAATGTAGGACCACCCCCAGCGGTACCCCTCGGCCATTTCCACCGCATCCCCGTAATACTTTGCGTTGGCCCCAACCCATAGATCCCCGATGGCCTGAGGGGTCAACCGGCCAGCCCGGCGTTTCGAGAAAGCCGCCTGCTCAAAGCGGGTGAGAGCATTCTGGCGGAAAACCGTGGCAAAGGCGTCTTCGATCTTTCCGGCGATGAGAGCGATCTGTACTTGGGGATCGCTTTGGCGCTCTACCAGATAGTCGAACACCAGCATCTCCCCGAAAACCGACGCGGTCTCCGCAGTTGTAAGCGGTGTATCGTAGTTCAAAAAACTCTGCTTGCGGCTGAGGCAACCATGGAGGCCGTGGCCCAGCTCATGCGCCACGGTCATAACGTCTCTCAGGTTATCGGTATAGTTGCAGAGGATATAGGGATGAAGCCGCGGAGAGGGAGAGGCGCAGAAGGCGCCACCCCGTTTGCCTTTGCGTATTTCCGCGTCGATCCAACTCTTGGTAAAAAATTCCGCCGCAAGGGCGCGGAAAGCCGGCGCGAAGACCTCAAAGGCCTCCAGGATGATTTGCTGGGCCTGAGCAAAGGGAAAAGGGGTGAAATCTCTTCCTACCGGCGCGTATTGGTCATAAAGCGCGAGGCGCGGAAGCTTCAGCAACCGGGCCTTAAGGCGGAAGTACTCGTGGGCGATGCCGTAATTCGCCTCGGTCACCGCCATCATTTGGCTCACTGCCTCCGCATCAATCTCGTTGGAGAGGTGGCGCTCTCGCATGGGATCCGGATAACGGCGCAGGCGGTCCATCGTCAGGTGATCTTGAATGAGCGTGTCATAGATGAAGGTGAGGAGCTGCTCATGCCGGGAAAGCCCCTGAAAAAGCGTTTCCCAGGCGCTCTTTCTCAACTGCCGATCGGGCTGGTGCAATAGGGCAAGGATCTCGCTCAGGGTCAGCTCTTTTATTTTTTTCTCCTGTTCCAGCGAAAAGCTCAGGGATGAGGTGATCTCGGAAAATAGGCGCCCAAAGGCGTTTCTGCCTGTGTTGTCCTTCTCATTAACGATCTTTTCTTCCGGCTCGGAGAGTCTGTGAGGGCGGAAGCGGCGCAGATTTTCCAAATAATGGCCGTAGGATCTTAACGTTGGATGGCCTACCAGGTTCTTCACCGCGTCGTCACCCAGACCCAACCATTCGAGCTCGAAAAAAAGCAGGAGGTTTTTCACCTCGGTCACCCGCTGCTCAACTTTCTGCTCCAGGTCCCGATATTCGGGTTTTAAGGAGTCGGCGGCGTAGAGCAGGCTGGAATAATTGGCTATCCGGCTTAGCGATTCTTCGATTTCCTCCAATTTATTCAGCCCTTGAAGGAGATGTTCCGGGGTTGGTCCGGCAGCGGTGTTAATGGTTCCGCGGAAAAGATTGGCGAAGCCCTCGGCTCTTGCCAGGCAGTCCTTAAGCGTCGCCTCGATCCGCGGATCATCGTAAGCAGAGAAAAGATCGCTCAAGTCCCACCGGATACCTTCTGCGCTATTTGCGGCCATAAAAATCCTTCCTGATATTTTTTCCAATAACTATATCTTTCGTGACCGGGCAAGGGCTCTCGTTGACAGACTTGCCACATAGACGATATAGCACAGAGGAAAAGGATGAAAGAAGAAAGGAGAAATTCCGTGTCCGAGATAGACGACCTTAAAAGAAAACTGGCTATGGCGTGCCGGATGCTTTTTGTCGCCGAGTTGGTTGATTACAGCGGACATATCAGCGTGAGGATACCCGGGACGGAGCGGTTTTTGATCCACGGTCATCCCGTGAGCCGCGCCGAAGTTACGCCCGATGATATCGTCACCGTAGACCGGGACGGCAAACTGGTGGAGGGAAAGTGGAATCCCCCTTCTGAACTGCCCATGCATATCCGCACCTACCGCGTGCGGGATGACGTTCAAAGCGTCGCTCATCTCCATAACCGCATGGTGGTGATCTTGAGCATGGCTGATCGGCCGCTTATTCCCGCATCCAACCCGGGGGCCTTGTTTGGCCCTGGTCCCATTCCTGTTTATCAGGATCCTGCCCTGATCCATACGAATGAACAGGGGGATGCCGTTGCCCAAACGCTGGGCTCTGCCGATGCTGCGATTCTGCGTGGGCATGGCTCCATCGTCGTAGGCAATTCGATTGAGTGGACATTTGCCGCCTGCATTGACTTGGAGGAGAGCGCTACGAGGCTCTATTATGCCTCGCTGCTAGGACCGATCCGTTATTATACCGACGATGAGCTCCAGCGCGTATCGAAGGGACGCAGGCGCATGCCGGTTATCCAGAAAATCTGGGATCATTATATTGCCAAGGCCAGGCTGACTGGATTTATGGAAGGGCTTTAGCTCACTAACCCATTAGATACATTAGGTTTTTTGCCAAGCCCCCCCTCCCTCCTGTAGTCGCGAGGTTTTCCTTGAAATATCAGAAGTTTTGTGATAATTATGTCAATTCTTAATCAAAGGTCAGTATATGTACGACGATTTTCTAGCAAGAATTCTGGAGCCGGATACCTTCCTACCCTCCCAGTTCTACGGCAACGGGGGATTGTCCCGTCAGCTCGACGGGGAGAAAAGACTTATGCTCGCCATCCTCAAGGATGCGGTAGAATGTCTGGAGAAGTATCGTGAGGGCAGGAGCAGCTCCAGCAGGGAACTCTATCAAAACGCCCTGGAATGGATCGAGGACAAAGGCACAGATTGGCTCTTTTCCTTCAACAACATCTGTGACCTATTGGGATTCGATCCTGACTACCTGAGGGACTTTCTATTGAAGCGGGAACTCAAGACCGCAAGGCCGGCTAAAGGCAAGGTCTACTCTTTCCCCGTTGGCAGCCGGGAATAAGGCTATCTTTTTCTAGCCCTTATAACATCGAGCTCCTCTTTGATGATTTCCCCTCGAGGCGTGGTTGTTCCGGCGTACTTAAGCGCCCGCTCCAGAGCGGCAATCGCCATCTCGTCTTCATCCGACAACAGATGGGAATGACCCAGGTAGTAATAGGCATCACCCAGGCGGTTCATCTTTCCATATACCTCTCCCAAGCGGCGCGGCGGCACGGCCGACGCAGGCGAGAGTTTGGCGGCTCGCAGGTAAGCATTCACAGACTCTGGAAGATTCGACTCCTTATCGTACAGCTCCCCCTGGAAAAGATAGTTAAGAGTCTCGTTAGGCTCGGTAGCCAGCGCGCGCTCAAAAGCCAAATGAGCCAGACGAAACTCTCCAAGCTGGGTATAAGCGCGGCCCAAATCTCGATCAATCCCCGGGCTCTTGGGGTTGGCAGTTTTGGCCCGTTCGTAATAGTCGCGAGCCTTCGCCCATCTCCCGTTGTAATAATGGGCCACTCCCAGGAGATGCAGGGCCTCTGAGCTTTCGGAATTCTGACTGAGCTGCTTTTCATATTCAGCTATCACAGCATCCGATTCATTCCGCTCCAGTCGCAGTATAGTCTGAATCTTTTTGAACGGGTCGGGAAGCTCCGATTTCGGCCGTTTCAGATCAAGAGAGCGAATCACACCCTCTACGTTGGCGATACGGTCTTGACTGACCGGGTGAGTCAACAGGTAGGGAGGAACTTCTATCGGGTTTAATACTCTCTCCTGATCGATGATCTTCAGAAAGGCCAGAGCCGCCTTCGGTTCGTAGCCCGCCTCAGCCATATATTTGACCCCCAGCGTGTCCGCCTCCTGTTCGAGCTGGCGGCTGTAAGAGAGTTGGCGCGTTAAGGCCAAGGCTTGGCCCAAAACCAAAGCCGCTTGCGCCTGGCTGCTACCCCCGAGAAAAATTCCAAGGAGCGCTAACAGGCTTGTAGGATCAGGGCCGGACATGCGGGAGATATGATGTCCCTTCACGTGGATGATCTCGTGGCCCAAGACGCCTGCGAGCTCGTCCGTACTTCTGATTCGCTCGAGGAGGCCTGTATGCACGTAAATGGATCCACCCGGGACCGCAAAGGCGTTCAGCTGAGAATTCTCCACCACAAAGAAAAGGTATTGGAAGGGCCGCGGCCCCATAACGGAAAGGAGCCTCTCACCTAACTGGTTGACATAGCGCTCAACCTCAATGTTCTGAACCAGCTTGAGGCTCTTCTTCGCCTCCCGGCGGAATTCCCGACTAATTCTTACCTCTGGATCCTCGCCGATTGGCTGAACCAATGGGATTTTGGGAGGCTGATAGGAGCCGCAGCCAGCCAGGAAATAGATACTAAAAAGAAATCCAAATAGTCTTTGAGACATCGATCTGATTATAGACGGAGTTTCCTGAGGGGGCAATAGTGGATAAAGCGTTTGACCTGGGACCACTGAGGCAATATTCTATATTTTATCAAAGATTGTGAGGAGAAATAGATGGCAATCCTTTTTCAGGTTCCATTAGAACGGCTTACATGGCGTTGTGATCAATCCGTTTTGCCCCTTGCCTGTACCAAGGACATGACGCCATTGGAGGACTTTGTCGGGCAGGAGAGGGCCATGCGGGCCATCGAATTCGGTCTGGGAGTCAATAAGCCGGGTTTCAATATCTTCGTTACCGGCCTTACCGGAACCGGGAAAACCACGATCATCAAGGCCTTCCTGAAAAAGGTTACAGCCGAAAAGACCCCGCCTGGGGAAGACTCTCCGTTTCCAGAGGACTGGTGTTATGTCTACAATTTTAGCGATCCTGATCGACCCCAAGCCCTAAATATCCACCGTGGCTGGGGCAAGATCCTAAAAAAAGACATGGAAGCCTTGGTCCAGACCCTACAGCGCGAGGCCAAGAAGACCTTTGAGAGCGAGGAGTTTGCCCGGCTGCGCCAAGTCAATACCGAAAGGACCCAAAAACAGCAGCAGGAGCTGATGGAGTCCTTAGTGGAAGAGGCGAGGAAGGATGGCTTCGCCTTGAGATTTTCACATTCCGGTATGGCCCTGATCCCTCTGAAAAATGGGAAACCGATGCAGGAGGAGGAGTATCTGGCCCTTTCTCCGGAAGAGAAGAAAGATTTGGAAGAGAAGCGTAGCCAAATTGAAAAGAAAGTAGAGGAAGCCCTTCGAGAAGGAAAAAGATTGGAGCAGCAAATCACCGCTCAGCTTGAGACGTTGGAACAGCAGGCGGGGGAATACTTGGTGCGCATCCCCTTATCCGACCTCAGGGAAAAATATCAAGGTTATCCCAAGGTAATTACTTACCTCGACGCGGTGCGAGGCCATATTCTAAAGAACCTGCACCGCTTCAAGGGAGGCGATGGGGCTCAGGCGCTCGGCCCGCTCTCACTGTTGCAACCGAGCGAGCCCCCCACGGACCCCTTCCTCCCCTACCGGGTCAATGTCTTCGTAGACAACAGCGATACCCAGGGTCCGCCGATTGTGATCGAGACCAATCCAACTTATCACAACCTTTTTGGCGTGGTGGAAAAGAAACCAATAATGGGCGGTTATGTCACCGATTTCACTATGGTCAAGGCCGGCTCAATGATTCGCGCCAACGGCGGTTACCTGGTCCTTTACGACCGCGACGTGCTGGCCAATCCCGGGGGGTGGGGAGCGCTGA
>Ga0209212_1008770_pt1 | contig 10763 bp, 10 predicted proteins | sample RifGroC2_FD_183996 | JGI IMG/M metagenome (GOLD analysis project Ga0209212, IMG submission 183996) | Groundwater microbial communities from Rifle, Colorado, USA - Groundwater C2 (SPAdes) (version 2) | ecosystem: Environmental > Aquatic > Deep subsurface > Groundwater | place: Rifle, Colorado... | reverse complement strand
TGCCAAGTGAATCAAATACGTTAATTTTTACATTTCCGCTTTTGGCAATTGTGTAATTAATTTTTGTAGAAGGATTAAACGGGTTTGGATAATTCTGCGACAAACTAAAATTTGCCGGCAGGTTTTCTTTTATCCCTGTTGTTGAAGAATTAATAATCGGCAGAGTTTTAAATTCTTTAAATAATATTTCATTTATATTTTGCTGTTCCATTTCAAAATGATCTTTTAACATTGTCGCGTAAACTTGTCTAAAATCATAAACATGTTTTAAATCTCCAAATTCAAGATCATTTAAATCCGGGTTATCGCCAATAAATCCGCCGTTAACATTATTGCCTATAATAAACAGCGGCGCCGCGGTTCCGTGGTCCGTTCCTGCACTTCCATTTTCCGCAACGCGTCTTCCAAATTCAGAAATTGTTAACGTTATTACTTTGTCGGCAACTCCCTGCAATTCTAAATCCGTTTGAAAAGCTTTTACTGCATCCGCAACTTCCGAGAGCAATTCATCGTGTGTTCCTTCCTGCGATGCATGTGTATCAAACCCGTTTATTGTTGCCAAATAAACCGGTGTCTGCAAACCGCCGGCAATTAATTCAGCAATTATTGCAAGCTGTGCAGCGAGTTTTGTATCAGGATAAGTTGTTTGGTTTGAAGAAGAATCAGCAATCTCTTTTATAACAGAAGCGTACTGCACGGACTGGGCAGATATCTGTTTTAAAAATTTTAATTCTTCACCGGCAATCGTATTCGGCGGCGGATCGCTGTCAACGCTGCTTCCGCTTACAAGTTGAAAAAAAGTATTCGGATCCTCAAACGCCACCCCCATTCCCCCGTGCTGGCTATCGAGCAGCAGCGATTGAACAGAGCCGAGTTGGATCGCCATGGGGTGTTCCGGAGTTGAGTCGGGATAATCGGGGTACGCTTTTTCCAAATATCTTCCAACCCATCCGTCAAAAACATATTGGTTTGCGTCTGAACCGGAAAGCCAAATATCGGTAGAACGAAAATGCGAACGGTTAGGGTTTTCGTAACCCACATTCTGAACAACTGATAATTTCCCGGCATCGAATAATTCTTTAAATGGAAGAAGAGATGGATGAAAACCGGTAACATCATTAATTTTTAAAGCGGCCTCTTTTGCTATTGCAATATTAGGCCTGCTGTTGTAATAAATTGAATCTTCAATAGGAATAACAGTGTTGAGCCCGTCGTTGCCCCCTTTTAATTGAATGATGACAAGAATTTTCCCGTTGGTTGATTTTATATTCATAAACGGTTTTGCGAAAGCTTTAACCGGTATTCCGCTAATGGTTAATGATACTGTTCCGGCTCCGGTTATTATTCCAAGGTGTTTTAAAAATTCTCTTCTTCTCATTTTTTATTCTCAATAAAAATTTTTATGAAAGTTGATACTCCGGCAATCGCATTAATGCCTGCAGCATATTTTTTAATCTCGCGTCCGCACTATCAAGATAAGTTGACCAATCATATACTTCGGCGCCGTCGAGCATGATTTCAAGCAACATTTCTTTTTTAGCTTCACTCAAAGGAAATAGTATTAAATTTTTTGTAATGTCTTCTATTAATTGAACTGCATCTTCCGAGCTTTCAAAACTTCTCGCATAATCAATTGCTTTAATTAAGAATGATAAATTACCGGAAGGATATTTTTTTCCTGTAATTATTGAGTCGCTGTAAATATTGCGCAAAGGATATGTATTTGTGCTTATCCACTTTCGCTGCCCTTCCCATCCGCGCACGTCTGGGGGATTAAATAAAACCTGCTGTAACTGCGACGAGAGCTTTCTTAGATAGGGATAATCCGGGTTAACAATTCTAAATTGTCTTATTGAGGAAATTAAGAAATCTACAGGTGATTTTATTTTCGCTCCCCTAATTTCTTCTGAGTGAAAAAATTCGGATTTAAAGAGTGATGAAAGAACAGGTTTCAATTCATAATTATTTTCTCTCATCACCTGTGCTAATTGGTTTACATACTCTTCATTAGTTTCATAATGAACAAATTCAGCGTACAGTTTTCCGCACAAAAATTTAGAAGTCGCATCTTTGGAAAAAATAATATCAATAATATTTTCGTGATTAAAATTCCCCTGTTCACCGAGAAAATTTTTTATGCCGCCGTCAAATAAGTTTGAAACAAAAACCGCTTCAAGCCCGTTTAAACGCCAGCCGGTTAAAGCGCGGGCTCCTTCTTTAATATCATCTTCCGTATAATTTCCTATCCCGATTGTAAAAAGTTCCAACAACTCTCTCGCGTAATTTTCATTAGGTTTATTCTTTGTGTTTTCAACCCCATTTAAATAACGAAGCATTGCGGGATCAATTGTTACATTCTTTGTTAAGTCAATAAAATTTCCTAACGAATATTCTCTGAATAATTTATTCTGTATGTACATATACTGTGGAATTTTTACAACCTCATATTCTGATACAAAATGATTATGAAGAAATAGAACCATCTTTTCACGAATTGTATAACCTTGATTCGTCATTAAACTTAACCACCAATCACTCATTTCGTTAAACCTGTCGCGGTTTAATTGCCCGTCCGCTGAATTAGGAATTTCATTTACCCAATCACCCGGCGGTTCGGGAATTTCCAAATCTTTTAATAACTGTTCATCTACAAATTGGTCAAGCGAAATTGAAAGCGCGAAATCAACATCTTCCTGCGCAAACCCGAAAAGCGCACGTGAAAGAATATGACGAGCCGCCGCTTCGTCCCAATTATTTATTTTTGTTAAATAATTTTTCGTACTCATAAAAGAAACCGCGTTACTTTTAAAAAGAATTATTATTTACTCTCTATAATAATGCCAAAAGAAGAGAAAACGGATTGCCTGCTAAAAATAGACAATTAATCTGATTTGCGGGTTTAAGAAATGCCTGGTTAAAAGGCCTGTTTGCCTGAAAAGCATATTTCAGGACTTTTGGTTTTCAAGTTTTTTTTCAAATGCATAGTAATTATACTTGTTCCAAATTGGTTTTGGGAGAATTGTTGTCAGAAGTTTGCAGTAAGCAATTGTCAATAAAAAACTAATTTGGCTTGTGTATATATAATATTCTAAAAATTACTTTTCGTTAAAACTCCGGTTCAATTAACATTTCCGATTTTACCGTGTTTGCAAGAAAACATTCCTGGTGGGAAAGATGATGAAGTTCCTTTATCGTATTGTCATCAACTTCATCTTGAAATTTTATTTTGGGCCGAAGTATAACTTTTTTTAAAAAGAGAATCCCGTTTTCATTTTTATCTAAGAATCCTTCTGCATTATCTTCGTAGCTTTCAACAGTTATATTTTTTCTTGAACAAATAGCGAGCAAGGTTAATAAATGGCAGCTTGAAAGAGCGGCTACAAAAGCTTCTTCGGGATCAACAAACTCAGGTTTGCCCAAATACGGCTGAGAAGCAGATGCATCTATTTTTTGCCCGTTATCAAAAATCCATTCATGTTCTCTGTTATAGTCTTTATACTGAAAAGATTCTATTTTTTTATTCCATTTTATTGTAGCTGTATGTTTTGACATTCTATCCCTCTATTTTTTTGAATATAGATTTTTTTTTATTTCTTTTCCAGTAAAGGATAATACTTCCTCTCAATAACATTAAGGTGGTGAATTTGATGACCGATAATATTAAAACCCATTGCAAGAACGCTGATTTTATATTTCCAATTTATTCCCGCCTTAAAATAATCCGTATAATCAAAACCTTTGTAAAGAGAGATGGTTGACTTTCTTACAGTAATTAATTCATCGATCAATTTTATAATTTCCTTCTTATCGGCATTTGCATTCTTTGCTATTTCTTCTTCATTAAATGAAATGACATATGTGTCCTCACCTCTTGCAAAACGTAAAACTCCCGCACACAAAAGTCTTTCAATATCCGTTATATGTTGAATTATATCATTTACTGTCCATTTACCGGGCAAATACTTTCGGCCATTTAATTTAGAAAGAAGATTTACATCCAACGAGTTTAATTGTCTTAAACTGTTTGCGAATTCCTGATCTAAATCCACATCTTCACACAAATTAATATACCGGTCAAAATATTCCGGCATCGGGTTTATATCTGTCATTTTCATTTTTGCTCCGAATATTTATAATAAAACGCTCCGGGAAAATTCTCATCAACTTTTTTTTCTTTACCGCTCAAATGCTCAATTGAAATTTTATAAACCGCTGTTCTTTTAATTTCTTCAGAAACAATTTCCCTGTAATCTTTCCCGGGAATATGATCGGGAAAATATTTATTCATTAATTTTTGCAGTGCCGATTTTGCTTTCTCTTCATCCTCAATAACTTCAACTTTTCCGAACACAACTACGCTTTTATATTCTACACTGAATTCGAGCGCGACTTCCGCCGGTAAAAGTCTGCCCATTTCGCCTATACTTAAACATACTTTTGTTTGATGCTCAACATTGTATCTCAATCTTCCTTCTTTTGCTGTGTGAAAATAAATACAGTTATTTTCATCATCATAAAAAAAAATATTTTGATTTATAAACGGCTGCTCACCGTGAAGAGTTGCTATCGCGGCAAACGGAGCTGTTGTCAAATATTCTTTTATCCATGTTTCATCTTTTGCGCGGTCTTTTCTTCTAATTTCATTTATTGGTTTGTGTTCATATTTTTCCAGCATAATTCTCTCATTTTTTATTAAAAATATATTATATAATTGGTTTGTACAAAAGCGCCGTTTACTATATTTTTATAATACCAATTTGAGATGTGAAAATGGCAAAACTTCAAAGCGTTTTAAATATTTCAGGAATTACGATTAACAAAAATTCTCCTATCCCAGTTTACAGACAATTATATAATGAATTCAGAAATGCAATTTTAACCGGCGTATTCAGACCGGGGCAACAAATTCCAGCCTCAAGAGAATTAGCAAATTATTTTAATATCTCAAGAACAACTGTACTGCTCGCTTTTGAAAACCTTTTGACGGAAGGATATATAAAAGGCAAACCTGGTTCTGGCACTTTTATAAATAATGAACTTCCCGAAAATTTATTATTTACAAAACAAAGCGTAGAAAAACAAAACATCGCGTTGGTAAAAAAAACTAAAGCGCCGGAAGCAAAAGGAAGTAACTTTAAAAAATATTTGTCCCAGGAAAGATTGGACTATAATAAATTTGAGCCGTTTAAACCCGGGATTCCCGATTTGAATGAATTTCCTTTCCACATTTGGACAAAATTAATTTCAAATTCAGGCAGGGATATTTCAAAAAGCGAATTCGGCTACAGCAATTCTGCTGGATACAGACCTTTGAGAAACGCCATTGCAAATTATGCAAGGGCTTCCCGCGGAGTAAAATGTGAAAATAATCAAGTGATTGTTGTAAACGGTTCGCAGCAGGGAATTGATCTTGTATGCAAAATTTTATTAAACAAAAATGATAATATTGGTTTTGAGGAGCCCGGTTATATTGGGGCGAGGGATGCATTCTCCGCCGCCGGAATGAACATTATTCCCATGCCGATGGATGAAGAAGGAATTAATTTTAAGAAAACAAAAATAAAAACAAATTTAGTTTACGTAACTCCGTCGCATCAATACCCGCTTGGAATTACGATGAGTTTAAATAGAAGATTGGAACTGCTCGATTATTCTTCCTCAACAGGCTGCTGGATTTTAGAAGACGATTACGACAGCGAGTACCGTTATAAAGGTCAGCCCTTATCTTCACTTCAAGCAATTGATAATAATAATTCGGTGATTTATATGGGCACATTCAGCAAAGTTATGTTTCCAGGTTTACGGCTTGGGTATTTAATTATTCCGGAAAATTTAATTGAAAGTTTTACAGCGGCAAAAATGTTAACGGATAGAAACTCGCCGATACTTGAACAAGCGGCTCTCGAAAAATTTATTACCGAAGGACATTATGGAAGACATATTAGAAGAATGAGAATGATTTACCAGAAAAGGAAAGAAGTGTTTTATAATTATGTTGAAAAATATTTTAGCGAACATATTTTTCTTTACCCAGCCGATGCCGGGCTGCATACAGTCGGCTGGCTGAAGAAAATTAATAATGATGCTGAATTTGCAAAACTAATGTTCAACAACGGAATTTATACCCCGCCTCTGTCTTCATATTCATTTACAAAAAAATTAAAACCAGGACTTGTACTCGGTTACGCCGCATATTCGGAACAGCAAATTAAAAACGCAATAAAAAAAATGGCGTCTCTTCTTTAGTTTTTTATTTTGATTCCGTTTAAATCATCAAACGCCGCTAAAATTCCCCAACCGCCGAAGTTTTCGGCGACGGCAAATAAAATTTCATTGTCGCCTTTGTTTAAGTGAAGATAAACTTCGTCAAATAATCCTATTGTGCCGAGATATCTGTAATCTCTCGATTGATAGAAATTTGTTCCTCCGCAAACCAATTTTCCGTTTACATAAACTTTTACATTGTCGCTGTAACCGAATTTCAATTTCTTAACCAAATCATTTTCCGAATTAATAACAACTTTCGCGAAAGCGGCGTTTTGTTTTTCGGCAATGCCTTGAACACGAGAGAGATTTGTAATTCCTGTACTTTCGCTTTTAAGTTTTGTCCATTTTAAATCTTTTAAATCTTCTTTTGCAAGAATAAATTTTTCATTCAGCCATTCTTCATCAAATGTATTTGAAACCATCCAGCTATTAATAATATTTTTATTTGTTTCTTTCGGTTTCGCTGCGGCGGATTTAAGTTTTTGGTTTTCAATATTCGTATAACTGAAATTCGCATACCACGCCGGCGCAAACCCTCCGCCGGCAGTTAACCCTACTTTGCCGGATTGTATTTCTCTTTTTAATTCAGGGATAAACAGCGCGGGATTTTCCATATCAATTATATAAACTTCGGCTTGCTGCCCCGCAACAACAATTTTAATATGCATCCATTCATTAAGTTTATATTTTACAGGCGCGGCATAACCTTCTCCGTAATATAACTGCCATGCAGTCAGTCCATTAAATACCGGCGTATATTGGTTTGCGTCGGGGTTGCCGGATTGATGCGGACGAATATAAAACCGCCACAGCGCACCCATAAAACCTCTTTCGCCCGTTACTGCAATATCAAATTCAATAGTTCCGTTTTTGAAAACAGAATTTTTAACAAGAGCGCTTCCGTTTAAAAATAAACTCTCTTTCCCGAGATGATTTTCAAATCGGTATTCGTTTTTGCTGAATTCCCAGTTTTCAGAATTAAATGGAATTGTTTGAGAGCTTGCGTTTTCAAAAAACACAAGTATTAATATTGATGCGCAGATGCTTATAAAAATATTTTTCATACGCCCCCTTTATGAAATTATTTTTTTGTTAATTCATTATAAGTGTTGGAAATGTTTGGCTGTTTAAACCACCCTTCAAAATAAAAAGTTTTTTCATAATCGCCTTTCGTAAATTTATTTTCGATATCTGAAATATTTACAAATTCATAAGTTTGTTCTAAAGTTAATCCTTTATCAACAGCTTCTTTCACTTGTTTTTGAATTGATGTCATTACTTCTATCAGCAAACTTAAATATTTGTTATCATACTGAACATCTCCGTGACCGGGAATCATAATATCAAAGTTTATTTCTTCTCTAACTTTCTTTAAAGTTTCGAGCCATTCAATCGGAACACTTGTGTAGCCGTATGGAATTGGGTTAACAACGGCGTCGCCTGTACAGAGAATTTTTTCTTTAGGCAGATAAACCCAAATATCACCGGGAGTATCGCCTTTTCCTAAAAACATAATTTGTATTTCTCTTTCGCCGCGGTAAAGCGTTAATTTATTTTCAACAGTTAATGTCGGCGGTGTTACGATTACATCCATATATTCTTGTCTTCTTATTTCCATATCGTGATCTAAAAATTCATCTATTCTTTTCAAAAATATTTCATATCCCGGTTTGGCTTCTTTTTTTATTTCTTCTTTATATTCAGCGAAAGATTTTTTTCTTGCATTAATTCCTTCTTCCGTTTGCCATTCATAAACATATGCAATTCCTCTTTCAGCTCCGGTGCTGCCTTTTGGCGCGAGCATATATTTTCTTGTTTCGGGGTGGGAGATAATTTCACAGCCGGGAAAACTTTTTACAAATTCTTGATTTCCCAAAGTATGATCGCCGTGACCATGCGTGTTAATTAGATAACGAACCGGTTTGTCTGTAAGTTCTTTTATTTTTGCAACTATTTGTCTTGCGCCGCGTGGGCTTCCGGTGGCGTCAACCACAACAACATCTTTTTCATTAATTATAATTATAGAATTTCCTTCTACAATTTGTTTTAAATGATCCGGTCGCCATGCAACGTAAATGCTTTCGTTTATTTTTTTGAACTCAAAAGTAAACGGATCTGCATATTGAGTTTGAGCAAATGATTTGCTGATTAATAATAACATTAATGCGGCAAAAAAATATATTGTTTTATTCACTGTTTCCCCCAAGGTTTATTTATGATTTTTTATACAGATTCTCCCAGTATAAAATATAATTTTATAAATAAACCGTATTGTAAAAATGGGACATGCCGTATCCAGAATTAAAAAACTGCATAAGTTTGGTGGGTTTTGTATTTGAGAAAATTTTTTCAGGGGTTGTTCCTGTGTAGCGTTCAATCTCTTTTATAAAATGTGGCTGATCGAAATAACCGCAATTCTCCGCTATATCTCCCCAATGATAACCCTCGCGTTTTAAATAGAGGGCTTTTTGAAATCTTATAATTCCTGCAAATTGTTTCATGCTCAACCCGGTTGAATCGCTGAAACGCCTAAGTAAATGTCTCCGGCTTAAATTAAGTTCATTGGCAAGTTTGCTTATTTTAATTCTTTTATAATTATTATTTATCGCTTTTGTTAAGGCAACAACCAAATCGTCTTTTCTTTTTTCGGAAATTATTTTTATTAAAAATTTTTGAATAAAATTAACTCTTTCAAAATTATTTTTTGATTCAATAATTTTCTGATAAAGCTCACCTACTGTTTTAATACCGAACACAAAATTTATATCAACAGCCCCGTCTTTAAGTTCATAAAAAGGAATATTTGTAAACGGCGCAACACCCCAAGGATAAAAGTTTACTATTATTATCCCTGTTTTTCCCGTTGCAGATACAAAAAGCGGTTTTGTTTTTTGTCCGTGCAAAACTGTAGCGGGAATTAATTCTTTTACCCCGTTTTTATGAGAAACAAAAGGATCGAGATAATAAAATACCATATTCGCTTTTGCTGCGGGAATTATTTTGGTCGGCTGCCACGAAGGATCGAAAGTTAAATCTTCTTGAATTGAAATTGATTCAACATACGGTTTTAAAATATCATGCGGCTGTATTTTTTTATAACTCATTTATATCATTTTTTATTAACCAATTTGACGATAATTTTTTAATAAAGTTATGACGGGGAAAATTTTTGCACAAAGCACAATGCGGCCTATAAATTACTTAGAGATATTTAATTTTGAAAGGAAGTCTATTATTGTATGCTATTAAAAATGCTATCGTTTAAGTTTTCTATTAAAATATATTTTTTAAAATAATTTTGAATTTCTATTATATGTTTCTCGTGGACTTCAATTGATTCAACAAGTTTTTCAAGAGCAATGGTCTTTTTATTTATTTTCTTCAATAATTTCAAATTTTCATCTGTAAATAAAATATCTAAAGCTTTCTTTAACATTTCTATACTTTCTGAATAAGAGAAACCTTGCATTAGGTGTTGATTAAATGAATTATTTTGCAGGCAATAACTTTCTAATTCTTTCAATAATGTTACTGTTCTTGTTCTTGCATTATTAAAACTATTTAAAGCACTACTTCTGAATTCTTTATTTGCAATTACATTGCTCTGAATGTATGATACAATTCCCAATACGGCAGCAAGAACTGAAATGACAGTTATAAATAATTCGATCATAACCACCTTTAATTTTTTAACTGAATTTAAATATTATTTTCATTGAATTCAGGCAGAAGTTCTGAAATATTATTCAGAATTTTTTCCGCGCCGGAAAAATTAGAATTTTTTGTGAGCTCGGTTGGAATTACATAACATTTAATTCCCGCCGCAACTGCCGCTTTTAAACCGCGTTCTGAATCTTCAACAATTACACACTCTTCTTTTTTTAAACCGCTTTTTTCAAGAGCCTTTAAGTACGGAAGCGGAGAAGGTTTTGTTTCCTCGCATTCATCGGACGTGATTTCAAAATCAAAGTATTTTCTGAAGCCTGTGTGTTCGTGAATTATTTCAAAATGGTCACGGCGCGAACTTGTAACAATTCCCAGTTTTATTTTGCCGTAAAAATGTTTTAAAACTTCTTCCGCGCCGTTAATTATTATTAAATCGGTTTTTAAAAGCCCGCCGTAAATATTATTTCTTTTATTTCGCAGTTCAATAATTTCGTCTTTGTTAAAACCAATTTGTTCGGCGAGATGCCAAACGCCTTTGGATTTTTTCAGAAAATTTTCCGCGTAAGTTTCTTCGTTTAATTCAACTCCGAGTTTAGAAAATATTTCTTTGTTTGCGCGGAAGTATAAAATTTCAGTATCAACGAGTATTCCGTCGTTGTCAAAAAAAATTGCTTTTATCATTTAGCGTCCGTAAAACTTTGTATAAGAATCTGCAAAGCTTGTTCTGCTTTTTCAACAGGTATAAATAAGTGATCGTGATAATATGCGGAAACAACATTTGTGCTTATTTCATATTCTGCGAGTTTATTTGTAACCGCTGCCATAAAACC
>Ga0209212_1008769_pt1 | contig 10764 bp, 10 predicted proteins | sample RifGroC2_FD_183996 | JGI IMG/M metagenome (GOLD analysis project Ga0209212, IMG submission 183996) | Groundwater microbial communities from Rifle, Colorado, USA - Groundwater C2 (SPAdes) (version 2) | ecosystem: Environmental > Aquatic > Deep subsurface > Groundwater | place: Rifle, Colorado... | reverse complement strand
GAAAGAAGCTGGGCGAAATCTTCGTGGAAAACGGCATCCTGACCGACAAGACGGTGGAGCGGATGCTGCAGGTCGCCAAGCGCCACAACAAGCGCTTCGGCACCGTGCTCGAGGACCTGGGGCTGGTCAGCGGCGAGGAACTGGCCCAGGCGCTCGCCACCCAGTACGCCTGCCGGGTCGCCAGCAACTTCGCCGGCTACTGCTTTTCCCCGGAGCTGCTCAACACCATCCCGGTGGACGTGGCGATGCAGAACTACATCTTTCCCCTGAAACTCGACAACAAGCGGCTGGCGCTGGCCATGGCCGATCCGACCGAGACCCGGGTGGTGCGCAACATCTCCGCCAACTACGGCTTCACCATCACCCCCTTCATCGCGACCCGCAAGGAGATCTACGCCGCCATCTGCCGCAATTACCTGCACAAGGAGGTCTGCTGCTCCACGGCCCAGACCGTGCTGGTTGTCGAAGACGACAAGCTGATCGGCACCATGTTCGTCGACTTCCTGAAGAAGCACGGCTACCGGGTGATTTTGGCTGCCGACGGGCTGGAGGCCTACAAGGCGGTACTGACCGAGAAGCCGCAGGTGGTGATCACCGACCTGGTCATGCCCAAGCTGGACGGCTACGGCCTGTTTGACGCGCTGCGCTCGGTTCCCGAGCTGAGCCGCATTCCGGTCATCCTGGTCACGAGCTCCATGCGCCCGGACGACGAGATGAAGGCCTTCGAGCGTGGCTTCTTCGACTTCATCGAAAAGCCGGTGAAGGAGGCCTCCCTGATCACCCGGGTGAAGCGCGCGCTGCAGTATCAGGAGAAGACCTACCCGCTCAACTGACGCCGTAAGCCGTGACCCAGGGCGGCAGCGGGCGCCTGGACAGAACGAGATGACACTAAACCGACCCTCCAGAGCCCGGGCGCTGGAGGTATTTGTTTGCGGGGGTATCGCATGAGCGCCATACAGAGCGTCAAATGTCCTCAGTGCAAAAAGGAAGCGCCGCTGGCGGGCAATCCCAACCGCCCCTTCTGCTCCGAGCGCTGCAAGATGATCGACCTGGGGGTCTGGGCCACCGAGGGGTACCGGATCCCGGGAGAAAAGGCCCCCCAGTCCGATGACGAGGACGATGAACCGGTGAAAGGTTAGATGAACCGGTGAAAGGTTAGATGGACCGGTAGGGTTTTCATCTCCTTTCACCTTTCACCTTTCACAGATTATTCAATGAACAGTGAAAAAAGGAGCCCTTCATGTCACAAGTACGCCTGCGCTTTGCGCCCAGTCCGACCGGATTCCTCCACGTAGGGGGGGCGCGCACCGCGCTTTTCAACTGGCTCCTCGCCAGGAAGCAGCAGGGCAAGTTCATCCTGAGGATCGAGGATACCGACGTGGCCCGCTCCACCCAGGAGTCGGTGGACGCCATCCTGGAAGGGATGACCTGGCTTGGGCTGGACTGGGACGAGGGTCCCTTCTACCAGTCCGACAACTTCCCGCTCTACAAGGAGTACGTGCAGAAGCTGCTCGACACCGGCTGGGCCTACAAGTGCTACTGCAGTGCCGAGGAGTTGGAGGCCAAGCGCGAAAAGGCGCTCCAGGAGGGGGGGAAACCGAAGTACGACGGCACCTGCCGCAACCTTCCCCCCAAGGCCGACGACGGCCGCCCCTACGTGGTGCGCTTCAAGGCGCCGCAGGAGGGGGCAACCTCCTGGAACGACCTGATCAAGGGGAGGATCTCCTTCGAGAACGCCGAACTGGACGACCTGATCATCCAGCGCACCGACGGCACGCCGACCTACAACTTCGTGGTGGTCATCGACGACGCCACCATGAATATCACCACCGTGATCCGCGGCGACGACCACGTCAACAACACGCCGCGCCAGATCCTGCTTTACGAGGCGCTGGGCTCCCCTGTGCCCAGTTTCGCCCACGTCCCGATGATCCTCGGGGCCGACAAGGCCAGGCTCTCCAAGCGCCACGGCGCGACCAGCGTCATGGCCTACCGCGACATGGGCTTCCTCCCGGAGGCCATGGTGAACTACCTGGTCCGGCTGGGGTGGAGCTGCGGCGACGAGGAGATCTTCTCGCTTCAGGACCTGGTTGAGAAGTTCAGCATCGAGAACGTGGGGCGCTCCGCCGGGGTCTTCAACCCGGACAAGCTCCTCTGGCTGAACGCGCACTACATAAAGACCGGCGACCCGGTGCGTCTGGCCGGGCTTTTGGTCCCGTTCCTCAAGGAGCGCGGCGTCGATCCGGAACAAGGGCCCAACCTGGTGGCCGCGATAAAGACGCTGCAGGAGAGAGCCAAGACCATGCTGGAACTGGCCGACGGGGCGGTCTTCTACTACAAGCCCGACTTCGAGTATGACGAGAAGGGGGCGGCCAAGTTCTTCAGCGCCGAGACCCCGGCGCTTCTTGAGGAACTGCTCGCCAAGCTGGAAGCGGTCGCGAACCTCGACCTGGAGTCGATCGAGGCGCTCTTCAAGACGTTCTGCGAGGAGAAGGGGATCAAGCTTGGGCAGGTAGGGCCTGCGGTACGCCTGGCGCTCTCCGGCTCCACCGCCTCGCCCGGGATCTACGAGATGATCCAGGTGCTGGGCAAGGCCGAAACCCGGAAGCGGGTAGAGCGGGCCATAGCGACGATCCGGGGGTAGAAAAAGTCAAATGGCGGGAAACGGAAGAGGGGGGCGCAAGCCACCCTCTTCTTGTTTCTGGCGTGCAAAAAAAAGACCTGCAGGCGGAAAACCGCGCTGCAGGTCATGGCATTGCACTGCTGAATCGTTTGTTAGGCGTGGATTGCGCTCACCGGGCAGGTGTCGACGCAAGCGCCACAGTCGATGCAGGTGTCTGCAGAGATAACCCTTTTGTCGCCAGCCTCGCTGATAGCGTTGACCGGGCAGGAATCGTCACAGGCGCCGCAGTTGATGCACTCGTCGGTAATGGTATGTGCCAAAGTATTCACCTCCTTTTTTTTGAATTAGCCGTATACTTTATCGTCGTAAATTTCCTGGGAAAACTAGCACACCCATCGGAAAAAGTCCACCATAAAGCTCGTAAACCTTTATGCCCTTTTTTCTGAGAAAATTCTTGAACTGTCAGCCACTCTACGGTATATATAAAAAAACGTTTTGTTTTATGTATACCAAGGCAGCCGCCAGATATTACCTAAATTCGCTAGGAAAATCACTTATTGACGGAGGTTATTGATAGATGGACATACTGGCGCTTAATTGTGGAAGTTCTTCAGTAAAATACCAGTTGTTTGACTGGGATAAAAAAGTGGTTGTTGCCAAGGGAATGGTCGAGCGCGTGGTGATCGGCGACTCGTTCATCCTGCACGAGGTTCCCGGCCGCGAGACCTATCGCGAGGACTCCGACTGCCCCGATCACAAGACCGCCGTCGACCTGATCCTGCGCACCCTGACCTCTCCGGAGCACGGTGTGCTCAAGGACATCACGCAGATCGCCGCGGTGGGCCACAGGGTCGTCCACGGTGGCGAGCGCTTCACCAAGTCGGTGCTGATCGACGATTCGGTGCTCGATGCGGTGACCGAGGTGCAGCACCTGGCTCCTTTGCACAACCCGCCCAACATCGCCGGCATCGAGGGGGCCATGGCCGTTTTGCCCGGCGTGCCCCAGATCGCGATTTTCGACACCGCGTTTCATCAGACCATGCCGGAGCATGCCTTCATGTACCCGCTCCCCTACGAGTGGTACGAGAAGTACGGCGTCAGGCGCTACGGCTTCCACGGCACCTCCCACCTCTACGTATCGAAGAGGGTGGCGGCGATCCTGGGCAAGCCGGCCAGCGAGTGCAACGTGATCACCATGCACATCGGCAATGGCGTGTCGCACTGCGCCATCAAAAATGGCGTCTCGGTAGACACCAGCATGGGGCTCACCCCGCTTGAGGGCGCCATGATGGGGACCCGTTGCGGCGATATCGACCCCGCCATCCCGGCCTTCATGATGCAGAAGGACAACCTCTCCGCCAAGGAGATCGACAGCATCCTGAACAAGAAGAGCGGCGTCATCGGCATCACCGGGCGCTTCACCGACCGGCGCGACGTGATCGAGAACGCTGAGGCCGGCGACCGTCTCTGCGCGCTGTCGCTGGACATCGAGGCCTACCGCCTGAAGAAGTACATCGGCACCTACATGGCCGTGGTGGGCAAGCTGGACGCGGTGGTCTTCACCGCCGGTGTGGGCGAGATGGGTGCCCCGATCCGTGCCCGTGCCCTGCAGGGGCTGGAGCACATGGGGATCATCATGGACGAGGCAAGGAACAAGTCCGCCATGACCAGGAAGCGCGAGACCCTGATCACCACGGACGAGTCGCCGGTCAAGGTGTACGTGATCCCGACCGACGAGGAGCTGGTGTTCACCGAGGATGTGGCAGCCATCCTGGACGGCAGCTACACCGATCACATGAACTTCGAGTACAGCTTCTCCAAGGCCGACTTCGTCAGGAATTAGCAGTCAGGCGTAAAGCCTAGGTGAATGAACAGCAAAGGCCGGCAGGGTGATCCTCGCCGGCCTTTTGCTGTTGATGGCTGTTATGCAATTCCATCGAACCCCGACTGACTCTGCATTTACCCCCCTCCCGCCAGGGGAGGGGGGACTAGTAAGGCATCCAAAGAAGGGCATGGCAAAAAAAGGGGACAGGCTACTTTTAAGACAAAAGTAGCCTGTCCCCTTTTTTTAAGCACTCTCTGGCCAGAGGCTTGCCGGAAGGGAAGACTGGCTAACTAAGGATTAAGAAATTGGTGCTGGGGGGGACTGGACAAAAGAAAGGGCGAATACAAGATTCGCCCCTACCGTTGCGTAGGGGCGAACCTCGTGTTCGCCCTGTTTTTATCACCACCGCGAGGTGGGTTACTCTATAGCGTTTCTCTTAGCCTTGCGCCTGCACGGCGGTGATCGCGGTGACGTCGATGATGTCCTGGATGGAGCAGCCGCGCGACAGGTCGTTGACCGGCTTGGCCAGCCCCTGGATCACCGGACCGATCGCCTTGGCGCCGGCGACGCGCTCGACCAGCTTGTAGGCGATGTTGCCTGCGTCGAGGGTCGGAAACACCAGCACGTTGGCCCGTCCGGCGACGCTGCTGCCCGGGGCCTTCTTGCCACCAACCGCGGGGATCAGGGCGGCATCGGCCTGCAGCTCGCCGTCGATTTCCAGTTCCGGGTCCATTTCCTTGGCCAGTGCCAGTGCCTTGATCACCTTGTCGGCATCGGGGTGGCTTGCGCTCCCTTTGGTGGAGAAGGAAAGCAGGGCGACCCTTGCCGGCACGTCCAGAAATGCCTTGCAGTTGCGCGCGGTCGCGATGGCAATCTCCGCCAGCGCCTGGGCATCCGGATTCGGGTTGACGGCGCAGTCGGCGAAGAGCATGACCCCTTCTTCCCCGAAGGTCTCGGTCTTGGTCGCCATCAGGAAGAAGGAGGAGACGGTCTTGATGCCGGGGGCCGGACCGACGGTCTGGAAGGCGGCGCGCAGCACGTCGCCGGTGGTGCCGGTAGCGCCGGCAACCTCGCCGTCGGCATCGCCTTCGCGCACCATCATGCCGGCGAAGTAAAGGTGGTCGGCACCGGTCAGCAGTTCGCGCGCCTGCTCGGGGGTAAGCCCCTTGGACTTGCGCAGCTCCACGAGCTTCTCCACGTAGTGCGCGAGTCTGGGCGAGGTGGAGGGCTCTATGATCTGGACATCCGCGAGATGGATCCCCTTTTCCTTGGCGGTGGCCTGCAGTGCTTCAGGGTTGCCCAGCAGTACTACTTTTGCCAAACCTTGTTCGACAATATTCTGGGCGGCGAAGAGCATCCGCTCGTCGTAGCTTTCCGGCAGTACGATCGTCTTCAGATGCGTGCGCGCCTTTTCCTTTATCTTCTTGACCAACGGCATAATGATCCTCCAAGATTGAAATTAAAACCGTGTTAGGAATATACCGCACGAGGCCGGCTTCGGTCAATAAAAAACCCTACTTGCAGCGCTGGACTGTGCTGATTTATGTATACGCGGAGCCGGCTTGGGTTTCCTTGGGGAGAGGGAGGTGGCGAGCCGGGATCGTTGGTGGTCGGGAAAGAAACGGGCAGTGGTAGGCGTAGCAGAGAGGTGGGTGTAAGGGGAGGGGCGAATGGTTTTTCGCCCCTCATAGTCTACGAGTTGATGGGAGTGATGGCCTAGCGGTTCAGGTGGGCCCGGCCGGAGCCTTCGCACTCCTCCGGATCTCCCTTGAGCTTGGCGACGGTGTGCGGTACGGCGGCCCAGACGAAGCTGATGCACTCGGTGGCCCCCTTGGGGCTTCCGGGCAAATTGATGATCAGGGTGTTCTTGCGGATGCCGGCGACCGCCCTGGAGATCATGGCGTGCACCGTCTTTTTCAGCGACTCCATGCGCATCACCTCGCCGAATCCCGGGAGCAGACGGTCGACTACGCGCTCGGTAGCTTCGGGGGTCACGTCCCGCGGGGAGACGCCGGTGCCGCCGGTGGTGAGGATCAGGTCGAAGCTGCCGCTGTCGGCCCACTGGGTGAGCTTGTCGGAGATGAGCTGTCCCTCGTCGGGGATCACTTCGGTGCAGGTCACCTGCACGCCGCGCTCTTCGAGCCAGCTTTGCAGGGCCGGCCCGCTGCCGTCCTGCCGCTCACCGGTGGAGCAGCGGTCGCTTAGGGTTAAAATGGCTGCTTTCATTAGGGCTCCTTTTTGCTTCGAAGCATGGGAGGTGAAGGACATAAGGGACTACAAGGACGAAAAGGACCTAAGAAGGAATCTGCTGTCGGCTGTCGGCTGTCGTCAGGGTTTCCTGTACACGCCGCTCTTGCCGCCTTCTTTGTAGTGCAGGGAGATGTCGGAGATTACTATCCCCTTGTCGGTCCCTTTGCACATGTCGTACACGGTCAGCGCGGCTATGCTGGCGGCGGTCATGGCTTCCATCTCTACTCCGGTCCGCTCGAAGGCCCTTACTGTGGCCAACAGTTCTATACGCCCATTCTCCTCGTCAACCTTGAAATCAATGGCGACGTGGTGAATGGCTAAGGGGTGGGACAGGGGGATCAACTCGGGGGTCCTCTTCACGCCGGCTATCCCGGCCAGCCTGGCTACGCCTAACACGTCTCCCTTGGCTACCCGGCCGGATACGATGGATTGCACGGTCTCCGGCTTCAGGGTCAAGAGCGCGCCTGCTATGGCGGTCCGCATGGTGGGGGTCTTCATGCTCACGTCCACCATAACTGCGTTGCCGCTTTCGTCAAAATGATTGAATGACATCTATGCCTCCATTTCCAGTGTGGGATCGAGAAGATGCAGATCGACTTCGTCGCCGGCCTTGAACTCGGTACGGTCGGCGGGGAGCAGCGCCAGGGCGTTGGAACGCAGCATGGTTTTCAGTATCCCGGTGTTCTGATCGCCGGAGGCGGTCGCCAAATAACGCCCATCCTCCAGGGTGACACGCACCCTCAGGAAGTTGACCTTCCCAGGCTTCTTGCGCACATCTTCTTTGAGGTGACCGCGCACTGTTCTTCTCAGCACCTGGCTGTGCCCCATCATCTTGAGCAGGGCAGGGCGGGCGAACTCGTCGAAGGTGATCATGGTCGAGACCGGATTGCCGGGAAGCGAGAAGACGGGGGTGTTGCGGTACATGCCGAAAGCGGTGGGGCCGCCCGGCTTGATGCCGATCTTCCAGAACTCCTCGACTACTCCGAGCTCGGCCAGGGTCTCGCGTACCAGATCGCGATCGCCGGCGGAAACCCCCGCCGAGGTGATCAGCACGTCGGCTTTCAGACCCTCGGAGAGTAGGGCGAGGTGGCTTTCCCGGTTGTCCCGGGCGATCCCCAGTATGACAGGCTCAGCGCCGGCAAGCTTGACCGCCGCCGCCAGGGCCAGGGTGTTGGAGTTCACGATCTCACTGGCCTTGGGCTCGGTGCCGACATCCACCAGTTCGTCTCCGGTCGAAACGATGGCCACCCGCGCTTTCCGGTACACCGGCACCAGAATGCCGGCAAAGGAGGCGAGCAGGCTGATCTGGGGCGGACCGATCAGGGTCCCCTTGACTACCACCGGCTCTCCGGTGGCGACGTCCTCTCCCTTGAAACGGATGTGATCCCGCTTCTTGACTGGGTGCAGCAGTTTTACTCCTGCTTCAGCCGTCTCGGTCTCCTCTATCGGAACCACGGCGTCGGCTCCAGGAGGGATTGGTGCGCCGGTCATGATCCTGGCGGCGCACCCCGCTGCCACGGCGTCGTCTGAACTCACCCCGGCCGGGATATAATCGGTCACTTTGAGTACTACGCCGGGGGCGCAGTCGCTGCTTCGGACGGCAAATCCGTCCATGGCTGAATTGTCCCAGCGCGGCATGTCCCAGGGCGCCGCGAAATCGGCAGCGATGATCCTGCCTGCGGCGTCCGACAGCAGCACCCGCTCGACCCCGACAGGGGCAACCTTGTCCAAAATCCTGCGCCTGGCTTCCTCGAAGCTGATCATGCTATACCTCTTGTTTCAGTAGTAATAATGCATTGCTAGCCGAGCGCGCGAAGCAAAAAAATAGGCCCTGCCCCATGTGGAGAGGACCCCGGACGCGCTGGCGGCGGAGGGTCTCCTTTCCAAAAGGGAGGCGGTGCCGTTTCCGGCAGCACCCATTGGCCGGGGCCTCTTGGGGAATGGTCCCTTTAGTTGGCCTAGGCTCGGAGATCGGCTATTTACAGTCCCAAAGCCATAGCACATTTCGCGCAAAATAAACAATTATTTTGGATTAAGAATGGCGGCGTTGCGACCTGGTTTTGACCCGTCCTGCGATGCAACTGGCTGAAGATCATGCATATTTGTCTGGCGCCGGCCCTGTGGGGGCTCGCGATGGTATACGGTATCTGGTGTCTTGTCTCCTTTTTGCAAACAGAGTATCTTGGCTGAGGGCAAAAGCCCATACTTACCCGCCCCTTTCCCTGAGGGGTGTGGGGACTCCTCTTACAGCGCTGGTGATCGGGTTTTTCAGGAAGTAGAGCGATATGGCACTTATAGATACCTACGGCAGGCGCATCAACTACCTCCGTCTTTCCGTGACGGACCGCTGCAACCTCCGCTGCAGCTACTGCATGCCCGAGGCGGGCGTGAAGATGCTTTCGCACGCACAGGTGCTTTCCTACTCGGATCTGCTGCGCATTTCCAGTGAGGCGGTCGCGGCCGGCATCGAGAAAATCAGGGTCACCGGCGGTGAGCCCCTGGTCAGGAAGGGTATCCTGGGGTTCCTGAATCGCCTCGGCGCTCTCCCCGGTCTCAAGGAGCTGGTCCTGACCACGAACGGTCTGTTGCTTAAGGATATGGCTCGGGGACTGCGCGACGCTGGGGTGCAACGACTCAATGTAAGCCTCGATTCGCTGAAGCCGGAGACCTTCGCCAGCATTACCAGGGGGGGATCTTTAGCTCTCGTATTGGAAGGTATTGACGCCGCCGAGCGCGCAGGCTTCCCGCCGCACAAGATCAACGTCGTGGTGATGCGCGGCGTGAACGATAGGGAGATCCTTGATTTCGTCAGGCTGAGCATCGAGCGCCCCTACGCGGTGCGCTTCATCGAGTACATGCCAACCTGCGGTGACGCCGACTGGCGCGCCCTCTGCGTTCCCGGCTCGGAGATCATGGCTCGCATAGCCGAGCAGTTCGACGTCGAGGAGAGCGGAAGCTCCGAGCGCTCGGGCCCATCGAAGAACTTCAGGATTCAAGGGGCGCTCGGTTCCCTCGGGATCATTACCCCCATGACCGGGCATTTCTGCGACGCCTGCAATCGTCTCAGGGTGACTGCGTCCGGGGTGGCCAAAGGGTGTCTCTTCGACGGAGCCGGTGTCGATCTGAAGCCCGTGCTCGCCAAGTGCGACGACCGGCTCTTGCGCCAGGAAATTCAACGTATAGTAGAGGGAAAGCCCGGGCGGCACCAGGTGGCTGTGGAAGGGGTGGAAACCGCGCCCTTCGCCATGTCGAGGGTAGGGGGGTAGTTCAGGCGATTAGGTCGATGATGTTGGTCCCCTCCCCCGGGAAAAGGCTTTCCTGGGAGTTTGCCAAAAGTACCCGTAGGTTGGGGTGAACTGATTCTTCGTGAACCCCAACATGGCAACGTTGGGGTTCACGGTAAGTCCGTTCACCCCAACCTACGGCTGTCATTGTCCCCCCTCCCCTTGCGGGAGGGGGTTAGGGGGGGGGGGTAGGGGCCACCTCCATTGCACCTGGCAGCTTCACCCACCCCCCTGCCCCCTCCCGTCAAGGGAGGGGGAGTTCTCCCACTGGGGCGAGGGGACAGAATGGATTCGGCTTAAGTTAATAAAACTTCAAAAGGAGATCATGCATGAAGGGTAAGATACTGGCGGTGAACATCAGTGAGAAGAAGGGCGAGCGCAAGACCCCGGTTCCGTCGGTGACGCTGCGCGAGGGACACGGAATAGAGGGTGACGGGCACGCCGGTGACTGGCACCGCCAGGTGAGCCTTTTGGCCATGGAGAGCATCGCGAAGATGCAGGCAATGGGGCTTTCGGTGAAGGAAGGTGATTTCGCCGAGAACATCACCACCGAAGGGGTGGACCTGGTCAGCCTCCCCCTGGGAACAAAGATTCTGCTCGGCGAGACCGAGCTTGAAGTTACCCAGATCGGGAAGGAGTGCCACACCCGCTGCGCGATCTACTACCAGGCTGGAGACTGCGTCATGCCGAAAGAGGGGATCTTCGCCAAGGTGCTGAAGGGTGGGGTGGTGAAGCCCGGGGATGTGGTGGAAACGGTTTTAGGCTGAAGGGTGAAGATCCCC
>Ga0209212_1008768_pt1 | contig 10764 bp, 8 predicted proteins | sample RifGroC2_FD_183996 | JGI IMG/M metagenome (GOLD analysis project Ga0209212, IMG submission 183996) | Groundwater microbial communities from Rifle, Colorado, USA - Groundwater C2 (SPAdes) (version 2) | ecosystem: Environmental > Aquatic > Deep subsurface > Groundwater | place: Rifle, Colorado... | reverse complement strand
CTCCAGCTGGACCCGCCGGTTCAGCTGCCGCCCCTCCGGCGTGGCGTTGTCGGCGATCGGGTCGGTCTCCCCGTAGCCGCGGACGGAAAGCCGCCCGGCGGGAACCCCGCTGTCCAGGAGGACGTCGCGGACCCGCATCGCCCGACGCTCGGAGAGCGACTGGTTGTGGTCGTGGGAGCCGGTGGAGTCGGTGTGCCCCTCGACCGTCACGTAGGTGTCCGGGTACTTGACGAGCACCTCCGCGGCGGTCACCAGCGGATTCCGGGCCTCGGAACGAACCTGGTCGCGGTCGACGTCGAAGAGGATCCCGGATGGGAGAGCCACGTAGAGCTTGTCCCCCTGGCGCTCCACCGCGGCCTCGGGAATCCGCCGCTTCAGCTCCGCCGCCTGCCGGTCCATGTAGTTGCCGATCGCTCCGCCGACCACCGCCCCGGCCACGCCGCCGATCAGCGCACCCCGGCCCGCCTTCTTTCCGCCGATCAGCGCGCCGGCCCCGGCCCCGACCGCCCCCCCCGCAAGGGCCCCGATCGCGGTCCGCTTGTACTCCGTGGTCCCGTCCGGGTTGGTGGCGCAGCCTGCGGGCAGCGCGAGGAGCACGGCCAGGGAAATCCCGAGCTTCCGGGTTCGCGTCTTTTTCTTCATGGTGTTTCCCCTTTCCTGAACTGGTGATCCTCCGATGCGTTCCGCGCAGAAAAACCGGGCGGACGCACCCTGTTATCTTATCACCGCACGGGACGAAGCCAGGAGAGAAGGACCGACCCCCCGAGCACCGCCACGACGACCAGGAGGGAGAGCTCGATCGGGATATGGACCCATTCCGAGATCACCATCTTCACCCCGACGAAGAGGAGCACGACCCCCAGCCCGACCTTGAGGTAGCGGAACTTCCCCATGACGGAGGCCAGCAGGAAGTAGAACGAGCGCAGCCCCAGGATCGCGAAGATGTTCGAGGTGTAGACGATGAACGGGTCCTTCGTCACGGCGAAGATCGCGGGGATCGAGTCGACGGCGAACACCACGTCGGTCGCCTCGACCACCAGCAGCACGGGGAGAAGCGCCGTCGCGACCCGCCGCCCGTTCCTCCGGGTGATGAACTTGGCTCCGTCGAACTCCGGAATGCTGGGGATCACCTTCCCGAAGAGCTTGAGGACGGGGTTCCTCTCGGGGTGGACCTCGGTCCCGCGGGAGAAGAGGATCTTCACGCCGGTGTAGACCAGGAACCCCCCGAAGACGAAGATGATCCAGTGGAAGGACTGCAACAGGGCCGCCCCGAGCAGGATGAAGACCGCCCGCATGACCTGCGCCCCGAGAATCCCCCAGAAGAGGACCCGGTGCTGGTAGGCCTTCGGGACGCCGAAGGTGGAGAAGATCAGGATGAAGACGAAGAGGTTGTCGACCGACAGGGCGAGCTCGATCAGGTACCCGGTGAGGAACTCCAGCCCCCGCTGCGGGCCGAATCCCCGGTAGACGCCGAGGTTGAAGAGCAGCGCGAGCGAGACCCAGCCGACGCTCCAGGCGAGCGCCTCCCGGTGGCTGACCTCGTGCGCCCTCCGGTGGAAGACGAGCAGGTCGAGCGCGAGGAGCGCGATGACGGCCAGCGTGAAGCCCGCCCACAGCAGCGGGGTCCCGACGGTTTCCAGCAACGGCTCCTCCCGGGCGGCCCCCGGGGGGCCGGAAATGGAACGGGTACGATGATACCCCCCGCGTGCGTTTTGCGGAAGCGGGAAGAGGGCCTCTCCCCTCTCCTGCCGCCGGAGCCGGATGCGCGGGCCGGGGGATCGTGAGAGGATATCGGTCTCTCCCACGAGGATCGCCGGGAGGAATCCTGATGAAGGTCCGGGTTACTTCCCTCCGCGGATCGTCGCAAGCGTCGCGAGGATCTCCTCGATATCCATCCGGACCGTGGCCGGCACGGGCAGCTCCCACCTTCCCTCCCCGTTGTACTTGTCCAGTTGGATGCCGAACTTGTCCCGGTAGAGTTCCTTGATCTCGGCCGAAACGGCGAACCAGAGCCGGTACTTCTTGAGCACTTCCCCGGTGCCGTCGCTTACGACATCGATCGGGATCTTGTGCTTCTCCGCCATCGTCAGGGTGTGGTCGGGAAGTTCCGGGCTGATCGCGATCAGATCCGCCCCGAGCTCCTTGATCCGCGGCAACGCCTTCGCCAGAGCTGCCAGCTCCAGGTTGCAGTACGGTCACCAGACCCCCCGGTAGAAGGAGAGGACCGCCGGCCCCGCGGCGAGCCGGTCGGCCAGACGGACCATCTTCCCTGTCTGGTTCGGGAGGGTGAAGTCGGGCGCCCGCTCTCCGACCGAAAGCCCCGATGCCCCGGAGTTCCGGACGCTTTCGACCCCCCGCTGCATCTTCGCCGCGATCTCCGGCGGCAGCGTCGGCCTGCCCGCCTTGAACTGCGCGATCTGTTCGCTGAGCTTCATCCTGCAACCTCCCTTCGGTTCATGCGGTTCCATGCATGGGATGCCCGGCCCCGCGGGTCGATTCCCCTTTTCCACGGCGGAATCCCGCAATCTCCTGCAGGCGTCTAAAGATACAGGGCGATTTGCGGGAAAATCGTTATGTTACAATATCGTACCACCGGACGAGGGAGGGGGCCATGGGCAAGACGGCAGGAGGATCTTTCGGCGCGAAAACACGGAAGACGATCGGCGGGAAACCGTACGAGATCTTTTCCCTTCCCGCCCTGGAACGGCGCGGGGTCGGCAAGGTCTCCCGGCTGCCGAGATCGATCAAGGTGCTGCTGGAGAACCTGCTGCGCCACGAGGACGGCGTCTCCGTGACGGCGGAGGATATCGAATCGGTCGCACGATGGTCCCCGAAGGCCGCCTCCGGGAAGGAGATCGCCTTCCGCCCGGCCCGGATCCTCCTTCAGGATTTCACCGGAGTCCCGGCGCTGGTCGACCTCGCCGCCATGCGCGACGCCGCAAAGGAGATGGGGGCCGACCCGAAGAAGATCAACCCCCTCATGCCGGCGGACCTGGTGATCGACCACTCGGTCCAGGTGGACCGGTTCGGCTCCACCGGCTCGTTTCTGGCCAACGTCGGGCGGGAGATGGAGCGAAACGGCGAACGGTACGCCTTTTTACGGTGGGGGAAGGAGTCCTTCCGCAACTTCCGCGTGGTCCCTCCGGGGACCGGAATCTGCCACCAGGTCAACCTCGAGTACCTGGCGCCGGTGGTCTTCCGGAAGAAGGTCGGGCGCGTCACCCAGGCCTTCCCCGACACGCTGGTCGGGACCGACTCCCACACCCCGATGATCAACGGGCTGGGGGTGGTCGGCTGGGGGGTCGGCGGGATCGAGGCGGAGGCGGCGATGCTAGGCCAGCCGCTCTCGATGCTCACGCCGCAGGTGGTGGGGTTCAAGCTCTCCGGGTCGCTTCCCCCGGGGGCGACGGCGACCGACCTGGTGCTGACCGTGACGCAGATGCTGCGGGCCAAGGGGGTCGTCGGGAAGTTCGTCGAGTTCTACGGGAAGGGGCTTTCCTCCCTCTCGCTGCCCGACCGGGCGACGATCTCGAACATGTCGCCGGAGTACGGGGCGACGATCGGCTTTTTCCCGGTCGATCGGGAAACGCTCTCCTACCTGCTCTTCACCGGCCGCAGCAGGGAGCAGGTCCGGGTGGTGGAGGCCTACTGCAAGGCGCAGGGGCTCTTCCGCACCGACGACTCGCCGGACCCGGTCTTCTCGGACACCCTGTCGCTCGACCTCTCCACCGTGCAGGCGAGTCTGGCCGGCCCGAAGCGCCCCCAGGACCGGGTGCCGCTCGCGGAGGCGAAGGCCTCCTTCCGGGAGGTGCTCGCCGGGCTGGGGAAGGAACCGGCTCCCCCCGCTCCGGAGAACCATGGCCGCTGGCACGCGGAGGGTGGATGCACCCCGGAAGGGGCCTCGCTGCCCGCGGAGAACGCGGGGGAACCGGGCGGGGTCCCGGTGACTCACGCGGGGACTTCATTCACCCTGCACGACGGGTCGGTGGTGATCGCGGCGATCACCAGCTGCACGAACACCTCCAACCCGGCGGTGATGATCGGCGCGGGGCTGCTGGCGAAGAAAGCGGTCGAGCGGGGGCTCAGATCGAAGCCGTGGGTCAAGACCAGTCTCGCCCCCGGGTCGAAGGTCGTGACCCGCTACCTCGACCGCGCGGGGCTCACCCCCTACCTCGAGGGGCTCGGGTTCCACCTGGTGGGGTACGGCTGCACCACCTGTATCGGCAACTCGGGACCGCTGCCCAAGCCGATCGAGGAAGGGATCCGCAAGGGAAATCTCTTCGTCGCCTCCGTGCTGTCGGGAAACCGCAACTTCGAGGGACGGATCCACCCGATGAGCCGGGCGAACTACCTCGCCTCCCCGCCGCTGGTGGTGGCTTACGCCCTCGCGGGGAGGATGGACGTCGACCTGTACAACGAACCGGTGGGGCTGGACCCGAACGGTGAGCCGGTCTTCCTGAAGGAGCTCTGGCCCTCCCCCAGGGAGATCGAGGAGACGGTGCGGGCCTCGGTCGGCGCCGACATGTTCCGGAAGGAGTATGCGCAGGTGTTCGAGGGGGACGAGGAGTGGAAGAGCCTCCCGGTCCCCAAATCGGAGACCTTCGCCTGGGACCCGGACTCGACCTACGTCAAGCACCCGCCCTTCTTCGAGGGGCTCTCCCCTTCTCCGGAGCCGCTGAAGGATCTTTCCGGCCTGCGTGTACTGGCGATCCTGGGCGACTCGGTGACCACCGACCATATCTCCCCCGCGGGGGACATCGCCGAGGAGAGCCCCGCCGGGAAATACCTGCGGGAGCACGGGATCGAGAAGCGCGACTTCAACTCCTACGGAAGCCGCCGGGGGAACCACGAGGTGATGATGCGGGGGACCTTCGCGAACATCCGGCTGCGGAACCTGCTCGTCCCGGGCACCGAAGGGGGGTGGACGGCCCGTCTGCCGGACGGGGAGACGACGACGATCTACGACGCGGCGATGCAGTATGCCTCCGAAGGGGTGCCCCTGATGATCCTCGCCGGAAAGGAATACGGCTCCGGATCCTCGCGCGACTGGGCGGCCAAGGGGCCTCGGCTCCTCGGCGTCCAGGCGGTGCTGGCGGAGAGTTTCGAGCGGATCCACCGGAGCAACCTGGTCGGGATGGGGATCCTCCCGCTCCAGTTCGAGCCGGGGGAGACCCGGGAGACGCTGGGGCTTTCCGGGAAGGAGCTCTTCGCGGTGGAAGGGATCGCCGGAGGGATCGCCCCGCGGAAGAAGCTGACCGTCCGGGTCACGGGGAATGGAGCGGAGAAGCGCTTCACCGCGGTCGCCCGGATCGACACGCCGGAGGAGGTGCACTACTACGGCCACGGCGGGATCCTGCAGTACGTCCTGCGCCGTCTGGCGGGGGCTCGATGAGATCAGGGACGGTCCTGGAGAACGCGCCCACCCTACATCTCCCTCCGTCGTGGACCGCGGTCCCCTGTGCCATCAACCCAACCTGACCACAGGACCGTCCCTTTTCCTACAGGGAGTCGGCGCCGGGATCCAGGACCTCGAACTTTTTCGCCCGGAGCGCCCCGCGCACCATCGGGCCGTTCACCGTGTCGAACCGCAGGAGGACCACCATCCGGCCCGACTCGTTCCTCTCGGGGGAGATGAGGCCGCTGCGCAGCTCCACCCCGAGGTCCCGGACGGCGCCGACCAGCTCCTCGAACCGCTCGAGCGACCGGGGCAGGATCACCTCGAGCCGCACCCCCACCCCGTCGATGTCCAGGACGTCGATGAAGGTGTTGATCAGGTCGATCTTCGTGATGATCCCCACCAGCCGGTCGCCCGAGAGGACCGGCAGGGACCCGAACTTCTTCCGCCGGATGATGAGCAGCGCGTCCTCCACCGAATCCTCCGGGGTGAGCGACCAGACCTCGGTCTTCATCACCTCGCCCACCTTCCGGTCGGTCACCGGAAGCTCCCCGGGGAGGGAAGTCCGCCCCGCCGCGAGCGCGGCGTTGCGGAGGTCGGTGTCCGTCAGGATGCCGACCAGCTTCCCTTCCTCCACGACGGGAAGGTGGTGGATCCGGAAAGTGCGCATGATCTCCGCGGCGCGCGCCAGGGAGTCGCCGGGGCCGACCGTCTTCGGGTCCCTCGTCATCCTCCTGCCGACCAGCATGACCCACCCCCAGGGTTCAAGAGGTTCACCGCGAGCGGCCCGATGGAGCCAGGGCCACGATCCCCATTATAATGCCTGCCTGCCCCGATGCACCGCGGAAAGGATCCCCGCCTCCCTCCGGAAAACGGAGTAGACTGGTGTCCGGGGAACGCGGACGCCCCTTCCCCCGGAATCCAAATCGCACGGAAACTACGGAACAGGAGGAACTCACATGAAGCGGTACGGAAAATGGGCGGTCACCGCAGCCGTTGCGATGGGTCTTCTCTTCGCCGCCGGGAAACCGGCCGACGCGACGCCCGCCTACGCGAAGGCCGAAAAAAAATCGTGCAGCTTCTGCCACGTAGGGAAAACGGGCGACAAGGTCTTCACGGACGCCGGGAAGTTCTACGGTCGCCACCACTCTCTCACCGGGTTTGCGGAAGAGGCCAAGGCACCGGCGAAGCCCGCTCCTGCACCCGTCTCCGTCCCCGCCGCGACCGCCGAGGCACCCCCCCCCAAGCCGATGGCGGATTCCGGCACTCCATGCCCCTGCGGTCGCGAATGCTGCATGAAGAAGTGCGGCAAGCGCCAAGGGCACATGCCAGGCGAGGGAGAGATGCCCCCGATGATGGAGAAGATGAAGGGGCATCTCGAGGAGATGAAGAAGGCGGTTTCGGACCTGCGCGAGAGCGAGAAGAAGCTGGAAGCGTCAACCGGTTCCGACCCGTTCCGCTCCGCCGTCCTGGATCACCTGAAGAAACTGGACGACCTCCAGGCCTCCCACCTCGGGCACATGGAATCGATGATGGGACGGATGCACGGGGGCAAGGAGGGGATGGGGAGCGGAAAGGACGGCCGGCACGGCTGCAGGGAGAAACACGGCTGCGACTGCCCCTGCGGCGGAATGAAACCGTAGCCCCGGCGGCGGACCGGCAGCCCCCCCGGGCCGAAGAGGGCCGATAAACACGGGGGGGCGCCCCGCGCGGGGCGCCCCCCCTGCCTTCCTGCGCCGACCGATCGTTCCGGCCGCGCTACACGATCCCCTGCGCGGTCATCGCCCGGGCGACCTTGATGAACCCGGCGATGTTGGCGCCGTTGACCAGGTTGCCGGGTGAGCCGAACTCCTCGGCTGCCTCGGAGCAGAGCTGGTACACGTTCCGCATGATCTGGTGCAGCTTCGCGTCGGTCTCCTCGAACCCCCACGCCTGGCGGCTGGCGTTCTGCTGCATCTCGAGCCCGGAGGTCGCCACGCCGCCCGCGTTGGCCGCCTTCCCGGGACCGTAGGCGATGCCGGCGGAGATGAACACGTTCACCCCGTCCGGGGTCGTCGGCATGTTCGCCCCCTCCCCGACCGCGATGCAGCCGTTCTTCACCAGCTTCCTGGCGTCCTTCCCGGTGATCTCGTTCTCGGTCGCCGAGGGGAAGGCCACGTCGCACGGAATGTCCCAGATGTTCCCGTTCGGGATGAACTTCGCGCCCTTGTGGTACTCGCAATAATCCTTGATCCTCCGGCGCTCGACCTCCTTGAGCATCTTCAAGGTCTCCAGGTTGATCCCCTTCTCGTCTACGATCACCCCGTTGGAGTCGCTCACCGCGATCGCCTTGCCGCCGAGCTGGTGCACCTTCTCGACCGTGTAGATCGCGACGTTCCCGGAGCCGGAGACGAGGCACTTCTTCCCCTTGAGCCCGTTCTTCCTGGCCTTCAGCATCTCCTCGACGAAGTAGGTGCATCCGTACCCGGTCGCCTCGGTGCGGACCCGGCTCCCGCCGTAGACCAGCCCCTTCCCGGTGATCACCCCCGCCTCGAACTTGTTCGTGAGCCGCTTGTACTGGCCGAACATGAAGCCGACCTCGCGCCCCCCGACGCCGATGTCGCCGGCGGGGACGTCGGTGTGCTCCCCGATGATCCGCCACAGCTCGATCATGAAGCTCTGGCAGAACCGCATCACCTCCCCGTCGGACTTCCCCTTCGGGTCGAAGTCGGATCCCCCCTTCGCCCCCCCGATCGGGAGCCCGGTGAGGGAGTTCTTGAAGATCTGCTCGAACCCGAGGAACTTGATGATCCCCAGGTACACCGAGGGATGGAAGCGCAGCCCCCCCTTGTACGGCCCCAGCGCGCTGTTGAACTGGACGCGGAAGCCGCGGTTGATCTGGACCTCCCCCCGGTCGTCCTGCCAGGGCACCCTGAAAATGAGCTGCCGCTCCGGCTCGCAGATCCTCTCGATGACCTTCGATTCGGCGAACTCCGGGTACTTGACGAGGACCGGCCCGAGCGACTCGAGCACCTCCCGCACCGCCTGGTGGAACTCGGCCTCCCCCTGGTTGCGCTTGATCACGCCCTGGTAGATCCCTTCCAGCCTTTCCGTCAGTGCCATACCGATCCTCCTCGAAACGGACACGAAGTAGCGGCCCGTCCGGCCGCCCGCATCCTCGACTCTACCGCTCCGAAACGGCAAGTCAACAGCAGGCGGTCGAATCGGGTATAATCGGGCATACCCGGGGATGGGTGGAGGAACGATGAGAACAGGCCGGTACGACACACGCCTCCGGGCCCTCCCGGCGGAGACGCTCCACGAGCTCCTCCTGCGGATCTCCCGGATCGACCGTTTCCGCGGGTGGTGGGAAGGCCAGAGCCGGCTGCCTCCGTCCCTTCTCGGGCGGCTCAAGAAGCGGGTCGTGGAGACCTCGGCGGGGGTGACCCTCTCCCCGTCCGGCGGACCCGGGGCCGGGGCGGCCTCCGGACGGACGCCCGGGATGCGGACGCAGGGGGGGCGAAATACGCTCTCCCCCCGGGAGGCCGGGTACGCCGCCCTGCTGCGCGCCGTCTTCGACGGGCACCGGGAGATGACCTTCGGGGAGGAGCTGATCCGGCGGTTTCACGCCGACCTGCTCCGCTACTCCCCGGGGGACCGGGCGCACCGGGGGAACTACCGCCCCCTTTCCGCCGGTCGCGCCGCGCGGCCCGGCTTCCCCCCGGATTCCCCGGCCCTGCGTCCGGCGGACCCGGCGCTGGCGGCGACGGAGATGGCAAGCCTCGCCGGGTGGACGGCGGAGAACCTCGATTCCCGCCTCTACCACCCCCTCCTCGTCATCCCGGCCTTCCTTCTGGAATTCCTCGCGATCCGCCCGTTCGCGGCCGGAAACGGCCGGACGAGCCGGATCCTGGCCAACTATCTGCTCCTTCAGTGCGGATACGCCTACGTCCCGTACCTTTCCCTGGAAAAGATCATCGCGGCCCGGCGGACCGAGTACCTGCTGGCGCTGCGGCGCAGCCAGGCGCACCGGAACCTCCCCCGGCCGGACATCTCCGCGTGGCTTCGGACGTTCCTCGAGGTCCTGGGGGTCCAGGCCGACGAACTGGAGGGGCTCGTCTCCGGGAGCCCGGGGCACGACCTGCTCTCGGAGAACCAGCTGGCCGTCCTGAGGCTGCTGGAGAAAAACCGGGAGGTGAGCAACCGGGTCGTCAGCCGGGAGCTGGGAATCCCGCGGGACACCGCCAAGCAGGTCCTCGGGCGGCTGCTGGAGCTCTCCCTGGTGAAGAGGACCGGGGCCGGCCGGGCCACCCGGTACCGGAAGGCCCCCCTGCCGCCGGGTTAGGGGAAACCCTCAGGCGGAGCCGGCGAGGCAGCAGACCGCCCGCTGCCCCGGAGAATCGGCGTGCAGGTAGAGGATCCTCCCCCCGGGGGAATCGGGAACGTCGACGACGCGGACGACGCCGGACCAGTGCGCCTCGTCCGGCAGCAGGGCGGCGAGCCGGTTCTCCCGCCGCTCGAAGAACTCCTCGTTCAGGAAATTCCCCCTCTTCCCGGGGAAGACCGCCAGGTAAAGCATGTTCGCCTCGACCAGGTCGTTGAAGAAGTGGGTCCCCAGCGACACGTCGGGGACGATCCCCCCGTGCAGCCCGACGATCTCGCACAGGACCGAGATCCGGTTGATCTCCGCGAAGCTGACCGGAACCCCGAGGGAGGGAGTGCTGGTCCCCCAGCGTCCGGGGCCGAGCAGCATCATCGTCTTTTCGTCCCCGCCCTCCTCGCGGACGTGCGTCACCCGCCCGATCAGGCGGGCGACGGCGTAGCGGTCGGGAATCGGCAGCTTCATGTAGGCGGAGGGAACGACGTAGATCAGCCGGTCCACCGGGGAGTAGGAGCTCTGCCCGACGATCGTCCCCCGGGCCTCGAGAACCAGGTCCTCCGGGGAGAGGTTCGACGGGGCGGGGACGATCCGGCCTCCCTCGCGCACCTGGAGCGGACGGCACTGTACGAGATGGATCCGGAAGCTGTCGTCCGACAGGTAGTTCGCGGTGAATTCGACGTCGACATGGCTGTTGTAGGCGTCCCGCAGGACCCGGAGCATTTCCTGCATGTCGTCGACGAACGGGCTGTCCGACAGGAGCCGCTCGAACGTCAGGAACCAGGGAGAGGCGGGGGTCGTCTCCCCTCTCCCCGGGTGGTCTCCGGTCGGGCGCCTCCGGGAGGCGAACATCCCGACCGGGAGGGCGGGGTCCGCCGACAGCACCTTGTCGCAATGCATCGAGTCGAGCCGGTTTGCGCCGATGTCGATGACGTCGACCCGCTTCTGGGCATACTCGATCACCTCGTCCACGTTCGCCTCCGGCCTGCGCAGCGGGGCGTTCAGGGCGACC
>Ga0209212_1008767_pt1 | contig 10766 bp, 12 predicted proteins | sample RifGroC2_FD_183996 | JGI IMG/M metagenome (GOLD analysis project Ga0209212, IMG submission 183996) | Groundwater microbial communities from Rifle, Colorado, USA - Groundwater C2 (SPAdes) (version 2) | ecosystem: Environmental > Aquatic > Deep subsurface > Groundwater | place: Rifle, Colorado... | reverse complement strand
CGATAGCGGGACCGATCGTGGCGGAAAGAGGTCTCAAGATGGCATTTAGGCTGACGGCGCTGATCAGTTTATCCGCGCCAACCATTTCATGGATGATCAACATGCTGCTGGGAGTGAAAAGGAGGCCCGCGATGCCGTGGATCACAAGCAGGACGGCCATATGCCAGATCTGGAGCTGACCTGTGAGATAGAGAAAACCCCATCCGAAAGAACCGACGATAAAGAGGCCTTGTGAGATCTGGATCAGCCAGCGGCAGTCGACCCGGTCCGCCAGAGAACCCGAATAAAAAGAAAAAAGAGTAAAGGGTAACCAATGGGCAACGACCGCATAGCCCAGCCAGAACGGTGAATGCGTCAATTGCCATATGACCCAATAGGCTATGACGTGCTCAATATTATCTGCGGCCATGGATAATAGAGCGGTGGCCGCGTACAAGCGAAAGTGGGGCACAGCTAGGGCCGGGAAGCGGTGCGGCTTCGGGTGAGTTTGCGCCGGATTTTCCATTTTCGTTCTGGCATCGCATCTTTCATATCCCGTGTCAATCGATGTGTGGATTTACGGCACCATCCACGCCTATAAGAAGAGCCGGGGATCGGGTCTTCTTGTTCTTCCTGTTGCCTAATGCCTCACGCCTGTTTATATTTTACGCGAAGCTAACTTCGGCCGGGTCTCTAGATACGGTCGCATCTTGGATTCGGTTAACGATAGCCCGGACAAGCCATGGCCAGAACTGATTCAACTCAGCACCGGTCGGAAACAGGACCGCAGCCGGCACGGGGCTGGCTTCTATTGCCGAGGGAACATGGGGCATATGCAGAAGTCGCATTTTCCTTGCTGACCGCCCTCGGGCTCGGGCGGCTCACTACCGCTCCACTGCTTCTGGTGGCGGCCACGGTTGCCGTCTTTCTTGCCCATGAGCCGCTGCTGGTCGTGGCAGGGGAGCGGGGAAAACGCGCCCTGGCGCAGTTAAGAAGACAAGCCCAACGGGCAGCCGCTGTTTTGGTGGGTTTCGCCATATTGAGCGGCGGTCTCGGTTGGTGGAGCGCGCCGGCGAACGCCCGGCTGGCAGTTTTCCTGCCCTTGTCGCTCGGGGCGCTGCTGGTTCCGCTTATCTTCACTCACCGCGAGAAGACCACGGTGGGTGAGCTGCTTGTCGCCCTGATCTTTTCAACTGCACTGATCCCGGTTGCGCTGGCCGGAGGCGCCAGTCCGCGCAACGCGGTCACGGCGAGCGGCGCATGGTGCGCGGTTTTTTGCCTGGGGACGCTCACGGTGCGGGCGGTCATCGCAGGCGTGAAGAAAACTATCAACCCCCGCTGGCCGTCCTACGCTGTCGTTACCCTAAGCCTTGCTGCAATGGCCGCCGCATTTCTCCTGGCGCTGACAGAAATCGTGCCCATGCTGGCCGCGCTATCCGTCCTTCCTTCTGCGCTCGTTGCCCTGGCGTGCGGTTTGCTTGGAGTTCATCCCCGCAATCTGCGCGTAATGGGATGGTCGCTCGTCGCGAGCAACTTTATTACACTGGCCGCGCTCCTTGCCGGTTTACGTTAAGCGCCGCTCCAGTGGTGCCTGTAAGGGGGGAGTAACAGTTTATGCCGGAAGTAGAATTCAGACACGCGCGGGCCGGAGAGGATGCCATAAGAGCGCCTTGCCGTCTCTCACAAGCTGGATTATCATGCTATAAAATCAGTCCGGGAAAGGGCGGTAAGAACAAGCGATATGAAAGAAGGATTAGTTCCTGGATTAACCCATAAAAAGGTCTCGGTGGTAACGCCTGAGATGGGCGTTCAACACTTTGGAGCGGGTGTTCCCTCCGTTTTCTCCACGCCCTCCATGATCGGGTTGATGGAAAGGACCTGCGTCGAGCTCTTGACTCCCTATCTGGACGAAAACGAGCAGAGCGTCGGCTTTCATGTAGATGTGAGGCATCTTGCCCCCACGCGCATCGGCCAGAGCGTCGCCATCACCGCCACGCTTCAAGAAGTGAAGGAAAGGAAGTTTCGTTTTGCCGTTGAGGCCGTCAACGATCAAGGCGTGAAAATCGGAGAGGGGATCCACCGAAGGGCGCTGATCAACCTGAAGCAGTTCACCAGTAATGGCTGAGACGGGCTTTCGGCGGATCGTCTGGCGGCCTCCTGGGAGACCTTCACCCTCCTCTGATTGGCAAAGGACCAAATACCGAGGCCGAAATCTTGCAACAAAATAGATCTTGTAAGAGCGCTTCAGCTCCTGTAAAATCACTGTCCATTAGGCAAATAAACACTGGTGATACTTTAGGCTGTCCAGGGCCTGAAAAAGGAGTAAATCATGAATCCTCTTTTGGTGGTCGTCGCACCGTTAGTGTTGGTGATCATAGGCATGATATTGAACGGCGCGCCGCTTTCATTCGATCAACCTGAAAGTTCGCCGGAGCAAGATCCTGCCAAAAGATTGGCGGCCGAAAGGCAAGCTTACCGCGCCTTCTTCGACCTCCAGAGAAAGCGGTCTTTGAAAAGGCAGCAAAGGGTCGGTCAATATTCCTGGCTGGTGCTGGTTGTCATTATTGCGTCTTCCTGGTGGATGTATTTAGATACAGTGAATAAAACAACCGCCTTGAATCAAGTTACTGCGATTCAAACCTTATCCGCATCGGAAGGAAAAGAGCTGGTCCTCTCTCTGACTCTGCGCGACGGGAGTAATGTAAAGTACCTCATCAAGTTGGAACAAACCGCCACATCAGGCGGCGCCGCGAAGGAAGGACTCTCGAAAGAGTCCGTCTCATCCTGGGAAATGTCCAGATTAGGAACGGCTCAGAGTATCGGCGATAAACCACTGCCTCTCGGCATCGCCCTGAAGATTTCCGAACCGAAGATTTCGGACTGAGGAAAGGGCCGGCTCCGGTTCCCCGCGCAGGGTGTTTAAAAACCCTTTTTTCAGGCCGGCCAAAATGGTTGCGGCTTTTTGTTATCCCATCGGGCAAAGTGGCCGACGGCAATTTTCTTCCCGTTTTGGCAGGTAATCTCTCCGGCCTCCCGCAGGACGCGCAGGAAAAGCTCGGTTTTAAATTTCTTGTTTTCGACTAACCCCTTTTTGCTCCAGAAATAGAGACGGTTGGTTTCTGCCAGGCGTTTGAGCAGTTCAAGGCCGATGCGTGCCCTGTGGTCGCCGCCGGGTTGGCTCAATAGATCCGGGAGACTGGCACGCGCAGCAGGGGAGAGGCGTTTGAGCGAATTAATGATCCGGGTGGCGATGAACAAGGTGTAGATATCATCCCTGACGAACTCCCGGCTCTCGACACCCATCGCCGTGAGACGCGCCCGCAGGTAGTCTGCTTCAGTCAAATCCAGGTTGCGCGCGATGGGCGCATCGGGTGTTCGGTAGAATGGCGAGGCGCCGAGTAAGACCGGGAGCCGTGAGTTAATCGCCAGAGTTTGGATCATGCTTGCCAGACTCTCGTGCGGCAGTCCGAGAATCTGGTAGGACACGATTTTGAAACCCAGTTGAGAGGCCTTGTGGACGACCTTCAGGTAGGCGCGGAGCGCGTGGGGGCGTTTGGTTGTTTCCAGAACGGCCTTGTCGGAGCTGACGAGCGCGAGGTTCAGCTGCGAAAAGCCGGCCCGAAACATCAACTCCAGCAACTCTTCGTCGAGGCTCAAATAGCTGATGCCGTTCATGGCAACGAACTCGACTTCGCGTCCGGGGAAGCGCGCGATCAGGCGCCGGCAGAGCTCCTTAAAGGTGCTCTTGTAGTAGGTGAGATTATCGTCCTCAAAATCAATCACCCGGTACCCCTGGCGGTAACGAAGCTCTATCTCTCCCAGTACGTTATCCAGGGAACGGAGCCGGTAGTTCTTGCCGAAGGTGGTATGGACGGAACAAAAGGAGCAGTTGTGAGGGCAGCTCCGAGAAGTGATCAGGAAGGCCAGAGGCCTGCCGGCGAGATCGTAACCGGATATGGGGAAATCGCTCAGGTCGGGAAACGGCAGCTCGTCGATAGGAAAGGTGTCACTGATCGGATTGAAGCAGGGCCGGCCGTCTTTTTTATAGCCCAGATTCGGCACCGCCTCGATGGCGTTTTGACCCTGCAGGAAACGGAGAAACTCCACAAACGCCTTTTCCCCTTCCCCGCGGATGACATAGTCAACGCACGGAGAGGCAAGGAGCGACCCGGGCGCTGCCGAGGCGTGCGAGCCGCCCATGACCACCGGCACCGCAAGCCTTTTCTTCACCCGCGCGGCAACTTCAAGCGCCTCCCGGTAATAGGGAGTAAACAGGGATGAAATTCCCACAAGATCCGGTTTCATCGCGGCGAGCTCGGCCTCGATCTCGTTGAAGGAGCAGCCAAAGTGATAGTACTGATGAAACAGGGAAAAAGGCGATTGATCCGAAACCGGGTAATAGTCCGAGAGGTATTGCAAGGCTTTTGGCAGCGCCACGCTCTTTCGGCCAAAGCCCCGGTGGTAGTCCTTGATGATGACCTCCACCTGCGGGAGCTGTTTTTTAACGGCGCCCTTCAGATAACAAAGGCCGATGGGTTGAAGCCGCACCTCGGTGTCGTAAAAGTCCTCAACCGGCGGTTGGACGAGAACGACCTTCATATTCGGGGAAACTACCTCAAATAACCGCACCGCTTCAATGAGATTCTTTTCCGTTCCCCTTGCCTTCTAACTGTTTTTCTCTTTCTTCCTGCTGCCTCTTGCCCCGCTTTAGGGACGTTGCCATTCCTAGTTTTGCCCCCGCTTTATTGCAGTTAATAGCCTAACTTACTGAAATAACTTAGTATTTTATTGACAATGAATTGTTACACAAATATGTGCTTGACAAAACACACTTAATATGGCCTGGTAGTGGTATCTGGAGGTGTGCTATGGCGCGTGTCAATGTTTTTTTGAAGGATGAATTGCTCGACGAAATCAATGAGGAAGCGAAAGATGAGGGAACCAACCGCAGCGCCCTTATTCAAGTCGCATTAGCAGAATACTTGCAGGCAAAACGAAAGAAAAAAGAAGAGGAAAAAAAGCGGAAAAAAATGAAAGAGGCCAATGAGAAGATGGACCGACTCGCCAAAAAACTCGGCCGTTGGGACGCCCAGGCAATCATCCGCAAGTTCCGCGATACCAATTTAAAAGGTGACCGGTGATCTCTACCTACCACGCTGGCTACGTCGTGGACGCTTCCGTCTTAGTGAAATGGTTCAAGGAGGAGGAAGACCGCGACCTTGCTCTTGGCCTAAGAGAACTTCATACATCTGGCCGATCCACCCTGTTTGTTTCGGAACTAACTTTCTTGGAGATCCTCAACGCTATCCGATATGGTTCGAAGGCCGCTGAGGAGGATTGCGCTGAAGCGCTGCACGTGCTCCAAAACCTACACCTTCAGGTAAAGCCAATCGAATTTGATACTCTGCGCAAAGCCAACGCTATCGCCTGGGCCTACAAGGTCACGATCTATGACGCCCTCTATGTCGCTCTCGCCGAGCAACTGGGATATCCATTGATCACGGCTGATGAGGTGATGGTAAAGAAACTGAAAGGGCATAGCATCGTGGTGCCGTTGCGTGACTTGGAGTTTGGGACAGGAAAGTGAATGACAATGAGCGGTCTGGTTCCTGCCGAGCGGATCGAGCAACGTATTCTCCTCCTGCGAGGATGTAAAGTGATGCTCAGTACATACCTGGCTGAACTCTACGAGGTAGAACCACGAATCCTCGTGCAGGCTGTTAAACGAAATATCGAGAGATTCCCTCCGGATTTCATGTTTCAGTTAAACAAGGCTGAGTTTAGAAACTTGAAATCACAAATCGTGACTTCAAGTTGGGGCGGTCTCCGGCGAGCTGCTCCTTACGCATTCACAGAGCAAGGCGTCGCGATGTTATCGAGCGTTCTAAATAGCAAGCGGGCCGTGCAGGTCAATATCGAAATCATGCGAGCCTTTGTACGGCTCCGAGAGCTGATGTCTACGCACAAGGACCTCGCTCGCAAGCTGGAAACCTTAGAGAAAAAATACGATGCACAGTTCAAGGTGGTTTTCGACGCCATCCGCCAACTTATGACCCAACCGGAGCCCAAGCAACGAAAGATCGGGTTTCTCGTGAAAGAGAGGGCGGCAAAATACGGAAGGCCAGTAATGAGCCTGAGGCGTTAAGGACCTTGATCAGCAGAGGAAAAGGTGAGGTCAAGAGAGATTGTTGAGACTGTCGTGTCTGACCCCGGAATCCCAACGGCCGCGCTATCTCTTGCGCTTTTTGAGCCGCGCCTGGAGCTCCTTAAAGGAAATCGTGGGCTGTTTTCTGCGCTCCTCGATCAGCTTCCAAAATGCCGTCGAGGATTGTAGAACCACATCCTCCCAGTCTTTGCCTTCGACCCCGACCAAAACGGCTGCAGGGCGGCCCCGCCTGGTTATCACGACGCGCTCTTCCTGAGCGGTATCCACGCACTCTTTGATTTTTTTCTGCAGGTCACGGGCAGTGACAGCTTTCATAGAATATCCTCCGTTTTCCTTCCTGCTGGCTTTTTACGGACTGCCCGCATATAGACTACCGCCTCTTCGGTGGAGACATCGTAGAAAACACGGTAATCACCAACTCTCAATTCCCAAACCGGCTGCACAGCTTCCCAAGGTGGGACCAGATTGCTAAGAAGCTTGCGGTTCCTTGTTGGAGTATCGGGCGTATACGCGAGCTGTTTGTCTATGGCATCCATTATTTGCTTCCTATAATAAACTGGGAAATTGGCCAGGTCTTTCTCCACATCCTCAGCAAAGCGGATCTGGTACACGCATATAGTATTGCATATGCAAATTCAAAAGCAACAGCAGAACAAAGAAAAAGTAAAAAGGCAAAACAAAACAGGCAGTAGGCAATAGGCGAATCGCAAAGCGGGGGTCGGGCATGTCTTATTGACATTTTGGAATAGCCCGCCTGATTTATAACGCAAAGGCCCGCTTCAAAAGAGATCGGGCCTTTTTGTTTTTGCTTGACGGATAGTCAGCCGTGGTCTAGCCTACACCCGTTCTCACCGCACAATTCATAGGAGTGTAACCACAGATGCCGGTTTTGCAGTTCAAGGGAAAGAGCGCCGCACGGGAGGGCTGGCAAATGAAAATGAAGTCTATCATCTCACAAGCTATTTTGCTCTTTACCATCGTCTTTTTGAATTCTCCCTCTTCGGCTCAGCCGGCCAGGCTTGCGGCCGCTTATGGCGCGCTGAGCGCCGATCAACTGGTGCTCTGGGTCGCGAAAGATGCGGGGATCTTCGCCCGGAACAATCTGGACGTGCAGCTCATCTTCTTCGCGGGCGGCGCCCTTGCGGTTATGGCCATGGTTTCGGGGGATACCCCCATCATTCAGGCTTCCGGCCCTGGAATAGTGAGCGCCGCCCTCGCCGGCGCGGACGCAGTCTATGTTGCGGGCGGCATCGTGAGTTTGGACTACCAGTTGATGACCCTGCCTGAAATAAAAACGCCGGAGCAGCTCAAGGGCGGCTCCGTTGCCATCGCCCGCTTCGGTGGGGCGGCGGATTTCGTGGCGCGCTTTGCGCTCTCGAAGATCGGCCTCAACCCGCTCAAGGACGTGACGATCGTGCAGGTCGGCACCACGCCCGACCGTCTGACGGCTCTGGAGGCCCGCAGGGTTCAGGCCACTGTGCTTGTTCCGCCGACTACATTTCAGGCGCAAAGAAAGGGCTTCTACCTCATGGCCGACGTGGCCACGCTCGGGTTGGCCTACCAGCATCAAGGGATAGCGACGACCCGGAGATTCATTCGCGAGCGCCCTGATATCGTCAGAAACTTTGTCAAGTCCTATATCGAGGCGGTTCACCGCATGAAGACCGACCGCCAGGGAGGGATAAAGACATTGGCCAAGTACCTTCGCCTGGAAGACAAGGAGGTGCTTGAAAAGACCTATGACAACTCCATCTCCGACAACAAGTTGCCCCCTAAACAATATCCCACACTGGAAGGGCTGAAGACGATCCTGGATCAACTCGCCCAGAAAGATCCGAAGGCAAAAGCGGCAAAGCCCCAGGATTTTGTCGATTCGCGCTTTATCGAGGAATTTGATAAAGCCGGTTTCACAGACGGCCTTTATGGCCGGAGAAAAAACTAGAACGCCTTCCTTAAGATTCCGGAGGAGGCTGCCATTGTTGAAAGATAAGCAAGGAACAACCCCAGGGAGATCGGGAAGGAGAAAAATATGCTAGCTTTTCGTCACCATGTTTTTGTGTGCACCAACCGCAAGCCCGACGACGACGGCTGCTGCGCGGCCAGGGGGTCCGAGCAGGTCCTGGAGAAATTGCGCGCTGAGATCAAGGCCCGTAACCTCCAGGGGGAGATCCACGTTACTACTTGCGGCTCTCTCGGAACCTGCGGCCACGGACCCAACTTAGTTATTCATCCGGATGGGACCTGGTATTCCGGGGTGGGTGTGAACGATGTCGCGGAGATCGTCGAGCAGCACCTGATCGGAGGCAAGGTGGTCGAGCGGCTCGCTTGGTTGGACACGAATCTCCTACGCCAGACGATTGCGGATAACCGACCGAATCCTCTGAGCCGAAAGCAGGCCCAGCCCGCGAAGTAAAGGTTCCCGCTGTAAAAGAGACGGCCTCATGAGTGCATTTGTCTACAAGGGATTCCGCCAGGAGGAGGTGGAGTTTCACTTTAATCCCGCTGTGGCGGTACCGGACCTGCCATGGTGGGCTAAGGAGAAGAGCAAGGCTAGTCTCAGGGTCCGCAAAACGCTCAAATCGTGGCTCGATGTCCCGTACGGGAGCAGTCCGCGGCAGGTGTTGGATATTTTTCCGGCGGATCATCCAGGCGCTCCGGTTAACGTCTACATCCATGGGGGCTACTGGCGCGGCGGAAGCAAGGACGACAACTGCCATATGGCGGAGGCTTTCGTGAAGGCCGGGGCGACCATGGTCATTTTGGAACACGATCTCTGCCCGGGCGTAACGGTTACAGAGATTGTCCGGCAGGTACGTTCAGCCGTTGCCTGGAGCTACGGACATATTGCGGATTATGGCGGCGACCCGTCGAGGCTTTATATCTCCGGCTCGTCCGCCGGCGGCCATCTTGTCGCCATGCTCCTCGCCCATGACTGGGAGAGGGAAGGGTTTCCGCGCGACATGATCAAGGGCGCCACGGCCATCTCCGGGGTCTACGACCTCGATGCCGTTCTTCACGTCAGCGTTAATGAGGAAATCCGATTGGATGCGGCGAGCGCGCGGGAAAACAGCCCCTTTCTTCACCCGCCGTTTCCCTACACGCCCTTAATCGTCGCCGTAGGCGGCGGCGAGCCCAGGGGCTGGAAGCAGATGTCGGAAGATTTTTTTAGCTTTTGCAAAGAGCGCGGCTTGGAGTGCGACTACCTCGAGATTCCGGATGCCCACCATTTCTCGCTCTCATCGAATCTGGCGGACCCGTCCACCCCTCTCACCCGGGCCATCCTCAGACAGATGGGTTTATTGCCTCTTTCAAAGGGCTGATGTCATGAATCACACCCTTCGTGGTTTTCATTCCTCCGCCTTGATCCTATCCCTAAGCAGATAGCCGAATTTCTCGCGCGCCTTGCGGACGACTTCCGGGCCCGGGGCGTTGACCCTGGGAAATTTCTCCTTCCATTCAAAGGGGCGGGTGGCGTCAATGATGGCGCGGGAGTTGGTATAGTCCCCGGCCTCCCGCTGCTCGGGCGTGAGGCGCGGGTCGGCTGGAGTCGTCCGCATTCTGCGCAAAATGTCTATCGAGGTGGCCGGGTCGCAGCGGGTTGACATGGCCCACATCAGCTCCTCGAAATTAGAAACATCGACGTCGTCATCGACCACGATGACAAACTTGCAGCCGTAAACGGTAGAGCCACAGCTCGCGGCGAGCGCGCCTGCCTGTTTGGCGTGGCCGGGATAGCGCTGTTTGACGGCGATGCCGTGAAGCATGCGCGAGGCGCCCACCTCATGGCACCAGACCTGTGTGATGTCCGGCACCCCGGCACCGGCCAGCTCCTGTTTGAGCATGGCCGAGCGCATAACCGCCCGGTAACGGGCCATCTCATCGGAGCCGCCGCCCAGCGGCGGCACGCCAAGAATAATGGGGTCGTTGCGGTGGTAGATAGCGTGGATGTCGAGCACTGGTTGCAGGGTCGACCCTCCCGCATAGTGGCCCGTCCATTCGCCGAATGGCCCCTCGTTCTTGCGGGCCTTGGGATCCAGAAACCCTTCGAGCGCGATCTCGGCGTTTGCCGGGAAGGGCAGCCCGGTCACCTTGCCCCGTACCAGTTCGACCGCTTTTCCCCTCATGCCGCCGACGACGTCGAACTCGCAGACGCCGTGGGGGATCTCCGTTCCGGCGGCGAAGAAAAACAGCGGATCTCCTCCCACCACCAGGACGACGGGCATCGGTTCATCCCGGTTGAAGTACTTCTGCCGGTGTATGTCGGCGTGTTTTCCCACAACAATGAGCAGGCTTACGGATTTGCGATCCTGGATCATGGCGCGATAGCAGCCGGCGTTGATCCATCTCTCGTCAGGGTCCATGGTCACAGCGAAGCAGCCCGTGCCGATGTAGCGACCGCCGTCATGGGCATGCCAGACCGGCGCGGGAAAGCTGGCGACGTCAATGTCCTCTCCTGTGAGGATGTTTTCGAAAATGGGACCATTATCCACGATCCGGGGGGCGAGGTTCCGTTGCTTCTTGAGATAATGCTCGAAGAAGGCCTGGCTGAGCTCCTGCTTGGTAAGATGCTCGGGAAAGCCCAGGGTCATGTTGCGCCGTTTGCCCGCGAAGACGTTGATCA
>Ga0209212_1008766_pt1 | contig 10769 bp, 8 predicted proteins | sample RifGroC2_FD_183996 | JGI IMG/M metagenome (GOLD analysis project Ga0209212, IMG submission 183996) | Groundwater microbial communities from Rifle, Colorado, USA - Groundwater C2 (SPAdes) (version 2) | ecosystem: Environmental > Aquatic > Deep subsurface > Groundwater | place: Rifle, Colorado... | reverse complement strand
GCGGCTCTTCACATTGAAGAATCCGGACGGCCGGATCAGGAATGCCAGTTGATCAGGCTCAATAGTACGCAATCCTTCCGGCGTGAGCACATCGGCCTGCTTGAGAGCGCTGATGGCCTTTTCCACGTTGCTCCAATTTGTGTTCTGGGTCAGGATTGCTCCTACACAGACCTCAAAGGGGGTCTCGGCCGGCCACCATTGGAGCGGACCGTAATGGTCGAGCAACCGATTGAAGATATTCAGCAGAGCCGGGCGGGGCGCGCCTGCAGCACCTCTAGCCAAGCGAGGCATCGATCCCCACGGTAAGATCAGAATAACGCAGAGTGATCCCCAGCCTTGAAAGCATCCGTGAATTATCCACGATCCGCGCTTCACCGACATATGAAAACATCAGCGGCGACATGACCTGCCGGGCTTCTTCCATTGTTACCTGGGGCTGACGGGGCAGGTGTAAAGCATCAGCGCAGGCATTGAAGTAAACCGTCATACTGCTGGGATGGCCGTCGCTGACGTTGAATATATCACCATCCTGCGCCTTCTCGGCCGCTGCCAGACAGACAAGGGCCAGGTCATCGGCATGGATACGGTTGCTGGGGCCGGCCTCATCTTCCCGCAGTAGCGGCTGGCCTTGACTGATCTGCATCAGCGGCAGGCGGCCCGGGCCATAAATGCCGCTGACTCGCAGGATGATCACGGGAACATTGTTAACAGCGCCGTATTCTCTAAAAACGGCCTCCGCGTCCAGGCGTCGCTTGCCCATGGCGGCTGCAGGAACGGTATCTGATGTTTCCGTAACAATCCCTCCGTGTTTTTCGCTGTAAACCGATGTGGCACTCATATAGACAATCATGGCCGGTGGAGATGACCCGGAGAGTGCATTACAGAAGTGGCGCGCACGGGAATCAGCGGTGCCGCCGCCTGGTGGCGGAACAAAGTAGTAAAGAATGCTTCCGGCTACGTCCAGCGATGGAATGCTGGTTAGATCGTCAAAACTGCATGACATGGAGACAAAACCCTCTGATTCCAGAACGGCCTGATGCTCCGCCGACCGTACCAGGCAAGTAACATCAGCTCCAAGACCTTTCCATATTCGGGCGACACGGGTGCCGACATAACCGCAACCGATGATAAAAACCTTTTTCATTTGTTTCTCCAGTGACATGAAAAAAGGCCCTGCGGAAAGCCGCAGGGCCTTTAAATAATACAATTACACGACTACTTTTTCTCGTAGGTCAAAGCAGCCAGTTTCTCGTAATATTCGAACCTGCTGGCAGTCCAGGCGGTGGCCTTCTTCATCAGTATGGCTGCCCCTTCCGGGTTGGACTTCTGCAGCACCTTGTAGCGGTTCTCGCCGTAGGCATAATCCTCGAACGAGGTGGTCGGGGACTTGCTGTCCAGCTGCAGCGGATTCTTGCCTTCTGCTACCAGGGCCGGGTTGTAGCGATACAGCGGCCAGTAACCGCAGGATACTGCTTTCTTGTTCTCGTCCACACCTTTGGTCATGTTGATGCCGTGGGCGATGCAATGCGAGTAGGCCACGATGAGGGATGGTCCGTCATAGGCTTCGGCTTCGATGAAGGCCTTGACCACCTGGCCCGGGTTGGAAAGAGCTACGTTGGCGACGTAGACGTTGCCGTAAGCCATGGCCATCATGCCCAGGTCCTTCTTGGCCATTGCTTTGCCGCCGGCGGCGAACTGCGCCACGGCGCCGGTCGGGGTGGCTTTGGAGGCTTGGCCGCCGGTGTTGGAGTAAACTTCGGTATCAAGTACCAGCAGGTTGACGTTTTTGCCGGAGGCAATGACGTGGTCGAGGCCGCCGTAGCCGATGTCGTAGGCCCAGCCGTCACCACCGACACACCAGATCGATTTCTTGACCAGGTAGTCGGCCAGTGGGAGCAGCTGTGCGGCAGCTTTGTCCTTGCTTGATTTGAGGGCTTTCTTGAGGGCAACAACCAGTTCACGCTGCTTCTCGATGCCGGTCTGGTCGGATTGGTCAGCGGCCAGGATCTCTTTCAGCAGCGGCTGGAAGGTTTTGGATGATTTACCTGTGGCGAGTTCCGCAGCCAGCTCGCGGGCAGATTCGGTGAATTTGTCCACGGCCAGACGCATGCCAAAGCCGAATTCGGCGTTGTCTTCGAACAGGGAGTTGGACCAGGCCGGTCCACGACCGTCGGCACGCTTGGCCCACGGTGTGGTGGGAAGGTTGCCGCCGTAGATCGAGGTGCAGCCGGTGGCGTTGGCGATCATGGCCCGGTCGCCGAACAGCTGGGACAGCAGTTTCAGATAGGGGGTTTCGCCGCAGCCGGCACAGGCGCCGGAGTACTCGAAGGTCGGACGGACCAACTGGCTGCCGCGCAGGGTATCCAGCTTGAGTTTGGTCGGATCCATGTCGGGCAGCGCCAGGAAGAAGTCGTAGTTGGCGGCTTCTGATGCCCTGAGAGGTGGCTGGAACTGCATGTTGATGGCCTTGTGGTTCGGATCTTCCTTGGCCTTGGCCGGGCAGTTGTGGACGCAGGCACCGCAACCGGTGCAGTCTTCAGGTGCAACCTGCAGGGTGTATTTCATGCCTTTGAATTCGGGCAGTTTGCAGTCGGTTGATTTGAAGGTTTTGGGTGCGCCCTTGAGGAGCTTGGCGTCATAGGCCTTCATGCGGATAGTGGCGTGCGGGCAGACAAAGGAGCAGATGCCGCACTGGATGCAGAGCTGTTCGTCCCAGACCGGGATGTCCACGGCAATGTTGCGCTTCTCGTACTGCGATGTTGCAGTCGGGAAGGTGCCGTCGGCAGGCATGAGGGATACGGGCAGGCCGTCGCCGAAGCCGGCGATGATGCGGCCGGTGACGTCCTGGACGAATTTGGGGGCGGTCTTGGCAACGGCCGGCGGCATTTTGAGCTTGCTGGTGGCCTTGGCCGGAACCTTGACTTCGTAGATATTCTTGAGGGCTTCGTCAACAGCGGCGTTGTTCATGGCAACGACTTTGTCGCCTGATTTGCCGTAGCTCTTCTTGATGGCGTCTTTGATCTCTTTGAGGGCGGTGTTCAGCGGGATGATGTTGGAGATCTTGAAGAAGGCGGTCTGCATGATGACGTTGATGCGTGCTCCCAGGCCAAGTTCTTCACCGAGTTTGATGGCGTTGATGACGTAGAATTTGAGTTTCTTGTCGATGATCTGCTGTTGGACTTCCTTGGGCATCTTGTCCCAGACTTCGTTGTGCTCGAAGGGGGAACAGAGCAGGAAGGTGGCGCCCGGCTTGGCTTGGCTGACCATGTCGTATTTCTCCAGGAAGGAGAAGTTGTGACAGGCGATGAAGTCGGCGTGGTCGATCAGGTAGGGGGCGTTGATGGCCTTTTTCCCGAAGCGCAGGTGCGAGATGGTGATGGTGCCGGCCTTTTTGGAGTCGTAGACAAAGTAGGCCTGGGCAAAGTTTTTGGTGGTTTCACCGATGATCTTGATGGTGTTCTTGTTGGCGCCGACCGTGCCGTCGGAGCCTAAGCCGTAGAACATGGCTTCGTAGGTTCCGTCCATGGCGGTGCGGAAGGATGGATCGTAGTCCAGGCTGCAATTGGTTACGTCTTCCTTGATGCCGACAACGAAGTGGTTTTTAGGCTTGGCTTTTTTCAGGTTGTCCAGTACGGATTTGGCCATGGCCGGGGTGAATTCCTTGGAGCCCAGGCCGTAGCGGCCGCCGACGATGGTTGGGTAGCCTTTGAAGCTGAATTTGCCTGTGGACATGGCTTCGCCGATAGCGGTGCGGACGTCCAGGTAAAGCGGCTCGCCCAGAGAGCCGGGCTCTTTGGTGCGGTCCAGGACGGCGATGCTTTTGACGGTTTTGGGCAGGGCCTTGATGAAGGCATCCAGCGGAAAGGGACGGTACAGGCGAACTTTGACAACGCCGACCTTTTCACCTTTTTTGACCAGGCTGTTGACGGTTTCCTGGACAGTATCGGCTGCGGAACCCATGACAACGACCACCCGTTCTGCGTCTTTGGCGCCAACATAGTCAACCAGCTTGTATTTACGGCCGGTGAGTTTGCCGAATTTGTCCATTTCTTCCTGGACATTTTTGATGCAGGGTTCGTAATACGGATTGACCGTTTCACGTCCCTGGAAGTATACGTCCGGGTTTTGGGCGGTTCCGCGCATGACGGGGCGGTCGGGGGAAAGGCCCCTCAGGCGGTGGGCGTTGACCAGTTCGTCGCTGATCATGTGGCGCATGTCATCAAAGGTGAGCTCTTCTACTTTCTGGACTTCGTGCGAGGTGCGGAAACCATCGAAGAAGTGCAGGAAGGGAATCCGCGAACGCAGCGTGGCAGCTTGGGCGATCAGGGCAAAGTCCATAACCTCCTGGACGTTGTTGGAGCAGAACATGGCCCAGCCGGTGGAGCGACAGGACATGACATCGGAATGATCACCGAAGATATTCAGAGCAGCTGCAGAGATTGCACGGGCTGAGACATGGAAAACCGTGGAGGTCAACTCGCCGGCAATTTTGTACATGTTGGGGATCATCAGCAGCAGACCCTGGCTGGCGGTGAAGGTGGTGGTGAGTGCTCCGGCCTGCAGGGCGCCATGAACGGTTCCGGCTGCTCCGCCTTCGGACTGCAGCTCCGATACCAGCGGGATCGTACCCCAGATGTTCTTCTCACCGGCGGCGCTCTTGGCGTCGGAGATCTCACCCATCACCGATGACGGGGTGATCGGATAGATGGCGATGACCTCGTTGGTGGCGTGTGCTACGTGGGCGGCAGCAGTGTTGCCGTCGATGGTTACCATTTTTCTGCTCATGTACTTCCTCCTCTGTGGTATTGATACGGAAATATGCTCTTTTTCAATGTTCAAACCCTGATAAACAGGACAAACAAGATAACGCTTATAGTTCGTTTCTGCCCTGCAACGCCCACTGCACGGTGGCTGCATCGACAAACTCGATGTCACTCCCCAGTGGTATGCCATGGGCCAGCCGTGTCACTTTCACGTTCAGAGGCTTCAGCGCCTTGGTCAGGTAGAGAGCCGTTGCCTCTCCTTCTACCGTAAAGTTGGTGGCTATGACCACCTCGTTGATACCGCCTCCGGCAACCCGTTCCAGAAGTTCGCCTATTCGCAGATCTCCAGGTCCGATACCCGCCAGAGGTGATATGGCCCCTTCCAGAACATGGTACAAGCCATGATAGGCATTGCTCCGTTCCAGCGCCATCAGATCCTGGGAGTTCTCAACCACACAGATGGTTCCCGGCTCACGGCTTCCGGTACAGATGGAGCAGGGGTCATCCTCGGTGATGACAAAGCAGATCGAGCAGGCACGAACCCTGTTGCGCACATCCACAAGGGCTTCCGCCAAGGCAGTCATGTTCTGGGGGGACTTGAGCAGATGAAACGCGAGTCTCAGGGCGGTCCGTTCACCCACACCGGGCAATTTCTTCAATTCCCCAACCAGCCGTGACAATGAGGAGGTTTTAGTTAGCATATTTCCGACCACAAATAAAACAATTTTTTATGCATTATAGCGAGGTTAAAAAATATGCTCCCCAATGCAGGCGGACAAAAAAAGACCGCGTACCCTTGAGGAGCATAAAGGAACAAGCTTCGGTACTTGCAACGATCAAAAAATATGGGCCACCCATGTGTCATCATCTATTAGCCGAACTAAAAATTTTAGTCAAATTAAATAATGACCTGTGACTACAAAACCCGTCAGCAGTGATTGCAAACCCTTCCAATACCAGGCCAAGCTTAGAAAAGCCCTGGAATGCTCATGCCCCCGGTAATTTTGGACATTTCTTCGGACAGCTCAACGTGAACCTTTTTCAGCGCTTCATTAACGGCGGCAATAACCAGATCCTGAAGCATCTCCACGTCATTTGGATCCACCGCTTCTTTTTTTATTGAAAGTGAAATAATTTCATTTTTTCCATTGACCGTGACTGCTACGGCTCCACCACCGGAAGTGGCTTCGGCGGTTTTCAGGGTGGCTTCATCCTGCAGCTTCGCCATCTTTTGCTGAATCATCTGGGCCTGTTTCATAATACTCGCTAAACCTTTTGACATCTGCTCCTCCTGTTTGCATAAGTTTTGTAAAACCAAGTTATATCTACTAGCTCAAGTCGTCATACTTCCCGAATATCAGTAATCGTGCCACCAAATATCCGAAGGGCTTCATTGATCACCGGATGACCGGCCACTTCCTGTTTCAACTCTTCCAGTCGCTGTCCCCGATCACTCTTTTTTTTTTCAACCAGCGATAGAGGAGCTACACCGGTTTCCGGGGCGATAGACTTCACCCGTATATCCGTTTCCTGGCCGGTGAACTCTTTCGCCAAAACTTGAATTTCGGCAAGCGAATCCTTGTCCTGAGCGCTCGTCAAAAAGAAGCTTGCCTCCGGGAAACCGATCTCCATGCAGCCCGGCTCCAACTTCAGAGGGCTGCCATGCTCCAGGACAGATCCGATATCAGGCCGCTTTTCGAGTACAAAAGTTACAAATCGCTCCCAACTTAGATGAGCACTTCCCTTTTGTACAATAGCGGCAGCCGGTTGAGCCGGCAACACCTTGTGTGGTGGCTGCACAGATGGGGTTGGCTCAGGGCGCCGCATCTCTGCTGCACTGACTGCAGGAGGTCGGCTGGCTTCCCAAGGGAGAGAGGGCGTATGCACGGCACCCGTTTCCAGCAGCTTGATCTTTTCCAGCAGCTCGTTAATCGGGATCACCGGTTCCAGGGTGGCCGCCCTGAGAAGCGCCATCTCCAGAATCAGCCGCGAAAAGGTGGCGTGAGCCATCTCGCTGTCGGCCTTAACCAGAAGGGTCAATCGACGCTGGATATCCAGGGCCGAGAAGGGAGCGGCCTGCCTCCTCAATTCATCGAGCTCTGCCTCGGCCAGATCAAGGATATCCTCCGGCTTCTTGACCGATCGGATCACCAGCAGATGACGGAAATGCTCGACCAACTCCTGACAGAACTGGCGCATGTTGTAGCCGACCCCATCGACTTTTTTGACACACTCCAGCACGCCCTGGGAATCGGCGCAAAAGATAGCAGTCGAGGTTTCGGCCAACAGGCGCCGGTCCACGGCACCGATCAGGGTGACCACATCCTCGTCAGTAGCACAGTTACCGCAAAAGGCCAGCACCTGGTCGAAAGCCGTCAGGGAATCGCGCATACTGCCGTCCCCCTTGCGGGCGATCAGGGCCAGGGCCGAATCGCTGATGGAAACACCTTCCTTGCCGGCAATATCCCGGAGGCGGGCAATAATCTTGGCCAGGGTCACACGCTTGAAGTCGAAACGCTGGCAGCGGGACAGGATGGTGATCGGCAGCTTGTGGGGCTCGGTAGTGGCAAAGATGAACTTGACGTGCTCCGGCGGCTCCTCCAGGGTTTTCAGCAGGGCGTTGAAGGCGTTGGTGGAAAGCATGTGGACTTCATCGATGATGATAATCTTGTAGCGGCTGTGGGAGGGTAGATACTTGATGCTGTCGCGCAGTTCACGGACATCTTCCACACCATTATTGGAGGCGCCGTCGATCTCAAAGACGTCGGTGGAGGTGCCTTTGGTGATCTCTATGCACTGGGGGCAGACATTGCAGGGTTCATGGGTGACCCCCTGCTCGCAGTTGAGGGTCTTGGCCAGGATGCGGGCCGTGCTGGTCTTGCCGACCCCGCGGGCACCGGAGAAGAGAAAGGCGTGCGCCACCCTGCCGGAATCGATAGCGTTCTGCAGGGTGCGGCTGACATGCTCCTGGCCGGTCAGTTCGGAAAAGGTCTGGGGACGATATTTCCTGGCCAGGACTTCATAAGGCGTGCCATTGGACAAGAGAGGAAACCTCACAGAGTATCTGTCGCCCCGACGTCCCGTGCGGAAAAAGATTGTGGGGTAAGGGGAACGGACCTTGGAATCGGGATTGGGGAAAGTTATGTTGCGTTCTACGAATTGCTTGCAGGCGCACATGATAGCCGGGTTTACCCGCGGCACACGACGGGGGCCGCTGCCGTTGCTTCCTTCCGGACCTGGCGGAGTTCACAGCCTGCCGTTGCGCGAGGCCCGGCTATCACATCCGCCTGCAAGCCTCTAAAACCAAGAAAAATGGCCAGTGAGTTCATCTAACTGCGAACTCACATACTGATCTAAATGAATCGCTAGACCGCCGAATGTTGCCACTACAAAACACCAAAATTGAATCTGTGATCATTTCATTGAACATTCTATTTAGCATAAAGAGGAGCTGTTGGGCAAGCACAAATACTGAAGGCCAAACACTAAATCTCGCTAAAATATTGCCGCCAAACTGCCCTTCAGATGATTGTCAATGTTAAAAGGCGATCCACAAGTTTTTTGTAGATTTCTGCGTTTTATGGGCCAGTCAAGATTTTCTTCTCCTTCTTGGCAGATTGACATCAGATGAATGGATGAGTTTTGGCGGTTCTTCTTGAACTCCCAATATTTTAACAATCTGCTCAAATCCATCCGAAATCACTTTCACTTTTTTATCTGTAAGCGGCTCCAGTCCTTTCACTAAAAGCCCCTGCGCTACCTCTGGTGAATTTCCAACTAATTCCCGGCCTTGATCAGTAATGACAATATGGACCACACGCCTGTCCTTATCAGATCGTGCACGCTGTACCAATCCCTTCAATTCAAGTCGATCCAAAAGCCCTACCATGGTTGCTGGATGTAAATACATACTGCGGGCTAACTCGGTGACCTTCCTGGGGGATGTACCATCCAGCATTTTAAGCACCCATAATTGAGACGCGGTCAGACCGGTCTCACGTTCGACCCTTCTTGATTGCTCAGCCAACACCTGAAAAACACGTCGAATATCATCGATTATCCCAGCGACCATAACGGCTTTAGATTTTATCAAATTGCCTCCATAAAACGAATTTATAAATACATTATCGCCAACTCATATGTAGTGATAACGATGAGTTATAAATTGCAACATACTGTAAATACAACATTACTTGCAAATTATTGGGATGTCTACAAATTTTTATTGCTGTAAAAATAAAAAGTTGTTATAAAGATTTTAGTTTGTGTTTAATAATATTTTTAACACCAATATTTTGATTTAAATATATATCGTTTCGAAATCAACTGGAGAACCCCGCTATGGCATCAGAAAAAGGTGTTTATACGCTTCTAGCAGTACGGAATGCATTCGAAGTATTGGCGTATTTAGCTGAAAGCCCAAATGACACAACTCTGCAAATGATAACGTCAAAGGTTCCAATGACGAGAAACAAGGCATTTCGTTTGTTGGCAACACTGTGTGATAGCGGGTTGGTTGAGCAGGACAAGCCATCCGGATCTTATCAGCTTGGAATAAATGCGTTTTGTTTTGCCCAAAAACTGGTCAGAAACTCAAATGTTATTACCCTTGCGCATTCTGTAATCGAAAATCTGGCAAAAAAACATGATGAGGCAGTGTACATGGCCGTCATTAAGGGAGACGATGTTTTGTTTCTTGATATGGCTGATTGTGACCAGCAAATAAAAGCTATGCCGCTCATAGGGAAAACCTTCCCATTTTTTACCAATGCTGCCGGAAAAGTCATGAAAGCGCTTGAATCAACAGAATCAATTGAATGGCTGGTGAATAAGAAGAGAAGTAAATCTAAACATATAACCAACCCGGAGCGATTAGTCTCTGAGCTGTTTGAAATTAGATCCAACGGTGGAGTATCTATTGACTCTGGAGGTCTGGGCGAAGGCGTCATCAGCGTTGCCGTAGCAGTAAAGGATTATGCTGGTCATGTCATAGGTGCAATTACCATGATTGGCCCCTCTTTCAGATTACTAAAAGAACGTATAGAAAACGAAATCATTCCCTCGTTGGTTGAGGGGGCTGCTATTGCATCTGAGAAGTTCGGATATATGCCTGCTTAAGGTACAAAATTTATGAAAGGAGAGATGTAAAAATCGAACACTAAAAAAAAGGAGTAATCTCATGGCAGAGAAACAGTATGATTGGGCGGCAATCGCCAAAAATCCGAAATTTGTAGAACTCCATCACAAAAAAACCGCATTTCTTTTTGGCTGGTGGATCTTCTCAACAGCTTATTACTTCCTGCTTCCCATCGGAGCAGCCTATGCACCCGGTCTGTTTAAGATTAAGGTGATCGGCGTCCTCAACTTTGGCTATGTATTCGCCCTTTCCCAGTTTTTTGTATCCTGGGGATTGGCCCTGTACTATGCCCACGTTGCCAACAAGGACTTTGACCGTCTGACCAGGGAACTGATCGACGAACTTCATCTCTAGTAAAGGAGGATACGACATGACATTCAAGAATATTTTCATTGCCACCAGCCTGGTTCTCTCCGTTGCCGCAGCCGCCTTTGCTGTAGAGCCTACGAAGGCGCCGGCCGCTCCCGGTTCAACTCCTGCTGTTGCTGCCCCCGCGGCTACCGCACCGGCCGCTCCCGGCGCACCGGCAATGGCAGCACCCGGTGCCCAGACAGCGGCTCCCGCAGCCGCACCGGCTCCGCTCAAGAAGCAGGTGACACTCAAGGCCAACAAGGCCATCACCCTCACCATGTTTGCCGTCATCATCGGCATCACCCTGGGCGTTGTTGTCTGGGCTGCCAAACAGACCAAGACTGCCGCCGACTTCTACGCTGCCGGCGGCGGCATCACCGGCACCCAGAACGGTTGGGCCATAGCCGGCGACTATATGTCGGCTGCCTCTTTCCTGGGTATTTCCGGTCTGATCTCACTGTACGGTTATGACGGGTTCATGTACTCCGTGGGCTGGCTGGTCGCCTATATCACGGTTC
>Ga0209212_1008765_pt1 | contig 10769 bp, 10 predicted proteins | sample RifGroC2_FD_183996 | JGI IMG/M metagenome (GOLD analysis project Ga0209212, IMG submission 183996) | Groundwater microbial communities from Rifle, Colorado, USA - Groundwater C2 (SPAdes) (version 2) | ecosystem: Environmental > Aquatic > Deep subsurface > Groundwater | place: Rifle, Colorado... | reverse complement strand
CATCCGGACCCCGGTCGGCAGCGCCGATAGCTGCCGCGGCGGCTCCTGGGGTTCGCGCGCCCTCACCGTCCGGGTCGATCACGTCAGCGAGCGCTTCTTCTCGCGCATCCTCTCCAGCAGCGACCCGCACGTCGGCGCCTGTGCCACGTCCGCGGTCTTCGGCGGCGGGCTGGCGGTGGCGGTCCTCAAGCCGAACCAGACCGCTCCGGGCGTGTACGCGACGCAACCCAACAACGCGACCATCACGATGAAGCTCGCCGGTCAGGACTCCTACGTTCGCATCTGGGGCGGCGACGTCGGCATCAACTCGACCTTCTCGGCCGCCGGCGCGCCACCGCCAAGCTCGCCCAACGAGCCGGCCTTCGTGAAGTTCATGACCAGCGCCGAGAACCACATGCTGGCGACGATCGAGGCGCCGAGCCCGCCGACCTGGTCGGTCGAGGCCAGGCAGGTCCGGGTCGAAGGAGCCTCGGAGTTGGAGAGCGACGACGTCTACCACGCGCCGGTCCACCTGCCCGGCTACATTCCCATCCCCCCGTGGGGGAGCGACAGCTTTGTCCAGCTGGTCGCGACAGACGCCGGCGTCACCCCGATCACGATCTCGAAGACCACCACCCCGAACGGCACGTGCACCGACCCGGTCACCGACGAGGCCGGGATCGCGCCGGGCAAGTACGACCTGATCGAGGTGGCGACCGGCGAGCGGCGATGGCTCTGCCCCGGGGTCTTCCACCTCGTGAGGAAAGGCGGCACCCAGGGGCTGCAGCTCGCCAGCAACAGCACGATCGCCGGGCAGGGCGTCACTCTCGTCTTCGAGTCCGACTCGGTCCTGCGCGTCGACAGCGGCGGTGCTCTGCTGCTCAACGTGGCCGCCGCCGGCGGGGAGACGACGGCCGCCACGTGGCAAACCGGGAGCTCGTTTCACGACGTGCCGATGACGATCTGGATCGAGCCGGTGGCGGGTTGCGATCCGCTGGCGCCGGCGTGCTCCGACAACACGTCGAGCGACGTCTTCACCATCGCCGGTGGCGCGGGGCTGGATCTCCGCGGGATCATCTTCGGCCCGACCGACAAGATGAAGATCGCCGGCAACGACCTGCACCACGGCTCGGGCGAGATCTGGGCCTGGACGATCGAGTACGCCGGCAACTCCCAGCTCGACCAGGTCTACGAGGGCGCCGACGACGGCTATCCGCTCCTCGTAGAGTAGGGCCCGGCTCTCCCGGTCCGGCCGGTCCCCGCCCGTACCAACGGGTCATTGCGGTCGGACCGCCGGCCGCGCATCGTCGGGCCATGCCGAAGCGAGGTGCCGCCGCCATCCTGTGGGGTCTCGCGCTCTGGAACGCAGGCTCGATGGCCCAGTTCTTCCTCGGCCTGCCGGGCGGCGGCGGTATCGTGCTCGGCCTGCTGGGCGCCGCCGTGGTGCTGGCCGATCCGCTCGGCTGGCTCACGCCCCGCCCAGCACGGGCTGCTCCCGTGCGGACGACCCCAGCCGAGGGCGGGAACGCGCCCGAACCCGCCCGCTAGCGACTCAGCGCCAGCCGAAACGGGCCGGCTCGAGCGCGGTCCGCCGGCCGCGGTTGCGCAGCGCCTTGGCCAGCCCCACGTCGTGGGCGTTCCGTTCCACCGCGTCGTCGAGGGGCGCCAGCGCGACCCGCCGGCCGAGCCGCCGCTCCAGCGCGATCTCGATGAGCTTGTCGGTCAGCCACGGGTTCTTGGGCAGGACCGGCCCGTGCAGGTAGGTGGCGTAGACGTTCTCGCGGACGGCGCCCTCGGTCCCGTCCCGGCCGTTGTTCCCGGCCCCGGCGACGACCCTCCCGAACGGCCTCACCCCCGGCCCGAGCTCGGTCTGGCCGCTGTGGTTCTCGAAGCCGACGACGATCTCCGTCTCCCCGCCGAGGGTCACCTCGCAGGCGGCGTGCTGCATGAAGCGCTGGGGGCCGCCACGCGTCTCGAGATCGAGGACGCCGACGCCCTCAAGCGTCGGGCCGGCCGAGGGGATGTAGCGGTGGCCCAGCAGCTGCAGGCCGGCGCAGACGGCGAGGAAGACGACCCCGGCGTCGGCCGCCGCGCGGAGCCCCTCCGCCTGGCGCGGCAGATCGGCCGCCACGACCGCCATCTCCACGTCCTGGCCGCCGTGGAAGAGGAGCAGGTCGAAGCCCGGGTAGTCGGCCGTCTCGCCGGCCTCGACCGGCACGACCTCCGTCTCGATCCCGCGCCAGCGGCAGCGCTGCACGATCGCGGTCAGGTTGCCGCCGTCGCCGGCCACGTTGAGGAGCGAGGGGTAGAGGTGCGCGATGCGGAGCCGTAGCTCGCCCGGTGCTGTCACGGTCATGCCTCCCAGAACCTCCCGACCCATCCCCGCTTCCGCATCTCCTCGCGCAGCTCGATCGTCGGCGTGTAGCCGGCGAGGATCACCAGCGTACCGCCCTGCTTCACGTCCAGGAGCGCCCGGTCGAGCGCCGCCCGCCGGTCCGTCACGATCGCCATCCGCGCCGGATCGACCCCGGCGTACTTGAGCCGGTTGGCCAGCTCATCGGCACGCAGGCCCGAGACGGTGACGCGCTCGACCCGCCCGGCGGCACCCTCGAAGTCGACGTCCCAGAGCCAGGCGAAGTCCTCCCCGTCGACCAGCGTGTTGCTGGCGGCCACGAGGAGCTGGCGCGGCTCGCCCTCGGTGGCGAGGGCGCGCAGGGTGGTGTTGAAGGAGGTCGGGTTCTTGGCAAAGCCGAGAACGATCCGACGCCCGTCCGCCGCGATCGTCTCCAGGCGGCCGAAAGCGGGCCCCACCGTGGCCAGCGAGGCCGCGGCGTGGGGGATCGGGAGCCCCAGCCCGACGGCGATGGCGACCGCGCCCGCCGCGTCGTAGGCGATGTGGATGCCCGCCTGGGGAATGCGGAGGTCGAGCGGGCCGTCGGGCGTCTGCAGCGTGCAGCGCGTCTCCCGCAGGTCGACCACCTCGACCGACGTCACCGCCACGTCGAGGGGCGGACGGACCAGGCCGCACGACGGGCAGCGCCACTCGCCCATGTGGGAGAGGTAGACGTGACGGTAGGCGAGATCGGCGCGGCAGCGCGGGCAGCGGATCGTGTCCGCGGCCCGGCTGATCCGGTCGGTCGAGCCGGGGAGGTCGAAGCCGAACGTGACGCGGCGCCCCTCTCGGTCCAGGCCGAGCCCGGCGACCATGGGGTCGTCGCCGTTGACGACGAGAGAAGCGTCGGGCGGCAGGCCGGCGGCGGCCTTCTCGATCGCGCCGGCCACCGCGTAGATCTCGCCGTATCGGTCGAGCTGGTCGCGGAAGAGGTCGGTGACGAGGAGGGCGCGCAGGTCCAACTCGGGCGCCACGACGCGGAGCGCGGCCTCGTCCACCTCGACAACGAGGGTCCCCTCGGGGAGACGGCCGCGCAGGTCGGCGAAGCCGATCGCCAGCGAGGTGACACCCTGGACAAGGTTGGCGCCGGCGCTGTTGTGCGATACCGCGACGCCCTCGCCGCGGAGCAGCGCCGCCGTCAGGCGCGCCGTTGTCGTCTTGCCGTTGGAGCCGGTGATGGCGATGGTGGGGACGCCCTGGCCGCGGACGAGCGTCTCGAGGACGCGCGGTTCGACTCGCCGGGCGACCATCCCTGGGAGCGACGTACCGCCGCCTCGCCCCAGGAGTCGTGAGGCGGTCGCCGCCCCCTTGCCGGCGACGAGCGCGGCGAAGAGACGAAGAGAGAGGCGCGGCGCGGATGCCTGCGGGCGGCGACGGAGGGAGATCGCCGGCAGGGAACGCTCCTTGGCGCTCGTCGTCACGGGCACCAGTGTAGCGGCGCTCGCGTTGACCCTCGAAAGAGGGCCGTGCTATAGTCCCGCGGGCGTCCGCCGGACGGCTGCCTGCGTGCATGCCGGCCGTCGACGCCGGTCCATCTCGGCCGCAACGAGGATCCTCCACTATCAGTCGAGACCTTCGCATCAACGAGATGATCCGCGTCGGACAGGTGCGGGTCGTCGATGAAGACGGAGGCCAGCTGGGGGTCATGCCGACCGCCGAGGCGCTCCGGCTCGCGCAGGAACGAGGGTTCGACCTGGTGGAGGTCGCACCGATGGCCGTGCCGCCGGTCACTCGCCTTCTCGACTTCGGCCAGTTCAAGTACGAGCAGGCCAAGCGCGAGAAGGAAGCGAAGCGGCGGCAGCGGGCCGTCACCTTCAAGGAGATCCGGCTCAAGCCGCAGATCGGCCAGGGCGACTTCGAGACGAAGGTGCGGCGGGCGATCGAGTTCCTCGAGGAGGGGGACCGGGTCAAGGTCGCGGTGCAGTTCCGCGGCCGCCAGCTCGTCCATGCCCACCTGGGGCGGGACCTGCTGATGCGCTTCGCCGAACAGATCAAGGAGCATGGGACCATCGAACGGCAGCCCCTCCTGGAAGGCAAGGCGATGTCGATCGTGGTCGCCTCGAACCACAAGCCGAAACCACGCATACCGGTCGCGCCGGTCCGGGCGGACGCCGGCGAGGCTCCGCCCCCGCCGCCAGGGGAGTAGACCACCGTGCCGAAGATGAAGACCCACAAGGGGACCGCCAAGCGGTTCAAGGCGACCGGCTCCGGCAAGATCGTCCGGGTCAAGGCCTGGCGCGGCCACCATCTCGAGATCAAGTCGTCGCGTCGCAAGCGGCGCTACGCCGGCAAGGTGACCCTCGACCCGTCCCACGCGGAGCAGCTGCGCCGCCTTCTGCCGTACCTCTAGGAGCCCGACCAGACCATGGCACGCGTCAAGCGCGGCGTCACCGCCCACCGCCGCCACAAGCGTCTCCTCCAGGACGCCGAAGGCCGCCGGGGGACCCGCTCGAAGCTGATCAAGCCGGCGCGCGAGGCGCTGCTGCATGCGCTCGCCTACGCCTTCGCCGGGCGCAGGCAACGCAAGCGCCAGCTCCGCGCCCTCTGGATCGTCCGGCTCAACGCCGCCGCGCGCCAGCACGGGCTCACCTACGGGCGCTTCGTGAGCGGCCTCAAGCGCGCCAACGTCGCCCTCGACCGCAAGGTGCTGGCCGACATCGCGGTGCGCGACGCGGCGACCTTCGCCCGGATCGCCGAGATCGCCAAGAGCGCCTGAGCGGCGCCGCGACCGGCGCCGACGTGGACCTCGACACCTTCGGCGACCAGCTCGACCGCCTGCGCGGCGCGGCGCTCGCCGACGTCGCCGCGGCCGGCGACCTCGAGGCGCTCGACGAGCGGGCCAGCCACTACCTCGGACGCAAGGGGACCCTGACCGCCCTCCTCCGCTCGATCGGCGCCATCCCGCCGGAGGCTCGGCCGCGTGCCGGCCAGCTCGCCAATGCGGTCCGCGAAGCGGTCGAGGCCGCGATGGCCGCCCGGCGCGAGGCGCTCGCGGCAGTCCAGCTCGAGCGCCGCCTCGCCGCCGAGGCGACCGATCCGACGCTCCCGGGACGGCCGCGGCGGCGCGGCTCGCTCCACCCGCTCCTCGAGACGAGCCGTCGGATCGCCGAGATCTTCGGCCAGTTCGGTTTCGTCGTCTACGAGGGCCCGCAGGTCGAGACCGACGAGCTCAACTTCCAGCTCCTCAACATCCCCGAGGAGCACCCCTCGCGCGACCTCTGGGACACCCTCTACACCGACCTGCCCGGCCACCTGCTGCGGACCCATACCTCGCCGGGGCAGATCCACGTCATGCGCGCCACGCGGCCGCCGATCCGGGCCCTGCTGCCGGGCCGCTGCTTCCGCTACGAGGCGGTCGACGCCTCGCACGGCTTCGAGTTCTTCCAGGTCGAGGGCCTCATGATCGACGAAGGCACCACCCTGTCAGATCTGCGCGGGCTCCTCGACGAGTTCGCCCACGCCATGTTCGGCGCCGACCGGGGGACCCGCTTCCGGCCCGGCTACTACCCCTTCACCGAGCCGTCGGTCGCCTTCGACGTCCGCTGCGTCGTCTGCGACGGCACCGGCTGCCCGGCCTGCGGGCGCTCCGGCTGGATGACGATCCTGGGCGCCGGGATGGTCCACCCGGTCGTGCTGCGGAACGGGGGGATCGACCCGGAGCGCTACCAGGGCTTCGCCTTCGGGATGGGGACCGATCGGATCACCATGCTCCGCTACGGCATCAACGACCTCCGCCTCTTCCTCGAGTCGGACGTCCGCTTCCTGGAGCAGTTCTGAATGCGCGTTCCGCTCTCGTGGCTGCGCGACTACGTCGACGTCGAGCTCGACGCGGACGCGCTCGCCGAGACGCTCACCATGCTCGGCCTCGAGATCACGGGGATCGAGCGACGGGGGGCCGACTGGCGCGGCGTCGTCGTCGGCGAGCTCCTCGGGGTGCGCCCCCATCCGCGCGCCGACCGGCTCTCCCTGGCGCTGGTCACGACCGGCGAGGGCGAGCCGCTCTCGATCGTCTGCGGCGCGGCCAACATCGCGGTCGGCCAGCGCGTCCCGGTCGCGCTCCCGGGCGCCGTCCTGCCCGGGGAGCGTTCCATCGCCGTGAGCCGCATCGCCGGCGAGGAGAGCCACGGGATGCTCTGCTCGGGTGACGAGTTGGGCCTCACCGCCGACGCGGAGGGGATCCTGATCCTCCCTGCCGGGACGTCGCTCGGACGGCCGCTGACCGAGCTTTACGGCGACGTCGTCCTCGACGTCGATGTGAAGGCGAACCGCGGCGACGCGCTCTCCCTGGTCGGCCTGGCCCGCGAGATCGCCGCCGCGACCGGCGGCGAGGTGCGCTGGCCGGCGATCGAGCTGGCCGAGGCCGGCACGCCGTGCGAGGCCCACCTGAAGGTCGAGGTCTCCGACACTCGCCTTTGCCACCGCTTCGTGGGGCGTTACCTCGACGGCGTCCGCGTCGCGCCCTCGCCCGACCGGATCCAGATGCGCCTGATCGCGGCCGGTGTCCGGCCCGTCTCCAACGTCGTCGACGCCTCCAACTACGTCATGCTCGAGATGGGCAAGCCGATCCACACCTTCGACGCCGCGCGTGTCTCGGGGGGCCGGATCGTCGTGCGGACCGCCGAGCCGGGGGAGCGGCTGGAGACGCTCGACCACGTGGATCGCGAGCTCACGCCCGAGACGCTCCTCATCGCCGACCCGACCGGGCCGCTCGCCATCGCCGGCGTCATGGGCGGCGCGGCCAGCGAGGTGAGCGAGGCGACCGGCGCGGTGGTCGTCGAGTCGGCGATCTTCGACCCGGTCAGCATCCGCCGCACGGCCCGCCACTACGGGCTGCCCTCGGAGGCGAGCCTCCGCTTCGAGAAGGGACAGGAGTGGCGACTGGCACCCCTGGGGGCCGACCGCACCTGCCAGCTCGTCGCCGCCTGGGCGGGCGGGAGGATCGCCCCCGGACGGGTCGACTCGGCGCCGCGCGAGGAGCCGGTACGCCGCGTCGCGATCCGTCCGGCGCGCATCAACCGACTCCTTGGCACCGGTCTCACGGGCGATGAGATGCGCGGTCTGCTCGACCGTTTCGGCATCGTCACCGAGCCGGCCGTGGGCGGCGACGTGGTGCCGGTCACCGGCGCGGAGGACGGCGTCACCCTTGACAAGCCCGCCGCCCAGGAAGCCCTGGTGACGACGATCCCAAGCTGGCGCGCCGATCTCGTCATCGAGGCCGACCTCGCCGAGGAGGTCGCCCGTCTGCACGGCTACGGCGGGATCCCGTCGCGCCGCCCCGAGACGCCGATGCCGCCCTACCGGCCGGACCCGCGCGCCGGCGTCGACCGGGTCCGGACCTTCCTCGCCGGGGCGGGCCTGACCGAGGTCGTCACCCACGCCCTGATCGCCCCGCACGACCTCGCCCTGGTGGCGATCGACGACGGGGACGGGCGGGCGATCCACGTTACCAACCCGCTCTCGCACGACCACTCGGTGCTGCGCCGCTCGATGCTGCCCGGCCTCCTCCGCGCCCTCTCCCGCAACGAGCGCGTCCGCCGCGGCGACGTCGCCCTCTTCGAGGTCGGCGAGGTGCACGAGCGCGAGGAGGCGCGGCCGCGCGAGGCCCCGCGCCTGGCGATCCTCCTCGCCGGAGAGCTGGAGCCGCCCGCCTGGGACCGCCCGGCGCGGTCGGCCGATGCCTGGGACCTGCGGGGGATCGTGGAGGCGCTCCTCTCCGAACTCGGCGCTCCGGCGCCCCGCTACGCCGCTCGGGTCCCGCTCGTGGACGTCGAGCACCCCGGCCGCACGGCCGACCTCCACCTCGGTGCGGACCCGACGCCGGCCGGTGTCGTCGGGGAGCTGCACCCGCGCCTCCTCGAGGCCTTCGGGATTCGCGCCGAGCGAGTCGCCTATACCGAGCTCGGTCTCACCGCGCTCCTGGCCGCGGCGCCGGCAACGCGCCGCTACCGGCCCCTGCCGCACCAGCCGGCGGCCGAGCGCGACCTCGCCGCCGTCGTCCCCGAAGCCGTGCTCGCCGGCGACGTCGCCGAGCGGATCCGCGCAGCGGCCGGTCCGGCCCTCGTCGGGCTGGCGCTCTTCGACGTGTATCGCGGGGCGCCCCTGGGTGCAGGAGAGAAGAGCCTGGCCTACCGGCTTCACCTCGATTCCGGGAACGAGCGGCGCCCGCCCGACGGCGTGATGGAGGCGGTCCACCGCGCGCTGCAGGGGGCCGGCTGGCGCCTGCGCGCATAGGCGAGAAGTCGCATGGACGCGGCCTCCCGCGCGCTGCTACTCTGAGCGCCCGAAAGGGAGGTGAGAGAGATCGACGCGTTCATCGCCGACCTGACGGCGGCCGACATCGTCATCGTGGTGATCCTGCTCGGCGCCTTCGTCGTCGGCTGGATCCAGGGCGTCATCCGGCAGCTGCTCGGGCTCGGCGCCTACCTCGCCGCCTTCGTGCTGGCGGCCAACCTGCGCGACCCGTTGGGCGACTTCCTGTCCCGCAACTGGACCTTTTTCGCGCCCGAGTTCAACTCGATGGTAGCGCTGCTGGCGCTCTGGATCGCCATCAGTATCACGCTGACGATCGCGATCCAGATGTTCTACCGGCGCGTCCCCATCGTCTCGCGCTTCACCTGGATCGACGAGTTGCTCGGCGGTCTCCTCGGCCTCGGTGTCGCCGCCCTCGTCATCGGCCTGGCGGTGATCGCCCTCGACACCTTCTACCGCATCACCGGCGTGCCGGACGGGGCCGACGTCCAGTGGATGCGCCAGCTCTGGAAGGCGCTGGATGAGTCGGCCGTCGTCGCCGTCTACCGCGACACGCTCATCCCCGGCGTCACCTCCGTGCTGAAGCCGCTCCTCCCCGGCCTGCCCGGCATCTGAGCGACGGCGACCTGGGCCCGGCCCTCGCCGCGCTCCGTCGCGCGGCTGGCCTGCCGCGCGCCTTCTTCGCCCGTCCCGCCGAGGCCGTCGCGCCCGAGCTGATCGGGTCGATCCTCCTGCACGACACCCCCGAGGGGCTCGTGGCGGGGCGCCTGGTCGAGGTCGAGGCCTACGACGGCGAAGCCGACCGCGCCTCGCATGCCCGGGCGGGGCGAACGGCACGGACCGCCACGATGTACGGTCCGCCCGGGCACGCCTACGTCTACCTGGTCTACGGCCTGCATGACTGCCTCAACGTGGTGACCGAGGCGGACGGGAAAGCCGGCGCGGTCCTGGTCCGGGCGGCGGCGCCACTGGCCGGGGAGACGCTGATGCGGACGCGCCGTGCCGCCCGAGGCGCCCAAGTACCAGATACGCCGCGTCTGGCTGACGCCGGAAGAAGAGGCCGGCTACTACTACGGGTTCAGCAACGAGGGTCTCTGGCCGCTCTGCCACATTGCCCATACCCGGCCGCGATTCAGTGAGGGCGACTGGAATAAATACGTAAAGGTGAACCAGCAGTTCGCGAAAGCAATGGCTGACGAAAAGCTTCCCGGCCGTCCGGTGGTTCTGGTCCAGGATTATCACTTCGCGCTACTGCCAAGGATGATTAAAAAGAGCCGCCCGGACGCCATGGTGGGCATTTTTTGGCATATTCCCTGGCCAAATCCCGAGTCCTTCAGCATTTGTCCTTGGAGAGCCGAAATTTTGGACGGCATGCTGGGCGCCGACTTAATTGGGTTTCACACGCAGCTTTTTTGTAACAATTTTATTGACACCGTCGGCCGGGAACTTGAATCTTTAGTGAACCTGGAAGAATTTGCCGTCACCCGAAATGGGCACGTGTCTTTTGTTAAGCCCTTTCCCATTAGTATTCCCTTTGTTAACAAGGCCGAATACCAGCCAGAAGAAGAGAGCCTGGATAAAGAGCGGGAGCAACTTTTGCGTAAGCTCAATATAAGCGCTTCCCATGTGGTGCTTGGTGTAGACAGGTTGGACTACACAAAAGGAATAATAGAAAGGCTCAACGCTTTCGAGCACCTTCTGGAAACGTCTCCGGAATATATTGGAAAGCTTGTCTTTATACAAATTTCCGCGCCGACCCGCACAACAGTCCGGGAGTACCAAATTTTTGCCAAGAGGGTGGCAGACGAAGTGGCGCGAATTAACGAAAAATTTAAAACGAGCGGCTGGAGACCAATTATTTACCTGGACAAACATCACTCGCACCGCGAGATATATAAGTTCTACCGGTTGGCAAACGTCTGTCTTGTTACTTCCCTCCACGACGGAATGAATTTGGTAGCTAAGGAATTTATCTCGGCGCGGGACGACGAACAGGGCGTGCTCATACTTTCCAAATTTGCCGGAGCCTCGCAGGAGCTCAAGGAGGCTTTAATCGTCAACCCCTATGACGTCGAGGAGGTTACCAAAGCCATTAAAGAGGGCCTGGAGATGCCTCCATCGGAACAAAAAAAGGCGATGGCTAAGCTTC
>Ga0209212_1008764_pt1 | contig 10770 bp, 7 predicted proteins | sample RifGroC2_FD_183996 | JGI IMG/M metagenome (GOLD analysis project Ga0209212, IMG submission 183996) | Groundwater microbial communities from Rifle, Colorado, USA - Groundwater C2 (SPAdes) (version 2) | ecosystem: Environmental > Aquatic > Deep subsurface > Groundwater | place: Rifle, Colorado... | reverse complement strand
TACCGCCGCCAGCACCTCCTCGATCGCATACCCCTCCCAGGACGCGCCGCATTTCGGGTGCCCCAGAAGCTCCTTTTCGGAACGGATTCCCAGGAGCGAATGCAGGATCCCGCTGTCCCGAAGAAAGATTTTCGGTGATTTCACCTGCCGCTTCCCGAGGTTCTCATGCCAGGGCCGCAACTGCCGAACCATGAAAAGGGAGGTCAACAGATCGAGGTATCGCCGCACCGTGGGCTCGGAAACGCCCAGCGATCGGGCGGGATCCGTCGCTTTCCAGATCTGCCCGTGATAATGGGCGAGCATCGTCCAGAAGCGGAACAACGCGGGGGCCGGGATCGTGATGCCGAGCTGCGGCAGGTCCCGTTCAAGGAACGTCTCGATGAAACCCCGCCTCCACGTCCGGCTGTCTTCGTTCGACCGGGCAAGGAACGATCTGGGAAATCCTCCCCGTTCCCAGTGGCGGGACAACACCTTCGCGCCCAGTTCGGGGAGACGGAACCCGGAAACACGAAGGGTCTCCAACCGCCCCGCGAGCGATTCGGAGGATTGCCGGAGAAGATCGGGCGAAGCGCTGCCCAGGACGAGGAAACGCGCGCGCAACGGCCGGCGGTCGGCGAGGATGCGCAGGATCGGGAACAGATCCGGCCTGCGCTGCACTTCGTCCACGACCACGATCCCGCGCAGGGAAGACAGCGCGGTCATCGGATCGGCGATGCGGGCGAGGCTCGCAGGATCTTCCAGGTCGAAATAGTTCAATGAATCGGCCGCGACGATCCGCCGCGCGAGCGTGGTCTTGCCGCACTGCCGGGGACCGATCAGTGCGACGACGCGGCTGCGGGACAGGGCCCGACGAATCCTGGCGAGGAGCTCCCGACGCTCGACCATGCCCTGATACTACCATGAAAAACGAACATATGCTGGTCGTTTATCATGGTATCCCGGGTTGCGCAATATTTGACAACCCAACCTCGGAATATCAATGGGTTACGCGCTTTTGTCGCGATTTATACGACAACGTCGTTCCAGATATCTTGGCAAAATCCCGTGGATCTTCACATTTGTTGTAAGCGCTATATATCTTGAGTTGATCGAGTGGTTATGGAACGGGTTCGACGATACTGGCGGCCTGCTGCGCTTCCCAATCCTGGACCGCCGACAGAACCTCCTCGGGGGTCCGACAGGACTGGACCTTCAGGAGAAGGTGCCGGTTCCGGGAAACCCTCGCAAGGGTTCCGAGGATCCGGACCTGGATGTCGGGAAACTCCGCGGGCGTGAGCACCAGGAAGATGTACTCTACCGGTTTTTCGAGGGTGAGGTCCGCCACCCCCTGGCGGGTGATGCCCATGGCGACGACGGGATGTTCCAGGTTCTCCACCCGCGCGTGGGGGAACGCCACCCCCTCGTTGAAAAACGTCGACCCCTCTTCCTCCCGTTTCAGGACCAGACCGAGGATCGACGCGGGGTCCCCGATCCCTCCCCCCCCGACCGCGGCGTCCACCAGGGTGCGCAACGCAAGCTCCTTCCGGACCGGCTGGTTCCAAATCACGATGCCCCGGGGGCTGATCAGGTTGCTCAAGACCGGCGGCTTCGAAGCGGGAGGAACCGTTCCTTCGGGGATTCGCGCGGGAGACGCTTCGCTTTCCCCCCTCTCCGGAGTCGGCCGCGGCTGCGCCGCCTCTTCCTCCCGCGTGTCGAGGACGACGATGGTCATCCCACCCGCGTCGTGGACCAGCCGGTCCACCGTACTGCGCTCCCCCATCCAACGCTTCCAGGCGGGGAGGGGGGTCGGGCTGCCCACGACGATGGTCCCGACCCGATATTCCCGGGCAAAGCGGAGAATGGTGTCCGCGATGTCCTCCCCCTTGTACGTGAAGACCATCGCTCCCAGCTGCTTGGCGAGGGTCAGGGTGCCGGAGAGGATGCGCTGAGTGTGGGAATCGATAACCGTCGGCTCCTCGGAGGGGGTCTGAACGTAGACGGCGTACCAGTTCCGGTTGAGCTTTCCCGCCAGCCGGGAAGCGTACCGGAGCAACGCCTCGCTCCTGGGGCCGCGGGAGCTCAGGCACACCATGATCTGGTCCGGAGCCGCGACAGCCTCCTCTTCCGGGGTCTCCCGCCTGCGCTGGTCGATCTGCGAGGCGAGCTCCCGGAGGGTCAGCTCCCGGAGCTTCTCCAGGTTCGCCGCCTTGAAGAAATTCTCCAGCGCGGTCTGTATCCGCTCCGGCGGGTAGACTTTCCCCTCCAGCAGGCGCTTGCGGAGGTCCTCGGTCGTCAGGTCGACGTTCACGAGCTGGTCCGCCTCGCCGAGCACCGTGTCCGGGATCCGCTCCCGGATCTTGACGTGGGTCGCCTTCTCCACCATGTCGTAGAGGCTTTCCAGGTGCTGGATGTTCAGCGTGGTGATGACGTGGATCCCCTCGGCCAGGATGTCCTGGACATCCTGGTACCGTTTGGGGTTCCGGTTTCCGGGGACGTTGGTGTGCGCCAGCTCGTCGATGAGGGCGACCTGGGGTTTGCGGGCGAGGACGGCGTCGAGATCCATCTCCTCGAGGACCACCCCCCGGTACTCCTGCCGCCGTCGCGGGACGACGTCGAGCCCCTCGATCAACTTCGCGGTTTCGGCCCGACCATGGGTCTCCACCAGCCCGACGACGACGTCGATCCCCTCGTCCTTGAGGCGGTGTCCCTCCAGGAGCATCTGGTACGTCTTCCCGACGCCTGCGCCGTACCCGAGGTAGACCTTCAGCCGTCCGCGCCCCGCGCGGCGGATCAATCGCAGAAAGGTGTCGGCCCGCTCTTCCGGCATAGCGATCACATTTCAACGTCCATCATGTCCGTCTCCTTTCCTCCATGGCATCGTGCCCGGTCCTCCGCAGGGTGAAATGGAACGTGCTTCCCGTCCCTTCCCGGCTATCCACCCCCACGGTTCCGCCGTGCGCCTCCACGATGTCCTTTACGATGGCCAGGCCCAACCCGACTCCCGTCCCCGGACCCTGATCGGGCACGCGAAAGAACTGTTCGAAGATGCGGGGAAGATAGTTCTCCGGGATCCCCACCCCGGTGTCGGAAACCTGAAACCGGACGAACTCCCCTTCCCCCTTCGCGGAGAGGGTGACCTTGCCGCCGGGAGGTGTGTACTTCAGGGCGTTCGAGAGCAGGTTGGCGAAGACGTGGGCGACCCGGGCCGGATCCACCAGAACCGGCGGCAAGGTCGCGGGCAGGTCGACGACCAGGGACACACCCCCGTCCCGGGCCGCGGGACGGTACGCCTCCATCTCCCGGGACACCAGATCGGTCGGTCGGACGGGCCGGAGATCCATCCGGCCTTTTCCGGCTTCGATCCGGCCGATGTCCAGGAGTTCGTCAATGATCGTGTTGAGCCGCTCGGCGTCCTCGCCGGCCGCGACCAGCAGGTCCGCCTGCTTGGACGAAAGGGGCCCGACCTTTTCCTCCAGCAGCAGGTGGATCGCCATGCGGATCGAGGTGAGCGGCGTCTTCAGCTGGTGGGAGACCGCCGAGACCGCACCGCTTTTTTTCTCGTCCAGCTGCCGCTGTTGCGTCACGTCGTGGAGGATCAGCACCACGCCTGCCGGCGCTCCCCCCGGGTCGAGGATCGGCACGGCTTTCGGGCGGTAGAACCTCTCCTCGTTCCGGACGAACTGCTGCACGACGGCCTCCGCTCCCTCGGGTTCCACCGTGCGGCCCTTCCGAAGGGCCTCCTCGAACAGGGCGACCATCCACGGATACGGGACCTCCGGCATGCGGACTTTCAGCCTCAGGCCGAACGCCTCCCCCGCCGCCTCGGTCGCAACCTCCACTTCTCCCTCCGGGTTGAGCACGGCGATCGCCTCGGGCAGACTGTCGAACGCCTGCTGGGTGGATCGCTGGATTCGCAGGAGCCGTGCCTGGCCGCTGCGCCGGAATTCCCGCAAGGACGCCGTCATCTCGTTGAACGCCTCGGAGAGCTGCCCGATCTCGTCGCGGGATCCGCCGGGAAGGACAAGGTCCAGGTTTCCTTTCCGGATCTCCTTGGCGGAATTCGTCAGCCGCGTGATCGGCCGCAGGATCCATTTTCCCGTGAGAAACAGGAAACCCGCCGTGACGATCGTGGCGGCGAGCAGTATCATGTACATCTGCCCTCGCACCGATTGCGCCAGCCGGCGGGCCCGCGCATCCATCGCCACCATGTTCTCCTGGTTCATCCGGAGGATGTCGTCCGCCGTGTCCTTCATCCGCTGAAACAGGGGGAGAAGTTCGTCGAAATACGCCTTGCGCCGCGCTTCACGCCCGAACACGGGGTTGCCCATCACCTGGATGTCCGACCGGAATTGCCCGAAAAGCTGTTTCAGCCGCTCCGCCTTTTCCCTTTCCCCCGGAAGCGTTATATTGCCCGATGCGACCTGGAGCGCCTTTTCGAAACGCGTATCGTTCCGCGCGATCTGGTCGTTCCCCTTCTGCTCCGCGCCCAGGAGCACGAACACCGCCCCGCTGTCCATCCGTTCCAGGGCTTCCTTCATCTCCTGGCAGGCGACCACGCTCCGGTAATTCTCCCGGAGGATCACGTCGATCGATTGCCCCAGGGCGGTGATCCGCGAAATATTATGGATCCCGATCGCGGCGATGATGACCAGCAGACCGCCGAACCCCAGGGCCAATTTTTGACGAAGGCTCAAATTCCTTCCTCCTTGCCGATCATCTTTTTGGCTTTTCCTGCATCGTCAAGGTGAACAGATCCTCGTTGGTCCTCCCAACACCCTCGTATTTGACGGTAATGGCGGAATGTTCCACGATCCAGGTCGCTTCCCTCACAACCACGATGAATTCGGTAACGTAATCGACCGTGTGATCGGGCGGATCCCCGTACCGGTTCCTCAATCCGGCGTTCACCTTGTCGAACGCGTTTTCCGCCCGCGTAACCAAGGTTCGGGGACCGATCCTCGAATTCAATACCGCCCTGACTCGATGAAAATGATCTTCCTTGAACCAGTACTCGATGGAATCGAACGCAATATTCTCTATCTTCACGTTCTCCATCCTGCGAACGTACACCTTCCACGGTTCTTCCCTGGGGTCGGAAACCACGTATCTATCAAAAGACAGATCCGGGTAGATTTTCGATGACTGCTCGATGGAAGTCCCCCATCGCAATTCCCTGAATCCGTCGTTCCCTCCGACCTTTGGATCCGCTCCCTGGGAATGGCCAACCGTTTCCGACAAAAGGACGAATCCGATCATCGCCATAAGCGTGATGATCGATACACGGAATCTGTCCGGTTTTCCTGGATGCATCGTCCTTGCGACGCCTCCCGCCTCTCGGAAACGCAAGGGCCATGCCGGGTGGGGTTTCTACGCAACCCGCCGTAATCGCTGGACAACATGGTCCTGGATTCTCATCGGCGCGTTGCTAATTACAAGGAAAACCCCAAGGGAGGCATTGCAGAATGCAATGAGGAGTGGGGGTGCGTTACATGCCGTACTGCTTCCTCCGGCGCCAGAGGGTCGCCTGGTCGATGCCGAGGACCTCGGCCGCCTCCTGCAACGACTTCGTGGCGGCAAGAACACGGCGGATGTGTTCCTCCTCGATCTTTTCCAGGCTCACCAGGGTGCCAACGGCGGAAGCATCCTCTGGACGCGGAAAGGTCCCGAAAAGTACCTCGACGCCGATCCGGTTCGAGCGACAGAGGATGGAGGCGCGTTCGATGACATTGCGCAATTCCCGGAGGTTCCCCGGCCACGCGTAGCGTTTCATCGTCTGCATCGCCTCCTCCGTGAATCCGATGAACCCGCGATGGTGGATCCTGCCGTAGAAGGCGAGCAACTGTGTCGCGAGCGCCTCGATATCCTGGGGGCGCTCGCGCAACGGCGGGATCTCGATCTGGATGACGTTCAGGCGATAGAAAAGATCCTCCCGGAACCGCCCCGTCTTCACCTCTTCTTCCAGGTTCCGGTTGGTGGCCGTGACGATGCGGACGTCGGCCTTGCGCGTAAACGGGTCGCCGATCGGCTCGTATTCCTGGTCCTGCAGGAATCGCAACAGCTTGGGCTGGAGGGAAAGAGGGAGATCCCCGATCTCGTCGAGGAAGAGCGTTCCCCCCTCGCAGGCGGCGATGCGTCCCGGGTTGTCGCGGACCGCTCCGGTGAACGCGCCCTTCACATGTCCAAACAGCTCGCTTTCCAGAAGTTCCGCCGGCAGGGAGGGGCACGACACCACGCCGAACGGTTTCCCGGCGCGCCGGCTCCAGCCGTGGACCGCGCGGGCCAGGACGGTTTTCCCGGTCCCGCTCTCGCCGCGCAGCAGCACCGCGGCGTCGGTAGGCGCGACTTGCCGGGCGATGTCCATGGCGCGCTGCATGGCGGGGCTTTCGCTCGAAAAACGAACTTCCGGAGCCGTTCCCGACAAGTCTTCCCGAAGGGCGGCCACCTTCTGTTCCAGCGTCCGCACTTCCTCCACTTTCCGCACGGCGAGCAGGACCTGGGCCGGCGTGAACGGCTTCGGGATATAGTCGGTCGCTCCCCGGCGCATGGCTTCCACGGCCGTTTCGATCGAGGCGTACGCGGTGATGACGACGATCTTCATCCAGGGGGATCCCGAGAGCAGCACGGGGATCAGGTCCAGGCCGCTCGCCGTTCCCAGGCGGAGATCGACGAACGCCATATGGAAGGTGCGGTGGGACGCTTCAACGATGGCATCTTGATAATTGCCGACGGTGGCCACGCGGTGGCCTTCGGCTTCCAGGCAGATGGCGAGGGTCTTCCGGATGTTGCTCTCGTCGTCGACGACGAGGACGTTGATGGGAGCGCCGGTCGGCGTCGAGGTCACCATGGTTCCCCTCATTATCCACCATCGGTCGGACACATGAAATGCGGCGCAAACTCGAATGCCGGACTACTCGAGGTCCCGCCATCCGCCGCCGAGCGCATGCAGCAACGCGGCGGTATCGGCATACCGGTCGGCCTGGGCCAGTACCCTGTCGAACGCCGATTGCAGAAGTTGACGCCGGGCATCGAGCAGAGCCAGGTGACTGATGCCGCCCAGAAGATATTGTTGCCGGGCGATTTCATACCCGGCCCGGGCATGCTCGGCGGCGTCGGCCCGCGCCTGAAGCGTCCGGGCATCCATGTCGAGGGCGGACAGGGTGTCGGCGACCTCCTGCAACCCCTGCAACACGGTCTGCCGATACGCGGCGGCCGCTTCGTCATACGCCGCGACGGCCGAGCGTTTCCGCGCCCGCAATTCGCCGCCCCGGAAGATCGGCTGCATCAGGTTTCCGGCGATGCTCCAGACATTCACCCCGGCCGGGAGATCTCCGGAGCCGGTTCTCTGCGAACCGAGGCTCCCGCTTAAAGTGATCCTGGGGAAGAGATCGGCGGTTGCAACGCCCACATTGGCGCATGCCTGATGCCAGAGCGCTTCCGCGGCGCGAATATCGGGCCTCTTCCGCGCCAGTGACGAGGGGAGGCGGATCGGCACCTCTCCCGGAAGATGGAGGGCGTCCAGGTCGAACGCATCGATCGGCGCATCGGCGGGCTCCCGGCCCATGTAAACCGCCAACTGATGGGTGATCCGGGCGAGCTGCCCCTCCAGCGGCGGCAGCAACGCCCGCGTCTGGTCCAGCAGCATGTTCTGGTTGCGGACATCCAGCGCGGAGACCCCTCCCGCCTTGTACCGATCTTCGGTGATGGCGAACTGCCGGCCCTGTGCCTCGAGGAGATCCCGCGCTATTCCGATCCGCGCGCGCAGCGACGCCTGCCGGATGGACGCGTTCACGACATTTGCGGCAAGCGTCCGCCTCGCCGCCTCCAGTTCGAACTCCCGGTAATCGACCTTGGCGCCGAGGCCCTCGAGCGCGCGGCGGTTTCCCCCGAACAGGTCGAGAGCGTACGAAACGGAAATCGACGCGTTGTACAGGGTGAACGGGCCGGGTTCCGGAACGTTCGGCACTCCCAACGAAGCCGGGTTCAACTTCTGGCGCGCCGCCGATATCCCGGCATTCACCGCGGGATATTGCGCGGCGCCGGCCCGGGCATTGAGCTCCTCCCGTGCCTGCGCAAGTCTTGCACGGGCTTGCGCCAGCGTCGGGTTCGCCTCCAGCGCGACGCGGATCCGCCGGTCGAGGGGCCCGGACCGGAACAGCGACCACCACTCCGACGGGATATCCGGTCCGGGTTCGAAACGTTGCTTCGTTCCGCCAGGGCCTTTCGCCGCGACGGTCCCCGACGGTTGGGCGCCCGGCAGATAGGTCGATGCATCGGGCGGTTCCGGCCGCCGGAAATCCGGTCCGACGGCACAACCCGCCAGCATTCCGACGAGGACGGCCGAGGCGAGCACCCTGCGCGTCCCGTTCATGGCGGATTTCACCATGGTCTCTCCCTCAATCAAGGGTCCGGCGATAGAACGTCACCGCGATCGCCATGACGACAATGGTGAAAACCATCAAGGGCCAGATGTTCGGCCAGAGATCCCACCAGCCGTTTCCTTTGAGGAAGACGCCGCGGGTCAACCGGTTGAAATAGGTCAAGGGCAGCAGGTTGCCGATGAACCGCGCCCAGGCCGGCATCCCCTGAAACGGGAACATGAACCCGGAAAGCAGGATGTTCGGGAGGAAGTAGAACATGGTCATCTGCATGGCCTGCAGCTGGCTCTGCGCGAGAGAGGACATGGTGATCCCCACCGTCAGGTTGGCCGCCACGAAGAGCAGCACAGCCAGATACAACGTCACGACGCTTCCCGCGAAGGGAACCCGGAACGCAAGACGGGCCGCCAGGATGATGATCGTCGACTGGATCAGGCCGATGGCGATGTAGGGGACGATCTTCCCGGTCATGACCTCGATCGGTTTCGCAGGCATGGCGAGCAGGTTTTCCATCGTACCGCGCTCGCGCTCCCGGGTAATGGCCAGGCCGGTCATCAGTACCATCGTCATGGTGAGGATGACGCCCATGAGGCCGGGAATGATGTTGTATCGGGTGACGCCTTCGGGGTTGTACAGGCGATGAACCCGGACTTCGAACGGCGCCTGCCCGCCCGCCAGGAAGGCGAGGGGACCGGTCAGATCCTTCGCGGCCACGGACCCGGCGAGCCGGTCGACCGAAGCCAGCGCCATCGCGGTCGCCATCGGGTCCGTGGCGTCCGCCTCGACCAGCAGGGCCGGGCGATCGCCGCGCAGCACGCTGCGGGTGAACCCGGCGGGAATGTTCAGAACGAACTGCACCTCGCCACGCGCCAGCGCCGCCCGCCCCGCCTCCTCGTCCGGCAGCTCTCCGACGATGTCGAAGTATCCGGAGTTCTTCATCGTGGAGATCATCGTGCGGGTCATTTCGCTGTGGTCCGCGCCGATGATCGCCGTGGGCATGTGCCTGGGGTCGGTGTTGATGGCGTATCCGAACAGCGCCAATTGCACGATGGGTATCCCGACGATCATGGCGAAGGTGAGGCGGTCGCGCCGGAGCTGGAGAAATTCCTTGAGGACAAGGCTCCACCACCGCGAAAGGGAAAAGCCGTCCTGAGGATTCATGTCCCGGTCCCGTGCCGGTCGGCGGACTGTTTCATCTTGTAGATGAAAACATCCTCGAGGCTCGTATCCACCTTTTCCATGCGGAAGACAGCCCCGCCCGCCGTCGCGCGGAGCGTCCGTTCCAGCAGGTCCCCGTCCCTCCCGCTCACGTGAAGCGTTGCGCCGAACAGGACGGTCTGCTCCACGCCGGGCAGCGTCTGCAGCGTCCCGGACAGGCCGGCGAGGTTCCCGCCGTAGATCGCCCACGTGATCAGACCCTGGGCCGCGATCACCTCCTGCGAGGTGCCTTGCGCCAGCAGACTGCCGTAGGCGATATACGCCAGCTTATGGCAACGCTCCGCCTCGTCCATGTAATGGGTGCTCACCAGCACGGAGATGCCGGCGGCGGAAAGCCGGTGGAGCTCTTCCCAGAAATCCCGCCGCGCCCCCGGGTCGACGCCCGCCGTCGGCTCGTCCAGCAGCAGCAGCTCCGGAGCGTGCAGCTTGCAGGCGGCCAGGGCCAGCCGCTGCTTCCAGCCTCCGGAAAGCGCCCCGGTCAGCTGGTTCGCCCTCTCCGTCAATCCAAGCTCCTGCAGGGTCCGTTCCACCGCCTCGATACGATCGGGCATGCCGTACATGCGGGCCACGAAATCCAGGTTCTCCCGGATGGTCAGATCCTCCCAGTAGGAGAACTTCTGGGTCATGTAGCCGACATGCCGCTTGATCCGGGCGCTGTCGCGCCGGATGTCATGCCCCAGGCAGGTCCCGCTGCCGGAGTCGGGCCTGAGCAGGCCGCACAACATGCGAATGGTGGTGGTTTTCCCGCTGCCGTTCGGACCGAGGAACCCGAAGATTTCGCCGCGCCGCACCTGCAGGGAAACATCCTTCACGACGTGCTTGTCGCCGAAATGTTTGTTCAGCCCCCTGACGTCGATGGCGTATTCATCGCTCAATGCAGCGTCACCTCGACAGGTTGTCCGGGGTGAAGGACGGTGGCATTGTCCGCGGAAGGACGGGCTTCGATCATGTACACCAGCTTGGACCGGGTCTCGTTGCTGTAGATGACCGGGGGGGTATATTCCGATTCCGTCGAGATATATGTCACCTTCGCCGGGATCTCCGCCGGGCAGCCGTCGCAACGGAGGAGGACGTCTTTCCCGATGGTCAATGCGCCGAGGAGCGTTTCCGGCACGAAGAAACGAACCTTTATGTTATCCGGCGGCAGGAGGCGCACCACCGGCCGGCCTGCCTGCACCCATTCGCCTTCCCGGTACAT
>Ga0209212_1008763_pt1 | contig 10770 bp, 11 predicted proteins | sample RifGroC2_FD_183996 | JGI IMG/M metagenome (GOLD analysis project Ga0209212, IMG submission 183996) | Groundwater microbial communities from Rifle, Colorado, USA - Groundwater C2 (SPAdes) (version 2) | ecosystem: Environmental > Aquatic > Deep subsurface > Groundwater | place: Rifle, Colorado... | reverse complement strand
CGAAACCGGCAACGACAGCTGGCGAATCAAGACCCGTACGAAGAAGTAAAAACTGCTACCTGGGGTGGGTCAATTTTGGACGCCGATGGTGGGTCAATTTTCAAAGCCGATTGACACATGGGCGCCCGTCGCCCCCCAAGCGGGGTTGGAGTCTGAAGGAGTTGACGGGTGAGTGAGATTCGCATGGTCGCATGGGCGTCCCGGTCGCCCCTCGACCCTGCCGCTCCCATAGGGAAATTCTCCTGACGAATGCAATAAGATAACGGGAGGAATGGTATGTCCAGCATTACGAACCAAGTGCCATATGCCAAGGCATGAGGAAGGGAGGTATAAACTCCGGGGAATGTGATTACTATTTGTTACCCCAATACAGCAACAAGCTCTCCTATTACGCACAATTCTTCGCTCTGATCCTGGTTAAGGACGATTGGTTCATATTCCTGAGACGTCGACCTGGGACGTAGAATTATTGAAGTGTGGCGCCAACTGCCGTCCGGCAGATATTCCTTCGTGCTCTCGTAAAACTTGACGGTGTAATGGCCCCCTGTGTCCGCGTCTGATATCTCGTGATGCTCGACCAGCACTATTTTCCCCTCACGGCTGCCTGCAGGGTTCCTTTTGAATAGGCACCATGAACCGTTCGGGATGCGACGGTTCATGGACTCGCCGACCACCTGAATCACAAAGTGGTCCTGCAGGTGGTGATAAATTTCCGGGAGTTCCACCCAGTCGATATCGAGCGTCTGCTGCTCTTCACTGAACTGGCCGGCTGATGCCTTCAGGTCATACAGCGGAACGCAGTTAACAAATGGCTTCACCTCATGCGGTTGCAAAAGGCGGAATGGCAGCAAATTAGCTTTCTCAGCTGCTTCTGAAATTGGCGGCTGTCCAGCCGGCTGCATGAGGATGGGTGCTGTGACCAACCGCTTCGCGAAGAACTGCCGCGTCTCATCATCGACAAAGAAAACGTAGCATCCCTTCTGGCCGCGGGTCATCAGGGTGCGGTAGGTGTTCTTGATGATCGCGTCTAGGCGGGCCATTGCAGAGACGGGGTCCTCTTTAACCAGGGTCTTCCAGGTATGGATGGATTTGTCTGACTTGGCCCGCTTGTCCGGCTGGGTGACAACGGCACCATTGCGCACCACGAGGTCCGGACCCACGATCACGCCGATGTAGTCGACTTCCAATCCCTGGCAGGTGTGGATGCAACCGACCTCGGCTACCGAACCGGGCTTGATGATCCAGGCTTGGCCGTGTGCTACCAGGTTCCATGTTGCCTTGTAGTTACCAATGACAATGTCTTTGATCAGCGGATTTTTAGCGCTGGGCCACTCCCAACAGTAGCCGGCGACCAGGCGCGCCTTGTTGTTTGCCGCATTCTTGAGCTTGATCAGCTCATGCAGTTCGGTCGGGCTGTCCATGATCCGGAAATCATAGTCGCTCGTTTCCAGCATTACGTTCGCGGTTTTCCGTATCTGCAAGGTGTTGTCCAGCCATGACAGGTAGCCGTTAGATCCGTTGCAGCGGAATTGGGACTCCAGGCTGAGTTCGGTAACAACCGCCTGCTGCTCGACCGCCCAGCGGCGTATCTCTTCTTTGCCGCCGATATCTTTTAGGGTCACCTTCTGGTCTTCGTCGACAAAGAACACGCTGAGCTTGGCTGCGGTGATGATTTCCTTCACCTGATTCTCGCCCTTGCTGAACATCCCCGATTTTTCAGTGAGCCGGTGCGATTCGTCGACAATCAGGCAGTCGAAACAGTTAGGCTTCGCCGTGTGGAAGACGCCCGTTCCGGAGAACATGTTCGAGATGTTCGTCTTCGTGAAGGTGCCGGTGAGCTTCGCTTCGTAAACCAAGCGGGGAGCGGAGTTCCGGGTAACGTACTTTGCTACCAGCAACCGGTCGGTGAGGGCCACCAGAAGGTTTATCGCCACTACCGACTTCCCGGTTCCGGGCCCCCCCTCGACAATCAGCACATTCTTCTTTTTCCCGGTGGACCTTTTTGCCAGTCTGAGAGCGGTTTCGAAAACGACCTTCTGGTCGTCGATCAGGACAAACTCTCGATTGCCTTTGAGCAGCGACAGCAGTTGGTCGGCGAGGTTCTTGGACGGCCTGATCTTCCCGCGGTCGATGCGGTACATGATCCGGTCCTTGTCCCCGTACTTGACGTTGTCCTTGATGAATTGCTGCAGCTTCAGGGCGTCTCTTTTCAGAAATAGAGGCGCATTCCTGATGTGCTCACTATAGAACTCGTTGGTAATGACACCGTCTTCCTCGTAATTGTGGAGGTAGGCGCATGGGTGCAGTTGGATGTTCTCTTCCTGGACAGTCTGATTGAAATCTTCCAGAAGGCACTTGTACGACCAGGCTTGGTAGGAGGGGTGCAGCGTCTCGCGGGGGCCGTGCTGAAATCGCGTGATGACTACGGCGTCGCTCTCGGTAATCTGGGCATGCTGCCACTGCTTGAGTTCGACGAGGATGAGCGAGTCGCGCAGGAAACTATCCTTTCCGGTTAGGATGAAGTCGATGCGCTTTGAAGTCTGCGGCAGGTGATATTCGATGGCCACGCCAGCGTCTGGCGGAATGTCGCCATCGTGTAGAACGCGCTCCATGTAGCGCAGGGAGCTCATCCATGAATCAATTTCGGACTTACCGGTGTCCCGGCCCGTGGCAGACCTGTAGGCGTCATAAATGATAGTGCCGATATCATTGGTCATGACGTCTTCTTTGAAATGGGCTATCGACGTGGAGTAAACCAGCAAAATTGCGCCTCGGGAAATGGTGGGATGACTATAGCTGTGGACAGCGGGTGCCGGCCGGTTCTCTAAAACTCGGTGTACTTCTTGGCAGAGCCATGAGTCTTGTCTATCGGGTACTTCCCCCGATTCGTTTCAAGTTTTTCAAACGCGGCCTGCAAGGGGTTCACCCCAAGCTTGTCCGCTAGCCGGGTCAGGTAGATCAGCACGTCACCGATCTCCTCGCCAACCTGCCGCAGTTTCTCCGGCGGCAAGGACGCACTCTCCTCCTCCTTCAACCACTGGAAATGCTCCATAATCTCGGAGGCCTCGACTGCCAGTGCCATCGCCAGGTTCTTTGGCGAGTGGAACTGGTCCCAGTCGCGCTCAGAAGCGAATATCCTTAGCTCATTTGCCAGCACCTCAATTGATAGATTTATCATTAGTACACCACGGTAAATGTATTTTCTCTGTCAAAACGCCCCTTACTTCAACAGAACTTGCCTACCTTAATCCAATCTCACCCTACTTTCAATGAGTTATTGACGAAATCTCGGCGCAGTCTCAAATTCCTGTTATTCAGGAGGCCGAGCCTGAAGGCTAACACAGGAATCGGTGGGACGGCGTCTACGCTAGATGACCTGCGCCCAAACGTGGTAATTGGGGAACTGCACGATTGGCCGCTGCTGGGGATAATCCGATTCTAAACTTTAGATGACAACCGAGCTTAGCCATAAGAATTTAAAAAAATTAGTTATCCGAGTGGCTCCGGATAAGCATGTAAGTTCATCGTTATATGGGGGCAGGCAATGATGTCCTTGTCTCCGGGGATGAGTGCCGGCCAGGCCGGAGGGTACCTATCCCGGATTCCGAGGGGGTCACCGTTTAATGTACCGGGGCAAGCCGCGTGGCCCAACGCGGGGCATAACTGGCTGCCAAGCGGGGTTGGAGTCGAAAGCGCCGGTAAAAGCCGGCAGAGGGTAGGGAGTGAAAGTCTCCTACACAGTAATGGTTAGCGACCAGCTGCGACCCCGAGTGATGCGTCGGCCCATCGTGAGGTGGGCGGCGAAGCGTTCACAGGGGGCATGCAGGCATGGCTATTGAGCTCCGTAATCACCTTCTCCGGGTGCCGACCTTGTGACTTCGTAGGGAAGGCAATATCAGTACGTCGCGATAGCGCGAGTGACGTATCGGACCCGCGGAGTCAGAGACCCAGAGCATGTATGCAAACCCTTTGCACGGAAACCGGGAGATCCCAGGAGCGACCGATTGTCATCCGCAATCGGTCCGGTCGAGGAAGGCCTGTGGCCGCAATCTCGACATGTACGCGAATGGGAAGTCGGACTGAGGCATAGTATCTATGAAGCGAGCGAACAATGGTGCACAACCAGAAAAATGAAGGCCAACCGCCGGCGGAGTTCGTGGAGAGAAGGCCGAAGGTCGAGGGGAACTCTGGACAGACGACCGTGATCGGCACGCAGGGGCCGATAGAAGCGTCGAGCGCGTTGTCCATGGTACGAGAAGCAGCGGAAAGGGACTCTAAACTTCAGTTCTCAAACTTGCTGCACCACGTAACCATCGATCTACTACGGGAATCCTACCTGGCTCTCAATCGCCAGGCGAGAACCGGAATAGACGATGTAACATGGCGGGATTACGGCAAGGAACTCGAAGAGCGCCTTCCCAATCTCCATGATCGAGTGCAAAGTGAGCGCTACCAAGCCAAGCCGAGCAAGAGGATTTGGATACTCAAGTCCGACGGGCAACAGCGACCGATTGGTATAGCGGCACTGGAAGACAAGATAGTCCAGCAGGCGTTAGCAACGGTTCTCAATCAAATCTACGAGGTAGATTTCCTGGACTGCAGTTACGGTTCACGGCCGGGCCGATGTCCCCACAACGCGCTGGATGCGATCTACGTGGCGATCACGCAAAAGAAAGTGAACTGGATATTAGATGCGGACATCAGCAAATTCTACGACTCACTCGATCATGAGTGGTTGTTGAAATTTGTCGGACACCGCGTCACCGACCCAAGGCTGCTGCGGCTGCTTCGCAAATTTCTGCGGGCCGGAGTATCCGAGGACGGGGAGTGGTCCAAGACAGTGGTGGGGACACCACAAGGTGCGGTAATATCGTCGCTTTTAGCGAATGTATTTCTGCACTATGCCTTGGACTTATGGGTGGAGCAGTGGCGCAGTCGTCACGCACGAGGTGAAGTTCACATTGTGCGGTATTCTGATGACTTTGTCATGGGTTTCCAGCATCGATCAGATGCGACGAAGTTTCAGGCAGAACTGAAGGAACGCCTAGAAAAGTTCAGCCTGGAAATGCACGAAGGGAAGACCAAGCTTATTGAATTCGGGCAGTTTGCCATAGGCAACCGCAAGAAGCATGAAGAAGGGAAGCCGGAAACATTCGACTTCCTCGGATTCACGCACATCTGTTCAAAGAAGAAAAACGGACGCTTTACGATCTACCGCAAGACCATAACCAAACGACTCCGGGACAAAATCAAAAAGGTCCGGGAAAAGTTGCTTCGAAAAAGGCACCGACCTGTATCGGAGCAGGGCGCTTGGTTGAGGGCGGTAATGCAAGGACACTTCAATTATTACGGAGTCCCCGGCAATCGAAAAGCGCTGGACACTTTCCGAAAGCAGATTCAAGTAAGTTGGCTACAAGCTCTGCGCAGGCGGAGTCATAAAGCCCGATCTCTCACTTGGCAGCGCATGAAAAAGCTGATCACGACCTGGTTACCCACCGCGCGAGTAGTACGCCCATATCCGAATCAACGTATCTGCGTCTGACCCGAGGCAGGAGCCGTATGCGGTAGTGCCGCACGTACGGATCTGCGCGGGGGGTGCCGGGCAACCGGCATCCCTACCGCGTACTGAAGGAGTTGACGGGGGGTGAGATTCGCATGGTCGCATGGTGCGTCCCGGTCGCCCCCCGGGGGGTGAGATTCGCATGGTCGCATGGGCGTCCCGGTCGCCCCCTTCACCGTCACCATCTATCAGGCTGGTAAGGCTTGGGCTTGGGTCAGGAAGGAGATGGGGCTTGTCAGGGACGACGAATTTGTGCTACATGCTTTACGCCATACATGTGCTACCAGACTGGTGAACAAGGGCGTTGATCTGTACGTGGTCAAAGAGTGGTTGGGCTACAGCAGCATTCAGGTAACGGAGCGATACGCACACTTGGCACCGAGCAAGTTGGTACATGCAGCGTCTATACTGGAGAATTACCATAGTTCAATATGACGCAGCTGAAAACGCACCCGGGAGAGTCGGGTGCGTTCCTCTGTCCTGCCTAAGAAAAGAAACGGTTAGCAAACATGGAGATGGTATGAACGATGGAGTTATTTTTGCTGCTGTGATTGCAGCAATGGGGTCAGTAGCATCGTCATTATTTAATGCTTTTATGACGTACAAAAGTCAGTACAAACCAATGATTGAGCGCATAAAGCATGAAAAGGAATCTGCAGAGAATGTTAAATTGGCTGAGATAAAAATTAAAAATAGCAAATATAGAGATCCTTTGATAAACGCTGCATATGATTTGCAATGTAGGATATATAAAATATACACATACGATATAATCTTAAATGCAATAAAAAAGAACGACAAGAGAGAGATTGATTATCTAACTTACAACACTATATATATCATTTGTCAGTTTTTTGCCTGGCGCGAGATAATTAGGGTTGAAATAGGATTTTTGTATAGCAATGATGATTCAACTAGACTTAGAATTTCCCAAATTTTAGATGATATATACGCTGTGTGGCAGAAAGATGAATTTGGGCCCAAGCTGAGAGTTTTTTCTGGCGAGCAGAGGGCAATCGGTGAGAAAATGTCAAGGGTAACAAATGAGGGGCTAAAGTGTATGGGGTATGCTGAGTTCAAAAATGTTGCAGAATCCGGAAGCGTACCGTTTATATCTGATATGATTACCGATGTGACAACAGTATCAAATTCTGACAGCAAGTGCATGAACAGGCTAGTTTGCATGCACAATCACCTTGTAGATCTTATCTGCTTATTGGACCCTAATTGTAAACGCATAGACACAAGCCAACTGACAAAGCTACAGGAGGTTGAGGGGTGACATGTTGATTTGTACGTATTTGGCCAGAGGGTCAAGTCTTGAATGTTGCTAATCTTGTGGGGCAGGGGTCAGAGGCAGAGGGGTGAGGCAGAGGGTCAGGCCTGGACACGGGACATTTTTGAAGCTGTATGGTGAAGAGGGCTCAGAGGGCGTGTCTTAGTTGTCCTGACCCGGCCGTTCGGTGCATGCCGACACTGGATTCGTGGCCGCGAGATTCCCGCTGAACTAGAAACTCGCCTGTAGCGAGCTAGATGAAAGGGCCTCCGAAGAAGTTTCTCCGAGTAAAGGAAGAAGGCCGCCCCAGGAGGGGCGGCCTTCTTCGATTCCTATGATTGAACGGGACAATCAGGCGCTTATGCCGCCTGTTTCCAAACGGCTCTCTTTAATCTGAATTGCATGGGGCGGGGTGCGGGGGATTTCTTCCAGACTATCTCCTCCCGATGGTAATCGGTGATCTTTTTGCCGGAAGCAACTATCTCACGCAGCAAAAGCTCATACGGCTTGGACATTTTCACCGTACCATGTTCCCATTTGGAAATCTGTGCCTTGTCACACCCCATGTGTTTGGCAAAGTCTACTCCCGACCAGCCTAAAGTCTTACGGAGGAAAACGATTTCCTGTGGGGTCAGTTGGCCATTCTTCTTGACGATTGCATGCGCCAAGGCATCATGAAGCCCTTCGATGCTGGGGATCAACGGCATGAGGCTGCCGCACGCAGGGCATTTTCGGACCTTTATGCCCATGATGGTCACATTGTCCATACCGCATTCGCGGTAATGGTAATCTTCCTCGACCTCAACAAGTTCTGGTGCTTCTTTGCATACCCTGCATTTCATGACTATTCTCTCCACGCGGTCACGACTTCAAGTTCTGATTCAGACTCAAATCTAGCCACTACAGACATATTCGGGGTATGTACCCGGTAGCGCCAACTGCCGTTTTCGTATTCCGCAGGTGCGACAATCCCGCCGCGCAAGACGTTTATGCAGTCAAGCGAGCTGATGTTTCGCTGCTCCATCCGCTCCAACGCATGTGGCTGCGCATAGGTCACAGCGCCCTTCTTCAGGATGTGCAGTATAACCTTCTTGGCGCCTGAGGGGGATAACGGTTCTGGGAGCATTTGTATAATACACCTCTTGAAGGATTTCAATCTCAAAAGTTGTCATTTATACAACTATGCGTCCTGCGCTACCTCATTAGAAGATCGTCTTGCCTTGTTGATAGCATTAGCTTACCAGCTTTCCGATCCAATCCCCCCACTTCAGGGAGGCAGAGGAGCGGGGCCTGAGGGGCAGGTCTTTATTCTTGCTTATCTTTCGGGGTGTCTGCGCCATTACTGCCATTTATGATCAAGAAACAAGACCTGTCCCCAGGCTCCCGCGCAGGCGGAACTCCGAAGCACCTTCTCACCCTCCTCTCCCTTGATGGGAGAGGGCAGGGGAGAGGGTGAAAAGCCCGTACCAGCCGGATCGCTGTTCTTCATTAACGGACGCGGGTCGGCTGATTGCCGAGACCTTCGGCGATATAGGTGAGCACAAGGGTGTTGAGGCTGACACCTTCTTGTTTGGCTTTGGCCACCAGGCGGGCATGAAGCGATTTCGGCAGGCGGGCCACGAACTTTCCGGAGGCCTCAATGAGTTCGACCGGCTTCGCGGTCGGCATGGGGATAGGCTTCCCCATATCGGCAGTAGCGGATATCCAGGCAAGAAACGCGTCCCTGCCGTTTGCAATGGCCTCCTCGATCGTCTCACCGTCTGACATGCATCCAGGAAGGTCAGGGAAGGTTATGACAAAACCGCCGCCATCTTCTTTGGTAAGCGGGGCGACCTCGTGCATGTATTCCTCAAAACGGTAGGGAGGTTCGATTGGTTTCACCTTTTTCACGCTCACGGATTCTTCCTCTTTATCTGATCTATCAACTGTACAAACTGTTTTATGTACACTGGCTTTATAGGTCGGTGGGCTGGAACGCAGAGCGAGAACTCAACGCCCGGATACGAAAAGACGTAATGACTGCCTCCATGGTTTCGGACCTGAATGCCAAACTTCCCCGCTAAGGCAACAAGCGTGTCAATCCGCCAGTCGCGCGGGTTGTTTCGCATCTGCTCGATCTGCTTTTCTGTCGTTCCCATCGAAAAATGATACTGTATGTGATACTAATGGTCAATGGAGATTTTGTCTTAACTTATATAGCTGCCGGCGGCGTCCTGGCGAACGGCATAGGCGCCATGCAGCTCAAGTCGGAGTTCGTCAAGAAGGCCTGAATCATCCTGTCCTGACGAATTTTCGTTTTCTCTGTTGACCCGACTACCGCTTCACGGTTTAGTGTTGTTCCTGTCACGGCCATGACACAACCTTGGTGTGAAAGGAGAAAACAATGGCACAGAAAGTATCGGTGGAAGAGTGGGTGCGGCGCTTCCGGGCAGTCGGTCTTGATGACGCGGCCATGGAGCGCTGGCACGAGTTGTTCGAGCGGGAAAATCCCGATGGTCATCAGAGTTTCCTGGAGTGGCTCGGATTGCCGGCTGGGAGGATAGCTCAGGTGCGCAACCCGAAAGGGTGACGGCAGGCGGCCCCGGTGCGCACCGGGGCCGCAGGCAAATTCACAGGAGACCCCGATGTACAAGATCACGCAGCTTGCCAGGCAATTCGGCCTTTCCCGCAGCACGCTCCTCTATTACGACCGGATCGGCCTGCTTTCTCCCTCGGGACGAAGCGACTCCGGCTACCGTCTCTACAGTCCCTCGGACCGTGAGCGCCTGGAGGCGATCTGCACCTACCGGCAGGCCGGGCTTACCATGGAGGATATTGCCAGCTTGCTGGCCCTGAAAGAGAGTGATTCCAGTGCGCTGCTTGAGCGCAGGCTGAGGGTGCTGGGGGAGGAGATCCGCGCCTTGCAGAGCAAGCAGCGCCTTCTGGCACGGATGCTCAAGATTGCCGCTACCGGTGGACCGCAAGCCGGCGTTGACAAGGCGATGTGGGTGGAAATGCTGCGCGCCGCCGGCATGGACGACGACGCCATGCAGCGCTGGCATACCGAATTCGAGCGGCGCGCCCCCGAAGCCCATCACCGTTTCCTGATCTCATTGGGCATCGAAGAAAAAGAGGCGCAGTCTATTCGTGCCTGGTCAGCCGGTGAAGAGATTGAACGGGATAATCAGGCGTTTATGCCGCCTGTTTCCAAACGGCTCTCTTTAATCTGAATTGCATGGGGCGAGGTAGATGCCGTCCTCCCCGCCGGAACCGCAGGGTTTACCAACCACGAGCTGCCGCGTATAGTTCAATTGAGGGGAGTCGAGGTTAGCTGAAAGCGGAGGTTTCTCAATGAGGGGCTTGGTTTACCTGCTGTGCGCTATCTTCCTGTCCGGCTGCAGCGTGCAAGGGCTGTACGTCAAGGGCAACAGCCTTGACAGCTACAAGGGGTCCGCGGCCGCGCCGGAAATCTATCCGGTGACCGGGGGCTATGCGGTCAAGGCCGCTCTGCACAACCACACCAATCTGAGCCACGCGGCGCTGACACCGCAGGAACTGGTCGAGGTCGCCAGAAGCCGCGGCATCGCGGTGCTGGGGATCGCGGAGCACGACAGCCTGGAGGCGTGCTGGAGCGGCCTGTTTTGCTTCCGCAATCCATCGGTGCAGCGCATGGGGTATGCCGCCTATCTGGCGCAGATGAGGGATTTGCAACAGCAAAATCCCGATGTCATCGTTTTGCCGGGACTGGAAGTGTCCCCCTACGCCTGGTGGTCCGGCTTCCCGCCCCTGCTGACGCTTCGCGACTGGGACGTCCATTTCACCGTCTACAACCTGGAGAGCGCCGAGATCCTGGATCAGATGCCCATTCCCGGAGCCCGCTACCCGCGCTGCTGCAGCTACCACGAACTAAGCGGCATCGGCCGCTATCGGGATTTCGTGAGCTACCTCACGGCGG
>Ga0209212_1008762_pt1 | contig 10770 bp, 10 predicted proteins | sample RifGroC2_FD_183996 | JGI IMG/M metagenome (GOLD analysis project Ga0209212, IMG submission 183996) | Groundwater microbial communities from Rifle, Colorado, USA - Groundwater C2 (SPAdes) (version 2) | ecosystem: Environmental > Aquatic > Deep subsurface > Groundwater | place: Rifle, Colorado... | reverse complement strand
CCGCTGATCGTGCTGGCGGTGGCGATCCTTCTGTCGCGGCCGGGCATCGAATGGGCTGGGTTGTGGCTAAGCCCGGCGGCACTGGTGTCGCTCGCCGCTGCGGTTTTCTACCTTCGCCTGGATCTGCGTTACGGCTTGCTGATGAGCGCCGTGCTGCTGCTCTGCGTATGGCTGGGCGCAGTTCTGGCCGGCGCAACGATGGCGCTGTGGCTGGGCGTTGGCGCGGGATTGTTCGTGCTCGGCTGGATCATCCAGTTCATCGGGCACTACTTCGAGGGTCGCAAGCCGGCGTTCGTCGACGATCTCACCGGGCTGATCATCGGGCCTTTGTTCGTCGCTGCCGAGCTTGGTTTCATGCTCGGTCTGCGCGAGCCGCTGCGCCTCGCCATCGAGGCGCGGGTCGGTCCTGTGCGTCTGCGCGACTCAGCCGCCCACGGCTGAGTCAGGGCTTCGCCGCCATCCACTGATCGCTGAGGCTGCGCGCATGGCGGTCGACCATGATTGGCGCGAAGGGCCGGCCTGAGGCGGTGGTGAAGTTGTTGCTGCCGCTGTTCATGTCTTCCAGCGCCACCTTGAGGAAATCCCAGCGGGTCTTGAGTTTGGCCAGCGCGGGATCGCGCTTGCCATCCAGTTCGGCCAGCTGAGCGTCGATCGCCGGCACCAGATGGCGCTCGTCCTGCCCGAGATAGGTGTCCGGCTGTTCGCGAGCGATCTCGAACGAGCCGATGTAGGCACGGCTGAGGTATTGAACGGCCAGGTATTCAACCTTGGCTGGCAGTTCGGCCTGAGCGTCCGCCCCTTGCTGAGCGCGAACGGCGGTGAGGAAGTCGCGCAGTGCCTTGCTCATCTCCAGCGGCCAGCCCCAGGGCATGTCGTCCTCTTCGTAGCCGAAGCCGGCGCCTTCGCGCAGCCGAGCCTGCAGCGCCTGGTGACTTTCGCGCAGGGCGCTGGTGGGATTGGCGACATTGAGCAGGGCTGCATTCAGCGCGCGGATGTCGTCTTCCAGACGCAACAGGTGCGCCTTCTGAAAGCCTTCGCCGCGGTAGAGCAGCAGGCTGCTGGTCGCGCGATTGGCGTGGATCTGCAAGTTCTGCAGCGCAGAGATGGTTTCGGGCGGGGCCGCCTCGGTAAAGCCGGGCAGCATTACGAGTATCAGCAATAGCCAGAAGCGAGTTAAACGGTCCATTGTCGTGCTCCTTTTTATTTTTATAGAAGCTATGCGTGCATGGCAGCAGCACGCTGGAGCCTAACGGACTGCTGGCCGAGTGGTATCACCCCAAAGAATGATTTGTGACGGCTTGTAGCCAAACGGACGACATCGTGCGGCAGCTTGTCGCGAACCTAGTGGCCTGTGCGGTGTTGTTGAGGCTAGTTCGACTGGACACGGCTCCGGGACAAGGAGCAGCAACGCGGTATTGGGCCATGGTGCCGAAATGACCAACCGAACTTACCAAGCAGCCCACTAAAGCATCTTCTCCAGGCCGATGACGTCGGCGAACCAGGCGTTGAAGCGTCGCCAGAGCCCGCCTGGCTCCTTTTCGATGGTGCGCAGACGGCCGCCATCCTCTGCGATCCACGTGAGTTGCTTGCGGCCGTCGCGCTCCACCAGGCGAACTTCGTAGCTCAGTGCCGGCGACATACCCTCCAGCGTGAGGCGGTGGACCTCGCGGGCCAGTTCGTGGCTTTCCACCAGAATCCCCACCTCGGTGTTCCACAGCACCGAGCGCGGATCGAGATTCAGCGAGCCAATGAAAACCTTCTGCTGGTCGAATACCGCTGCCTTGCTATGCAGGCTGGATTCCGACTCGCCGAGAAAACTGTAAGAGGCTTCCTGCTCCGGCTGCCGGCGCAGTTCGAACAGGCGCACGCCGAGTTCCAGCATGGCCTCGCGGTAGGGCGCATAGCCGCCATGCACGGCCGGCACGTCAGTGGCCTCCAGTGAGTTGGTGAGGATACGCACGGTCACGCCTGCACCGGTGCGATCCGCCAGGTAGTCCACGCCGCTATCGGTCGGCACGAAGTAGGCCGAAACCAGTGTCAGCTCGCTGCTCACGGCCTGCATGGTCGGTGCAAGTTGCGTGGTCAGCAGCAGCGATGCCGCCGGTACGCCTTCGGCGAGCAGTTTTTCCGGCGCGTCCCACATCGCCCTGCCTGGTGCCCAGATCAGTTCGTCCAGCCACTGCTGCAATTGCGGGCGCTGCTTGTACTGCATCAGGCGCTGGTACTGCTCGCTGTTTTCCTGTTTGGCCTGCTGCAGGTAGTCGCTCAGCTGCTGGCGCGCCTTGTCCAGCTGGCGCGGTTTCGGTTGCCACCAGAGAAAATGCTGGATAGGCACGCTCAGCTGGTTGTTCCAGTAGCGGTCGAAACTCTTGCCGAGCTGCTCGGCGACCGGGCCGGCGCCAAGCAGGTCGATGTCGGTGAAGTTCATCGCCTGGTCGGCCTCGAAGTACTCGTCGCCGAGGTTGCGTCCACCGACGACGGCCAGGCTGCCATCGACCAGCATCAGCTTGTTGTGCATGCGCCGATGCTGCAGCGAAAGGTGCAATAGGCGTCCCATGGATCGGGTGATGGCGTTGCTGCGGCCGAGGTGAAGCGGGTTGAATACGCGGATCTGAATGTTGGGGTGCGCGGCCAGAGTGCCGATGCGGTAGTCCTCGCCATGGCTGGTGGTGTCATCCAGCAGCAGCCGCACGCGCACGCCGCGGTCGGCGGCTTGCAGCACTTCGTCGATCAGCGCACGTGTGGTGAGGCCGTCATGGACGATGTAGTACTGGATATCGAGGCTGACCTGCGCCGCGCGGATCATCTCGGTGCGTGCGGCGAAGGCTTCGGTGCTCTCCGGTAGCAGGCGAAAACCCGAGTGGCCGTACGCGTGCTCGGTGGCGAGCTGCTGGATGCGCCGACCAAGCGGCGACGCGTCCGGAGCCACGGAATAGGACTCGGTTGGCGTGGGGTGGCTGGCACAACCGGCCAGCAGCAGTAGCAGCAGGAGCGTCAGGTAAGTGCGCAAGATTTCTCCGGGTATGCATCCTTTCATTCATGCTTGGACGTTGCGCTTCGTCCGAAAATTCAGAATCGGTCCTTCAGTCGATACCAGAGCATGCCCAACGCCAGCAGTGGCGAGCGCAGTGCCGGTCCGCCGGGGAAGGTCGGATGCGGCACTTTGGCGAACAGATCGAAGCCGCTGCTTTGCTGGCCGGCAATGGCTTCGGCAAGCAGGCGACCGGCCAGGTGCGTGGCATTCAGCCCGTGGCCGGAATAGGCCTGGGCGTAGAACACGTTGGGATGTTCGGCCAGGCGACCGATCTGCGGCAGCCGGTTGGCGCCTATGCCGATCATCCCGCCCCACTGATAGTCGATGCCGATGCCGACCAGCTGCGGAAATACCTCGAGCATCTTCGGCTGCATGTAGGCGGCGATGTCCTGTGGGTCACGGCCGGAATAGTGACAGGCGCCGCCGAACAGCAGACGGCCATCGGCGCTGAGACGGAAGTAATCGAGCGCCACGCGCTGATCGCAGACCGCCATGTTCTGCGGCAACAGCTCGCGGCAGAGCGGCTCAGGCAGGCGCTCGGTGGCGATGATGTAGCTGCCGGCCGGCAGCACCTTGCCGGCGAGCTTCGGTTGCAGGCCGTTGAGGTAGGCATTGCAGGCCAGCACCAGGTTGTCCGCGTGCACCACGCCCTGAGCCGTATGCACCTTGGCTTGCGGGCCGTACTCGATGCGCTCGACCGCCGACTGCTCGAACAGCCGCACGCCCAGCGACTGCGCCGCCGCCGCCTCGCCGAGTGCCAGATTCAGCGGGTGCAGGTGGCCCGAGCCCATGTCCAGCAGGCCGCCTAGGTAACGCTGCGAACCCACCACCGTGACCAGGTTGGGACGCGACACGCGCTGCAAAGGATGCGGATAGCCGAGGCGCAGCAGGTCGGAGTACTCGTCGTCGAAGCCTTTCAGATGCCGTGGCTTGGTCGCCAGGTCGCAATAGCCCCAGGTCAGGTCGCAGTCGATGGCGTAGCGCTCGATGCGCTGTCGGACGATGTCGACGGCTTCGAAGCCCATGCGCTTGAGTTCATCGACGCCTTCTTCGCCGATGATCTTGCTGAACTGCTCGACGTCATGGCCGACGCCGCGGATCAGTTGCCCGCCGTTGCGCCCGCTGGCGCCCCAGCCGATTCGGTGCGCTTCCAGCAGGATGACGCTGAGGCCCCGCTCGGCCAGTTCGATGGCCGTGTTGAGGCCGGAGAACCCACCGCCGACGACGCATACGTCGGCCCGCTGCTCGCCCTGCAACGGTTCGAAGGCCAGTTCGCGATTGACGCTCGCGGCATAGTAGGAGGGTGCATGTACGGCGCCGTTCGGCGCGGATGCGCGGTGATTCATCAAGGTGTCATGAGAGGTCTGCATGCGCCTAGGGTAGACCGGAGCGAGGCCGCGGAGCAAAGCCAGGCATGACCAGCGGTGCCTCGCAGGCTGCCCGACGAGGCCGCAGAACTGGCCGTCATCGGCTCTAGTCCGGGACCGGCAGGTCGAGGGATTCCTTGATCTCTTCCATCACGATATAGCTCTTCGATTCGCGAACGTGCGGCAGCTTCAGCAGGATGTCGCCGAGCAACTTGCGGTAGGAGGCCATCTCCGAAATCCGCGCCTTTACCAGGTAATCGAAGTCGCCGGACACCAGGTGGCATTCGAGCACGTGGGGCAGCTTGAGCACGGCGCGGCGGAACTCCTCGAAGATGTCGCCGGACTTGTACGCCAGGCTGATCTCGACGAATACCAGCAGCCCCGCCTTCAGATGCTGCGGGTTCAACCGCGCCGAGTAGCCCATGATGATGCCTTCGCGCTCCAGGCGCCGGACGCGCTCGGTGCAGGGCGTGGTCGACAGGCCGACGCGCTCGCCCAGCTCGGTGAAGGGCAGGCGCCCTTCGGCTTGGAGGATGCGCAGGATGTGGCGGTCGATCTTGTCCAGTTCGCGGCGCGTCTGATGCCGGGTTCTCAAGGGATATGCCCTCCAAATAAAGCGTCGATGGCGTGAATAACAGCCAAAGATAGCTTTTTATATGGTGAATAACACTGCTTGAGCATTTTTATACTCCGTTTCAATAGTGATCCGGAAAAGCCCGTTCGAGCGGGTGGGAGGCTGCAAATGCGTGTACTGGTATTGGGTAGCGGCGTGGTCGGTACTGCCAGCGCCTATTATCTGGCGCGGGCCGGTTTCGAAGTGGTGGTGGTCGACCGGCAGCCGGCGGTGGCGATGGAGACCAGCTTCGCCAATGCCGGGCAGGTCTCGCCCGGCTATGCCTCGCCGTGGGCGGCACCTGGCGTCCCGCTGAAGGCGATGAAGTGGCTGTTGCAGCGCCATGCGCCGCTGGCGATCAAGCTTACCGGTGACGTCGACCAGTACCTGTGGATGGCGCAGATGCTGCGTAACTGCACGGCGGCCCGCTACGCGGTAAACAAGGAGCGCATGGTGCGCCTGTCCGAGTACAGCCGTGACTGCCTCGATGAGCTGCGCGCGGAAACCGGCATCGCCTATGAAGGTCGTCAGCTCGGCACCACGCAGCTGTTCCGCACCCAGGCTCAGCTTGATGCCGCCGCCAAGGACATCGCTGTGCTGCAGCGCTCTGGGGTGCCCTACGAGCTGCTCGATCGCGCCGGCATTGCACGGGTAGAGCCGGCTCTGGCGAAGGTTTCGCACAAGCTCAGCGGTGCGCTGCGGCTGCCCAATGACCAGACCGGCGACTGCCAGATGTTCACCTCGCGCCTGGCGGAAATGGCCGAGGCGCTGGGTGTCGAGTTCCGCTTCGAACAGAATATTCAACGCCTCGACTACGCCGGCGACCGGCTGGCCGGTGTGTGGATCGACGGCAAGCTGGAGACGGCCGATCGCTACGTGCTGGCGCTCGGCAGCTACAGCCCGCAGATGCTCAAGCCGCTGGGCATTCGTGCGCCGGTCTACCCGCTCAAGGGCTATTCGCTGACCGTACCGATAAGCGATCCGGCGATGGCACCGCAGTCGACCGTGCTCGATGAAACCTACAAGGTCGCCATCACCCGCTTCGATCAGCGCATCCGTGTCGGTGGCATGGCGGAGATCGCCGGGCACGATCTGTCGCTCAACCCGCGCCGGCGGGAAACCCTGGAAATGGTGGTGGGCGACCTCTATCCGCAGGGCGGCGATCCGTCTGACGCGGTATTCTGGACCGGCCTGCGACCGGCCACGCCAGATGGCACACCGATCATCGGCGCGACACCCTATCGCAACCTGTTCCTCAATACCGGCCATGGCACCCTTGGTTGGACCATGGCGTGCGGCTCCGGCCGTGTGCTCGCTGACCTGCTGGCGTCCAAGCGTCCGCAGATTAGCACCGAGGGACTGGATATCTTCCGTTACGGCAAGCACAAGGAGACCCGTAAACATGCCCATCCGGCGGCTGCACACTGAAACCCGCTATAGCGAAGCGGTGATCCACAACGGCGCGGTGTATCTCTCCGGGCAACTGGCCGATGACCTGACCGGTGATATCCGCGAGCAGACCCGCGAAACGCTGTCGAGCATCGAACGCTTGCTGGACGAGGCGGGTACCAGCAAGACGCGCCTGCTTTCGGCAACCATTCACCTGAAGGACATCGCCGCCGATTACGCCGGTATGAACGAGGTGTGGGATGCATGGATCACACCGGGCACGGCGCCGGCACGGACCACGGTTCAGGCCCTGATGTATTCGCCGGATGTGCGGGTCGAGATCACCGTCGTCGCTGCCATGCCGGATCTCGCCGGCCCGGTCCTCTGACCCTTGGGAGAGCCGCGCGTGCCGGGCGACGGCTCGTCCGGAGCCAGTGTTGTAAATTCTGAACGCCATTGCCATGATAGCCCCCTCTTCGCATCGCTCTTGAAAGGGGACTCCCGTATTGGACGTTGGCGTTCGACTGCAAACCATCCGCAAGCTCAAGGGTCTGTCCCAGCGTGAACTCGCCAAGCGTGCCGGCGTTACCAACAGCACCATTTCCATGATCGAAAAGAACAGCGTCAGCCCCTCGATCAGTTCGCTGAAGAAGGTGCTGAGTGGGATTCCCATGTCGCTGGTGGAGTTCTTTTCCCCCGACTTCGAGCAGGACAGCGACACTCAGGTGGTCTACAAGGCCGGCGAGTTGATCGATATATCCGACGGCGCGGTGAGCATGAAACTGGTGGGCAAGGCGCATCCGGGACGAGCCATCGCCTTTCTCGACGAGACCTATCCGCCGGGCTCCGACACCGGAATGGACATGCTCTCGCACCAGGGCGAGGAGGCGGGGATGCTGGTCGAAGGCCGTCTGGAGCTGACGGTGAACGGTCAGGTGTACGTGCTGGAGAGCGGCGATAGCTACTACTTCGAGAGCAGCAAGCCGCATCGTTTCCATAATCCGTACGACGCGCCGGCACGGTTGATCAGCGCGACGACGCCGGCGAACTTTTAACCGCATCGGTCTTGATTCATCCGAAAGTTGCGATGCGACAAAGCGTCGCGGAGAAACGCCGGGCCTTTCGTATTGTTTCAGCCGGCATGGCTTGCCGTTATACTGACCGCCGCTCGCGATACCGTGGCCGCGGGCGTGTCTAGCCACAATGAGGGTGTAAGGTGAACCTGATTAAGAAGATCCTGGTAGCACAGACTGCCGTATTGGCCCTGTGGGCAATGAGCGCTCAGGCTGCGACCGACGAAGCAATCGCCGAGCGCCTCAAGCCGGTGGGCGAAGTATGTATTCAAGGTGAAGAGTGCGCAGCCGCTGGTGCCGGCGCTGCCGCAGCCGCCGGTGGTGCCGCCCGTAGCGGTTCCGACGTGTACGGCAAGTTCTGCACTGCCTGCCACGGCTCCGGCCTGCTGAACGCGCCGAAGACCGGTGACAGTGCAGCCTGGACGGCCCGTGCCGATGCTGCCGGTGGTCTGGACGGCCTGCTCGAGCACGCCATCAGCGGTATCAATGCCATGCCGCCGAAGGGCACCTGTGGCGACTGCTCCGATGACGAGCTGAAGGCCGCCATCCAGCACATGTCCGGCCTCTGATCGAGCGCCAGGCGTCACCAGCAAAGCCGCCTCCGGGCGGCTTTGTCGTTTCTGCGGTGAGCAAAGCAGGCAGCTCTCGAGTCGAATTCGATACGGCCTACCGGTCGGATTCCCGTGACGACAGAGGAGCCCCGCATGCCCAGTTCCGCACCACAACCCGAACAGCTGCACCTGGCCAGTGACGGGCGCACGCCCAACAGCCCGCATCCGGTGTTGATCTACCGCCAGCTGCCATTGGCCGGACCAAGCCCCGCGGAAGCCTTCGAGCGACTGTTCGACAGCCATCTGTGGCCGTCTGCCTGGCGTGGGACGGTTTACGACTACCATCACTACCATTCCACCGCCCACGAAGCGCTCGGCGTGGCCAGCGGCTGGGCGCGGGTCATGTTGGGTGGTGATAACGGTCAGGAGGTCGAGCTGAAGGCGGGCGACGCGCTGGTGCTACCGGCCGGGACGGGGCATTGCGCGCTCGAGGCCAGCGCAGATTTCCAGGTGGTGGCGGGTTATCCGGTCGGCCAGCAGTACGACATGCAGCGGCCTGACGCGGCCACCCATGATCAGGCGCGTGAGCGAATTGCCCAAGTCGGCGTGCCCATCAGCGATCCGCTGGCAGGCACGCAGGGTGCGCTGGTGGCGCTATGGCGCGCAGAGGCGCCGCCGGCCGGTTGAGCCGGGTTCAGCTTTTGAGCTGCGCCCGGACTATGACCTGCACTCAGCCAATGACCTGCACTCAGTCTATGAATTGCACTTGCCCATCAGCCAGCGAGGCGACACGGGCCAGGGACTCGACGCGGTAACCGGCTTCTTCCAGCTCCTGACGACCGGCCTGGAAGGCCTTTTCGATGACGATGCCAAGGCCGGCGATGCTCGCGCCGGCCTGGTTGATGATCGAGATCAGGCCCTTGGCGGCTTTGCCGTTGGCGAGGAAGTCGTCGATGATCAGCACGCGGTCGTTCGAGGACAGGTGCTGGGTGGACACGGCGATGGTGCTTTCCACCTGCTTGGTGAACGAATAGACCGTGGCGGTTAGCAGGTTGTCCTGCAGCGTCAGCGACTGGTGCTTGCGGGCGAAGATCACCGGCACGCCCAGCTCCAGGCCGGCCATGACGGCCGGCGCAATGCCGGAGGCTTCGATGGTGACGATCTTGGTGACGCCGGCATCGCGGAACAGACGGGCGAATTCCTGCCCGATGGCCTGCATCAGCACGGGATCGATCTGGTGGTTGAGGAACGCGTCGACCTTGAGTACCCGGTCGGAAAGCACGATGCCCTGACTGCGAATCTTATCTTTCAGCTGTTCCACGAACGCTACCTCAAGCGTGGGCGGCCGCGGCTTGCCTGACGCTTGGCGCCGGAGCGCTTCTGCCGTCACTGCGTTTCGCAGCCTGGAAAAGCCGCGCATTCTCGCTCAATTCGGCGTGCCGATCCAAGGCCGACGTTCAGCCCAGCGCTTCGATCGACAGGCGGCGAAAGCGCACCGCCTCGCCGTGGTGCTGCAGGACGATATGCCCGGCTGGCGCCTTGGCGAACAGCGGCTTGTCGGCGAATTTGCTGGACTCGATCAGCGTGTGCAGGGCCGGGTCGTCCAGGCGATAACTCAGCACCATACGATTGCCCAGCCAGTGCTCGACCGTGCCCTGGCGCACGACAAGCGCTGCGTGCATGAAGCTGCCGGGTTCGATCCGGGTTTCCTGTTCGGGCGCGAGCAGGCCATACAGGGCACCGTTGCGGGTGGTTGGTTCTTCGCCGTCGGGGTGAACGGCATCATCCAGCAGCTGCATTTCCGGCCCGCTGTGCCAGGCGAGGCCGGCGCTTTCGTCGACGCGGTAGAAGACCCCGGAATTGCCGCCCACCGGTAGGGCGAACTCGAACTGCAGGATGAAATCGCCATAGCGCTCGCGCGAGACCAGGTCGACCCGGGGGGCGCCGACAATGGCACACAGCTGTTCATCGTCGTCGCGGTACCAGCTTTCGTCGGGAAAGGTTGCGCCATGCCAGGCGTGCCATTGTGCTGCGTCGAGATTCATCAGCCGCTCCTCATCCGAACAGTTGCTGCTTGCGCCGCAACCAGCGATAGCCGTAGGGCCCGAGGCGAATCCTCAGCGGCGAACCTTCCGGCTGCCCGTAATCGCAGTCGGCGAGCACATCGACCATGTCCTGAAGGTCGTCCGCGGTGATCTCGACGGTGGTTTCCTTGTCGGCAAGATTGACCAGCATCAGCACCGTCGAGCCGTTGTCGTGGCGGATGGCAAAGACGGCGGGGTCGTTCACCTCGACCGTTGTGCGCTTGCCGATGCCGATCTCGCGCAGGCCTATGCGCGTGCGGATCATGTTGCCGGTGCGCGCCATCAGCGAGTCGCTGCGCAGGGTTTGTGCGAACACGTTGATCTTCTCGTACGAGAACGGGCCTTCGTCGATCACCGGTGCGGCCAGTTCACCTTTGGTGCAGGAAAAGCCGGCGTTGGGTTCGTTGGACCACTGCATGGGCGTGCGTACGGCCAGTCGCTCGGGGCGGTCGAGGTCATCGCCCATGCCGATTTCCTCGCCGTAGCGGATGATCGGCGTGCCGGGCAGCGAGAACAGCAACGCATGAGTGGCCGCGATGCGTCGCTCGTCGCCGTCGAGCATGGGCGCCAGGCGTCGGCGAATACCGCGGTTGTAGGCGCGCATGTTCTGGTCGGGGGCAAAGGTATCCAGCACCTCGTTGCGCTCATCCTCCTCCAGC
>Ga0209212_1008761_pt1 | contig 10771 bp, 10 predicted proteins | sample RifGroC2_FD_183996 | JGI IMG/M metagenome (GOLD analysis project Ga0209212, IMG submission 183996) | Groundwater microbial communities from Rifle, Colorado, USA - Groundwater C2 (SPAdes) (version 2) | ecosystem: Environmental > Aquatic > Deep subsurface > Groundwater | place: Rifle, Colorado... | reverse complement strand
CGATCTCGCCCCCCTTGCCGGCGTCGAGCCCGGGGGGACGACCTCCTTCCTCTACCCCTTCACAACGGACGACTTCGCGCGCATCCGGGCGCTCATCTACCGGCGGGCGGGGATCGCCCTGGCACCGGGGAAGATGGACATGGTGTACAGCCGCCTGGCACGCCGGCTGCGCGCCACGGGTGTCGAGTCGTTCGCGCGGTACCTGAAAATAATCGAGAGCGGAGAGCGCGAGGAGGTGGAAGCGTTCATCAACGCCCTCACCACCAACATGACCTCCTTCTTCAGGGAGCCGCACCATTTCCGGATCCTGGCAGAGCGCCTGGCGCGCCACCCGGCAAACAGGCCGGTTTCCATCTGGAGCTGCGCCTCTTCCAGCGGGGAGGAGCCGTACTCCATCGCCATGACGGCGCTGGAGGCGCTGCAGGAAGGAAGTGCCACGCTCAGCATCCTGGCGACGGACATCGACACCGACATGCTCGCCAGGGCGAGGCAGGGGGTGTACCCGGTGGACCAGCTGCAGAAGATCCCGGAACCGCTGCGCAAGCGCTTCTTCCTCAGGGGGGACGGGAAAAACGAGGGGCTCGCCAAGGTTAAAGAGGAGTTGCGCCGGCTGGTCACCTTCAGGCAACTGAACCTGCTTGACGAGAAGTGGCCGATGCACGGCAGATTCGACTTCATCTTCTGCCGCAACGTGATGATCTACTTCGACAAGCAGACCCAGCACGCGGTCCTGAACAGGCTCGCCAACTGCCTCTCCAGCGACGGTCTGCTGTTCGTCGGGCACTCGGAGAGCTTTCACAACAGCCAGGAGCAGTTCAGGATCTGCGGCAACACGGCCTATGCGCTCAGGAACTGAGCCTGCAGCACCGGGTGCCGACACGGGAACCGGAGGGAAAAGCGATGCAACTGAGCGACCGGCTCTTCGGGAGCTATTTTGACCAGGAGTTCGGTGCGGTCGCCGTCAAGGTCCTCGCCGGGGAGTGCTTCGCCACGGCGGAGCCGGTCGCCATCACCACGGTGCTTGGCTCCTGCGTCTCGGTCTGCCTCTACGACGCCGAGAAAGGGATCGGCGGCATGAACCATTTCATGCTCCCTGAACTGTTGCAGGGGGGAAAGACCATTCCCTGCACCGGGACCTGTTCCGACTGCTGCGCCCGCTACGGCACCTGCGCCATGCGGCAACTTCTGCAGCGGCTGGAACTGCTCGGGGCGAGCCGCAAGCGCCTCGCCGCAAAGCTGTTCGGGGCCGGTCGGATCATGGCGACCAGAACCGACATCGGCCGCAGCAACGCGGCGTTCGCCATCGACTACCTGAAGCAGCGGAGGATCCCGATTATCGCCTCGGACCTGGGCGACTGCTGCCCGCGCAAGGTGATCTTCTTCCCCGCCACCGGGCGGGCCTGGGTGAAGAGAATGCAGGATCTCCCGATGGAAAGATAACGATGCCGATCAAGGTCCTGATAATAGACGATTCAGCGCTGATACGCGCCCTGTTGACCGAGATCATCAACGCCGAGCCGGACCTGGAGGTGGTCGGGACGGCGCCGGACCCCCTGGTGGCGAGGGAGCGGATCAAGGCGCTCAACCCGGACGTGCTCACCCTCGACGTGGAGATGCCCAAGATGGACGGGCTCCTCTTCCTGGAAAAGCTGATGCGGCTGCGCCCGATGCCGGTGGTCATGGTCTCGTCGCTTACGGAGAGGAGTTCGGCGGTGACGCTCAGGGCCCTTGAGCTTGGCGCCTTCGACTTCGTGACCAAGCCGAAGATCGACATCCGCAGCGGGCTGATGGAGTACGCCGCGGAACTCGTCGGCAAGATCCGCTGCGCCTACCACTCCTGCCAGAGAAGGGGAGCGGCAAAGCCAGCGCCGGCGCAGCTCATCGAACGGAAACTGACGGCGGACGCGGTGCTGCCGAGCCGGCACCAGCACTTCTCGACGACCGAAAAGGTGATAGCGGTCGGCGCCTCGACCGGGGGGACGGAGGCGCTCAGGAGCTTCCTGACGGCGCTCCCCCCCGACTGCCCCGCCATCCTGATCACCCAGCACATGCCGGAGACCTTCACCCGGACCTTCGCCGCACGCCTGAACGGGCTGTGCCGGCTGGCCGTGAAGGAGGCGGAGCACGGCGAGCGCGTGCTCCCGGGGCACGCCTACATAGCGCCGGGGAACCGGCACATGATGTTGTCCAGAAGCGGCGCCAACTACACCATAGCGATCGGGGACGGCCCGCCGGTGAGCCGGCACCGCCCCTCGGTCGACGTCCTGTTCCGCTCCGCCGCGAACTGCGCCGGGGGGAACTGCCTCGGCATCATCATGACCGGCATGGGGGACGACGGCGCGGCCGGCATGCTGGAGCTGCACCAGGCCGGCGCACGGACGCTGGCCCAGGACGAGGAGAGCTGCGTGGTGTTCGGCATGCCGAGGGAGGCGATTGCGCGCGGCGGGGTGAATCAGGTGGTACCGCTCCCCGAGCTGGCCGCAGAGCTGGCGGCCTGGCTCTCCTCCCATGGCAAGCGCAGCTTCAGGGTGTGACGGGGTACCGGTAGCGAAGCGGCAAGAGAGAAGTAAGAGAGCAGCAACGACGTGGGGCAACCGACGGGACTAAAACTGATGGCTGTTCATTCGGCCAAAGGGATCTCATTGAGGATACCGACCAACAAAATATCGACCGTGGTGCTGTTAACCGCCTTCGGCGTCGCGCTGATCATGATGGTCGCCAACCACCTGACGCTCAGGCAGATCCGCGAGGAGGCGGTGCGGCAGGCAAACCGGCAGCAGGAAAGCAGCATGCTGGCCTTCTGGGAACTGCTGAACCGCATGGGGCAAAGTTTCCGTATCGAGGACGGCAAACTGCTGATCGGGGACTACTTCGTGAACGGCAACAACGAGCTGCCCGACAGGATATTCAGCATCACCGGCAGCAGGGCCACCGTTTTCCAGGGTGACACCAGGGTCGCCACCAACGTTCTGCTCCCCGACGGGAGCCGGGCCATCGGGACCAAGCTGACCGGCGCGGCATACCAGGCGATCTTCCGGGAAGGGATCCGCTACCGCGGCGAGGCGGAGATCCTCGGGGTCCCCTATTTCACCGCCTACGACCCGATCCGGGACGCGCAGGGGGAGATCATCGGGGTGCTCTTCGTCGGGGTCAAGCAGAGTGAATACCTGGCGCGCTACGACCGGATCAACCTGAAAATCAGGGTCATCAACGTGACGCTGGCAGCGGTCTTCGTCCTGTTCGCCACGCTGCTGATCCTGGACCGCAGGCGCAGGGAAAACGACATCCAGAAACAGCTGAGCTTCCAGCAGCTGCTCCTCGACACGATACCGAGCCCGATCTTTTCCAAGGATGAGCAGGGGCGCTACAACGTCTGCAACAGCGCCTTCCAGGCCTACGTCGGCCTGTCGCGGGATGAGCTGATCGGCAAGACGGTGTACGATCTCTGGTCCAGGGAACTGGCAGACCACTACCAGCAGATGGACCAGAAACTTATGGGAAGCTCCGGCACCCAGGCCTACGAGTCCCAGGTCAGAAGCGGCGACGGCACGCTGCGGGACGTGATCTTTCACAAGGCGGCGTACCGGGACGAGAAAGGGGCGCCGATCGGGGTGGTCGGGGTGATACTGGACATCACCGAGCGCAAGGCGGCAGAGGCCGAAAGGAACAAGCTTGAGTCGCAGAAGCACCACACCCGGATGATGGAGGCCCTGATGGTGCAGCTAAGCCATGACCTGAGAACGCCTATCACCCCGCTGTTCGCCCTGATCCCGATGATCCGCAAGCAGGTGCACGAGCCGCAGACGGAGAGGATGCTGGAGATCTGCCAGCAATGCGTGAACCAGATCCAGGGGCTCGCCGTCAAGTCGCTCGACCTGGTCCGGCTCTCCTCGGATGCAGAGCCGGTCCTGGTGCCGGTCAAGGTCGCCGCAGCCGCCGACTACGCCGTCGGCGAAGTGGCAGCGTCCCTGGAGCTGCGCGGGGTGAGCTGCCTCAACGCCATCGATCCGGAGCTTGCCGTGCTCGGGGCCGCCGAGCAGCTGACCCTGCTGTTCAAAAACCTGCTCAGCAACGCCGCGCGCTACGCCGCCCGAAACGGCACGGTGCGGATCGGCGCCGCCGTCAGGGACGACACGGTGGAGGTCTCGGTTCAAGACGACGGAGTCGGACTGGATGCGCAGCACCTCCCCCTAGTGTTCAACGAGTTCTTCAAGGCGGACGCGGCCCGCCAGGACCTGAACACGCAGGGGCTTGGGCTCGCCATCTGCAAGAGGATCGTGCTCAACCACGGCGGCAGGATCTGGGCGCAGAGCCCTGGCAAGGGACAGGGGAGCACTATATTCTTCACCGTCAAGCTCGCCCCCGGCGGCACCGGGAGCGACCGGCAGCAGAGCGCCGCAGCAACAGGGAGATCGCCGTCATGAACCAGATCTCCATCGACCAGCTGAAATCGCGCATAACGGTGACGGTCGGCATAATCGTCTTTGCCGTCATCTGCATCTCGGCCCTTGGCGTCGTCACCGAGTGCACCGGCGTGCGGGTGCGGGAGGTCTAGCCACGGAGCCCCAGGGGGCGGCCCAGCTCCTCGATAGCATTTCGCTCAAGCAGTCCGTCCTGACGCTCGTGCTCTGCCTGGTGATTCTCATCCTGACCCGGATTCTATTCCGTCACCTGGACAATCTGAAGGCGACGCAGAGCATAGTCGACGGCCAGCAGGCCCAGCTCGCCATCAAGGCGGCCCAGATAGACGCGGCCAACGACAGCATCCTGCAGATCGACGAAGAAGGACGCCTGGTCCATTTCAACCAGGCGCTCTGCCGGCTGACCGGTTACCGCCCCGAGGAACTCTCCGGAGTCCGGCTGCACGAAATAGAGCCGCCGGAATACGCTTCGCAGATCGAGCCGATCATCAGGAAACTGAAGCAGTATGGGGAGGCCACCTTCGAGAGCGCCTACCTGTCCAAGAACGGCGCGGTGATCCCGATAGAGGTGCATTCCCGCCTCATGGAGAGCGAAGGGCGCACGCTGATACTGAACATCGCCAGGGACATCACGCAGAGAAAGCGCGGCGAACTGATGGAGAGGAGCCGGCTGAAAACCCTGGAGCGGATCGCCACGGACGCATCGCTCGAGGAGTTGCTGGTCTGCGTGGTGCACTTCGTCGAGCAGGGGAGCCCGGGCGCGCTCTGCTCGGTGCTCCTGGTCGACGAGTCGGGCAACAGGCTGCGCCACGGGGCGGCGCCGTCGCTTCCCGACCAGTACAACAAGGCAGTGGACGGGCTGTTGATCGGCAAGGGGCGAGGGTCGTGCGGCACCGCCGCCTTTCTGCGACAGCGCGTCGTGGTGGAGGACCTGGAGCCGCATCCTTACTGGAGGCGTTTCCAGCCGGCCCGGGATGCCGGCCTCAGGGCGTGCTGGTCGGAACCGGTGTTCGCCTCCAACGGCACCCTCCTCGGGACCGTCGCCGTCTATCACCGCGAGCCTTGCGCCCCGACCGGGGAGGAGATCCTGCTGATCGAGTCGGCGGCCCATCTCGCCGGGATCGCCATCGGCCGGGTGCGGGCCGACGACGGCCACCGGGTGCTGGAGGAACAGCTGCGCCACAGCCAGAAGATCGAGGCGGTGGGGCAGCTGGCGGCAGGGGTGGCCCACGACTTCAACAACCTGCTGACGCCGGTCATCGTCTACGCGGACATGCTGCGGCGCAGCTTCGCCGAAGGGAGCCCCCAGGCCAGGATGCTGGATTCGGTGAGCCTCGCCGCCCAGAAGGCGAGCGACCTGACCCAGAAGCTCCTCTCGTTCGGGCGCAAGCAGGTGCTCAACATGGATCTTTTGGACCTGAACGACGTCATCGTATCCTTCCGGGACATCATGCGCGCCACCGCCAGGGAGAGCATATCGATCGACCTGAGGCTCTCCCCCGGCGCGACGCAGGTCTATGCCGACCGCGGCCAGCTGGAGCAGATCCTGCTCAACCTCCTGCTGAACGCCCAGGACGCCATCGAGGGGAGCGGGTCGATCTGCCTGGAGACGGGGCATCTGATACTGGACGAGGACTTCGCCAGACAGCACCCCGTCGCCAAGCCGGGGCACTATATCCTGCTCGCCTTCTCCGACGACGGCTGCGGCATGGCGGAGGAGACCCTGCGCCACATGTACGAGCCGTTTTTCACCACCAAGGTGGTGGGACGCGGCACCGGGCTCGGTCTTGCCACCGTGTACGGCATCGTCAAGCACCACGAAGGGTGCATAGACGTGAAGAGCCGCCCGGGGGAAGGGACCAGGTTCGAGATCTACCTCCCCGCCAGTTCCAGCGCCGACGAGCCGATACTGGGGACAGCCCCGCGGCTCGGGACGGAGCACGGCGCGGGGGATGGGAAAACCATCCTGCTCGTCGAAGACAACACCATGATCCGCGAGGTGGCCGGGGAGCTGCTGACCTCCTTCGGCTACCAGGTCCTCTGCGCCGACTCCCCGGCGCAGGCGCTCGAGCTGGCGGCGCGGCAGGGCGGGCTGATCCACCTGCTGGCGACCGACGTGATCATGCCGGGGATGACCGGACCCGAACTGTACGAGAAATTGCTGGAAAGTCACCCCGCCTTGCCTGTACTGTACATCTCGGGATACACCAACGGCATCCTGCATGATGCGTCACCGCGCCAGGAGGCAATTTTCCTCGCCAAGCCGTTCACCATGGAGCAGTTCATGGAGCGGATCGGCGAGCTTTGCGCCGCCGCGCTGGGCGAGGCTGACGCGGCGCCGCTGGATCACGCCGCGATGGCCGGCCTGCTTCGCAACAAGGTTCAGGGCAACAAGGTACCACACTGACGCGGCGTTCAGGACAACAGGGAGAAAGGACTACACCATGAGCAACCGGATAATGATCGTGGACGACAATGAGTACGTGAGGGGATCGGTCGACATAATCTGCGAGTCGGCGGAACTCGACCTCACCAGCGCGGCGAGCGGCGCCGAATGCCTGGAACGGTTGGAGTCAGGGTTCAGAGGGGTGATCCTGATGGACATCATGATGCCCGAGATGGACGGCTGGTACACCATCCGGGAGATCGTGAGCAGGGGACTTTACCCCGGGAACATCATCGTGATGCTGACCGGCATGGGCGAGCCGGACTGCAAGATGGAGGGGCTGCAGGAATACGTTTCGGACTACATGACCAAGCCGTTCGGGCCGGACCAGTTGATAGAGTCGCTGCAATACTACCTGACCCTGCTCAGCACGGTTCGCAATCATGAGTAGGAACAACCTGGTGGTGATCGGGGTTTCGACCGGCGGCCCTTTAACGCTGAAGGCGCTGTTCGCGGGGCTTCCCCCTCTGAACGCCGCGTTTCTGGTCGTGCTCCACATCACGCCGCAGATGGACTACCGGATCGCGCAAGGGCTTGCCGGCGTCGCCTCCATGCCGGTGGTGCTGGCTCAAGATGGGCAGTACCTGAGGAGCGGTAACATCTACCTCGCCCCCGGCGGATTCCACCTCAAACTCGACGGAAACCAGAGGGTCGTGCTTTGCGAGGGGGCGCGGGTAAATTACGTGCAACCAGCGGTGGACGTCACCATGCTGTCGCTCACCAGGCAGCTCAGCGGCGCCATGATCGGCATCGTGCTGACCGGCATGGGGAAGGACGGTGCCGAGGGGATCAGGCACATCAAGCAGATGGGAGGGGTCACCATGGCACAGGACCAGCAATCGTCCACCATCTACGGCATGCCGAAGGCCGCGGTGCAAACCGGCGCCGTCGACTTCGTGCTGCCGCCCAACAGAATAGCCGGCAAACTGGTGGAACTTCTGGAGGCGATCACCTGAGTCGCGGCCACTCCCCGCCGGCCTCCGCCCCCCGGTCCCCCGAGGCACGCTGCAGCAAAAACTCGACGAAGGCGCGGTTGGCAAGCGACAGATAGGCGTGCCTCTTCCAGGCGATCAGCAGATCGAGATGGAGCGGCGGCTCAAAAGAGACCGCGGCAAGATCCGTATCGGCTGCGACCACCATGCGTAGAAAGATGGAGATCCCGGTCCCGTTTCTCACCAGCGACTTGACCAGGGAAAAAAGGTTGGTCTCGAAGACGATGTTCGGGGCAGATCCGGTCTCCTTCAGCGCCTCGAGGAAAAACTCCCTGATGTAGTACCCCTCCTTGTAGAACACCAGCGGCTCCCCGATGAACTCGGCCAGGGTCACCGAATCGCGCCCGGCGAAAGGGTGATCGAGCGGCACGCAGGCCACGATCTCCTCCCTAAGGAATCGGCGCACTTCCAGGGTTTCCGGGAAGTTCCCCCCCGCCACCACCCCCATGTCCAGTTCCCCCTGGCCGATCATCTTCTGAATGCGCCCCGCCCCTTCGCCGAGTACCGACAGATGCAACTGGGGATAGTCTTTCTTGAAGTCCCTGATGATGTCGGGGAAGAAATAGGCGCTGATCATCGGGGTGATGCCGAGTCTCACCTCCCCCTTGGTAAGCCCCTTGAGTTCTCCCATCTCCAGCTCGGCCGCCCTCAGGTCGTCCAGGATGCGCCGGGCGTGCGGGAGAAACAGCTCCCCTTCCGCGGTCAGCGACACCCTCTTGTCCTGCCGGTTGAAGAGCACCAGGTCGAGTTCATCCTCGAGCTTTTTCACCGCCATGCTGATCGCCGGCTGTGCGATACGCATACCCTCCGCCGCCTTGGTGAAGCTGCTCACCCTGGCGACCTCCAGGAAATATCTCAGTTGTCTCACATCCATGATCGTGCCCCTTTCAGCATCAATAATATTTATCGAAATGATAAATATTATATATTTTTCTTATTGCCTGACAAGCTATATAGTCGTCACATCCTCGTCAAAGAAAAGCGGAGCGGAACCATGGGATCCATCAAGAGCGGCACCAAGAGATACCGACAGATCAACCTGGCCTTCTTCGCCGCAGGGTTTGTCACTTTCATAACACTCTACGACGTGCAGCCGCTGCTGCCGGTCTTTTCCCGGGAATTCGGCGTCGCCGCCGCCCTGGGGAGCCTCCCTCTCTCCATCACCACCTGCGCCCTGGCCGTCGCCATGCTCTTCGCCGGCACCATCTCCGAGAGCTTCGGCCGCAAGAGGGTGATGGTCGCTTCGCTGCTGACGACTTCGCTGCTGGCGCTCCTCACCTCACTGACCGATACCCTCCCCGAACTGCTGGCGCTCCGGCTGCTGCAGGGGATAGCGCTGGCGGGTCTCCCCGCGGTCGCCATGGCCTACCTGAGCGAAGAGATCGCCTCCGCCTCGCTCGGCTCGGCCATCGGGCTCTACATCAGCGGCAACGCCATCGGCGGCATGACCGGCAGGATCTTCACGGCGGCCATGACCGAATACGCATCCTGGCGCCTCGCGCTCGGCGTCATCGGCGTCTTCTGTCTGCTGCTGAGCCTGCACTTCGCCAAGTCCCTCCCTCCGTCCGAAAATTTCAGCAGCAGGCCTTTTGCCGCCCGCTACCTGTTCAGCTCGCTGTTCAAGCAGTTGCGGGACCCGGGGCTGCTCTGTCTCTACGGCATATCGTTCCTCATCATGGGGAGCTTCGTAACCCTCTACAACTACATCACCTTCAGGCTGCTCGCCCCCCCCTATTACCTGAGCCCCTCACTGGTGAGCCTGATTTTCCTGGTGTACATGTTCGGCTCCTTCAGCTCGTCCATGGTCGGAGTACAGGTGGAGCGTTTCGGGCGCGGCCGGATGCTCTTTCTCACCATCGGCACCATGGTGCTCGGGGCGCTGCTGACGCTTTCCCATAGCGTGAGCAGCATCGTCACCGGCATTGCCCTGTTCACCATCGGCTTTTTCGGCGCCCACACCATAGCCGCCAGCTGGGTCGGCAGCAGGGCGCGCACCGCGAGGGCGCAGGCCGCCTCGCTCTACCTGTTCTTCTACTATCTCGGCTCGAGCGTCTCCGGTACCGCCGGGGGGGTGCTCTGGTCCTCATACGGCTGGCCGGGGGTGGTGTTGCTGATCATGGCGCTGCTCGCCTTGGGGCTTTGCCTTTTGAAACGGCTCACCGTATGCTCCGAGCTGGACTGCAGCGCGAGGAGCGCGGTTACCCGCCTGGACGCCCTGCGCAGCTGAGAAAGGGGGCAGGGAGCGCGGTCGAATCGGCTCTCTGCCAGGAGAAAAAAACCTTGCCGCCCCCGCATCGCTTAGCAAGAGATTCTCAAGTTTCAGCCATCAGCGCCGATATGTCCCTTAGCATCAAGGAACAAGGAGCAAACTCATGGCTGATCTGATTCGTGTAGCAGACGGTGTGGCAATCCCCATAGAAATGCTGGCAACCTGGGACCGGCTGTCGGAATTCGCCTCGGAATACGGGCCGACCTTTGAAGCCGATCTCAGGAGGCTCGGGCTCAACCTGCGTCCGATCTACAACCTCAACTCTTCCATCGGCGGCGAGCAGGCAATCGCATTCGGCACGGCAACTTCGTGCAGTCTGCAGTTCGTGCTTCGTCCCGATATCTACCGTGCCATGGTCGGCAGCACGGCTCACTGAACCGGTCCTCCTTGCACAGCACTGCTGCGCATCCATTGCAGGAGCGGCATTCCTGCCGCGATTAAGCCCAAGGCTATCGCGGCAGGAATGCCGCTCCTACAGGATCTCCCCAGCCTGCGGCAGAAAGAATAACCCTCCTACTTAAGATGCACGGCTCGCCTATCCATCCCCCGAAAATCAGCATCGCTCCCCCTAGAAGACAAAAAAGACCCCGATGAGCAGATAGTGCAGATTTTATGACTTAGGTCAAGGTCGGTTCAGCCGATT
>Ga0209212_1008759_pt1 | contig 10772 bp, 9 predicted proteins | sample RifGroC2_FD_183996 | JGI IMG/M metagenome (GOLD analysis project Ga0209212, IMG submission 183996) | Groundwater microbial communities from Rifle, Colorado, USA - Groundwater C2 (SPAdes) (version 2) | ecosystem: Environmental > Aquatic > Deep subsurface > Groundwater | place: Rifle, Colorado... | reverse complement strand
AATCCATAGAAAATACCGGTGGAATCGTTAAAATTGGTCACAGTTCCGAAAATATAAATAATTGCTCGCTTGTTGTGGTAAGTTCCGCCATCAAACCTGATAATCCTGAATTAATCGAAGCAAAAAAACAAAATATTCCTGTGATTCATAGAGCGCAGCTTCTTGAGGCGTTAATGTCAGAATTTGGCGAAGAAAAGAAGTCATTTTCAATCGGAGTTACAGGAACTCACGGAAAAACAACAACTTCAGGAATGACCGCATTTCTATTTGAAATGGCGGGACTAAATCCGTCTTTTGCTATAGGCGGACAGCTCCCGCATTTTGACGTAAATTCAAAAGCGGGCTGCGGAGATTATTTTATTTCTGAACTCGATGAAAGTGACGGTTCAATTGAACTTTATACTCCTGATTTAAGCATTATAACAAATCTCGAGTTTGATCATGCCGATCATTACGAAAAAGGCTTTGAACAAATTCTTGAAACATTTGAGAGATATGTATTTGACTTGAATAATTCTTCAAAAATAATTCTTAACACTGATGATTCAGGAAATCTTGATCTTTTAAAAAGAATTAGCCATAAAAATATAATCACTTACAGTTCAAATCCTGCGAATTCTTTACATAAAGATGCGGTTTACAAAGCTCAAGCCATTGCAACAGTTCCCAATGCAAAGATGAAAGTATTTAAGAAAGACGAATTTCTCGGCGAAATTACTCTCGGTATTCCGGGAATTCATAATATTTCAAATGCTTTAGCCTCAACAGCAGCAGCACTGGAGTGCGGAGTTGAATTTTCTCAAATAGCCTCTTCGCTTGAAAAATTTATCGGAATGAAAAGAAGATTTCAAACAGTAGGCTGTTATAAAGGCGCAAGAATAATTGACGATTACGCCCATCACCCCACTGAAGTTGAAGCAACATTAAAAACCGCTAAAGAAGTGATTTCTTCAACAAAAAAAGGACGGGTAATCGCTGTTTTTCAGCCACACAGATTCACAAGGCTTGCTAATTTATGGCAGGATTTCGCTAAATCTTTTAAAGATGCGGATATTGTATACTTATGCGATGTTTATCCCGCAGGAGAAGCACCGATTAAAGATATAAATTCGGAAAATCTCTGCAAAGAAATAAATTACACTAAAACTTTCTATGTTTCCGGTGAGCTTGAAAATATCGCAAAAGCTGTAAGAGTGGAAATCAGCGAAAATGATATAGTTCTCACAATGGGCGCGGGAAATATTACACAATTAGGGCAGATTATTATCGATGGGTTCTGATTTATCTATAACTAATATTTTTTGGTAAACTTTTTCTGCCAAATTTTTATATGTTTCTTTGTTTGGATGAAGTCCGTCAATTAATATGCCATCTTTAGGTTTGCCGTTATTGTCAGAATCCTTTACATAATTATAAAAATCTACTAAATATAATTTAGTGTTTATAGATTTTTTATAAAACAGCCATTTGTTTACTTCTTTTAGTGCGAGTGTTTGTTTTGCATTAATGTTATTAAAAGGGGCAATATTAAACACAATCGGGTAAATATTATTTGATGTACATGAATTTATCATCCAATCTAAATTGGAAATAATTTGTTTTGCGGGGATATTTCTGATTATGTCGTTTATTCCGACGATTATTATTACAAAATAAAGATTTTTATTTAAATTTTTATCTTGAAACGAAAGAACATCACTATTCCATCTTTTTCTAACTTCATCAGAAGTTTGCCCGCTAATTCCCAAATTAATTACTTTATATTCCAGACGTTTTTCCAAGTGAAAAGCTATTTGATCTTCAGAAAAAAAATTAGGTAAAATATATTTTTGATTCAATATAGAAAATTCAACTAAGGAATAAGGATAACCTTCTGCAATCGAATCTCCTATTATAATCCCGAATTTTTGATTGGAATTATAATAATAAATTATTTTATAAAATATAAGAAACAAAAATAAAAAAACTAATAATAAATGAACTGAATTTTTATTTATTTTAAAATTTTTCATAGTCAAAAACTAATATTGTTTACAATTAATATAACTAATACTACAATTTATTATAGATTAAACAAGAAATTTAAAAATAAATGCAGGCTGGACAACGAAATTTTGGATTAGATGTAGTAAGAAGTATTGCTATTATTTCTGTATTAGTTTCTCATTTGTATTTTTTATCAGATAACATAGATTTAAATGCCTTATTAAATTTAAAAATTTTTTCACTATTATTTTCTTTTACGGGAGTTAATTTATTTTTTGTTTTAAGCGGTTATTTAATCGGAAAAATAATAATAACTCTTTTTTCTAAAGAATTATCTATTTCTAATATTAAAACTTTTTATATTAGACGCTGGTTTAGAACATTACCTTTATATTATTTATCTTTATTAATTTATTTTCTATTACGATACGATATAAATATATTTTCTTCATTTTTCCTTAAATTTATCGTTTTTTTACAAACTTTTGATAAGAATTTTTACCCAATATTTTTCTTCCCCGTAAGTTGGAGTTTAGCGGTTGAAGAATGGTTTTATTTATTATTACCGTTAATTTTATTTGTATTTTTCAAAAAAAACTTAAAGCAAACAAATTTGTATCTCAATATAATTGCATTAATTACATTGATTACATTTGTAAAAATCGGATATACACTATTGTCAAATCAAAATTTGGATTTAGGAACACAATCATTTTTACCGTTCAGATTTGATTCTTTATTAACAGGCGTAGTATTTGCAAGTTTAAAAATTAATAATAAAGATATTTTTAAAAAATTTTTAAATAAAAAAACTATAATTATATGTTTTATACTTTTTTTCATATCCTATAACATTATTAATTTTTATGCCCAATCTAAAATCTTTTTGATTTTCCAGAATATTATTTTTCCGGTTATTATCAATTTTGTTGGAGCTATTTTTATTATATTTTTTGAAAATAATAAATTTATAAATACAAAACTTAAAAAAATTTCCTTGATAAGACATTTTTTTGAAAAAACAAGTCTTTATTCTTATTCTATGTATTTATTTCATCTTATTTTATATGCTTTTTATAGAGCAGTTTTTAGCAACCCTGACGAATTATTTATGCCTATATTGATATGTCTAGGCACAATATATCTTTTTAGCGCTTTAATTTACCGATATTATGAAAAACCCATAATGGATATGAGAGAAAGATTTTAATTTAATATATAATAGATTTGAAATGTAGTGAAATAGAAAATCCAATGTAAATGATACAAAATTATTCTTTAAAAGAACATACAACCCTTAAAATAGGCGGAAGCGCAAAAACCGCATATTTCCCGACTTCTGTAGAAGAAATTTATGAAATTAAAAATGCTTCTGCCAATGAAAATATAATCGTAATCGGCGAAGGCTCAAATCTTCTGGTTTCTTCGCAGGGTGTGGAAGAAAAAGTTGTGTTCACCAAAAACCTTAAAAAATACGAATTTCTTGACGAAGAAACTATAAAAACAGAATGCGGACTTAAATCTGCAAGCCTTGCCAAAATCCTTCTTGAAAAAGAACTTTCCGGCATGGAATTTATGATAGGAATTCCCGGTTCTGTTGGCGGAGCTGTAACAATGAACTCATCAGCCCACGGACAGGCGATAGAAGACGTTATAGAAGCCGCGGAAGTTATTGATTTGCTGACCGGAGAAATCAAAACACTTCACAAAGAAGATTTAAAACTAAGTTACAGGAATTCTTTTGTTGAAAAAAACAGGCATCTAATACTTAATGCGACTTTTAGGCTTAAAAAAGCAGAACATAAAGAAATTTCAGAGAAAATGGAATTTCATATCAGCTACAGAAGAGAAAAACACCCGCCTTTAACAGAGCCAAATGCAGGAAGCACTTTCAGAAATCCTGAAAGAGGAATTCATTCCGGCAGGCTTTTCGAGGAATTGGGTGCTAAAAATTGGCAGGAAGGCGGAGCAAAAATTTCCGAAAAACATGCCAATTTTCTTATAAATACAGGGGGGGCAACCTCTACAGATGTTTCAAGGCTTATGCATAGAATGCATTCAGGAGTGAAAGAAAAATTCGGTTATGACCTTATTGCAGAAATCAGATATATCGGTACACCGACACAGGAAGAGGCAGAAATATGGAGCACATTCACAGTTCATTAAGGAAAGATAGTAAAATTGGCGTTCTTTGCGGTGGAATGTCCAACGAAAGAGAAGTTTCGCTAAGATCAGGCAAAAACTGTTTTGAAGCATTAAAAAGATTAGGCTATCAAAACACTGAAATAATAGATGTTGATAGAAATATTGCCAAAACGCTGATTGAAAAAAATATAGAAGTTGCTTATATAGCTCTTCATGGCAAATATGGCGAAGACGGATGTATTCAGGGCTTGCTTGAAGTCATCGGAATTCCTTATACAGGCAGTGGAGTTAAAGCAAGTTCAATAGCAATGGACAAGGATTTCACAAAAAGAATCTTGCAAACTCAAAACTTGCCCATAATTCCTTCAATCGTCGTTAATTCTTTCGAGGAATTAAAAGGAAAAGAAATTAATTTGAATTATCCTCTTATGATAAAACCTGTCAGCGAAGGCTCAAGCATTGGGATGCAAAAGGTAAATACTCCAGACGAACTCGAATCAGCTGTGAGAGAAGCCGAAAAATATAATATGGGTGTAATGCTTGAAGAATATCTTGACGGAAAATCTATTACTGTTGGAGTCCTTGATACTAAAGAAAAAACTATTGCAACACCAATACTTGAATTTAGAACAAAAACAGAATGGTATGATTTTGAGGCAAAATATACAGAAGGAATGACTGAATTTATTCTTCCCGCCGAAATTGATGAAGACTTAACAAAAGAAATTCAAAATTTATCAATAAAATCCCATAAAGCAATTGAGGCAAAAGGAATGAGCAGAGTTGATTTTATAGTTACAAAAGAAAAAAAGCCTTTTATTTTAGAAATCAACACTATTCCGGGAATGACTGATTTAAGTGATCTTCCTGCTCAGTCAAAAGCAATGGGAATTAGTTATGATAAGCTTGTAGAAATTATTCTTAACAGCGCTTTAATAATTTAATATATTTAGTATTGTAACGATATATACAATATAGCTCAGAAAAATAGCAATTTTATAACTCTCTTGTTGTTTATATTAATATAACAATCGAATAATTTATGTATCCTTACACAACGGGAGAATTGCTCTAAATGGCTGACGTAACCACAGTTAATCCTTTGGCATGGAACTTTAATGCTTTCGAATACTTAACTCCGACTGAGTTAAGAAGCGGAAACACAATGCCTTACAGCTTTAGTCCAAGCGTATTCAGTGCATCTTCAAATGCAGGTCTGACGAATACCGGCACTCAACTCGGCACTAATCCATTCGGGAATTACTCAAGTCTTGGAATGAATGGTCTTTTTGACAATGTTGGTTCACTTTGCACTTTTGCTGATACTTTTACCACCCAGACAGCACCTATGATCGCACAAGCACAAGCTTATAATGATCAAATATTTAATCAAAATCTTTATCAAGCTCAACAAACATCTGCTCTTCGCGATCAATTAAAAGCATTAGGAATAAATCCTGATTCTGTATTGAACCAAAATCAATTAAACGGAACCGGTCAAACCAACCAACTCGGTTCTCTTTTGGGACTTCTCGGTTCAGGTGGAACTACCGGTACAACTGCAAACACCTCAACTGACCAACTCGGTTCTCTTTTGGGACTTCTTGGTTTAGGCGGAACTACTGCAAATACCGGAAATAGTCAGCTTGATCAACTTGCTCAAGCTCTAGGACTTGGAGGAACTACTCAAACTGCTACAAACACATCGACTAATCAACTTGGTTCTCTTTTAGGACTTCTCGGACTTGGAGGAACTACCGGTACAACTAAAACAGTAGATGACTGGTGGAATCATACAGATCCTTACAGCAGTTCAAGCAGCAGTGATGATGATTCCGATAGTGATGATGCTTTCTGGGATTATATAGATTCAAAAGTTGCGCAAAGTCAGCAACAAAGCCAGCTACAACAATTATTAAGTCTATTAACCGGAACTAAAGCATAATATTTCAATAAAATTATTTATACTAAAAGACTTTTCTCTTCTATAGAAGAAAAGTCTTTTGGTTGTTAGTTTTTATCATGAATACTAATATCTGAATTCATTTCCCAGATTATATCCACGTTTCTAAAAAGCACCCATTTATCTGGAGTTTTTTGAGATATATAAATCTGCGCCAATAAATTATGTTTATCTAATACATAATTCACCGGTTCTGATGAAAAAATATTTATTTGAGAAGTACTTGCATCATCAACTAAAGGGTTTTTATCTGATACAATAGTTTTTATTTCTTCACTAAACGGTTTATTATTTTCTAAAAAAACAACTTTTATTTTCAGCTGATTTATTTTGTCTTTGCTTATATTGGTCAATTTAAAACTAATTTCCGGTATAAGAATATCTTTGTCTATATTTTCATTGCATTTTGCCGATAAATTATTAATAATAATCCGACTATCAGGATTCATAAGAATATTTAATTTAGAATCAAGTTTTTTGGCACGCGTATAATAAAGTTCCGCAGAGACTTTATCACCTTTTTCTTTTAAAATTTCCGCTTTTTTAATTAAAAGCGCAACATAACTCTGCGGGTTTGCAACAGTCGAATTAAGACCAAACGCTATTTTATATTCGTCAATGGCATTATCAATTTTTCCCTGTTTTTCATAAATTTTAGCCAATCTATAATGCGTTTCAGAATTATTCCAAAAAGCTAAGGACAATTTAAGAATATCAACAGCTTCCCGGGGGTTATTTATTTTTATAAAATCATTTGAAATATCAATATAAACATTTCTTACATCTTTCTTAAGTTTTACTAAATTTGGACTATCTGACTTTTTATAATATTTATAGGCTATCTTAAACTTTCTGATAGCCTCTGTTTTATCATTTTGTTTTAGCGTATTGCCCCATTTACAGTAAAAATCTCCTATTAATTGCAAGGCTTTTATATTATTTGTATCTTTTATCTCGTTAATAAAGCCTTCAGCAAGATTATAATTGTTTTCTTTAACATAAAGCTCAGCCATAGCAATATTAGCTTGATATGCAGATTTATAACCCAATTTAATAGCCTTCATATATTCAACTTTAGCCATATCCAACTCGTTTGCTTCAAGATAAAGTTCTGCCAATCGAATATGCGCTTCATAATTTTCAGGAAAAACCCTGACAATTTTGTTATAATCTTCAATTGCGTATGCAATTTGACCTTTTGCGGCAAAATTATCCGCTTCTTTCATCATGCCTGCAACAGAAGTCGGTTTGTTTTGTTCGTACATTACAAATCCGGCTATATTTAAAATACAAAATATTATAATAAAATAAAATTTCTTAGAATTTATAAAATTTTTCAATTCTGCCAACATATTTACCACCATCTCCACATAAAATTTTTATAATCCTATCATAGAATATACTTTGTATTAACTTCAATACCCGTTAGCTGTGTTTTCTGTTTGAATATACACAGCTAATATTATACCAACAATTTATGAGATTGCTTCGTCGCAAGCTCCTCGCAATGACAATTGCAGGTTTTAATAAAATGGCTTCTAACTATTTAGCGAGTTTTCTTTTTTATAGTCAAATAAAGCACTATCTTTATCTTTAAACATAGATATTAAATTATTCAAAAATACATAAGAAAGAGCGTCATTAACCGCGCTGTTAACTCCGCACAACTTAAGAATTCCTTTTCTTTCGGAGCAGGCTTTATAAGCGTAAACAATAGCATTTAATCCAACTGAATCCAAATTTTTTACTTTTTCAAGATCAAGTATTAAATTTATATAACCGGTATTAATAAGAATTTGGATCTCTCTTTTAAGTGTTTCAATTATTTCATTTTTTGATAAATTACTTATTGTTATAGATGCTATTTTGTGTTCAGGATCTTCAATTTTCGTAAACACTTCCGCCATTGCGCCGTATTTTTGAACTTCGAGATTTCCGATATGCTGCAATATTTTTTTATGCCAATCGGGCAATTTACTTATAAACTCGTTAGCTCCCTTTAAAAAGCACTCATTTATAAGTTTTTTATCATCAGAGCCGGAGATAACAACTATTTTTGTTTCATCTTTTTTAGTTTTTTCCGCATTATTGACAGTATCAATTAAATACAATCCATCCTCCGGATTTGGTAAAAACAAATCAACAATAACATATTGAAAACTTTGTTTTTTATAATAATCTAAAGCCTCTTCTACGCTTCTGGCAACGGTTGTAGTATATCCGCAATTTGTTAAAAGCTTGCTTAGTTGATATACAGACAATTCAAGATCGTCAACCAGAAGAATATTAGCATTATTTAAAAATTTTGCTTGAGTTTGTATACATCCGGGCGAAATTCTTTTTTCTATTTCTATTAAAATTCCGGTTATTTCTTCTGATGTCGGATTTTCAGGCGCATTTTGCCCCGCAAGATTATAAAGTTGAGCAATTTGTTCTTTATTCAGGTTTGACATTATTTTAAAATCACTCCAAAAATTTTTTTGCTATATTTATCTTATATTATAAGATAAAAAGCTTATTTAGTGTTAAATAAAATTTAAGGATTTAAAAATGGAAAAAATAAAGTTAAAAATTCACCGACTTAAAAATAATATCCAAATGCCTTTTTATGCGACAGAAGGAGCAGCAGGCATGGATTTAACAGCGGGCATTACTGCTCCGATAGAATTTAAACCTTTTGAGAGAAAACTTGTTCCCACCGGAATAATTATAGAACTTCCTTCCGGTTATGAAGCTCAAATAAGACCAAGATCAGGGCTTTCCATAAAATTCGGAATGACTCTTGTAAATTGCGTCGGAACTATCGATGAAGACTACAGGGGAGAAGTCTGCGTACCTATGATTAATCTTTCAAATGAAATATATATAATTCAGCCGGGCGAAAGAATAGCTCAGATAATAATTGCTCAAGTACAAAAAGCAGAAATTATAGAAGTAGAGGAATTAACAACAACTGCAAGGGCTTCAGGTGGTTTTGGCTCAACAGGAAAGTGAAAGAATTTTTAAAAACGTGTTGACAATCAAAATATATTCCTGCTATCTTAGTTTTATAGCATTAAATAAACATGCCCCTGTCGTCTAGAGGCCTAGGACATCTCCCTTTCACGGAGAAGACCGGGATTCGAATTCCCGTGGGGGTATTTATTTTTTATAGTTATAAACTTAATAATATTAGAAATTTCGCCGAAAGGCGATTTTTAGTTTTTGGGCATAGTATAGTTATGAGAGAAGCAGCACTAAAGAGTATTTAAAAGTGACTAGTAAAATAGAGCTGAATCCAAATAAAAAAGCACTTGGGCTTTTATCGGCAACACACTTTATGAGCGACGCTTATGGCGGTTTTGCATTACCGATTATGCCTTTGATTGCAGACAAATTAAACATTTCTTTAGGACTTGTCGGAATCCTTATAAGTATTTCCAGCCTTGCTTCATCATTTTCACAGCCTATATTTGGATATATGTCAGATAAAATAACGCGAAGATTCTTTATATTATGGGGTATAACTTTATCCGCTGTTTTTGTCAGTTTAATTGGTCATATTAGTAATTTCTGGCTTTTGTGCCTGGTGTTTATGCTTGGAAACATAGGAGTAGGGCTTTTTCATCCTCAAGCTTCTGCACTTGCGGCTCATTTTAGCGGCAACAAAATTAATACATACATGGGAATATTTACTGCCTGGGGCACTATAGGCTATGCCGCAGGACCTTTTATTTCCGCATTCCTGACTGAAAATTTTGGATTAAAATCAACAATATGGGTAATGATTCCGGGATTAATATCGGCTTATCTGCTTTATGCATTATTACCAAAAGCCCCTTTACACGGAAAGCTTCCTGTTTTTATAGACGTAAAAAATATGATACTTAATTTAAAAAGAATACTTTTTATTTTGATATTTATTTCAATAATCAGAGCTATCGTCATTTATTCTTTTCATGTTTATATGCCTTTTGTGTGGCAAAAAGCCCATTACTCTATTTTAACAATTGGCACAGTTATTGCCCTATTCTCCTTTTGTGGAGGGATTTCTTCATTTATAGGCGGGCATTTATCAAATTATTTCGGTCGCAAAAATATAATGATTTATTCTTTGCTGCCTGCAATACCATGCCTGATCGGGACTTTAATTTTCTTAAAAACAATTCCAATACTGGCATTTGGGCTATTTGTTTTATCGGGATTTTTACTCATGTCCTCAACGTCAGTTAATATGGTCATCGCCCAAAAAGCCGCACCTGAAAATAAAGGTCTGTTATCGGGCTTAACGGGGGGACTTTGCTGGGGAATAGCCGGAATAATACAAACTCCTATCGGTTTTATGGCAAATAGTTTTGGAATTGAAAATATATTGTTAATTTTAGCTTTTCTTCCAATACTTGGTGCTATTTCAGCCTTTTTTATACCCAAAGAATATGCTTAAATACAATCTGTAAAATAATTCATTACGTCATATAATTTAAAAATAATACTTAAGAGCCTTGGAGAAATAATTTTAAATGATTGATATATTACTTTTTAATAAAAATCTTCAGGAAACCAAAAACATCAAAATTGATGAAGTTTTTTCAGCTGTTCAAAATCCTGAAAATCTTATATGGATTGATATTGAACATCCTTCTGATGTTTGGCCGCCACAGGAAATTAAAGACCTTCTTCAAAATGTCCTTAAAATTCA
>Ga0209212_1008758_pt1 | contig 10774 bp, 6 predicted proteins | sample RifGroC2_FD_183996 | JGI IMG/M metagenome (GOLD analysis project Ga0209212, IMG submission 183996) | Groundwater microbial communities from Rifle, Colorado, USA - Groundwater C2 (SPAdes) (version 2) | ecosystem: Environmental > Aquatic > Deep subsurface > Groundwater | place: Rifle, Colorado... | reverse complement strand
AGACGGCAGGACCGTCTTTCTCAGCTTCATCACCCAGGTTTCACCGGCCTGCGACTGTTACGGTCATGCCGATGCCCCGATCGTCAACGACATTGGCATCTGCGCCTCCACAGATCCGGTAGCGATTGATCAGGCCTGCGCCGACCTGGTGAATGCGGCTCGCGGCAATGAGGGCTCGGCCCTCAAGACAGGCCATGAGCCGGGTGGTGACAAGTTCCGTGGTGTGTACCCCGAGATTCCCTGGGAAGTGCAGTTGGAGCACGGGGAGAAGGTGGGGTTGGGGAGCAGGAACTATGAATTGGTGAAGATCTGACAGGTTTGGCAGGAATTTAACGATGTTAATGCCCTAAAAAGAGTGGAGGCGGATCATTTTCAGAAGGCCGTAAGCAGGCTGGTTTTGGTTTTTTAGTAGCGTTTTGCAAGATTTTTAAAATCATGGTCTATAGTGGCTATTAGTGGACTTTCTGGATACACGCTAAAGAATAGCGATATATAACGGGCTGCTTCACGCTGATTTCCAGCCTGGTAGTATGATTGTGCCAGCCAGTATAATCCCAGGTCCAGGATGAGCGAATCAGGATATTCTTTGATCCAGTTTTCCAGTATGTTGATGGCTGAGGAAAAAATTCCCTGTTGATACGCAGCTAAACCTTCAATAAAGGTATTGGATTCATCTATTTCATATGAAAAAGCCGGCGGTGTCATTAGTGATGCCAGCACAGTCAGCATTGCCAGGGTCATTGAGCTTTTATTGCAGAACAGCTTCATGATAGTCATGGTAAGGAGGCTTCCATTTGCTATTTAACAACACTGATAAATCTTACCATTTTGTGTAGCCATGGCAATTATTGGCAACACATGAGTTTGTTTTATTATTTTAATTAATGTACAACATTGACGGGTGGCAGATGAAGATTGTGGTTCAACGCGTAACTTCAGCCAATGTGATTGTAGATAAGCGGATCGTTGGCGAGATCGGGCGAGGCATTCTGGTCCTGTTGGGGGTGGAGAAGGGTGATGACGAGCCCCGGGCCGACTGGTTGGCCGAGAAGATCGTCAACCTGCGGATCTTTGAGGATCAGGCCGGCAAGATGAACCTGTCTCTTGGGGAGATCGACGGTGGGCTGCTGGTAGTCTCCCAGTTCACCCTGGCGGGCAACTGCGACAAGGGACGCCGGCCATCTTTCGATAGCGCGGCCCCGCCGGAAGAGGGCAAACGATTGTATGATTATTTTGTTGAAGCGTTGAAGCGGCAAGGTGTTTCAGTGCAAACCGGCATCTTTCAGGCCGATATGCAGGTGAGCCTGGTTAATGACGGGCCGGTGACGTTTATCCTGGAGCGTTGATTATCTATTCCAATCAGAACTCATCCGCTCTCTTTTGCACAGCGTTGAGAATAAGGTCCGGGTCAAGAACCACCAGCATCTCCTGCGTGTTGTCTTCACCCGGACGAATCACGTTCCTGATGTAGCCGGCATCGCGCTTGATCAACTCAGGGACGTTCTCGATCCGATCTGCTTCAAATTCCGGGACTGAATCCAGGTCATCGACGATCAGGCCGACAAGTCCCCGGTTTGTCTTGGTGATGATGATCTGATCCTCTACTCGCCGTTTTCCCAGATCCATTCCAAACAGATAGCGGAGATTGATCACCGGGATTACCGTGTTGTTGAAGGAGATCGTTCCGGCAAGGTATGATTTTGAGCCGGGTAACGGCGTGAGGCGAGCGGACTCGATAGCTTCAAGCACCTCGGAGGCGGTGATTGCGAACATGCGGTCAGCGGCAAAGAAAGTGGCAAGCTCAACGATATCACCCTTGGCCTGGGTGTTGGTGTAGAGCGTAGCGGGTTTCGCCTTGCAGTTGCCATTTACCTTCTCGTCACCAAGCGGTACAAATACAAACGAGATAATGTCGTTATTATAGTCGCCGCTATTCTTGTATTCCCGATAACCGAAACTGGTCATACAGCCGACGATGTAATATTTACCCCGATGAACAATGATGTTAGACATCCCTTCGCCGTTTTTCAAAGCAAAGTATTCTGTGCCGATGTCAAGGAAACTGCCGACCGGATGGTCGGGACAGGTGGAGGAAATAATCCGCCCGCTTCGTTCTGCAAAAACGCCAAATGTTCCCGGTTTGTTGGGTAATGAGTCGAGCAACATGTCCTTGAATTGCGGTTCGGAATCGAAAACAATCCCGATGCCGCCCACAACCTTGGCCTGATTGTCCGGATCGCGGATCGCTGCGTTATAGATGTAGCTGTGCCGGTCGTTGTAGAGCCAGGACATTTCAAATGGAGACACGTTGTACGATTGGGATGTTTCCAGTTGAAATACCTTTTGGGTATAACTGCTCTCAAATTTTCTGCCGCATACGTTCAGCCCGTCGTCATGCAGATTAGAGGCCGCGAGTATGGTGCCGCTCAAATCGTAAACGAATAATCGGGTGTAGACGGTATAAAGCCCGTTGATGTATTCGAGAATGCTGGTTAATTTGGCCAGGTCCTCATTGCTGGGATTCCCGGCCGCCAGGATACGGCGCAGGTCGGAGGCAAGTGCCCACCAGCGGCAGTCATTGGCCCGTTCGTACAGGTTTCGGTCCATGATGTCGATCATAAGTCTGGCTATGAATTGCACATCCTGGAGGCTTGACGAGATGACGGTTTCGTAGAGGTTTTTGATCGAACCGGCGAACACACTGCTGGTTTTGTCGCCGGTCTTGCTGATCTGGCGGAGGACCGTTTTCAGCTTCAGGAGATCACCACGCTTGCCTGCGGCCATTACCTGTCCGTTCCAGACCACCCGGCGTAACGAGAGATTGATCACGTCCGCGCCTTTACCGATGCTGCTCAGTGCCGGACAGAAAGATTCGGAATGGCTCATGACACCTTCGATGATTTCCTTGTCGATCTTGTCGAGGGCGTTGGTACGGGCCTGACAGAATACCGAATCGAGCGGAACCATTACATGACCGAGCCAGCCCATGCCGAAATACCCCTGGTAGCCACGTGTGGCGCAGGTTTTGGCGATGTAGTTACGTCCGGCAAAATCAACAACGCGATATTCGTCATCAACCACCATTTCCAGCGACCGGCCGATCCTGATATGGTCTTCATCGCAACTGGAGATGACCACCCCCTCCCGATCAAGAAGCAGCATTACCGACTTGTCACCCTTTTTCTTCAGGCTGTTGAAGATGCCCTGCATCTCATCCTTAAAACGGAAACAGAGGCAGAGCACCCCGATCTGCTGTCCGTTATCTGGGTGCTCGATCTTTTGGGAATAGATCAATGTGCGGTCGAGGGTGGGACACAGGTCGGAATGCCGGAATGTTTCGACATAGGTATCGCTGGCAAGGGTTTCTTTGATGAGGGGGTCTTTAGAAGATAAAATAGGGCACTTTGCATCCAGATGTGCCCTTACTTTGCCATGAATATCGAGTATGATGATCTCGTCATATACGGTATATTTATCCCGGTATTCACGAAGCCTTGTGGTGATCGACTCCTCATCGTTGCGCCCGGGTGATGGATTGGTGAGAAAACGGCGGATGTCGTCGTCGGTTGCAAGAAAACCGACATCTGCGGTCCGCTCATAGAGGTTTCTGATCAGGATGTCTACCGCAACCTGAGCCTTGGAGGTGATTTCCAGAATCACCTTTTTGATTTCTTCGCGGACCAGGTTTTCAATCAGTTGCACTTCGAGTCGGCTGAACCCCTCTCTGGTACTTGCCATGGTGGGCAGGATGGTTTTTGCCTCGGTCGGACAGTTCATCTCTGCATTGACTTCGATGTTTTCCCAGGTGAAATTGAGCCCATTCAAGAGCGTCTGGTACTTCTGCACATCCGGCATGAATCTGATGAACTCTTCGACATTTACGTTTGTATCCATAACCGCCTCCCGGATCTCGTGGCGGATGAACATTGTTGTTCATCATCATAGCCCAATAAAAAAAAGCAGACACAAGACGCCACACAAGACGCCATTGTCTGCTTATTCCAACTACTGAATTTATATGAAAAAAACATTATTAGATTAATTTGTCAACAAAATATTTGCAGTCTCTTCTATCCCTCCCGCCTGCGAAGCAGCAGGCTGATTGCCAGCATAAAGGCCAGCCCAATCAAAACAGCGGCCTTGCCGTACAGCGAGACACCTGCGGCTGTAGCGGCAATTCCCCAGGACTGCGACACGGCGCCGCCGATAAACATCCCCACCACCACCAGCCCGGCATCGGTGTTACCTTCACCTGCCTTGACCAGCTGCCGGAAGGGACAGCCCCCAATCAGTATGGAAACCCAGCCGACCAGCATCATTCCGAGAAAACTCCAGAGGTGATCCAGGTGAGCGCCTGGCTGGCCGTAAAGGCCTAGGTTCAAGCGGCCGCTGACTGCGCCGGCGATCAGGGCGCTGACCATGAAGATTCCCAGCCCCCAGGGGAGGTAGGAGCGCAGGCCGACCAGGAAAAGGTCGCGGATGCTGCCGGTGATGCAGAACTGGCTACGTTGCGCCAGTGCGCCCAGCAACAGGCCCGCACCAAGGGCAAGCAACCACGGGGCAGCCTCGGCTCCGCTCCCCTTGGTGGAGAAATTGATAAAATCCGGTCGAGTGATGAAGAATGCCAGCAGCAGCAGGAACAGCAGCGGCATCAATAAGCCACCGCCGGAACGCTCGCTCTGTTGCGGACCAAGCTCTACCCCATTAACCGCCATCTTGAGGCCGATCCAGACCCCGCTGACCAGGCCGGCCACTCCGGCCACGGCGGTCAGATCGCCCGCGGTCAGGCGCAAAAGAAGCTTGATGGGGCAACCGATAAAGACGGCACAGCCGATAATCAGGAAGATACCGGATATAAGCCTGAGCAGGGGCGCGCTGCCGCCGCGGGATTTGAACTCGCGACCGATAACGGCGCTTGCAACCGAACCCAGAAGAAAGCCGATCAGTTCCGGCCGCAGGTATTGCATGCGGGGATTGTTGTGCAGGCCCAAGGCGCCTGCGCTGTTCTCGATGAAGCAGGAAACGCAAATGCCCGAATTGGCCGGGTTGCCCCACACCGCGAGCAGCACTCCCAGCGTGCCGAGTGCCAGCCCGGACAGGATCACCATCCAAAATTCCCGGTCGCGCAGATCCATGTTATTCACATCCTCCGGCCAGACGGCTTTTCAGGTAATTGAGATCTTTGCGGGCGACTGCCAGGGTGCGGTTGGAGGGGTTGGCAGCCGCTCTGCTGCCGATGGAGCGCTCCGCTTCCGCTACAAAACGGCTGATCTCCTCGCGGCGCGAAAGAGGGCTTTTTTTGTCAATATAATCCCCGTCCAGCCTGATCCCGGCCACGTAATTGGTCAGGGCAGTTTCAATGAGCCCCAACTGCTGGAGAATCTCCGCCTGGAGGATGTAGCCGTGGGCTTCGCCGGGATACAGCCGCGCCAGTTCATCCAGCTTGAGCAGCGCGGACTGAAGTTCTCCCTTGCTCCGCAACTCTTCCACCGGGCCATACAGTTTCTGCACCAGGGCAACCCGTGCCTGGTAGGTCAGCTCGCGCTCCATGGCACGGTCGCTGACACTCTTTCCGCTAGCTCCGCTACGATGTGACCCTTGCCACAACAGGAGTGCCAGGGCAATCAGAACCACACTGAGCAAAATCCAGAGTAATTTGTCGAATGCATCAATTTTCATGGGTTTAATATGTTGCGTAGGGGGGCATGTTGACCCGCTTGGCCATCTCCCGGATCGGGTTGTAGTCGCTGTCCTTTAGCTCTTCGAAGCCGTCGATCCAGGCGGTTTTGAGCACCTTCACCCGCTCTCCGCCCACTTCCACGGTGGTCTCGGGGGTCAGTTCCAGCAGGGCCTGGCGAACCTTGGCCACGATCTTCGGATCCGTGTCTTTTGCGGCTCCAAAGGTGCAATAGGGTATAATCGGCGTCTGAGCCAGGATAACAAAGTCCTCGGCGCTGATCTTGCCCTCTTTGACCATAAGCTCCAGATCGAGCAGCGGTGCGGCAGCCACATCAAACTGGCCATACAGCACGGCGTAGATCAGCTTCTCGTGTTTGAACGAGCCGGGAGGAATGGCATAATAGGCCAGATCTTTTTCCGGGTCGATACCGGAGCGGAGCATAAGATCATATTCGGCCAGGTAACCGGTTGGGGCCAGCATCGGCCCGAATACCATGCGTTTGCCTTTGATGTCGGCCAGCTTGGTGATGCCACTATCTTTGCGGGCGATGATGGCGCCGCCGGTGCGGGAGCCGAACCGTCCTCGCTTCTCGGCAGCCAGCAGGGTCAGGGTGTAACGCTCGCGCAGGATCACGTACAGCAGGGAATTGCCGTGGGTCAGGGCAAATTCACCCTTTTTGAAACGTGGCTCAAAGTCTTGCGTATCAACCGGTACGGGTTCAAATTCAATCCCGGTCTTGTCGGAGAGGTAGCGGGTCAGCGGTGCGAAGCGGTCCATGGTTTCCTGTTCGCTGTTGCAGATCATGTAGCCGATCTTCATAACCTTGTGCTCCTGTTTCGCATTGCAACCGGACAGCAGCAGGGCGCAAATGAGTGCGGTGAACAGGGCCAGGCTCTTTAGGGCGGTGTTGGGGACAGCAAATATCAGGCGCATCAGTGGGACCTTTCAAAGGAAAAGACAGAGTAGCAAAGACAGGGGGCTCGGGATTTAAGTGCCCGTAACGCAATCTCATCTGCTAATCAGCTTGTTTCAGCATACCTTTACATTAAACACTAAAACAAACAATCGTTCAAGAAATTCATGAGATACGTCTCTTATGGTAGGACACTGCTCCCGGAGAACTTATACGCGCAGTTTTATCGAGCCAAAGTTATCAATGTAATCAATATAAATGACAAGAGGCACTGCTCAAGTGCCTCTCGATTACCAATCAGCAGGGGTGGCCACATCTCATGGAGTGAATATACGGGTATTGTAATCCTGCCGGTACTGATTATGTTCCAGATCCGTCGGGTACGCCTGCGGCGCCGGTGGCGGATAATCGCTCATGCCATGGAACGGCAGCGGTTCGAGATACTTGTATTCCTTGAATTCCTTGTAATAGTTGTCGGCCTTGAGGAGAAACCCTCGCGTCATGCCGGCCTGAGGAGCCGCGAGCGCCGGGAAAGTCATATCCAGCATGTCGGCGTAGTTCATGATGACATACTTGTCATCCCTTTGTGTCAACAGCTCTCCTACCTCACCTAGTCTGGTGAAATTGCCGAAGCCATAATACCCGGTATGAGCGGGCAGGCTTTGTTCATTTACCAGGATCCGGTGTTGCTCCGTATTCATGTCTTTAATGGCATGCCCTCCTACCTGCAGATCGGCGGAAGATGCGGCCAGTTCCTGCACGCTGACGCTCACCGGCGCGGAGTCATCCAGCCTGATCTTGTCGATCACCCATATCTGAGCCTTTTTGATCCCAAGATGAACCCTGATGCGGTGGTCGGAACTCAAGAACTTGTTGGAAAGATCTACTATCATCGTCTTCAGATCACCCATCGGCATGCCGAACGACTTGACCTTGACCCAGAGGCCATCCGCATCCACGACTTCCACATATGGCTGGATGGTCACTGTTGACAGATAAATCTTGGAATTGATGATCTGCCAGGCGTCTATCACCAGTTTCGCGTTTTCCGGATGCTGTATCGTGCCGAAATCGAGGGTGTAGTAATTATCCGGATCGTCCGCGGTCATTGGAGCCGGATTGTTGTCAACGTTCTGAAGATTTGTCAGGACGTTGTTGCCAAACTTGTTGGTCGCTGTTATCGGCGGAACCGGATCCTTGAGGGTGTAGATCTTGAACGGGTCTACATAGCCGTAGTAATAGGTGTTTTCCGCGCCAGTTGATGCGAGCTGATATCCTTGGGGGTAATCTACGGCCAGGAGTTTTGCCTCGTCCAAAAGTGTCGCCTCGATCAGTGACTCCCATATCTTTACCCGATACTGATTGTTTGCATCCGGGACAAGTCCATCCAGGGTTATGTACGACGGCTGGTAGAGTGTGACGTTCCTGGCGCCTTTTTTGATCTGTGATATTGCCGGTCCTTGCAGGTCGGTCTCATAGCTATATCCGGTGCCATTCCATGAATAGACCAGCGGACAACTGCTGGCGCAGCTGTTGTCGCAGCTGCAATCCCAGGTATACGTGTCGATGAACGAGCCGTTTACCGAATATGACGACTCCATGGCTGTATCCACCGCGTCCCTGGCCTTGACGCGCCAGTACCAGGTGCCGGTTGTAATTGGCGTCGGCGTGGTCCAGGTTGCCGCCGATTGCCAGCCTGGCTGCTGCAGATTGGCACTGTCAAAGCTGCTGGCGGTGTCTAGCTGTAGATAGTATTCCACTGCGTGGCCATCAGGGGCAGTTACCGCGTTCCATTGCAGGTTATGGGTGTATGCCGTGGTACAGGCGGTGTTCCCGTTGGCCTGGACAATCAGCACCGGAGCGATCGGCGGCAGCGGATCGGTTGATATGCTGAAGTTGTTGTTTGCTGATGGATTTGAAACAGCAGCGGTATGCACACTGTCACGGGTCTTTACCCGCCAGTACCAGGTGCCGGGCGCAACCGATTGCGTCCAGCTTGTGGGCGACTGCCATGACGACTGGTAGGCAATGCTCGCAAAATCCGCAACGCTGCTCACCTCCACATAATACTCCATTGGATCGCTATCGGTCGGTGTGACCGCGTTCCACTGGAAGGTCACATCCACGTTTGAGGCGCTGTTGTAGTTGGCTTGCGCGACCAGCGTCGGCGCCACCGGTGCGGCATAGGCTATTCCGAAACCGCCAAACCCGGACGGATTTGACACGGCAGTGGTATGGACGCTGTCGCGGGACTTCACCCGCCAGTACCAGCTTCCTGTCGGGAGGACCTGTGTCCAGCTTGTGCCTGCCTGCCAATCGGAAGCGTAACTGACCGGAGAGAAGCTCGAATTGGCGCTGACCTCGGCCAGGTATTGGCATGTATCCCCGTCCGGCGAGGTTACCGGGTTCCAGTTAAATGAGATGCTCTTGTCGGTGCCGCTGGTATACGAAGTTGCCGGTTGCGCGACAAGGGTTGGCGCCGAAGGCGGAGTCAGAGTAATGCTGAAGCTGCCGGCTGAGGACGGAGCCGATATTGCCGTAGTGTGGACGCTGTCTCTGGTTGTCACCCGCCATACCCATGTTCCAATGGGAATGCTCTGGGTCCAGCTGGTGGAGGCTATCCAGGCCGAATCATAACTGATAGTAGTGAAGTTTGCGGCGCTGGTACTGACCTCTACCCGGTACTGGACCGCGTCCACATCGGTTGGTGTAACTGTACTCCAGTTGAAGGTCTTGCTGATTGCACCGCCGCTGCTGGTGGAATTGGTCTGTGCAGTCAAGGTCGGGGCGACAGGCGCTAAAAAGCTGATGATGAAAGTGTCGCTGGTTGACGGGACTGATTGAGCAGTGGTAACGGTACTGTCGCGGGCCGTTACCCTCCAGTACCAGGTGCCTAGCGGCAGGGGCTGTATCCAGCTGGTTGCTGCAATCCAGCCTGAATTGTAGCTGATGGTAGCAAAGTCCGAAGAGTTGCTTACCTCAACGTAGTACTGGGGTGTGGCGCCGCTGGGGCACGATACCGCACTCCATTGCAAGGTAATGTACCTGTTGCCGCCACTGCTGATCGAATCGGATTGAGCTGTCGGTGTCGGTGCAGGCGGCGGTGTCGCAACCGCCCAAGGCGTCACTACATTCCATGTCTGGTCGGTGCCGACACCGGTATTGCCTTCATGGCAGTTGACCGAGAATGGTAATTCGTTACAAGCACGATATCCCCCGCAATCATCGCCGCCACCGGAATAGATACCGGGGATTCTGCCGCTTCCCCCGCCAAAGTCCCCACTGCCCCAATCCGAGGTCATGGGGCTGATGTTCAATGATGTGCGTCCCTTATGGATGCTGTCCAGACAATTGGTCACCATCAGGCGCGGCAGAACCGAGCTGGTATGGGCCGAGTGGCATTTCGAACAGGTATAGCTGTGCTGGTTTACCCCGTTGGCACTCTTCCACCCCTTGACCGCTTCGTGGACCCGGTCCTTGCTCTTCCAGGTGTGGTTGCTGCCGTTTGTCAGGCTGGCCTTGCTGTGACAACCCAGACATAGACCCGCCGAAACGGTGGTGTCGTTTCGGGTTAATCCCGGCACCGTAACATTGGTAATGCCGCCAACAAAGGTGTTCTGGTCGATACGGAACGGCAGTCCCCATCCGCCGGTTATATACATGTCAGCGTTGTTTGGCGGTGCGGTATCCTCCTGATAGGGAGAGGACAGCCAGGTCCCCTTGAGCAGCGGCACTGCATGCTGCTGATTTGCACCCATGGTGGGACTGACTCCGTGCGGGTCATGGCAGGGGGTGCAGAGGCCGTTGATCTGGCTCCCTGGCGGCAGCTGTGTGCTTAGCGAAGATGATGCCCCGAAGTGGCCGCCCTTCGTAAGGTTCTGTGCCTTGAACGGGTAACGCTGCTTGGCCCCGACATTTGAGCCGTATGACATGTAGGGCGAGTCCCAGTAGCCGAGGATGCCCTGAGTGGCGCCAAAGGTGGAATTGTATCCCCATGGGGTGGTGTAGTTTTTGAATGTAGCCAGTGGCGCCTGCTTGGGAGTGGAGCTGAAATGACAATCCAGGCAGAGGCTGGCGCCGGGATTGCGGGCATCCTTATTGGCTGCGGAGCCGGCGGCCTGCGGCCGATAGGTTGCGGAGTAACCGCCGAAACCGCGTTGCGTGTTTTTAAGGATGCCCCC
>Ga0209212_1008755_pt1 | contig 10775 bp, 10 predicted proteins | sample RifGroC2_FD_183996 | JGI IMG/M metagenome (GOLD analysis project Ga0209212, IMG submission 183996) | Groundwater microbial communities from Rifle, Colorado, USA - Groundwater C2 (SPAdes) (version 2) | ecosystem: Environmental > Aquatic > Deep subsurface > Groundwater | place: Rifle, Colorado... | reverse complement strand
GCGGTCGCTTGGGCGAATGCGCTTTCCACTACGACGATGCTCAGAACTGCTGAGGCCAGGATGACGAGTGACTTCTTCATGGTAAGGCTCCTTATGATGGGGGGTGTTTGGTTTCGAGTTCTGGGTTATACAATCTCAAACAACGTGCCAGTTGTTTCCCAATAGAAAAGACGGGCTTTTTGTGATGTTCCCAATCTCGTTGTGTTTCATTCTGAGTCTGCTGGTTCATAGTGAGAGAGTCAATGAATCGAGTGCCGCAGCCCATTCGACCAGTTGCCGCTCCTTGGTGTGCAGAGCATCTCCGGCTCGATTCAATTCAGCGTGTACAATCTGTCGGCGCCTACAAAGCACAAAGGGCTGTCAACCGAAGTTGACAGCCCTCTTGTGACCCCCACCGAGTTTATCGGTGACCTTACGTTCTTAGTTCGTCAGCGTGAGTGTGACGGTCTTTGAGGTCGAGGACAACGTTCCTGCACTGGCGTTTGCACCGAACGTGTAGGTGATCGTCTGACCCGCATCCGCACCTTTGTTGATCGCCGTGACGACATTCTGTGCACTGCCTGAGGTCGCACTCGAAATATCTACCGTCCCTGCACTTGTTCCCTTCGTGCTCGCAAGACCGAGTTGAAGCGTGTATCCCGCACTCAGTGCTGCGTCTAGGTGCGCCGTGATCTTCACCGTGTTGGCAAAATTCTGGGTGATGCTGTAGGTGGTCGTTGCATCGCTCACCGTGGTTAATGCGTCCGTGCCGGCTGTTCCCGTGGTGACCGTCAGGGCACCGGGGTTACCGGAGGTCGAAATCTTATAAACTGTGTTCACTGCAAGGTTCACTGATTGGGTAGCGGTCGCTTGGGCGAATGCGCTTTCCACTACGACGATGCTCAGAACTGCTGAGGCCAGGATGACGAGTGACTTCTTCATGGTAAGGCTCCTTATGATGGGGGGTGTTTGGTTTCGAGTTCTGGGTAGATGATTACAAACGCCGTGCCAATCGGGAATGCTCAATGATTTTGATGCTCTTCTCGGTGAGAGGCAAGATTCGTGTTCCAAAATGATTTGCTTGCCTCATTGTGAGACCCCAATAAAAGGGCCTATTCTCGTCGCAGAAGAAGTCTTGTTTCCAAATTCCTTACTGGCATCAGTATTCTGCTCTCAGGCTGAGACAGATGCCATTATCCCGCCACAACGAAAGAGATACGAAATCACTGAATCGGAGAGAATTCGTCTACATTATTGCTGGCACGCGGATTGAGCAACTCATACGAAAGAATCGTTCCGTGATGAGTTCATTCTTTGAGAGGCGGGAAGTGATATGATGAAGCCAAATGTTGTGGACACTCTTGAGTGTTCCATGCCCAGCTTGAGCCACGCAGAGGGTTTAAGAACGGAGTTTCTCTCCAGGGTCTCTCACGAGTTGCGAACCCCCCTCACCTCCATTATCGGTTACGCTGAGGTAATACTTACGGATCCCAAACTCGCTTCCGAAACCAGGCAGGAGTTTGCGGAGATCATCCGAAACGAGGGAAAGAAGCTTTCGAATCTGATCGATGATTGCCTCGAACTGGCATTCGGGGATCAAGACAAACTCCATCGAGAGCGGGTGGTGGTGGATGTCGGGGAAATTCTCGAGCAGGCCGTCGGACTCGTCGCCGTCGAGGCGTCTTCGAAATCAATCGAGATATGCTTCAAGGAATCTGAGACACCAGTGCACGCGATAGTCAATTGTGCGCGCCTTCAGCAGATCATTCAGAACTTTCTCGTCAATTCCGTCCTTCTCTCCCCCGTTGGAGGAAAGGTGGAAATCGAGATGCCGTCCTATGATTCGACGTTTGAGATCGAGATACGAGGAAGGGACATCCCACTCACTGATCGGAATGCTATGGAGCTTTGCCGGGACTTCAAATGGATCCACGCACAGAATGTCGAGCTATGCCGGGACGGAATAGGACTTGCATTTGCAAAACATCTTGTCGAACTTCAAGGCGGAAGCCTGACAATTCAGGGTGACGGGGGTATTGGCTTAACGTTTCTCCTTCGCTTTGCAAAGTAGATCACCCTCATTTCGGTTGTTGCCTTCTCCCACCTTTGCATGACGCCCTCTATGGCAGATAGACTCGTATTCATTGTAGACGACGAGGAGACCATTTCTCGGCTGCTCGAGCATTGGGTGAGCAAGAAGTGGGGATATCCCGCGCGCACGTTTACAACAGGTGAAGCACTCTTAGAGTCTATCCAGGAACACCCCGACGTTATCCTCCTTGATATCATGCTGCCGGGTATTGGCGGTGTTGAGACGCTTAAGGAAATCAAGAGACAATATCCGGACATCCCGGTGATCATGCTTTCGGCGCAGGGGAAGGTCGATGTTGCCATCGAGACGTTGAAAATTGGCGCCACGGATTATTTTAGCAAGCCGGTCGATTTTGCCAAACTCGAAGTGAGCATGAAGAATGCGATCCAGACGCACGATCTCGCCCTCGAGCTGGTGCGACTCCGCGAGGCGGTGGAGAAGCCCGTTCATTTCGAGAACATCCTTACCAACAACGGTGCGATGCAGGAGGTCTTCAAGCTTGTTCAGAAAGTGAAAGACAACGATATCTGCGTGTTGGTGCTGGGCGAGAGCGGAACCGGCAAGGAACTCATCGCCCGAGCCATTCACTACAACGGTATCCGCCGGAGTAACCCGTTCGTTGTCGTCAACTGTGCTTCGATCCCCAAGGACCTTCTCGAGAGCGAGCTCTTCGGCCACGAGAAAGGCTCCTTCACGGGGGCCTACCAGCGACGCATCGGCAAGTTCGAGCAATCGAGCGGAGGCACATTGTTCCTCGATGAGATCGGCGAGCTCGACCTGAGTCTTCAGGCAAAACTCCTTCGAGTGATTCAGTCGAAACAGTTCGAGCGGGTGGGCGGAAACGAGACACTGACGTCCGACGTGCGTCTTGTCTCGGCAACTAATCGTGATCTCGTGAAGGCAATTCAGCTGAAAGAGTTTCGCGAAGACCTGTACTTTCGTCTTGCGACATTTCCCATCATGATTCCTCCGCTGCGCGATCGCAAGTCCGATGTGTTGTTGCTATCGGAGTATTTTCTGAAGCGGTTCTCCGAAGACCTCTCACGGCCAAGGATGGGTTTCTCAAAGAAAGCCCTGAAGCTTCTGTATGACTACCCCTGGCCGGGCAACGTCCGCGAGTTGGAAAATGCCATCCAGCGCGCGACATTGATGGCTGACGGGAGTGTGATAAACGAACGAGACCTTCCCCTTGCGGTCCAGGCCTTCGGCTCTCAGGACGAGTCAAGTTCTGCCTCCCCCCTCTCCACGGGCGTGCAAAGCATTCGTCCGCTCGAGAAGATCAAGGAGGAAGCAATCCGGCAAGCCCTGAAGTCGACGGAAGGAAATATTGTCGAGGCGGCGAAGCGTCTGAAGATTGGCCGCGCCACGTTCTATCGACTGATGAAGAAATACAAGATCAACGCCTGATGATCGGCGGTGGACAACGCCACCCGGTTCCGCACCCTGTCTCCCCCCTACTTCCCCGATTTCTCTGATTCACCCGTCGCAACAATTCCATGTTCAATTGCATAGTGCGTGAGCTTCACCACATCGTGAATGTTGAGCTTCTGCATGATGTTGGTCCTGTGGGTGTCGACCGTTCGGGGACTTATGAACAGGTGATCGGCAATCTGCTGGTTCGTGAGTCCCTGAGCCACGAGGGCAAGGATCTCCCTTTCCCGCTTCGTCAGGGGAATGCTCTCGGTCGAGGCCTTCCCCTCCCCCTCGGCCCGTTTCCGATACGCGTCGGCCATTATCTGTGAAACACGCGGGCTAAAAAATCTTCCACCCTTCGCCACCGCGCGGATGGCGGTGGAGAGTTCCTCTCTGCCGGCGCTTTTCAACACATATCCGCCGGCTCCGGACTTCAGGATTTGATACACGTACTCTTCATTCTCGTGCATCGTCAGCACCAGCACTTTGGTGTCGGGGAACCGCTTGGTGATGATGGCGGTCGCTTCGATGCCGGAGAGTTTCGGCATCGAGAGATCAATCACGACGACGTCGGGATGCAGCTCTTTCGTCTTCTCGACCGCCTCCTCGCCATCTTGTGCCTCCCCGACGATGTGAAAATCCTTGTTGCCCTGAAGCAGGGTCGCAATGCCGGTTCGTATGAGGGCGTGATCATCGGCAATCAAGATGCGGATTCTATCCATGCGCTTCCTTCCTGATCATCGGTACCTCGACGATGATCTCGGTCCCCTTGCCCGGCCTGGAATCGAGAGCGAAAGAACCGTTGAACGAGATCGCTCGTTCGCGCATACTCACTAATCCCATTCCGTGCCGATCATTCCGGTAGAGTTCGAACGAACGGACGCGAAATCCTTTTCCGTCGTCGTCAATCGTCAGACGCAGGGTGCGGTCGTCGCCGATAAGCTGGGCGTTGACTTCGGTCGCCTCGGCGTGCTTCGCGATGTTATTGAGCGCTTCTTGGGCGATTCGATAGAGGCCGACCTCGACAATCGGATCGAGTCTACTGTCAACGCCGCTCGTATGAAAATTGACTTTAAGATTGTTCCTATTCGAGAATTGTTCGCAAAGCAGTTGAAGCGCAGGCACAAGGCCGAAATCGACCAGAACGCTGGGCATCAGGTTGTAGGAGATCTCGCGGGCTTCCGCCATAGAGCTATCAAGCAGTCCTTTGATGTCGGCGATGCGTTGCAGGTCTTCAGGATTCTGGAAATTGGCCCCGTCTTCCAGGATCTCGACGTTAAACTTGATGGCCGTGAGGATCTGGCCGAGGCTGTCGTGGATCTCGCGCGCAATCCGGCGACGTTCCTCCTCTTGCGCTTTGACCCGCGCCCCCGAAAGGGCCTCGAGGTCTCGTTCGCGCGATAGGAGGTTATCATAGAGTTGTGCGTTTGCCAATGCAATGGAGGATTTCTCCGCCAACGAACTCAGGAGCCGCAACTCCCGGGACGAAAACTCGTGATGCTGTCGATATCCCACAACGAGCTGACCACGGATTTCCTTGTCCACCACAAGGGGAAAACGGGCTGCCGACACGATGTGTTCCTCTTTGAAGAGGGGGAACTCATCGATGAGAAACTTTGGATTCGTTCCCAGATCCTGCATGACAATGGGTTCCTTACTTCCGACGATTTCTTTGTAGAACGCTCCAAGACGGAACGGTTCTTGCGGCAAAGGCACTTGATTCCCTTTGACGGCCCGCCATCGCACTAACTGGGAAGCAAGATCAGCCAGCATTACGCCTGCCCAATCCGCCCTCGTCAAGATCTTCGCGTGATGGGAAATCGTGTCGAGAACCACCTGGAGGTTGACGCTCGAGACGAGCTGACGGTCGATTGTGCTCATCGTCTCCTGTTCCCAAAGCCAGAGCGCCTGCTCACGCTCGAGTAGTTTCCGCTCGGTAATGTCACGGAACGAGGCTTGCACGGCCGGACGCCCATTCCAGGAAACGAGCTTCGCATTAACCTCGAGGTCGATGACTTTCCCTTGCTTGCTCAGACCTTTGAGCTCGAAGTTCCGAAGAATATCCTCCCCGATGAGTCGACCCTGATATCCTTCCAACACAAAGAACCGGCTCGCCGGAGCCACGGTCTCTGTGAAACTCACAGACTTCATCTCTTCTATCGACGAGTACCCAAAGATCTTCATCGCCGAGGAATTGACGAAGACCAACCTGCCGTCCTGAACGATGACGATGCCGTCGAGAGAGCTCTCGACGATGTTTTGATACTTTTCTTGTGACTCTTCGAACTTGCGCGCAAGCTCCCTCCGCTCGGTGACATCGTGGTGAATACTGATGCACTCGAGTAACTTACCAGACTTATCCATGACCGGCGATATGATAAGAAGCGTGTAAATGCTTTCATCTACCCGCCTGGCGATCTCCACATCACCGGACCAGGCTTTTCCCAATCGTAACGTTCGCTCAACCAACGACCAGAAGTCTTTTTCGCCCGGAGTTCCGTTCAGAAGCGTAACTCCCTCGAACGCTGGATTTCCGATGAGTTCTTTGAGCGGTCTTCCGGCCCAGTTCTCATAAGCAGGATTCGCGTAGAGCGTTCGTCCTGCCGCATTGACGACCTGGATTGGATTGATCGAGTACTCGAGGAGCGATTGAAACCGGCGCGTTCCCTCCTTCGATTGCCGTTCCTGCCGCATCATCGCAAACGCGACGATGGCCCCGACAGCAAAGAGAACGAGGGAGATAATGAATGTCTGCTCAACGGACTTCAAGATCAATCGTCCGGAAGCTTCAACTTGATCGACATTCTCTTCGAGTTCGACCCGCAGGTGGTCATCGAACCGGACACGCAATTCTTTCAGGAACTCGTTCACCCTGGGCATAAAAGTACCACCGGCGGTTCCCGCGCCGAGTTCTTTTGACGTGGAAGGCGCCTCATCCTCGAAGTGCTTCTCCGTCCTACGAAAGACGTTCCTTGATCTCTGGACAAGTATATCGTAGTGTGCCGAGACGAGGCCAAACTTCTCCATCAACTCATCCCTCTTTAGAGCGTTGGAGCGAGAGAGCAAGAGGAGGTAGGAGCTTCTGGTCGAATCGAATCGATCAGCTATTGGAAGAAACACCGCAAGAAGTGTGTCCCGTCTTTCCGGTTGTGCGTAAGCTTCTTGGGCGACGTAGAACAGCCGCAGGCTTTCCCGGTAGGCAGTCAGTGTGAGCGTATCGCGAGTCGCAGAAATCATATAGTCCTCGTTTGCACGGGATTCAGCGGCGAGGACCTGAAGGAAGATGACGGCGATACCTATGAAAGCGGGAAGGATGATGACACCGAGGGCCAGCGCAAGCTTCCGTGGAGGTTCGCTCAGCTTTTGCACCCAAGACGAAAGCAAACTGGATTCAGGCGGTTGCGTCATACAACTGTGGTCAGTGACAATGATGGCACATGAGAATCCCGTCGAGGACGATCGACTTCTCGGTAGGAGACCGCTTTGTTGGGGCAAAGATAGCCAATGAAGCCCTGAATTTCAACCTGCACGCTGGAGAGCGCCGATCGGGTCTCCGGAACCGCCACCAGGAAACTCTATCGACCAAAGATCTAACGACAGGAATAGAGAAACTGGTCGGTCCCTTCAAAGAGAAAGGAAGCGATCATTCCGCGAAGGATATGAAATTGTGGAAAAAGTCGGGTGCAGAAGGGATACAGAGAGTCGGTTCGTTGGAGGCCGGCATCACCGACGAGAACTCACTTTCTCACCATCTCTCTGGTGATAGGAGGTCCCCGATGCACGAGATCGAAAAGGACAGGGTATGCAGCGACAGCTATTTCGCGATCAATTTCCTGTACGACTCGACGTCCAGGAGGTCGCTCAATTCGGCCAGATTGGAGATTTTCATCTTGACCATCCAGCCGTCGTCGTATGGCGATTTGTTGACGAGCTCAGGCTTGTCCTGAATCTGTCGATTTGTTTCAAGGATCTCGCCGGTCAAAGGAGCGTACAGATCGGAGACGGCTTTTACGGCTTCGATGGTCCCAAACGTCTTACCCTGGGTAACTTTTGTTCCGGCAGCAGGAAGCTCCAGGAAGACGACGTCTCCGAGCTCGCCTTGGGCATAGTCGGTAATGCCGACCCAGCCGATCTCTCCTTCGATGCGAATCCATTCATGGTCTTTGGTGTATTTGAGATTCTCGGGGAAGTTCATTGAAACCTCTGATGATGATGTGCGTCGGTTCTGCCTTGGAGGAATGGAGAGTGTTCGTTCTGCGTCATCTGCCTACAGCTTCGTCTCCTCCCCATCTTTGAAATCGAATGATTCGATAAATCTCGTATCAAAGTGTCCGCTTCGGAATGTCTCATTCTTCATCAGCTTCTTGTGGAACGGAATCGTCGTCTTGATCCCTTCCACCACGAATTCATCCAGGGCAAAGTACATTTTCTCAATTGCCTCTCCCCTGGTTTTGCTCTTCACGATGAGTTTTGCGACAAGGGAGTCATAGAACGGGGGAATTTCGTATCCGTCGTATGCGTGCGTATCGACACGGATCCCGAAGCCGCCGGGCGCGTGAAACGCAGAGATCTTGCCGGGAGACGGACGAAAATCGTAGTTAGGATCTTCGGCATTGATGCGACATTCAATGGCGTGCCACAACGGCTTAAGGGTTGTTTTCTTTAGTCGCTCCCCCGAGGCAACCTCTATCTGCATTTTCACCAGATCGACCCCGTACACCTCTTCCGTCACGGGGTGTTCCACCTGAATGCGTGTATTCATTTCCATGAAATAGAAGTTCTTGAGCTTATCGACGAGGAACTCGACGGTCCCGGCTCCAAGGTAATTCACGCTCTTCGCTCCCTTCACTGCGGCGGCGCCCATCGCCGCTCGCATCTCCGGAGTGAGGGCTGGAGAAGGAGATTCCTCCACGAGTTTCTGGTGCCGGCGCTGGACGGAGCAGTCACGCTCCCCAAAATGAACTACATTTCCATACCGATCTCCCATGACCTGAATCTCGACGTGTCGTGGTTCCTCCAGGTACTTTTCGATATAGACGGAAGAATTCCCGAACGCCTTCTCTGCTTCGTGGCTCGCCGTTTTGAATGCGTTTTCAAGATCCGCCGCCTCACGCACAATGCGCATCCCTCTCCCTCCGCCGCCTGCAGTCGCTTTGATAATAATCGGATAGCCGACATCGCTCGCGATCTTTCCGGCGTCGTGGAGTTCCGAAATGACACCGTCGCTTCCAGGAATAACGGGAACTCCGGCCTTGCGCATCGTCTCCTTCGCCAGCGCCTTGTCCCCCATCGCGCTGATGGCATGCGGCCTGGGGCCGACAAACACAAGACCCGAGGTGGCACAGATTTCCGCGAAGCTCGCATTCTCGGCCAGGAAGCCGTACCCTGGATGAACTGCGTCCGCATTGGTGACCTCAGCGGCAGCGATGAGGCGCGTGATATTCAGATAGCTCTCCTTGCTTGCCGGCGGACCAATGCACACTGCCTCGTCCGCGAATTTCACCGGGAGTGAGACTCGATCCGCTTCAGAGTGCACGGCAACCGTTTTGATGCCAAGCTCCCTGCATGCTCGTATGATGCGCAGAGCTATTTCGCCTCGATTCGCTATCAGAATTTTCTTGAACAAGTTCTTCCTTAGATTGAAGCTCAAGCTTGGTTTGAGTAGGGGCGACGATCCGGGGGCGGCGTCACGGGCGCTTCACGTTATGATTTGTCGATGAGGAACAAGACCTGGTTGTATTCTACCGGCTTGCCGTTCTCGACAAGAATCTGCATGATTCGACCGTTGACATCCGATTCGATTTCATTCATCAGCTTCATCGCTTCGACGATGCAAAGCACCGTTCCGACCCTTACATCTTGTCCTATCTCGATGTAGTTTGTCGCGTCAGGGGCGGGCGCACGGTAGAACGTTCCAACGATCGGAGACCGGACCTCGTGATATCTTGCCTCGGGGGGAACTGAAGATGAAGCAGGTGCCACGAACAGGCCCCGAGCGTCGAGAGGAGAGGTTGGGAGGGGCGGGAGGGTTGGCCCCGGCAGTTGGGGGATGGAGTATGAGGCCGGCGCGGCTACGACGGCTTGAGAGGTTCGATTCTTGGCAACGCGGATCTTCTTTCCTTCTTCTTCGATTTCAATCTCATCAATGCTACTTCTTTCAACAAGCCTGATCACCTTCTTGACGTAGGCCAGGTCCATGAATACTCCGAGTTAGTTGTGGGGAACGGGGGAACGCTCCTCGCTGAGGACCCCCTGCGCTCGGGCGCGAGAGTCATTGGAGAAGCAGTGCTACAACTTAGTTCTTGACGCGATCTAAGTATTCACCGGTGCGGGTATCGATACGAATAACATCCCCCTCGTTGATAAAGAGGGGAACGTTTACCGTCGCCCCCGTCTCAACCTTTGCCGGTTTTGTGGCACCCGTTGCCGTATCCCCACGGACTCCAGGCACCGTTTCTACTACTTTCAATCTTACGTTGAACGGGATTTCGGAGCTGACGATGTCGTGTCCGACCATCATCAGTTGAATCGACTCTCCTTCCTTCAGAAATTTCGCCGCTTCACCAAGCACTGCCTCAGAAACTGGCATCTGCTCGTATGATTCCTTATCCATGAACTGATAGCTTGCCCCATCGTGATAAAGATAGGTGAAGTCCTTCTGCTCGAGGCGAACCTCCTCCACTTCTTCTCCGGATCGGAAGCGCGTTTCTGACACCCGTCCCGTCTTGAGATTTCGGAGCTTTGCCTGGACGAAGGCCCGAAGGTTGCCCGGAGTTCTATGGATGTACTCTTCTATCTTGTGGAGCTCACCGTTGAATTTGATTACCATTCCAATGCGAAACTCTGCTGTCGTGGCCATAGATCTCTACAAAATCCTCTCATTTTTATCAAAAACGTGCTGATTTGCTGCAAAATTGGGGTGAAAGTATACGAAAAACGATAGGGAAAGTCAAGACAATTATCCGGCTTGAACAGCGACCGTAGACCCAAGGGCGACCGGAAGTCTTGAAGACGATCGACTTCTCATTCTCGGAGTCGATCGGAGATGATCCATCCGACGATTCGTATACCCAGAGTCGTTCGATACCGCTCGCTCACATCCGCGTACACACACCACATTGAGCCCGTCGGATATCAGTTCTAACAAGTGTTCACAGGATCCCCCAACTATGCGGGGAAAGACGAGAATTTCAGACGCGCTCAACGAAGTGGAGCCAGTCCGAAGAAGGAGCGCAGCTATGTCGAAGCATACTCAGAGCGGCTGCCAGAGCGCAGTCTTCGACTTCGCTCG
>Ga0209212_1008754_pt1 | contig 10778 bp, 12 predicted proteins | sample RifGroC2_FD_183996 | JGI IMG/M metagenome (GOLD analysis project Ga0209212, IMG submission 183996) | Groundwater microbial communities from Rifle, Colorado, USA - Groundwater C2 (SPAdes) (version 2) | ecosystem: Environmental > Aquatic > Deep subsurface > Groundwater | place: Rifle, Colorado... | reverse complement strand
TAATATATCCATCATATCTCTTCTGCCAATCCTCCCATAGCCCGGCTTTGTCGGCACACCACCCTCAACAATCAGTATGTATCCGCCTTCCTCTATAGATTTTTTTAGAATTTCCTCTGATTGTTCACCTGCAGCAGCCATAATAGTCTCATGGTAATCAATACTTAATATATCCAGAACAATTTCTGATGCAGAGGGGTGGGTTGTCTTGATAACAGACTCTGTGCATCCTGTATCACTGGCAAAATGCAGCCAGACTACAGATGGTCTCTTTGATACCTTTTCAATTGCATTTGCTATTTGAGGGATAAAACTTTGAGATAAACCGAGGGCTGCAGCCATCTGACCGCAGAATTTTAAGAATCTTCTTCTATCAAGATTTTTTAAAGATAAGAACGTATCAAAATCATATTCAGCCATAATAACCTCCCACATTTATTATGCCATTTGATATAGAATCTTGCCTCTCTCACCTCCTTTGAACAACTCTGGTAGTAATATAAGCCCTAAATTTTTTTTGTCAATAGCACTTATGAAAATTTATATTTTTTTTGACAACTAATTTTTAAAAACATATACTACTCTTAAATAAAAACCTTTTAAATGTACAGGAATTTCAATGTTTGAGATTGCTTCGCCTTTGGCTCGCAATGACAGATTATAAGAAGTGTCATTGCGAGGAGCAATAGCGACGAAGCAATCTAATTTAAGGTTAATGTTAATGTCTCCTGAGCAAAACCATATCAAGATTATTTATTCTTATAAGTTTGAAGACGGGACAATAAAGTCTTTCAATATCCTCCTTAATAGGCAGAATCTCAGCTTCATTCCTGAAGGGAATCATAATCCGCCTTCATGGGCTGTCCTTTCCAATAATAAATGCAGTAATTGCACACTTAATGTAGATACAAACAAATATTGTCCTGTTGCTTTAAATCTTACCTTTATAGTTGAGGAGTTCAAAGAGTATTTTTCTTACGAAATGGTAGGTGTTACAGTAATTACAGAGGAGAGGACATATTCAAAAGATACGACACTGCAGGCAGGGCTGAGTTCATTACTTGGAATAATAATGGTAACAAGCGGATGCCCGGTTATGGAATACCTTAAACCGATGGTAAGATTCCATCTTCCATTTGCAGTCCTTGATGAGACAGTTTTTAGAATGGCTTCTATGTATCTAATGTCGCAATATTTTTTAAAACAGAATGGAAAGATGGCAGGCTTGGAATTAAACGGGCTTAAGAAGATATACTCTGATGTTAATCAGGTGAATATTGATTTTGCAAGGAGGCTCACAGAGGCAGCAGAGAAGGATGCAAATGTTAATGCACTTGTAAATCTAAACTGTTTTGCAATGATGATACCCCTTACAGTTGAAAAGAAACTTAAAGAACTTGAAAACTATTTCTCAGTTTATCTGAAAGAACAAAAACCTGATTAAACCACTGAGACACTGAGGCACAGAGAGAAACAAAAGCAAAAAAGACTAAGGAGAAAGGGAGAAGATGGAGAGATGGAGAAAAAATAAAAACATATAACCACGAGATTAACACAAGATTATCACAAGATTTTTTTTATTACTCTGGTGTAAATCTGGTGAAATCTCGTGGTTTGTTTTTGTCTATAGATTGTTAGGTTTTTATTCTTGTATTCTCCCTTTCTCTTTCTTTCCCCATTTCTCCTTATTGTTTTTCTCTGTGAACTCTGTGGTAAAATTTATATAAATCAATCCTGATGTGAGTTGAATATATTGTCAAATTCTAATGCAGTTTTATTGAATACCTCAAGAACCTTTGGGTCAAAGTGTTTTGGCATTGTCCTCCCGTCACCCTCAGTTATTATCTTACAAACCTCTTTATGGGTGAGGGGTTCTTTGTAAGGCCTCTTACTCCTTAAGGCATCATATATGTCAACAAGCATGACAATCCTGCTCTCTATTGGTATCTCTTCACCCTTTAAGCCCTTCGGGTATCCGGTTCCATCAAACCTCTCATGGTGAGAGAGGGCAATATTAGCACCCATCTGCAAAGGATAATAAGGGGAATCGTATAACATCTTATGTCCAATGGTTGTATGGGTTTTCATAAAATCAAATTCTTCAGGTGTAAGGGGTCCTTTTTTAAGAAGAATACTATCCGGGATGCCAACCTTTCCTATATCGTGGAGGCCGCTTGAAAATATTATTGTCTCAATAAAATCTTTTGGCATATTAAGAGTCTCAGCTAATTTGCCTGAATAGAGTCCTATCCTTTTTATATGTGCGCCTGTATCTGTATCCCTGAATTCACTTACTGCAGTCAGGCGGTAGGCTATCTCCTGATTCATTTCTTTCAGGAGCTTAAGTGCCTTTGAAAGCTCCTCTGTGCGGCTTTTTACATCTTCCTCAAGTCTGTGTTTATAATCTGCCTCCATCTTTATGAGCCTGTAAAATGTTGCTGCCCTATTTATTGAATGGTTTAAATAGTCAGGCTCAAATGGTTTAATAATAAAATCAAAAGCACCTTTCTTTATTGCATTAACCGCTACATCTAAGTTTGGATATGCCGTCATAAGTATTACAGGAAGGTCTTTTTCTAAATTATGGATTTTCTCAGTCAGCTCTATTCCAGATATCCCCGGCATCATTATGTCGCTCAGGACAGTGTCAAATTTATTGGTCTGAAGCTTATCAAGTGCATCTCTGGCATCAACACAGGGAGTTACCTGATAGCCATATTCTTTAAGAAGCAGGGTTGTGGCATCAAGCATGAAATTGTTATCATCAACAACAAGTATTGAAGCCCTATTTTCATGAGTATTCATTTTTTTAACCTCATGTTAATTGGTAAGATTTAATTAGCAAAAATTATATCATATAATCAAGAGAAGTTTTTACAATATTTTAAAATCAATAAAAATCTCAAAAAAACATAGATATATTTGTAGAATCTGCCCGAAAAATTTGTTATATTATTTTTATAAGATTTCTAATTTCAATAGACTATGCCCTGAGAGGTAAAAATATTATGTCAGAGGCTATCAGATATTTTAACAATGCAAAGGAGATACTGAGAAGGACTCCAATAGAAGACAACATCTATGCGGATATTAAACCTGTTCAAGAGGCTTGCAGCACAGCTTATCTTGCAGTATTAAAGGCAATAGATGAGTATCTGCTCAAAAAGGGTTTAACTAAAAAAGAGTTACCGCAGTCTATAGATGCTTATAGAAACGCATTAAAAAAGCATCTCGCCGTTCATAATGGTAAACTTACAAAAGAATTTGAAGTTCTTTACGATGAATTACATATAGCAGGGTATTACAGGGGATTGCATCTGAATGCGAATATAATAAAAGAAATCTTCAAAGCTGCAAGGTCTTTTATAGATAAGATTCATTGATTATTTCTTCTCCCCTTACGGGAGAGGGGTGGGGTGAGGGTAAATGATATGGCATCACAGACAGACAGACAGACAGACAGACAGACAGACAGACAGACAGACAGACAGACAGACAGACAGACAATCTTATTAGTAAGTTTTTTGAGGGGACGGCGATTTATCAATCCCCTATTCTGCTCCTCATCATACTCTCTTTCCTGATTTTTATTACCGAGTTTTTTGTGATGTTCCTCTTATCTTTTTTGCCTTCACTTTCCACTTCTCTATTAGCTTACTTCTTAGATGCTTCCTTGCTGATAATTCTGCTCTTTCCAGCCCTTTACATCTTTATGCTGCGTCCCTTAATAAAGGCACAGGGGTTATCGGCGAGGGAAAACTTAAAAAGGGTTACTGACTCGCGTGATGAATTGGATAAAGAGACTGACGAGCGTAAAAAAACACAAAATGAGGTGCAGGCAAAGGCGGACGAATTGGAAAGAGATAATAGATTTTTTGTGGGAAGAGACAATCAGATAAAAGACCAATTTCGTAAACTGTCTCATGCCATTGAGCAAAGCACATTGTCTATACTGATTACAGATGTCAAAGGTAATATTGAATATGCCAATCCAAAATTATTTGATATAACCGGCTATACAAGGGAAGAGGCAATAGGTAAAAATGCAAAAATCTTTAGCTCAGGCAAAACACCACCTGAGACATACAGAAGCTTATGGAATAATATTTTATCCGGAAAGGACTGGCATGGTGAGTTTCTAAATAAAAAAAAGAACGGTGAACTGTTTTGGGAACATTCAACCATATCTCCAATTAAAAATGAAGATGGAATCATTACGAATTTTGTTGCATACAAAGAGGATATAACCAAAATAAGGAAGCTTGAAGAACAATTTCGTCAGGCACAGAAAATGGAGGCAGTTGGCCAGCTTACAGGCGGCATAGCCCATGACTTCAATAATATCCTTACAGGTATAATACTTAATTCAGAATTACTAAAACTTAAGATAGATAAAGACGACCCATTAAGAGCTCGTGTAGAACAAACAGTTGAACAAGCCATAAAGGCAGCAAATCTAATCCAGAGCTTACTTGCATTTAGCAGAAAACAGACAATCAATTTGCAATATGCAAATCTAAAAGATGTTATTACTTCCACCAAAAGGCTCTTATCAAGAATTATCAGGGAAGATATAGAATTAAAAATAAATATTCCAGAAAAAGATTTAACTATTTTGGCAGATGAAGTTCAAATAGAGCAAGTGATAATAAATCTCGCAACAAATGCACGAGATGCAATGCCCAATGGCGGAGTGCTGACAATTGAAGTATCTGATATGGAAATAGACGATAAATTTATAGATACCTATGGTTTCGGCAAAGCTGGCAGGTATGCACTCATCACTGTTACTGATACAGGCATTGGCATGGATGAGGACACTCAGAAGAAGATATTTGAGCCATTCTTTACTACAAAGGAGGTAGGTAAAGGGACAGGACTTGGGCTCGCTATGGTATACGGACTAATAAAACAGCATGAGGGTTATATTGATTTATATAGTAAACCCGGTAATGGGGCTACATTCAAAATATATCTACCAATAGAAGAATCACAGGATGAAGATTTAAAACCGAGAGAGCAGGTCGTTCCAAAAAGAGGCAGTGAAACCGTATTGGTAGCAGAAGACGATGAAATTATTAGAAAAACTACTATAAGCATACTTGAAAACTATGGCTATAAGATTATAGAAGCTGTAGATGGAGATGATGCCTTAGAAAAATTTATAAAGAATAAGGACAGGATTAAACTTATTATCCTTGATGTGATAATGCCAAAAAAGAGCGGTAAAGATGTATATAATACGATAAGTAATATATTGCCGACTGTAAAAGTTCTTTTTATGAGTGGTTATACCGGCGATGTTCTGCAGGTCAAGGAAATAACTGAGAGAGGATTGCATATTATATCAAAACCTTTTACAGATAAGGCTCTTTTAATAAAGATGAGGGAGATGTTGGATAGATGACTTATGCAATCGGAGTAAATAAAAATATAACTCCTTACTTAATATCCATATAAAGCTACCACATTTCTATGCCAATTACATGGATGCCATACTTAGAAACTGGTATAAACTGGATTGACAGCCAGCATAAAGAGCTTTTCAGCAGGATAAAGAAATTGTCAGATGCAATGACTGAAAATAAGGGTAAAGAAGAAGTTATTAATACACTCAGATTTTTAGATAGTTATGTAATTCTTCATTTTGGTTCTGAAGAAAAAATTATGAATGATTATCAATATCCGGACAGAGAGTTGCATATATTGGAGCATAATAAATTTAAAGACGATATGGCAAAAATAAAGAGTGAAACTGAGAGTGGTGCTGATTTATTGCATGTTATTAAAACATACGACAAAGTGATTGACTGGTTGATAAATCATATAGGCAGGTCAGATAAGAAACTCGGAGAATTTATAAATTTCAAGATGGGTTTAAGTTAATTTCTTTTAGGGTTTAATTCCCCGACGCTCTGCGTCGGGGAGTATGTCATTTTTTAGATAAACTTAAGTTTATTCTAATTATATATTCAGAAGCACATTTGTTTTCTCCTTAAGTTTCTTTTGATGTATTCATTCTCTAATGTGCACACACAGATGAATCCTCTGATTCCAATATAATGTCGTAAGCTGTATCCCTCTCAGAATAGAATCTGTTTGCCATGAGTTTATTGTATAGCTGCCTGTCTTTTAAAGATAGGAAATCTATTATTCTGAGTTCAAATTCTGATTGGTTTATATAATTAAAAGAGCATTTTATACATATAGACTGAAATCCTGTTGGAAATAAACTAACCTTAATTGTATCACCAACCTCATATAAATCGTTTATTGGTTTTTCTGACTTAACACATATTTCATTTTCTGAAATATCCGTAGTCCTCCAGAAGCCATGAAAAGCAAAGTTATGCTCCTCAGATAACAAAATTATAATATTAAAATTATTTTCCATTTTGAAATATCTCCTTTCTTGTTTTTAACCTGTAATGATGCAAATAACTTACCATTTTATAATTGACATATATTGTTATTGTAAAAACAATAGGATAAATAAATTTAAGCCAAGATAGAAGGTTAAATTTACAGCCTTTAAGGTAATTTTTTCCTATGAAAGTCATAAGTCTGACAATTTTCTTTTAAAATATCCCGTTAAATTTGGGATTTAAAATGTAAGAAATTGTGTGTTATGTCACAAAAGTGGATAGTCAAAGATATTTGGCAGGCTGCACACCAAGCCTTTGTTACCTTGACACCAATACAGATGTATAGTAAATTTATTAGCAATGGAAAAAAGCGAAATATTAGAATCAAGGATAAGGGAGCTTGAGGAATCTACAAGGGAGATAAGCCGCAGATTAAAGGCTGCAGAGGCTGCAAGTGAGACTACAAAAATCCTCTCATCAGAAATTTCTCTTGATACAAAGATTCAGCAGAGCATTTTTATTATACTTGAGCATGTAGATGCCGATAAGGGCTCACTCATGCTTGTTGATACGAAGAAGGGTGATGAATTAGTTGTAGTTGAGGCGGCAACAAAGGACGGGCTTAACCCGAATCTTGTAGGGAAGAGGCAGAAGATAGGGGACGGCATAGCGAGCTGGGTAGTTCAGAATAGAAGGCCGGTCTTAGTTGAGGATATTACAAAGGACCCTCGGTTTAAAAAGAGGGCAGAGTCAGGAAAATCGTACGGAAGCAATTCACTCCTATCCGTTCCATTGATGGGGGACCAGGGGCGGATAATCGGCGTATTAAATGTAAGCGATAAAAGGGGGGCGGGAGTATTTACAGAAGGGGATATCGGCAGTCTCATTTTATTTGCGGATAAGATAGCACCTGTAATAGTTTATAGCCAGTTACATGAGGAATTAAAGAGGAAAAATAATGAATTGATTGAGCTTCAAAAGATAAAAGAGGACCTTACAAGCATGATTGTCCATGACCTAAAAGGTCCCCTCGGAGAGATTATGTCAAATCTTGACCTCCTCACCTATATCCAGAATCTATCTACAGAAGATAAGGAGGTGCTTGATACGGCAATTCAGGGATGTGAGAATCTTCTGGGGATGGTTATGAACCTTCTGGACATAAGCAAGATGGAAGAGGGGAGGATGAAGCTCAATAGTGAGAAGTTTAATATTGGAGAATTGATACAGACAAAGGTAGATAAGATGAAGGTGCTTGCAGCCCAGAAAGAGGTTAAACTGAAGGCAAGTCTGACCGATAATGATATTACTATAACTGCGGATAAGGAGATAATTGAGAGGATTATAGCAAATCTCATAAATAATGCCATTTCATACTCATTTCCCGGGAAGGAGATAGAGGTAAAGGCAGGAAAAGAGGGTGAATTCTTAAAGGTCAATGTTAAAGATGAGGGGAAGGGTATCCCCAAGGATTTTCACGATAAGATATTTGAAAAGTTCAGCCAGAGGATAGAGGACGGTATAAGGAGGAGGAGCAGTACAGGACTCGGGCTTACATTCTGCAAGATGGCAGTTGAGGCACATGGAGGTAAAATCTGGGTTGAGAGTGAAGAGGGGAAGGGGAGCATCTTCTTTTTTACCATACCGATTTGAAATCAAGTCTTAATCTAAGTTTAATGAACAAAATGATACCATCTTAAATTGAAATACAATGCATGAATAAAAACTTAAAAGACTCGCCACAAAGGCACAAAGGCTCAAAGTTTAATTCTTTATTTAAAAGATATTCTTTGTGTCTTCGTGGCTAATAAAAAGATTTTATAATTTTCTATGCCAACAGCAAATAAGAGGATGAGAATACTGATAGTAGACGACATGGCTAACATGAGGAGAACCATAAGGAATATGCTCCGCTATGTCGGCTATGAGTTTATATCGGAGGCAGAAAACGGTGAGATGGCAATAAAAAAGATGACATCCGAGAAGGTTGACTTCGTTGTCTGCGACTGGAATATGCCTGTTATGACAGGTATTGAATTCCTGCAAAAGGTCAGGGAAAACGAAAAATTCAAAGACATTCCATTCCTCATGGTTACAGCAGAAATTGAAGCATCCCACATAGTTCAGGCAGCAGAGACAGATGTGGACGGATACATAATAAAGCCATTCGTTGCAAAGACACTTGAAGAAAAGATTAACTCCATACTTGAAAAAAGGGCAAATCCAAGCGATGTAGATAAACTAATAGACAAGGCAATAGAATATACAAAAAACGGGATGTTTAAAGAGGCAATCTCACTTTATGAACATGCACTATCGCTCAATCCAAAGAGTGCGAGGATAAGATATGCAATTGGACAAATATACGAAAAGATGGGAATGGATGACAAGGCACTCCAGCATTATGAAGATGCATATAAGAATAATCCCCAGTATATAAAAGTCCACCAGAATATGGGCGACCTATATCTAAAAAAGGGTAATACTGAAAAGGCTGCAGAGGTAATAGAAAAGGCTGCAAAGATAAGCCCCAATAATCCACAGAGGCAGGCACAGTTGGGCAAGATATACCTTTCAAAAGGTGATGTGGAAAAGGCGGATAGTGCATTTAAGACAGCGATAGGCATTGACCCCAAGAATGCAGGACTGAGGACCGAGATTGGAGAGGCATATTTAAATAGTGGACAGGATGATAAGGCCGCCGATGCCTTTAAAGGCTCGTTGCATGTTGTAGAGAGTGTCCATGTATATAACAGGCTTGGGATTGCATTAAGGAGAAAAGGGAGATACCTTGAGGCTATAGAGGAGTATAAGAGGGCGGTAAAGCTTGACCCTGAGGATGAGGCTATATACTACAACATGGGAAGGGCATATCTGGAGGCGGACAGGAAGAGAGATGCAATATCTTCATTCAAGAAAGCCCTTGAGATAGACCCGAATTTTAAGGAGTGTAAGGAGATGCTTGAGAAAGTAGAAGGGACGAATAAAGTTTAACCATGAGTTATGTCAAAAAAGAGAAAGACTGAATTAGATATTGATATTGTCCCTGAGGAAGAAAAGGCGGGGGAGGTTAAAAAGGCAGAGGAGGGGCATGCAGAGGAGGGAGTAAAAGAGCCGGTTTCAAAGAAGAAATTAATTATAATTATTTCATCAGTAGTTGCAGCAGCTTTAATAATAACTGTTGTTATTTTTTTTACATCAAAAAAACCTGACAAAAAAGAAGAATCTGTAAAAAAACCACCGCCTGTTGAAGTCCCTTCTGTTCCGGTTTACGATCTTGAACCGTTTCTTATACCTCTTGCTGCTAAAGAGTCTGAGGGGAGATTCTTGAGGGTCTCTATTTCAGTTGAATTGAGTGATAAAGACATAATAAGAGAATTTGAGAGAAATATAGTATTTTTGCGTGAAAATATCTTTTTTATATTGAAGAATAAAGAATTAAAGGATTTTCGGGATAAAAATGAAAAAGAAAAACTGACAAGGGATATCATATCCGCTTTAAACATGGGACTCCAGTCAGGGACAGTAATCAATCTGTATTTTACCGAATTCTTAATCATGTAACATAATAATTTCATGCCTGAGATAAAAGTAATAACTGAAAAGATAGATAAAAGGGAATTGAAAAAGCTCGTTAGTGAAGGTTTTAAAGATATGGTCAAATATGTAGTTGATATAGAGGAAAAGAGAATTGCTATAGGAGGAGAGCTCCATGCTGATGGAGAACAACTATTGCTTGAAAGTGGAAGTGAACAGAAGGATATATGGGGTGCAAATTATTATCCTGGCAGGGGAGAATCAGCTTGCATAGAGTATACTTCTCTGATTAACATTCGTCCATCTCAAGGGAATAATAGTATGGAAATTATAAATAAGGATTTACAGAAAAAGATTAAGGAGATAACCTTTGAATTAATAGGAAAGGGAGAGGATTTGTAAATGGTTCAACATTCAGGGCTGACACAAGAGAGGTGGTCATCTTTTTCTCTATTGCAACAGATATTGATGATAGGAAATGAGATGAACAGGGCAAAAAGATTGTTTTCTCCACTTGATAAAACTGGATTGATATTCTGTTACGAAAGGGTCATCTATTTAACAGACCTCACTGTCAAGTCAAATCCCATGAGGGGACTAAGAAAAGAACTTTTACGCTGGCGTGACCTGGTGGCTGAAGAATATATTAATATGATGAGTGCGGAGGCTACAAAGCCCGATATAGTCAGGCATCTGAAGATTTTTAAGTCTCTCCTCCTTCTAAATCCTGAAAGTGCAGGTCAGATACCTTATCTTATAAAATCTTAGGTTAAGGCATCTTTTATAAATATAAAACCCCCCTTTTTTCTATTGCCCCCTTAAAACACACTGGTATAATATAACGAATTAAGTTTAAGAATCAAAATGTCTTGCAAC
>Ga0209212_1008752_pt1 | contig 10779 bp, 10 predicted proteins | sample RifGroC2_FD_183996 | JGI IMG/M metagenome (GOLD analysis project Ga0209212, IMG submission 183996) | Groundwater microbial communities from Rifle, Colorado, USA - Groundwater C2 (SPAdes) (version 2) | ecosystem: Environmental > Aquatic > Deep subsurface > Groundwater | place: Rifle, Colorado... | reverse complement strand
CCCAGGGTCTTCTTGTGATTGCGCCCGATCTCCTCCACATCGGCGTCGAGCTGGATCACCTGCTGCCCTGGGGAGAAGGACACTACCGCGAGCCGGCTCCCCAAGGCCAGCACCAGGTCGGCGGCGCGCAGATGCGTCCGGAGCGGCGACTCGCGCCAGAAGGCGGCGCCCAGCGAGAGGTCGCTGCCATCGCTCACCGCGCCCTTGCCCTCGGCGGATGTGGCGACGCCCGCCTGGAGGTACTCGGCCACCGCGGCCAGTGCCTCGTGGGCGCCCGAGAGGTGAACGCCCCCGCCGGCATAGATCACGGGATTCGTCGCTGCCAGCAGCATCTCGGCGGCGCGGTCCACATCCGAGGCGGGCGCGCAGGCCCGGGGCGGACGCACGGGCTCGCAGAGCACCACCTCGCTCTCGTCCTCCATGGTCTCGGGCGACATCTCGATCTCCACCGGGCGCGGCCTGCCGCTGCGCAGCTGGTACACCGCCGCGCGCACCGCGCCCGGGATGTCTGCGATCTCCAGCACCCGGCGGCGCCACTTGGTGACGGGGGCGATGGCGTCCTGCTGGTCGTTGACCTCGTGGAGGAGCCCGATGTTCTTGCCGATGCTCGCCTTCGGAATCTGGCCGGCGATCATGAGCACGGGCGAGGAGGCCGCGTAAGCTGTGCTGAGTCCGGCCGCCGCGTTGAGCAGGCCGGGCCCCGGCACCACCAGCGCCGTGCCGAAGTCCCCGCCGGCGCGCGCATAGCCATCGGCCATGTAGGAGGTCGCCTGCTCGTGGCGGGTGGAGATGAACCGGATCCCCGGCTCATCGCGCAGCGCCGCCAGCACGCCGTAGAGCTGCACGCCCGGCAGCCCGAACACCACGCGGACGCCTTCCCGCGAGAGGGACTTGACGAGGGCTTCGCCGCCGGTCATCCGGGCCATGGTCCACTGTCCTCCTGGGGAGTTCTTCCGCGGCCTCCTGGGGCCGGGCGTGGGTGAAGGGGGCGTGGCCTTGGCGGGTGCTTGGTCGTCACGGCGCCTCGATCACCCCTGCCGCGACGAGCGCGGCGACGCGGTCCGGGGCGTAGCCGAGGAGGCCTTCCAGCACGGCGCGCGTGTGCTCCCCCACGCGGTAGGGGGCGGGGCCCGCGGGGCCCACGGGCCGGCTGTCGAGGTGGAAGGGCGAGGCCGTCACGCGCACGCTCCCCGCTCCCGGGTGCGGCACGGTCGGGAAGAACTGGCGCTGGGCCAGGTGCGGGTGGGCGATCACCTCGGGGGGATCGAGGACGGGGGCGCAGGGCACGCGCGCCCGGGTCAGGGCCGCCAGGGCCTCGTCGGCCGTGGCGAAGCGCCCGATCCAGCCGCCGATGATCTCGCGCAGCGCCGGCCAGTTCTCGCGCCGCGCGATGGGCGTGGCGAAGCGCGGGTCCGCCGCGAGATCGGCCCGGCCCATGGCCGCGGCGATGCGTTCCCACAGCGCGGTGGCGCCCACGATCTGGAGCGCCAGGTACCGCCCGCTGACGGCATACACCGCCATGCCGGGGCGCGGGGCCCCGAGCGGCTCACCGCCGTTGAGCACGGCGGCATAGGAGATGTCGTCGGCCGCCACCAGGGCCTCGAGCATCGAGACGTCGATGTACGCCCCCCGGCCGCTGCGCGCGCGGCGCCAGAGAGCTGCCGTGATGGCGCCGAAGGCATGGGTGGCGGCCAGCACATCCGCCGCCTGGATGTTCGCGGCGCGCGGGGCCTCCCCCTCGACCCGCTCGAGGGCCATCATGCCCGAGGCGGCGTTGACCACATGCGCGAAGGCGGGCTGCTGTCGCCACGGCCCCGTCTGCCCATAGCCCGAGATGGAGCAGTAGACGAGGTCGGGGCGCGCGGCGCGGAGCGTGTCGTAGTCGCAGCCAAGCCGCGCGACGACGCCGGGGAGGAAGTTCTCCACGACCACGTCCGCGGCGCGGGCCAGGTCCAGGACGACGGCCTTCGCCTCCGGGTGGCCCAGGTCCAGCGCGACGCTCTCCTTGCCCACGTTGACCCGGATGAAGTACGTGCTCTGGTCGGCGCGTCCCGGCTCCACCTGGAACGCCGCGGGGCGCATCTCGTCGCCCACTCCGGGCCGCTCGATCTTGATGACGCGGGCGCCGAGATCTGCCAGGAGCCGCGTGCAGTAGGGGCCGGCCAGGACCCGCGTGAAATCCAGCACCACGAGGCCCGTGAGGGGAAGCGAGGCGTCGGACACGCCAGGAAGTATAGCAGAGCGCCTTGCCAAGCCCGTGGGGTCGTGGTACCCGTGGAGGCGTCCGCGCGGGGTGTCCACCGGGGACAGAAAGGGGCGATGGAGATGACCACCGCACCGAAGGTCGTTCAGACGCTGGACTGCAAGGGGCTGCTCTGTCCGGTGCCAATCATCAAGCTCTCCAAGGCCGTGAAGGCGGTCCAGGTGGGTGAGGTGATCGAGATGCTCGCCACGGACCCCGGCTCGGTGCCGGACATGGAGGCCTTCCAGCGGCAGACGGGGCACGAGATCGTGAGCCGCGACCGGCAGGGCGAGGTGTTCCGCTTTCTCGTCCGCAAGACCAAGTAGCCTTCCCCGGCGTTCGGAGGGAATCGTCATGGGTGACAGACCGAAGCGACTGGCGATGGTGGCCTCCAAGGGCACTCTCGACATGGCCTACCCGCCGCTGATCCTGGCCACGACCGCCGTCAGCATGGGCTGGGAGACGGGGATCTTCTTCACCTTCTACGGGCTCGACATCCTGCACAAGGAGCGGGTCAAGCATCTGCAGGTGAGCCCCATCGGCAACCCCGCGATGCCGCCCCCGCTGGCCGCCATGCCCGGGTTCAAGGTGCCCAATCTCCTCGGGGCCCTGCCCGGCATGACCGCCATGGCCACCATGATGATGCAGGGGTGGATGGCCAAGGCGAAGATGCCCACGGTGACGGACATGCTCGACCTCTGCGTGGACGCGGACGTCAAGCTCTTCGCCTGCGCGACCACCATGGGGGTGATGGGGATCAAGCAGGAAGACCTGATTCCCGCCGCCCAGTGCGCGGGGGCCACGACCTTCCTCGACTTCGCCGGGGACGCCAGCGTCTCGCTCTTCATCTAGCCCGCCCCCCGGCTCGGCTCCCGGCTCCGGGACGGCACCGGCGTCCGGGTGGGCCGGGGCGAGCCCTGCTGCGCCGCGGTGATCCGCGGCCCTGAGGCCTTCGGGCGTACTCTGCGGCCCCCCCCTCCGGGTCACTCATCCCCTCCCGCGGTGCCCCCGGCGTGGCTCGCCGCCCGCACCACGTCGAGAAACTTTACGGATGCCCCGCCGGGACCCCTGGATCCGGGGTGATCCAGCCGGAAAGGTTAAATTTTCGTTTCCGGCAGGGAACTTGCTATCCTGGCTCTGCAAGTGAGCTGGGCATGACTCCGCGATCCGAGAGCGTCAGGAGTGCAGGCTAGATGCGCCGCGTCTGGGAGATGAGGGACGAGATGCGCCGATTCCTCTTCGTGGTGTCGAAGGAAAAGCCCGAGCTCTGCGAGTATCTCTCCAGCCACTTCGCCGACGAGGCCGAAGTGCTCGTCACGCTGGATCGCAGGCGTGGGGAGCGGCGCCGGGGTGACGGGCCCCCCGACCTGGACCGGCGCCAGTCCCATCGCCGCTGGCGCCCGGATAACGACGAGACCCTGAGCGCCCTGGGGGCGTTCATGGTGCCCGTGGACCAGGCCGACCGGCTCATTCCAGAATAGCCCGTAGACCTCCCCGGCGGGGATTGCCCCGCCCCCTGTCGGCGCCGCTGACAGTCGCTCGCCCGTTTGCTCTTGCGCCGCCCCCCCTGGCCGGCGATCATCCCGGCATCTAGGGCCCCGCGACCACCACCAGGACCCATGCCCGGAGGAACCACGATGAGCCAGGACCTGATCGAGACCGTCACGGACCGCGTCGCCATGCTCACCCTCAATCGCCCGGAGCGGCTCAACGCCATGTCCCGCTCCATGATGGACGCGATGCTGGAGGCCCTGCCCCGGCTGGCCGAGGATCCCGCGGTGGGCGTGGTCGTCCTCACCGGGGCCGGGCGCGGCTTCTGCTCCGGCGGGGACGTCAAGGCCATGGCCGAGGGGGCGGAGTTCGGCGACATGGGGCTCGAGGACAAGGCCCAGGCGCTCCGGGGGCGGATGGAGGTCTCGCGCTGGCTCCACGAGATGCCCAAGCCGACCATCGCCATGGTGCGCGGGGCGGCGGCGGGGGCCGGGCTGTCCATGGCGCTGGCCTGCGATCTGCGGGTGGCGGCCGACAGCGCGCGCTTCGGGACGGCCTTCGCCCGGGTGGGCTACTCGGGCGACTTCGGCGGCTCCTACTTTCTGACCCAGCTCGTGGGGACCGCCAAGGCCCGGGAGCTGTACTTCACCGCCGACCTCCTCGACGCCCAGCAGGCGCTGGCGCTCGGGCTCGTCAACCGCGTGGTCCCCGACAGCCAGCTCGAGGAGCAGACGCTGGCGCTGGCCAGTCGGCTCGCCCGGGGGCCGTCCGTCGCCTACCGCTACATGAAGCGCAACTTCAATGCCGCCGAGAGCGGGACCCTCAAGGACCTGCTGGACCTCGAGGCCTGGCACCACACCCGCTGTGGGATGACCGAGGACCACAAGGAAGCCACGCGCGCCTTCGTGGCCAAGCGCGAGCCCGTCTTCAAGGGGCGGTAGCGCGGAGTACTCGGGGAGACGGTCGCGCGCCGCCGTGCCAAGACCCGTTGGTTCCCGTACGTGGACCGCGGATTCATGACTCGTCCGCCCTAGCGGTCACCCCCATCGCACTTTTCGTCAGCCGCCCCGGCACGCCCCTCTGCAGGACGTGCAGGGTCGGGCCCCACGCTCGCTGCCGAGCGCAAGCAGCAGGGGCAGCGCAGCCCACCGGGCCACAGCAAACGCACTAGGCGACCTGATCGCCCCCCGCAATCGCTGCGCTCCAGGGGCATCGCCCGCCCGGCTCGGCCCGCGGTCCCCTTCTTGCTTCTTGACAAGGGTGCCGCCACCGGCGTCGGTGGCGGCGAGGCCGTCTTGAGGCGCTCATCGGCACATGTGCGAAAACGTCGGCCGCCCTGCGGCCGCTGAAGCTTCCCGGGGGAGGTGTCCCATGGGGAACCGTCCACTCACATCCGCGTTCTCGGACGAGCGCGGCATCGCCCTGCCCGCCGCGCTGATCGCCACGCTCATCCTCGCGGCGCTCGTCGTGGCGTTCTCGGTCCTGGCGGCCTCCGAGCCCGACATCGCCGCGAACCAGCTGCGCGTCGCCCAGGCACGCGGGCTCGCGGAGGCGGGCGTCGAGGTGGGGATCTGGGCCCTGTCCAATCCCTCTGCCAGCGGTGGGCTCGCTGACCCCCTGCCAGCGCAGGTGCCCGCCCCGTACGACGGCAGCGTGCTCGTTCCCCTGGGCGTGCAGGGGAGCGCGCTCGGGGGGTTCCGTCTCACCGTGGCGTCGGGGGCCGCGGCGAACGAGCGCACGGTGGTCGCCGTCGGCTGGGTGCCCACGGATGCCAGCGCGGACCGTCGGACCAAGGCGCACCAGCGGATCACGGCCACGCTCACCAAGGTCCGCTTCATCGATCCCCCCTGCGCGCTGTGCGTGCGCGGGACCCTCGAGGTCGGCGGGAACGCGAGCGTCGATGCGCGCGGGGACACGAGCTGCGGAAACAAGGCGGGCACCTTCACCAGCGGGACGACCGTGATCGGCAGCGGGGCCGCGAGCGTGTGGGGGGCCGACGGCAACAACACGGCGAACCAGCCCGCCGACATCCAGCAGGACCAGCCGCCGTCGAGCTTCGATGCGTTCACCTACACGGCCGATGAGCTGGACATCCTCAAGGGCTTCGCCCGCGCGAACGGCACCTACTACCGCGGCGCGGTGACGTTCAACGCCTCGAACCAGCTGCCCAACGGCATCGTCTTCGTCGACACGACGACCGGCAGCAACATCACGGCCAACACTCCGGCCTCCGAGCGGCACCTTCGCGGGCTGGGTCATCGTGAACGGCTCGCTGTCCATCAGCGGGAGCTTCCGGATGCAGGGGATGCTCTACGTCGTCAACGACCTCTCCTACACCGGCACCGGGACGGGGGAGATCGCCGGCGTCGTCGTGTCGCAGAACATCCGCGACAGCGTCGCGACCACGGTGGACACCAACAGCGGGGGCAACGCCTCGATCGTCTACAACTGCGCGGCCGCCCGGACGGGCGGCGGGCAGATCCCGCAGGGGTGGTTCGTCAAGCCGGGCACCTACCGGGAGGTCTCGGATGGCTGAGGCACCGACGCGATCGCACGGCGGAGGCCACAGGGCGACCGTGGCGGAGCCACGCCGCCTGCGCCGGCGGGAGAGCCGCCGATGACGATGGGGCGCCTGCCGCCCGGGCCCGTGAGCCTCCGCGAGGCGGCCGTCCGGATCTTCGCGCTCATCGCGCTGCTGCCCGTGCTGCTGCTGGTCTTTCTCCTCGTCCTCCTGCTGCAGCGGCCCGACCTGGTCACGCCGCTGCAGCTCCAGGTCAGCCTGCTGCTGGCGTTCCTGAGCACCTCGGTTGGCTTTGTCGCGTTCTACCGGATGGTGGCCCAGATCGCCAGGATCGCAGATGCGACAGGGGCCGCGACGACGGGTGACGGCGCCCCGGCCACGGCGGCCGTGCAGCCGCCGACCGTGCCGGGCCTGGGGCAGATCGCGGAGATCGGCCAGATGGGCACGACGCTCAGCCGCATGCTCGAGGACCTCCGCACCTCCACCGTGCGCCTCGAAGACCAGGTGCTCAAGTCGAGCACGCTGAACGAGCTCGTGGAGCTCACCGCGAAGGTTCCAAGGATCCAGGACCTCCTCGCCCTCGTCCTGGAGCGGACCATGCGCGCCGTGAGCGCGACGATCGGGTCGATCATGCTGCTGGACCGCGAGCGCCAGCGGCTCCGTGTGGCGGCGGCCCGGGGCCTGCCGGAGGGCGCGCTCGCCGGCGCCGAGGTCAGGGTGGGGGAGGGCATTGCCGGCACCGTGGCCGCGGGCGGGGAGCCGGTGCTGGTGGAGGACATCGAAACCGATCCCCGTTTCGCGCGGGTGAACGACCCGAGGTACGGGAGCGGATCCTTCATCTGTCTTCCGATCCGCGTGGAGGAGCGGGTGATCGGTGTCATCAACCTGGCGAAGAAGCAGCATACCGGCGGCGGCCCGCACGCGGTCCGCGCCTTCACCGCCAGCGACCTGCAGTTCCTGAACACGCTGATGGGGTACATCGCCTACGCGCTGGACAACGCCCGGCTGCTCCAGGAAGCCCGGGACACGGCCGACCGCCTCCAGGAGGCGGTCGACGAGCTCAGGGCGACCCAGGCGCGACTCGTGCAAGGGGAAACCCTGAGGGCCATGGGGCAGCTGGCCTCAGGGATGGCTCACCACCTCAACAACCTGCTGATGGTGGTCTCGACCCGCATCCAGTTGCTGGCCCGCCGGCTGGACGATCCGGAGACGCGAGGGGCACTCGACATCGCCGAGCGCGCCATCCGGGACGCCGCCGAGGTGGTCAGTCGCGTCCGGCGCTTCGCCCGAGCGGAGCAGCCCGTCTCCGACGTCGCGGCGGTCGATCTGAACCAACTCTGTCGAGAGGTCGCGGAGCTGACCCAGCCGCGGTGGCGCGACCAGAGCCAGGCCTGTGGGATCCCGGTCGAGTTGTCGCTCGACCTGGCGGAGATCGGGCTCGTCGCCGGGGAGCCCGGACCTCTGCGCGAGGTGCTCATCAACCTCGTCCTGAACGCGGTGGACGCGATGCCGCACGGGGGCGCGATCGCGCTGAGGACGTGGGATTCGGCCCACGGCGTGCATTGCTCCGTCAGCGATACGGGCACAGGGATGTCGGAGGAGGTTCGGCGCCGGGCGCTGGAGCCCTTCTTCACCACGAAGGGCTCGCAGGGCATGGGGTTGGGCCTGAGCGTGATCCACGGGACCATCCAGCGGCACGGAGGCGAGCTCACCCTCGAGAGCGGCGAAGGCAAGGGCACCGTGGTGACCATCCGCCTGCCGCGCCGCGCGGCGGGCGCCCCTGTACCCGCCGCGGGCGATGCGCCGCCCACGCCCCTGCCCCCGCACCGCGTGCTCCTGATCGACGATCAGCCGGAGGTTCGCGCGGGGCTCGCGGACCTTCTGAGGGCGGACGGGCACGGGGTTCTCGAGGCGGGCGATGGGCCCGAGGCCCTGGCCAGGCTGGAGGCTGGCGAGGAGGTCGACGTGGTGCTCACGGACCTCGGCATGCCCGGGATGACGGGCCGGGACGTCGCGCGCGCGATCAGGGCCAGATGGCCCGGGCTGCGCGTGGGCCTCGTCACCGGGTGGACAGACGAGGTCGAGACGGCCTCGGCAGAACACGCCCTGTTGGACTTCGTGCTCGCCAAGCCCATCGACCGCCAGGCGTTGCGCCTGGCCCTGGCGTCGTTGCCCCGGGGCCCCGCGCCCGCCCGGCAGTAGCGGCAGGCGATCCCGGGCTCCGACGGGATCCGGTCCCTGGGCGGTGGCGGAGGCTTGGTGCTAGAGTAGTCAGGCGCCTGGAGGGCCCCCGTCCTGGCATGAGCCCCAGCCCCACGAGGAGGAGACTGCCGTGACCCCGACCGTGAATCGTCAGATCGTGCTCGCCTCTCGCCCGCCGGCCATGCCCACGGCGGACAACTTCAGGCTCGAGGAGAGGCCCATGCCCGAGCCGGGGCCGGGCGAGGTGCTCGTCCGCAACATCTACATGTCCGTGGATCCCTACATGCGCAGCCGGATGAGGGACCGGAAGTCCTATGCGCCCCCGTGGAAGCTCGACGAGCCGTGCGACGGGCGCGCCGTGGGCCGCATCGTCCGCTCCAACCATCCGACGCTGGCGGCCGGCGACTACGTCAGCAGCATGCTCGGCTGGCGGGAGTTCTTCGTCTCCTCGGGCCAGGGGCTCAGCCGGCTCGACCTCTCCGTGGCGCCCCTGCCGGCCTATCTCGGCGTGCTGGGCATCCCGGGCTTCACCGGCTGGTACGGGCTCACGGAGATCGGGCGGCCCAAGGCCGGCGAGACCCTGGTGGTGTCGGGGGCGGCCGGGGCCACGGGCTCTTTGGTGGGACAGATGGGGAAGATCCTGGGCTGCCGCGTGGTGGGCACGGCGGGCACGGAGGATAAGTGCGCCCATCTCACGCGCGACCTCGGCTTCGACGCCGCCATCAACTACCGGACGGCGGGCGACCTCTACGAGGCGCTCCGCCGGGCCTGCCCCGACGGCGTGGACGTCTACTTCGAGAACGTGGGCGGCGCCGTGCTCGACGCGGTGCTGCGCTGTCTCAACCCCTTCGCGCGCATCCCGCTCTGCGGCATGATCTCCCAGTACAACCAGGACCCGCCCGAGCCGGGGCCGCGCTACCTCTTCCAGATGGTGGGCAACCGCGTCCGCATGCAGGGCTTCATCATCAGCGATCACTACGATCGCTACCCCGACTTCCTCCGCGAGGCGGGCGCCTGGCTCAAGGCCGGGCGCCTCAAGCACCAGGAGACCATCGTCGAGGGCCTGGAGAACGCCCCGCGCGCCTTCCTCGGCCTCTTCAAGGGAGAGAACCTCGGCAAGATGCTCGTGAAGCTCGGCCCCGAGGACGGCTAGCCCCCGCGTTCGCCGGGACACGCCGAGCCGGACCATCAGACTCCGGATGATGATGACGTCAGCCTGGTCCGTTGTCGTGCTCGGCGTGCGCTGGCGCGCCCCGTGTGGATCTGGCCCGATTCACGACTGGCGAAGGGGGGGCTAGAGTCGTCTCGCCGCCGGGGGGGACACCGCGATGCCGACGATGGAGCACTACGCAAGAGTGCCCGCCGAGGAACGCCTCCGGCGCTTGCAGCACACCCCTGACGAACTTGCCGCCGCCATCCGGGGCCGAGACGATGCCGCCCTCTCGCGCCGCCCGGATTCCAAGAACTGGTCGGCGAAGGAGATCGTCTGTCATCTGCGAGATGTTGAGGAACTGTTTCTCACGCGATTCCTGACGATGCTGGCTATGGACGAACCGAGAATCCTGGCCTTCAATGCGGCTCCGGGTGATCTGGCCCACTGGGGGATCGGGGGGCCGGTTGGTCACCCGCTCGATCCTGGCCGTTGGGCTGAGGAGCGTCAGTACCTCCGTAACGACACAAGTGAGGCTCTCGCTGCATTTCGCAGACGGCGTGAAGAAGTGCTGGCTCTCCTCAAGGGGCTTTCCGCTGAGCAATGGCACCGCGGTGGTATCCACCCAACGCGGGGCCGGATGACCATCGGCGACTTCGCTGCCGGGCTCGCCGGACATGACGACAACCACTTGGACCAACTCCGGCGGGCGCTGGAAGGTCGGGTGTGAGGGAGCAACACGGGGCCCATCGCCTTGGAGCGCCCGGACGAGCGGTCGCCCGGCGGGCCGAGCCCCGGGCCCGATCGAGGCCAGGGAGACGACGGCGCCGAGCCGCACGTCGGTTCGCCATTGCTCGTAAGGATCGGCTCCGCGTCGGCGTCTCGCGGTAGAGGCGAGCGGTCTGCGGCTATCCATACTCCACCCGGCTGCTCACAGAGAAGCCGGATCAGCCATTAGCTTCGACTCATGTTTGAGGCTCACTCGGAGCAGCTCGACCATCTGGTCGATCTCATCGCGGGACACGGTGAGCGACGGCATGAATCGAAGCGTGGCCGGTCGGGGCGCGTTGACGAGGAGGCCTTGGTCGAACGCGGCCCGGGCGACTGTCGCGGCGTCGCGCTCGTTCAATTCGAGGGCGACGAGCAAGCCACGACCGCGAACCTCACCATGGC
>Ga0209212_1008751_pt1 | contig 10779 bp, 10 predicted proteins | sample RifGroC2_FD_183996 | JGI IMG/M metagenome (GOLD analysis project Ga0209212, IMG submission 183996) | Groundwater microbial communities from Rifle, Colorado, USA - Groundwater C2 (SPAdes) (version 2) | ecosystem: Environmental > Aquatic > Deep subsurface > Groundwater | place: Rifle, Colorado... | reverse complement strand
GCGATCACCGTCGGGTTGCCGCCCTCGACGACCGATACGACCGAGTTCGTCGTCCCGAGGTCAATGCCGATCACCTTCGCCATGTCCCGTTCTCCCTCCCTGTGATCGGGGCGGAGGGGGCCGATGCGCCCGCTCCGCCCCGGACCGCTCGACGTCTGTTACAGGATGTCGATCTTGATCGCCTTCGGCTTGACCTCTTCGGCCTTCGGGAGCTTCACCTCCAGCACCCCGTCGCGATAGGTCGCCTTCACCCGGTCCGCCTGCACGGGCATCGGCAGCTCGAGCGTGCGCTCGAACTGGCCGTACGCGCGCTCGACGCGGTGGTAGCTCTCTTTCTCCAGCTCGCGGTCGAAGGCGCGCGCGCCCCTGACGGTCAGCATGTCCCCGGTGATCGAGAGCGCAATGTCCTTCTCGCGCACGCCCGGGACCTCGAACGTCAGCACGACGTCGTCCTTCGTCTCGTACATGTCGACCACCGGCATCCACGCGCACGCGCCGGGCGCCGTCTCGACGACGGTCGGCCGGCGGAAGAAGCTGTCGAAGAGACGGTTCATCTCGCCGCGGAACGGATCCCAACGCTCCACGCCCCCGAGCGGATGCCAACACTCGATCCTCATAGACCTACCTCCATGCATCGCTTCTGGCTTTTAATCTGAGTACATACCTCATATATCAAGTGAGCCAATATCTGTCAAGTTGTCTCCATAGATGTCCGAGCGCGAGGTTCAATTACGTATTTTGAAAGGCTTTTCTAGCATGGGTGCTAGGGTGGCCTGATGAGGGTTGGGTGCCTGGGCTGTCTGACGCTCCTGGCGCTGGTTGCAGCGCTGGTGGGGGGAGTCTGGGTGGGGACCAGGACCCTTCAGGAACCCGCCCTGGCGATCCCCGAGGCCAGCGCCGCGGACGGCGTCCGTGCCCAGCAGAAGATCTTCGAGCTCGCCCGTCGCAAGAGCGAGTCCGCCGGCCACGTGATTCTCACCGAGCGCGAGGTCAACGCCTTCCTCACGCGCCATCTCGCCGGGGCGGCGGACCTGCCCCTGACGGGGATCGCCGTGCGCCTGCGCGGCGACGGGCTCGTCGAGTTCAAGGGGCGGCTGCCGCTGCGTCAGGTTGTCGGCGCCCCGCTGCTCTCGACCCTCGCGGGGCTCGTGCCCGCCGGGTGGCTCGAGCGTCCCGTGTGGCTGCACGTCGGCGCACGCCCGCGGGTCGAGCCACCCGCCGCACGCGGCGGGCGCCGCCAGCTCTACCTCGACGTCGAGCGCTTCGCCGTGGGGCGGCAGCCGCTCCCGACGGTGCTCCTGAGGCTCCTGCTGGACCCGGTCGCGCTGCGTGCGCTCGCGTGGCCCCTCCCCGACGGTGTCGGGTCGGTCACGATCGAGACGGGCCGGGCGGTGATCCGGCCTGCCTCGCGACATTCACGTAGCGGACCTGGAGATCGTAGATGAGCTCCTCGAGGGCCTGCGTCTCGTCCGGCGAGCGCCGCCCCTCGGTCTTTTCCCTGAGGAGCACCAGCAGATCGATCAGCTCGGCGGCCTGCGCGGGATCCGGGTGGCGCTGGCCCGTCACGGGATCGGGAACCTCGCCGAGGGCAACCACCGCCGAGCTGGCCAGCATCATGAAGAGCCCGACGAGTGAGCGCTCGTCCTCTGCCGTCTGCCTGGACGGCTCGGGAGCCGCCGGGGCGGCCGGAGGTGGCTGCGCGGCCACGGCCGGCCGCGGCAACTCGGGCTCGCCCCGCCCGCGCCGGTCGGTCACCTTGAAGCCTTCTTCGGGCTCACCTGGGGTCACGGGCGGGAGCCTAGCACACTCGAAAACCCGTGCTGTATAATCACTTCGCCCTTCAGGCACGGACATGACCGAGTCCCCCGGGGTTCTCTTCGAACGCCTCCTTGACATCATGGCCCACCTGCGTGGCCCGGACGGCTGCCCCTGGGACCGGGACCAGACCCGAGCCTCGCTCAAGCCCTTCCTGATCGAGGAAGCCTACGAGGTGCTCGAGGCGATCGAGGCGGGCCGCGACCGCGAGCTCCGGGAGGAGCTGGGCGACCTGCTGCTCCAGGTGGTCTTCCATGCGCGGTTGGGCGAGGAGGCGGGAGAGTCCGGGATGGCGGAGGTCCTCCGGAGCCTCGTCGACAAGCTGATCCGCCGGCATCCGCACGTGTTCGGAGACGCATCCGCGGCGACGCCGAAGGACGTGGTCGTCCAGTGGGAGGCCCTGAAGCAGCGTGAGGCCGAGGGCCGGCGCCGCTCGGTGATCGACGGCGTGCCGCGCGCGCTCCCGTCGCTGCTGCGCGCCCAGCGCCTCCAGTCGAAGGCCGCGCGCGTGAACTTCGATTGGCCCGACGCGCGTGCGGCGTGGCAGAAGGTCGAGGAGGAGCTACGCGAGACGGCCGAGGCCCTCGCGGCGGAGGACGCCGCGCGCGTGCGCGAGGAGCTCGGCGACCTCTTCTTCTCGCTCGTGAACGTCGCGCGCCTGTCGGACATCGACGCCGAGGACGCGCTCCAGGGGGCGATCGAGAAGTTCCGGCGTCGGTTCACCGGCATGGAGGCGGATCTCGTCGCGCGCGGCACGTCCCTCGGCGAGGCGTCGCAGGACGAACTGGAGCGCTCGTGGGAGGCCGCGAAGAGCCACGAGCGGGACACCCGGGAGCCATGAAGCTCAAGATCGGACCGACATCGATCTCCATCGAGCGCGGCGACATTACCGACTGGGACGTCGACGCGATCGTCAACGCCGCGAACTCGACGCTCGCGATGGGCACCGGCGTGGCCGGGGCGATCAAGCGCCGGGGCGGCGTCATCATCGAGGAAGAGGCCATGCGCCAGGGACCCGTGGAGGTCGGTGAGGCCGTGCTGACCACCGGCGGGAACCTCGCCGCCACCCACGTGATCCACGCCGCCGCCATGGGGCCGGACCTCAAGACGGACGCCGGGAAGATCGCCGCCACGACGCGCGCCGTCCTGGCCCTGGCCACCAAGCACCGCATCACGTCGATCGCGCTGCCGGCGCTCGGGACCGGCGTCGGCCACGTGCCCCCGGCCGAGTCGGCGGAGGCCATGCTCGGCGCCCTGCTCGAGCACCTCCGGGCCGGCGGCGGGAGCCTCAAGCGGGTGGTCTTCGTGCTCTACCAGGACGACGCCCGCAAGGCCTTTGACGATACGCTGAAACGGCTCGGTGCGGTACAGTAGAAGATCACAATGGCCCAGGTGAAGCTCGGCCAGCCCGTCAACCGACGGCTCGGGGACCTCCTCGCCGCCGACGGCCTGCTCACGCCCGAGCAGCTGAACAAGGCGCTGGCCGAGCAGAAGGGGTCGACCGAGAAGCTCGGCTCCATCCTCATCAAGCTCGGCTTCATCAACGAGGAGCAGCTGATCGGGTTCCTCTCGCGCCAGTACGGCGTGCCCTCGATCACGCTCTCCCAGCTCGAGATCGACACCGAGGTCCTCAAGCTCGTGCCGGCGACGATCGCGAAGAAGTACGAGGTGCTGCCGGTGCGGCGGATGGGGAACTCGCTCGCGCTCGCGATGGCCGATCCGACGAACGTCTTCGCCCTGGACGACATCTCCTTCATGACGAACCTCCAGGTGTTGCCGCTCGTCGCCTCGCAGAGCGCGATCAAGAAGGCGATCGACCGCCACTACGAGTCGAAGACCGAGGCGATCGCGAGCGTGATGCAGGACATGTCCACAGACCTCTCGAACGTCGAGGTGGTCGAGGGCTCCGAGGAAGAAGTCACCGGGAAGGTCGACGTCTTCGAGCTGAAGGAGTCGGCCGACGAGGCGCCGGTCGTCAAGCTCGTCAACATGGTGCTCGTCGACGCGATCCAGAAGGGCGCCTCCGACATCCACTTCGAGTCCTACGAGAAGGTGTTCCGGATCCGGTTCAGGATCGACGGCGTGCTCCACGAGATGCTCTCGCCCCCGAAGCGGCTCGAGTCCGCGCTGCTGTCCCGGCTCAAGATCATGTCGAACCTCGATATCGCCGAGCGCCGGCTGCCGCAGGACGGCCGCATCAAGCTCCGCTACAGCACCCGCGAGATCGACTTCCGGGTGTCGACGCTGCCGACGATCTTCGGCGAGAAGGCCGTGCTCCGGATCCTCGACAAGGACGCGCTGCGACTCGACCTGACCCAGCTCGGCTTCGACGCGTGGAGCCTCGAGAAGTTCACCGCGGCGATCCACCAGCCGTACGGCATGGTGCTGATCACCGGCCCCACCGGCTCCGGCAAGACCACGACGCTCTACTCGGCGATTCACACGATCAACTCGCCCGACGTCAACATCATGACCGCCGAGGACCCCGTCGAGTACAACCTCAAGGGCGTCAACCAGGTGCAGATCAACGAGGGCATCGGGCGCACCTTCGCCGCGGCGCTCCGCTCGTTCCTGCGCCAGGACCCGGACGTCATCCTCGTCGGCGAGACGCGCGACCTCGAGACCGCGCAGATCTCGATCCGCGCGGCGCTCACCGGCCACCTGGTCTTCACGACGCTGCACACGAACGACTGCCCCTCCACGGTCGCGCGCCTCCTCGACATGGGCATCCCCTCGTTCCTGGTCGCCTCCTCGATGCTGCTGATCCTCGCGCAGCGCCTCGGCCGCAAGGTGTGCGCGCAGTGCAAGGAGGCGTACGAGGCCGACGAGGAGTCCCTCGTCCCCTACGGCCACGTGGCGACGGGCTCCGGCAAGATCCAGCTCTACAAGGGCAAGGGCTGCTCGACCTGCAACTTCACCGGGATGAAGGGACGCGTGGCGATCTACGAGGTCATGCCGATCACCGGCGAGATCCGCGAGGCGGTCCTCAAGGGGGCGCAGACGGCCGAGCTCCGGGCGATCGCGCAGTCGCAGGGCATGAGGTCGCTCCGGCAAGCCGGGCTCGCGAAGGTCGTCGAGGGAACCACGACGATCGAAGAGATCCTCAGGGTCACCCTGTCCTGACGGGGGCCGCTTCCGACGAGGAGAAAGCATGGCCGCCAACATGGCCGATCTGCTGCAGCTCATGGTGGACCGTGGGGCGTCCGACCTCCACATCACGAGCGGCACGCACCCGCAGCTCCGGATCAACGGCCGCCTGACGCAGCTCACGCAGTACGAGGCCCTCGGGCCGCAGGACACGCAGCGCCTCGCCTACAGCGTGCTCAACGAGGCGCAGAAGCAGAAGTACGAGGAGGAGAACGAGCTCGACCTCTCGTTCGGCATCCAGGGGCTGGCGCGGTTCCGCTGCAACGTCTACCGCCAGCGGGGCGCCGTCGCCGCCGCCATCCGGATCATCCCCTACAAGATCCGCACCTTCGAGGAGCTCGGCCTGCCGCCGATCGTCCAGCAGCTCGCCGAGCGGCCGAAGGGGCTCATCCTCGTGACCGGGCCGACCGGCTCGGGCAAGTCGACGACGCTCGCGGCGATGATCGACAAGATCAACAGCGAGCGGTACGAGCACATCATGACCATCGAGGATCCGATCGAGTTCGTCCATCCGCACAAGAAGTGTCTGGTGAACCAGCGCGAGGTGTTCGCGGACACGCACTCGTTCGCGAAGGCGCTCAAGTCCATCCTCCGCCAGGACCCGGACGTCGTGCTGGTCGGCGAGATGCGCGACCTCGAGACGGTCGCCGCGGCCCTGACGATCGCCGAGACCGGCCACCTGACCTTCGGCACGCTGCACACGAACTCCTGCGCGCAGACCATGAACCGCATCATCGACGTGTTCCCGACCTCCCAGCAGGCGCAGGTCCGCGCGCAGCTCGCACTCGTGATCGAGGGCGTGCTCTCGCAGACGCTGGTGCCCAAGATCGGCGGCGGCCGGACGATGGCCATGGAGATCATGGTGGCGACGCCCGCGATCCGGAACCTGATCCGCGAGGAGAAGATCCACCAGATCTACTCGGCGATCGCGACCGGGCAGAAGTTCGGCATGCAGACGATGAACCAGTCGCTCGCGGACCTCACGAAGCGCAAGCTCATCACCCGCGAGGACGCGTTCAACCGCTCGACCCTCCCCGAGGAGCTGCAGCAGCTCCTGTCTCACGAGGGTCCGGCTCTGGCCCCCGCGGCGGCCGGCGCGTCACCGTTCGCCAAGCGTTAGGAGGCGACCATGGCAGTGTTTGCCTATCGCGGCCGGTCCACATCGGGGACCGTGTCCGGCCAGATCGAAGCCGACGACCGCCCCGCGGCCGTCGCCCAGCTCCGCGCACGAGGCATCGTCGCCACGTCCGTCCAGGAGCGCCAGGCCAAGGCCGCCGCCGTCAAGAAGGTCGGCGGCAAGGTCAAGGACAAGGACCTGGCGATCTACACGCGGCAGTTCTCCACCATGGTCGACGCGGGCCTCCCGATCGCCCAGTGTCTGGCGATTCTCGCCGAGCAGGGCGACTCCAAGGCGCTGAGGGACGTCACCGGCAAGATCGCCCGCGAGGTCGAGGGCGGCGCGACGCTCGCGGAGTCCTTCCGGAAGTACCCGAAGGTCTTCAACGACCTCTTCACCAACATGCTCCAGGTCGGCGAGTCGGGCGGCGTGCTCGACATCGTCCTCCAGCGCCTGTCCGGCTACATCGAGAAGGCCGCCAAGCTCAAGGCGCAAGTGAAGGGCGCGATGGTGTACCCGGTCACGATCATGGGCGTGGCCGTGCTCGTCATCGTCTTCATGATGATCTTCGTCATCCCGACGTTCGCGAAGATGTTCCAGGGCCTCGGCGCGGACCTGCCCCTGCCGACCAAGATCATCATGTGGGCGTCCGAGTTCACGCAGAAGTACATCCTGTTCATGATCGCCGGCTTCGCGGCGATGATCTACGGCATCAAGCGTTACTACAACACGGATCAGGGCAGCAAGGTGATCGACGCCTTCCTGCTGAGGGTGCCCGTCATCGGCATGCTGATCCGGAAGGTCTCGGTCGCGCGCTTCACGCGCACGCTCGGCACGCTGATCTCCTCGGGCGTGCCCATCCTGGAGGGGCTCCTGATCACCGCGCGCTCCGCGGGCAACCGCGTGGTCGAGCGCGAGGTGATGCAGGCGCGCACCGCGGTCACGTCGGGCCGCACGCTCTCCGAGCCGCTCCGCGGCAGCGCCGTGTTCCCACCCATGGTCGTGCACATGATCAACGTCGGCGAGAACACGGGCGCGCTCGACCAGATGCTGAGCAAGATCGCCGACTTCTACGACGACGAGGTCGACACCGCGGTGGGCGCGCTCACGTCGCTGCTCGAGCCGATCATGATCGTGTTCCTCGGCATCGTGGTCGGCGGCCTGGTCGTCGCCATGTACCTGCCGATCTTCAAGCTGGTCACCTTGATGAAGTAGTGAAGGCGCTCAACATCGGCGGGCTCCTGCGCGGGTTCGCCTGGGCGAGGCTCGGGCTCGCCGCCCTGCTCCTCGCGCTCGGGCCCTTCATGTCGTCCGGCCTCGTGCAGGGCGAGATGGCGGTCCTGGTCCTCGCCCTCCTCGTCGCGGTCGGATCCTCGGTCGCCCTGCTCCTCCTCGCGCCGCTCGCGCATCCGGGCCGGGTCGCGTGGCTGGTCTGTCTGCTCGACGCGTCGCTCATCACCGCCGTGGTGTTCGCCACCGGCGGCCCCAGCTCGATCCTCGCGTTCCTCTACGTGCTCCTGGTGACCGGCGCGTGCGTTCTCCTGTCGCGGACCGGCGGGCTCGCGATCGCGGCCGTCTCGAGCGTCCTGTACACAGGCATCGTGCTCGCCCGGACCGTGCTCCCGCTGAGCGTCTTCCTCGACGCGCCGCACGAGACGAGCGCGCTCGAGCTGCTGACGATCTTCCTCAACGCGGGGACCTTCCTCACGGTCGCGATCGTCGCGGGCGGCCTCGCGGAGCAGTTCCGGGCCACGCGCGCCCAGCTCGAGACCCAGCACCGCGACCTGCTCGACCTCCAGGCCTTCAAGGACCTCCTCTTCCAGTCGGTGGACACGGGACTGATCGCCCTCGACGGGAGCCATCGCATCACCGCGTTCAACCACGCGGCCGGGGAGATCACCGGCGTCGGGGCCGCGCGGGCAATCGGCAGCCCGTGGGCGGCCGTCTTCGGCTCCGTCGCCGACCTCGACCAGGTCGCCGCCACGATCGACGCGAATCCGCGGGCGTCGCTCCCGCACGAGACGACGCTGCGACGCCCCGACGGCGGGAGCGCGTCCGTGCGCGTCACGTTCTCGGCCCTCCGCTCGGGCGAGGGCGACCGGGTCGGTCTGATCGCGGTGTGCGAGGACCTCTCCGTGATCCGCGCCATGGAGGCCCGGATGCGCCAGGCCGACCGGCTGGCGACGCTCGGCCGGATGTCCGCCAACATCGCCCACGAGCTGCGCAACCCGCTCGCGTCGCTCACGGGCGCCATCGAGGTCCTGGCGGGTCCGGCCACGGGCCCCGACGCCCGTGAGCGCCTGTCACAGATCGTCCTCCGGGAGTCCGAGCGGCTGAACCAGATCATCAAGAACTTCCTCGACTACGCGCGCCCGGCGCCGCTCGCGCCAGAGACCGTGGACATCGCGGCGACCGCGGAGGAGGTCCTGGTGCTCCTCGGCCACCGCGCGCTCCCGGAGGGCCTCAAGATCGTGCGGGAGTTCGCGCCGCCGCTGCCGTGGCGCGTCGATCCCCAGCAGTTTCGCCAGGTCCTTTGGAACCTGTGCCTCAACGCCGTCCAGGCGATGCCCGAGGGCGGCGAGCTCCGCCTCGGCGCGGCCGCGCGCGGCCGGACGCTCGAGGTGTGGGTCGCCGACACGGGCGAGGGCTTCGCCGCGGGGGACCTCGCCCAGGTCTTCGAGCCCTTCCACTCGACCAAGCCCGAGGGCACCGGGCTCGGGCTCGCGCTCGTGCACCGCGTCGTCCGCGACCACGGCGGCGACATCGACGTGCGCAGCACCCCCGGCCTCGGCACCACGTTCACGCTCGCCCTGCCCGCCCGCGATGCCTGACACCCGCGTCCTGGTCGTCGACGACGAGCGCAGCATGCGGGAGCTGCTCGCGATCATGCTCAGGCAGGCCGGGCACGAGGTGACCGTCGCCGACGGGGGCGAGCAGGCACTCGAGGTCCTCCGGAGCGGCTCGTTCGACCTCGTCATCACCGACCTGCGCATGCGGAAGGTGGACGGGCTCGCGGTCCTGCGCGCCGCCAAGGAGCGGTCCCCGCACACGGTCGTCCTGGTCGTCACCGCGTTCGCGTCCACGGAGACGGCGGTCGAGGCGATGAAGCTCGGCGCCTACGACTACATCACCAAGCCGTTCAAGACGGACGAGATTAAGCTGACGATCGCGAACGCCCTCGAGCGCAAGCGGCTCCAGGACGAGAACACGGCGCTCAGGCGACAGCTTCACGGCGAGCGCGGCGTGGGCGGCTTCGTCGGCAAGAGCCCACGGATGCTCGCCGTGTACGACACCATCCGCAAGACCGCCGACAGCCTCTCGACGGTCCTGGTCACGGGCGAGAGCGGGACCGGCAAGGAGCTCGTCGCCCAGGCGATCCACCAGGAGAGCGGCCGCCGCACCGGGCCGTTCGTCTCGGTGAACTGCGGGGCGGTCCCGGAGACGCTGATGGAGTCCGAGCTGTTCGGGCACGTCAGGGGCGCGTTTACGGGCGCCGTGGCCAGCACGCCCGGGCTGTTCTCCGCGGCCGACGGCGGCACGCTGTTCCTCGACGAGATCACGGAGGTGCCGCAGTCGGTGCAGGTCAAGCTCCTGCGGGCGGTCCAGGAGCGCGAGATCCGTCGCGTCGGGGACACGCGCGACGTCAAGGTCGACGTGCGCCTGATCGCCGCCTCGAACCGCGACGTCGCCAAGGCGGTCGCCGAGGGCGTGCTCCGCGAAGACCTCTTCTACCGCCTGAACGTGATCCCGATCCATCTCCCGCCGCTGCGCGAGCGCCGCGAGGACATCCCGCTGCTCGTCGCGCACTTCATCCAGAAGATCTCCGCGGAGCTCGGCAAGACCGTCCGGGGCGTCACGCCCGAGGCGCTCGCCGTCCTCGAGCAGCACCGCTGGCCGGGGAACATCCGCGAGCTCGAGAACGTCGTCGAGCGAGCGCTCGTGCTGGGCAGCGGCGACGTCGTGGGGGCCGAGGCGCTGCCACCCGACCTCCGGCGGCCGCCGGAGGCCCAGGAGATCCCGCTCGAGATCCCGCCCGAGGGCCTGGATCTCGAGACGACGCTGGACCGGATCGAGCACCGCTACATCCAGATGGCGCTCGCGCGCGCGGGCGGCATCCAGACGCGGGCCGCCGAGCTGCTCCGGGTCAGCTTCCGGCAATTCCGCTACAAGCTCCAGAAGCACGGGGCGCGCGCCGGGCCCCGCTGACGCTGGCTGTCACCCGTCTTACAACGTGCGTCATTCCAGCGCCGGGCTTCCCGCGAACCCGATGTCGAAAGGTCCCTGCTGGCGCTGGGTTAGGTGATTTCTCGGGCTTCGGCATCACCCCTGCATCGGGGCAGTTGACCGAACTTCGGATGGAGGGACTCTCAATGGCTCGGGGGTCGAACGAACGCCGCCCGGCGGGCGGAAGCCAGCGCGGGTTCACGCTGATCGAGTTGATGATCGTCGTGGCGATCATCGGCATCCTGGCGGCCATCGCCATTCCCCTCTACGCCAACATGCAGGCTCGGGCGCGGGTCGCCAAGGCCCAGGCCGACGTGCGCTCGATCAACGCGGCGGTGTCGCTCTATCAGGCGCACATGGGCAACGTACCGCCGTCGCTCGCGGCGCTGACCGCGGTCCAGATCAACGGCCTCGGCCAGACCGCAGGGCCGTTCCTGGCCTCGGAGCCTTCGACGCCGGCCGGCTGGACGAGCCCC
>Ga0209212_1008748_pt1 | contig 10783 bp, 10 predicted proteins | sample RifGroC2_FD_183996 | JGI IMG/M metagenome (GOLD analysis project Ga0209212, IMG submission 183996) | Groundwater microbial communities from Rifle, Colorado, USA - Groundwater C2 (SPAdes) (version 2) | ecosystem: Environmental > Aquatic > Deep subsurface > Groundwater | place: Rifle, Colorado... | reverse complement strand
CGTAAAAACCAGGCTATTTTACCTCTCCGGGGAAAAGTTTTAAATACTGAACGTGCTTATTTAGATAAAGTCCTATCGTTTAAAGAGTTAAAAGATTTAGTGATTGCTCTAGGTATGGGTATTGGTGAAAACATCGATTATGCCAAGCTTCGATATCATAAAATTGTTATTATGACCGATGCTGATGTCGACGGAGAACATATTAGAACATTACTTTTGACATTTTTTTACCGTCACCTTCCCGACGTTATCAATAAAGGCCATCTCTATATCGCTCAACCACCTCTATTTAAAATTCAATCTGGTAAAACTATTAAATACGCATACTCTGACAAAGAAAAAGATGAATCAGTCGCATCTTTAGCTCGTGAATCAAAAGTTAATATTAATATTCAAAGGTATAAGGGTCTTGGCGAGATGAATCCTGAGCAGCTTTGGGAGACGACCATGAATCCAAAAAATAGAGTCCTTAAACAAGTGATGGTTTCAGATAGTCAAGAGGCCAACTATGTTTTTTCGATGCTTATGGGCGATGAAGTTCCACCAAGAAAAAAATTTATAGTTACTCACGCGAAGATGGCGAATTTAGATTTATAATTTGAATTAAATTTAAATTAGAATAAAAATTTCAAATTAAAAATTAAAAATTAAATAATATGAATATCAATAAGGTTTCTCCCGGTAAAAATGTCCCAGAAGAAATTAATGTATTTATCGAGATACCACAAGGTGGATCAATTAAATACGAACTAGATAAAGAGTCAGGTGTTATTATGGTCGATCGATTTGCCTTTACTGCCATGGTATATCCTTTTAATTACGGATTCATCCCTGAAGACGGGGATCCCGCCGATGTTCTTGTTATTTCATCATACGCTGTTTTACCTGGTGTGGTTATTCCAAGTCGGCCGATTGGAATGCTTGAGATGACGGATGAAGCCGGAATAGATACTAAGATTATTGCCGTCCCGACTGTCAAAGTCGATCCATTTATGAGCAAAATAAACGAGATTACCGACCTAGATGAAGTAACACTGAAAAAAATTCAACACTTTTTCAATCATTATAAAGAGCTTGAAAAAGGCAAGTGGGTTAAGACAAAAGACTTTTTAGGTAAAGAAAAAGCCTTTGAGGCAATTAATAAATCAATTAAATAAGTCTATAAAGTCCGTTAAGTGAAAAGCCCATAAAGTCAAAACTTTAAGGACTTTAAAGACTTTATAGACTTTTGACTATAAATATGTCCGATTTAAAGCAGTCCATTCAGCAGGCCGAAATCACAACCGAAATGAAGCGGTCGTATCTTGATTACGCGATGAGTGTTATCGTTTCACGCGCTCTTCCTGATATCCGTGACGGGCTTAAGCCAGTCCATAGAAGGATTCTTTTTGCCATGTACAAGCTTGGCCTTTCACATGGCTCTCGATTTTCAAAATCAGCCAAAGTCGTCGGAGAAGTCTTAGGTAAATACCATCCGCATGGCGACTCCTCGGTCTATGAAGCCCTCGCCCGTCTGGCACAGGACTTTTCTATGCGATACCCACTCATCAAGGGTCAGGGAAACTTCGGGTCTATTGATGGAGACCCGCCAGCTGCTATGCGATACACTGAAGTAAAGCTAGCCAAAATCGCTGATGAGATGCTTGCTGATATCGAAAAAGAAACCGTTACATATACCGATAATTTCGACGGCACTCTTAAAGAGCCTAATTTCCTTCCATCAAAGCTTCCAAATTTGCTACTTATGGGCGCTGAGGGAATTGCTGTCGGTATGGCAACCAAAATTCCACCTCATAATTTAACAGAGCTAGTTGATGCCATAATTCACATCATTAGCAAAGCTAAGATAAATAAACCAAAGGGAGAAAAGAAAACTAAAGTTGATAAAATTATTGATCCTCATCAGGCATCTGCTGATTTAATAAGTCTTACAAAAAATAATTTGACATTTGATGACACGATTGAAGAGTTAATGGAAATCGTAAAAGGCCCGGATTTCCCAACGGCTGGAATAATTTATGGAGCGACTGAAATTAAACAAGCATATATGACCGGACGCGGATCTTTGATGGTTCGAGCCAAGATTACCGATGAGGAGATGGACAAAGGTAGGATGGCCATCATTGTAAAAGAATTACCATATCAGGTGAATAAGTCAGCTCTTGTTGAAAAAATAGCTCACTTAGTTAATGATAAAAAAATCGTTGGAATCTCTGATTTACGTGATGAGTCAGATCGAGACGGCATAAGAGTTGTTATCGAATTAAAAAGAGATGCTTCTTATAAAAAAGTTTTGAATAATTTATTTAAATATACAGAGCTTCAGACTTCTTTCCCAATTAATACTGTGTGTTTAGTCGACGGAATCCCCCAAACATTGGGATTAAAGTCTATCCTTGAAATTTATTTGAAACATCGTGTCGAAGTTATTGCAAAAAGAAGTGTCTATGAACTCGTTCAAGCAAAGGCTCGCGCCCATATCCTAGAAGGATACTTAATCGCCCTTGATAATATCGATGAAGTAGTTGAAGTTATCAAGAAATCTAAAGACGAAGCGACTGCTAAAGCTTCCCTTATGAAAAAATTTGGGCTTTCAGAAATTCAATCACAAGCTATTCTTGACATGCAGCTTAAGAGATTAACCGGTCTTGAAAGATCAAAAATAGAAGATGAATTAGCTCTACTTAAAGAAACAATCGAGTATCTTGAATCGTTATTAAATGATATTTTTAAAGTTTTTAAAGTTATTCGAACTCTTTTATCTTAAGGAAAAATACGGTGATGAGCGAAAAACTCAGATTATTAAATCCAGGCCCGGTGAGATTACTGATGAACAACTCATCGAAAATAAAGAAGTAATCGTCGTCCTCACCAAAGAAGGCTATATAAAGCAAATTCCTCGTGAGACATTTCGTATCCAAAACCGGGGTGGTAAGGGAGTTGCTGGCATGGAGACAAAAGACACTGATAATGTATATTATATAACCTCAGCGATGACTCATGATCATATGCTTTTCTTTACTAATCAAGGTAGGGTTTTTCAAACTAGAGTTTGGGAGGTTCCGGTTGGCTCTCGGACATCAAAAGGTAAAGCCGTAATAAATCTTGTTGCCTTAAAGCCGGAAGAAAAAATTACTTCGATTTTGTCATATAACAATATTATCCTTGAAAAAGCTAAGTCATTGTTTGTTGTTATGTCAACTAAATTGGGAACGGTCAAAAAATCATCATTTGAGGATTACTCAAATATAAGAACTAATGGAATTATTGCTATCCGTCTTGAAAAAAATGATGAGTTACTCTGGGTTAAACTAACTGATGGTAAAAAAAATGTTATTTTAGTTTCAAAAAACGGCAAATCGATCGTCTTTAAAGAAAAAGAAATCCGCCCGACCGGTCGCGCTAGCATTGGTGTTAAAGGTATGGATCTTGACGTCGGGAATCAGGTCATCGCCGCCGATGTCTTTGATGATACTGAATTTAAAAAGGACCTTTTAGTACTAAGCGATAAAGGTATAGGGAAAAAAACTAAACTCTCCAATTTTAAAGGTCAGCACCGTGGTGGGAAGGGGGTAAAAACCGCCCCGATTGATAATAAGTTTGGACATATTGCTTTTGCAAAAATTTTAGAGGGCGAAGATACAACTTTAATTATTACCTCGGCGATGGGTCAGGTTGTAAAAATGGAGCTTTCCTCAATCCCGTCCCGTTCGCGCACTGCAAAAGGCGTTATCCTTATGAGATTTTCTGGTAAGGAAGATCGGATTGTGAGTGCAACCTCCGTGTGATAAAATATATGCATGAAAATATCCGGCTTGAAGATCGCCGAATACCTCCAAAAAATTCTGAGCCACGAAGTCATAAAGTTGGGAAAAAAACATCCAGTTAAACTTGTTGTCTTTTTAGCTAAGGAAACTCCCGATCAACTTTCATTTGTCAAAATTAAGTCTCAGATGGCAAAAAAATTAAAGATAGGTTTTGAACTAATTAATTTTAAAAGGACTCCGCTTTTCCAAAAATTTGCATATTTGCTTAAAGAAAGAGCAGGGGACGTAAGCACAACTGGCGTCATCATCCAGCAGCCTTTACCACAAGAATTATCTACAGACAGTATTTATAACTATATTCCTGGTAATAAAGAAATCGAGGGAGTAAAAAAGAAGTCACCTTTTTTTCCAGCAATTGGTCTTTCGGTTTTGACAACTATTAAATATATTTACGGAGATCAAAAATTATCACCCAAGCTCTTCATCGATATCAAAAAAGACCGTTTATTTTTTAAGAAATTATTTAAAAATAAAAAGGTTGTCTTGGTCGGTCGGGGAATTACTGGTGGTAAACCAATCGGTAAATTATTGACAGAAGTCAAAATAAATTATTTAAGTATTAATTCACAAACACCTGATGCTCAAAATTATTTTAAAAATGCCGATCTTATTATTACTGCAGTGGGTCGAAAAGTTCTAGACGCAACCATGCTCAAGCCAGGCGTTGTCCTTATTAATGTCGGACTTAGAAAAGAGGGTAATCGGCTTAAAGGAGATTATGATGAAGATGAAATAAAAGACATTGCCTCAACCTATACGACAACTCCAGGAGGAGTCGGACCGATTGATGTCGTATACCTCTATAAAAATCTCATCGATGCCGCCAAATTACAAAAGTAAGAGTTGGAAAATAGAAATTAGGCTTGGAAACGAGTTAAGATGGTGGAAGTAGGAAGATAGGCTGAACTAATTCCAACTTCTATCTTCAAGCTTCCTAACTCGCTTCTAGACCTAACTTCCATCTTCCAATATCTATGATATCTATGAAATTAATAGTAATCACGGGCCAGACTGCTACAGGTAAGACTAATCTCGCATTTGAATATGCTTTAAAATTTAACGGCGAGATTGTGAACTTTGATTCAAGACAAATCTATAAACACCTTGATATTATTACAGGAAAAGACCTGCCAATAAAATCAAAGATCCCCACTTCGCCCTACGGGCTTCGAGGGGCAAGCAAAAGTCAAAAGTCAAAAATGAAATTCAAAATTAAAAACAAAACGAATAATTTTGACATTGCATACTTTGAACTACCAACCGCTAAATTGTGGCTATACGATGTAATTTCTCCTGATCAATATTTTTCTTCCTACGACTTCACCCAATGTGCAAACTGGGTGATAGAGGATATAGTCAAGAGGGGTAAGACGCCAATTCTAGTTGGCGGTACGTATTTTTACTTAAAACATTTTCTATATGGTTTTGATGTTTCACCTGTCCCTGCCGACCCAAAGCTTAGAGAAAAACTAAATAGTAAATCAGTCGTTGAACTGCAGAATATACTTAAAAAAATAAATTTAAAATCCTTTGAACAATTGAATAATAGTGATAAAAATAACCCCCGAAGACTAATCAGAAAAATAGAAATCTTAACCAGTAACCAGCAACTAGTAACCAGTAACCACCAATCACCAAGCACCAATCACCAACCACTAATCACCAAATTCATTGGCCTAAAATATAAACACAAGGAGGACTTAATATCTGCAATTAAATTGAGAGTTGAAAAAAGATTGGAGCAAGGGGCACTTGATGAAGTGCAATTATTATTAAAAAAAGGTTATAAATCTTTAGACCCAGGTCTTAAAACAATTGGCTATCAAGAATTAATTCAATATTTACAAGGAAAGCTTACTAAAGACAAGGCAATAGAAATATGGACTAATCATGAAATACAATATGCAAAAAGACAACTAACTTTTATGAAGAAGGATAAAAATATTAGTTGGAAGACCATATGACAGAAGATCTTCGACCACCAGGTTTTTTTCAAAGACCTTCTCAACTTAATTCAAGCAGGCGAACTCTGGAGGCTTGGTATTAAGCCACATCTCGATGCTTTAAAATTAGAAATAACGAGAAAGTTCGAGTCAAAACCTCGAATAAAAAAGCAAGGGGACACACCTCCTAGAAAAACAATACCTTTAGAAAGTAGCGATCATGATGGCCGAGCAAATTATCACGGTCACGTCATTGGAGGAAGCTCACGATAATTTTAGATTTTTATACTTTTATTAGCTTCTAATACTTTTTTTCTCAAACCTTACGTTTTTTATATTTTTACTTGTCATCCCCTCGAAGGAGGGGATCCAGTCTACAATTTTACTTGTCATCCCCTCGAAGGAGGGGATCCAGTCTATAGTTGACAAACATTTGCAATCATTGTTTGTCACTCCCGACCTGATCGGAAATTTATATAATTAGACCATATGTTTAATAAAACATATTACGTCTACATTTTGTCCTCACAAAAAAATGGAACTTTATATGTTGGAGTAACTAATAATCTAGCTAAACGAATTTGGGAACATAAAAATAATAAAGTTGAAGGATTTACTAAACAATATAAGGTCCATCAATTAGTTTATTTTGAACTTCATAAAAATCCTGAACTCGCGATAGTTAGAGAAAAACAAATAAAGAAATGGAATCGTCAATGGAAGCTTAGGTTAATTGAGGAAAAAAATCCGGGATGGATAGATTTGTATCAAGACATTTTATAAGAAATATTTAGTCTGGATTCCCGTCTTCACGGGAATGACACAGTGTGAGTAGGATATTTTTCAATAAATCACTCTAATTAATTGAGTAACTTAAGAACACTGGATTAGTCATCTTTCAATGATATTATTTCACGAATATCTTCAATAATTTGATTGGTTAATTTATCTATATCTTTAAAGCTCAAAATTTCTCTCAAATATTTTAAGATATTTATTCTTAATGTTTTACCATTAGTCTCAGGAATTGCCTTATCCTTTAAATCAATTAAAAATACTTCAAGAGTTTTTTCCTCATCGTTGAAAGTAGGGGAGGGACCGTAATGCATTGCTCCAAGATATTTTTTTTCATCAACCATAAACTGAACTCCATATACTCCTTCTTTCAAATCTAAGTTTTCAGGAATTTCTAAATTTATAGTTGGGTATCCTAATTTTCTCGCTCTACCCCGTCCTTTAATTTGATGGCTCGTAAATGTAGTCATTATTTAACCCTGGTTGACTGGACAACTTTATACATATAGATAAAAAGCGCCGCCGCAGCTATGAGTTGAGTCGGAGAAAGGAAAGTTTTATACAAAAACATATCTATAAATATGGCCAGGACCGGAAAGGTTAATTCTAAAATCGTCGATACTTTTACCTCTGTCTTCTTTAATCCTTTGTAATAAATAAGTACCATTCCTGTTGAAAGCGCAATAACAATAAATCTTAAAGCCTGACTGAAATTTATTGTCACTAAACTTGACTGGGCGTTTAAAATATAAACAAATATGAGAGATATCACTGTCCCCATCGCAAATCTAAGCCCTGTCACTACTTTATCCTTATTATTAATGAGTGCATATCTTGAGAATGCTGTCGATGATCCCCAGGCAAAAGCAGCTCCTAATGCATATAGCGCTGCCTCGATCGTCCCTGATCCCGTTTTGAAATTCACGGCACCATTTTTAAAAGTTACGAAAAAGGCGGCGACTACCGCAAGCCCCGCCCAAATATAATATTTCTTAGTGGTTTTTTCTTTAAGCAAAATCTTGGCAAAAAAAATTGCGAAAATCGGTTGAAGTTTTTGTATAAGAAAGACGACACTAAAAGAAATAAAATTTACTTTTAGAAGAGCAGTTGTGAACCAAAGAGTTCCAAGGACACTGCTTAATAAACTGACAAGTGTAATCGCTAAAAATTCTTTTGATTTGATTTTAAACCCTTTTAGGTCTTTTAATAAAAATGGCGTAAGAATAACTAAGCCGATTAAATGCTCAAAAAAAACTATTGTAATTGGGGGAAGTACATAAAGAGATCTCCGTATTATCCCATCAAGCGCCCATAGTATTGCTGCAATAATAATTAAAAACGGCCCATTCTCAAATATCTTTTTCATATAAATTTCAAGGTATGTTCTGGGAAAGAGGAGACGGATCGTCGACGATTGATCCAGAACATTCAACCATTATACTACTTTTTGTTAAATAATTTTAAGAAAGCTTCCTTTGGTATTTCCACTTTTCCAATCATTTTCATTTTTTTCTTGCCTTCTTTTTGTTTCTCAAGTAATTTTTTCTTACGCCCGACGTCGCCGGCCCCGATTACTTTACCGCTTTTGATTAGCACGTCTTTTCGAAAAGGAGAGAGGCGAGCGGATGCAATTATTTTTCCTTTATATTTCGCCTGGATTTTCACTTCATATTGCTGTCGATGGATCAATTCTTTTAACCGGGAAGTGAGGAAGCTCGCCTTTTCATATGCGCGTTCTTCAACGACTACCTCACTAAATTCATCAATCGGCTCAAGATTAATAAGTAGCTCTAATTTATCTGCCTTAACTTTTTGATACCGTAAAAATTCCCAGTCTAGTGATGCATAACCCGATGAGGAGCTTTTTAAGTTATCAAAAAAATCAGAAATAAGTTCTGACATCGGTAATTCATACTCTAAAACCGTTTGATTTTTATTATCCATATTGAGAAACTTGCCTCGGTAATTTTGGCAAAGTTGCATAACTACACCGACATAATTATCAGGGGTGACAATCATTACTTTAACGTAAGGCTCAAAAAAACTATCATTTTCGTACTTAAATTTGACTTGCGGTGGAGTCAATACTATTGAAAGATCAAATTCCCGCTCAAGCCGCTCGCGGACTACGTCGGCGTGCAATAATCCGAGAAATCCTACCCTAAACCCCGCTCCAAGCGCAGTACTGTGAATCAAGGAAAACTCAAGCGATGAGTCATTTAAATAAAGTTTTCCTAAAGCCTTTTGTAAATTTGGATAGTCGCCTGTATCAGTTGGGAAAATTGATGCAAATACCATTGATTTTACTTTTTTATAACCTGGAAGCGATAGAGAAGGGTCGGTGACCAAGCTGTCACCAACTGATACTTTATGAATATCTTTTAAGTTAGTAACAACATATCCTATATCGCCGTTTTGGAGCACCGGCTGTGAAGTTAACGCAGGCTTAAAGTAGCCGACGTCCTGAATCTCAAAAGATTCATTCGCTGCTGACAGTATTACCTTCTTACCTTTTTTTAACTCGCCGTCAAACACCCTGACAAAAGCAATTACACCTCGATGCGAATCATAATATGAATCAAATATGAGCGCCTGAACTCTGTTGTCATTCCGAGTGAGCGAAGCGATCGAGGAATCTAGCGAAGCGTTTTTCTCCATCGAAATGACCTTAGGACTCGGAATTTTTTGAATTATTGCTTTTAATAAATTTTCTACGCCTAGTCCCGTTTTTGCCGATACACAAAATATTTCTTCTTCTTTTATTCCTAAAAAATCGACCAACTGCTTTTTAGTTTTTGAGACTTCTGCATTAGCCATATCAATCTTATTAACTACGGGAATTATCACAAGATTTTTTTCTATCGCTTTATAGGCATTAGCGATCGTCTGCGCTTGGATTCCTTGGGTTGAATCAACTAGTAGAACAACGCCCTCAACACAAGCAAGTGTCCGGTCAACTTCGTATGAGAAATCTACATGACCAGGTGTATCTATCAAATTAAGAACATAGGAAAATGGGTTTGGAAACGAGTTAGGAATTTGGAAGCTGGGAGTTAGATTTGTTTCAATTTTCTCACTTCTATTCTCTTGACTCGCATCTAATCCTTCCTTCAATCCTCGATAGATCATACGTACAGGAGCTAATTTTATAGTTATCCCTCTTTCTCTTGATATCGGATTTTGATCAAGCATCTGTGCCTCATGGTGTCCTGCCTCGACAGTCCCGGTCAGCTCCAGTAATCTGTCGGCAAGCGTCGACTTCCCATGATCAATATGGGCAATTATGGCGAAATTTCTAATATTATTCATATTGAGGGTCTGAGCCAAAAATCTTAAAATTATTTGATATATTTAACTTGTGCACAAAATCTTTTATTTCCTTGTTATTGGTCTGCGAGTGCTTATGGCACCAATAATTTTTGTCTGGCCTGTTTTATCAGTAATTTTATCACTAATTCTCGACTTAGTCGATGCTGATTTTGCCCACCATGTTGTGTCAAAAAACGAGTATCAGCTTATTGATAAGACACTGGATTTTTGGGTATATATCTTTGAGATTACTTATGCCTGGATTCATTTCCCAAAATATATTTTTTTACTTTTTATTCTTTTAGTCTGGAGATTTATTGGAATGATGATTTTTTATCTTGCCAATAATCGGAAGATTTTTATTATTTTTGCTAATCACTTTGAAAGCCTCTTTTATTTGGTTTTTTTTGCGACTTATTTTCAGTCGCTCAATTTCTTAATTAATTCTCAAAGAAATCTCCTGATTTTCTTTTCAATCTTATTTGTCTTGAGGGTATTTCTTGAATGGTTTATCCACGTTGCTGATTTATCTGTAAGAGAAGATTTCTTTCGTAAAAAGCGACGTTGGCAGTGAACGACTTGTATAGTCTTTCTATTAAATTGGTGTGTAAGCTGGCCTCTTAGTAGGCTTGGGTTTAGGTTTTGGAGTATTAGTAGGTCTCTTTTGAGGCGGTCTTTGAGTTATATTAGGTGGCCTCACACCAGTGTTAGGCTGAGCGGCTTGATTGAATAGTGTCTTAGGTAATCTACTCGCTATAACTCCCGCTATAGTTGCCAAAAACATAACAATCATCGTAATCAAAACGAATTTATCTTTTGTCGATAGATTTTTGGCGCTGGTATTCCAAACGGTTGATATCAAGTTGATTTAGGTTGATAAGAAAGACGAAGCTTAGTACGTAGAAACGA
>Ga0209212_1008747_pt1 | contig 10784 bp, 11 predicted proteins | sample RifGroC2_FD_183996 | JGI IMG/M metagenome (GOLD analysis project Ga0209212, IMG submission 183996) | Groundwater microbial communities from Rifle, Colorado, USA - Groundwater C2 (SPAdes) (version 2) | ecosystem: Environmental > Aquatic > Deep subsurface > Groundwater | place: Rifle, Colorado... | reverse complement strand
TACTGGAGCATCTGCCCGCAGCCCAGACTGCGGATGAAATGGATAAGTTGTTGCCGTGGAATTTCCATGCGGCGACTTTAACCGGCACGCGATTCGCTGAATAGGCTGGGGTTGATGGGGCGCTTACGATAATTGGCATCTAATTTAGCAATAAGTCTTTTTATGCCCGGTTTAATCTGTGAACTGTACAAATCAACGTCGGGTTGGTTTCCGTTGAGTACTGCAACCAACTCTTTCTCTTCTAGTGTCTTGGGCTCCCCCAGTACTTGAAGTGCAGCAGGCCGCAAGCCAAGCAACATTAACGCTCTGGCCTTCAAAACTCGGTAATCTGGAGAGTCTTGCGACATACTTAGAGTCGCCAATAATGATTTTTCGGCAAACCGCGCTTTGGCTCTTTCAGCCGCATGTGGCGTCAAAGAAGCCAGCAACTGAAAATACAAAGCGTCGCGAGCAGGTTCCCGCTTTTCTGATGCCATAGCCAGTGGAGTTATCGGAAATTCTGCAGCATCGATGCGACTTTCTGGTTTGGGCGAGGTTAATACCGAACTATCAGCAACTCCAATTGCAGCCAATATTTCTGGCAGCATCGGCTGGTACACCTCGATTGGAGGGCGTTCATCCGTAAAAGCAAGGTGTTCAAAATTCTTTACTAAGGCCGTAGTCTGTGCGTTCAATACGCCATTCGCATCCCGCTCCTGCAATTGAATATTCAGCGCCATCTGGTTTTTTCGATTATGGCCGACATACCCCCAAATAATTTTTTTCACACCGATCTTATCGGCAAGGCCATATACCTCTTTGGGATCAAGACGGCGGTCTCCATCACCCAGGGCGCGTGTAACGATGTAAGGGTCCGGTACGCGCACTTTTTGCGCCGTTGATACTGCCAGCGCAAGCTCAGCAGTCATCAGGGATCGGGTCGAAATATCCAGTGCATATTCTTGAACTTGAAACGGGACGATCAGTACATCGAATTGCCCACTAGATAACAACTTTTGATAAATTGATTTTTCAGTGGATTTCCAGTCCGACACGGGTCGAAAATAAGACTTCGGCACAGCCTCATTCATGGCTCTATCGGCTAGTGGACGAGTATTTTCCACCTGCATTTTTGCTCGACGTAGTGCCTCTAAACGCTCACCCTGCGCTTTAATCATAGCTTGCTGTGCAGCTCGTTGCTTTTCTTCTTCCTGTTTTTCGTAGAAGAAAAAACTGCCTGCTCCAACACAAAATAGAATAAGCGTTCCTATCGTCAATAATATTGCACGAGAGGCTTTCATGAATTCCTCCATCAAAAAAACGAAGCAGCGCAGACGATTAAAAATAGTTGATTATTTTTTCGTGAACGTTACATTACCACTCAGTTAATAACAATATGCCGAATGGCCTATTTTGATGACAATCCAGAATATCTTCTCTTGGCACTAAGCTGCGCCTGACTTCTTGAATTGACCTTCCATAAAGCGGTCATGCAACTATTCGATGGGTGGCTCAACAACCTTCAGCAATACCAGCGCCGCGCCGCTGCCACCGTCTTTGGCCGGTGCATCGCAATAGGCCAGCACGTCCGGGCGCTGTGCCAGCCAATGGCGCGTGAGCTTGCGTAACACCGCTTCACCGCTCGGGCTGTTCATGCCCTTGCCGTGGATTACCAGCACGCAGCGCAATCCGCATTGCGCCGCTTCATGCAAAAATTCCTGCAACAGCCTGCGCGCCGTATCGCCGCTGTTGCCGTGCAGGTCGAGGCTGTCCCGCACCGGCCAGTGGCCGCGCCGCAATTTGCGCAGGGTCATGCGCGACAGGCCGTTGCGCAGGAATTCATCGGGCGTGTTTTCGGCGGCGTAATCGGATAGCGTGTCGGGGATTGAGGGAGCCGGGGCGGGAGAGCGCGGCAAGTATCTGCGCGGCGGCTTTTGCGGCTCGATGCGGTTCTGTTCGGGCAGCGGTTGCACTTCGCCGACCGCCGCGCGGAACAGCGCGGCGTCTTCGGGTCCGGTCCGGTCAGGTTGAATTTTTGGAGGGTTCTTCACAGCGTGACAAACTCCATTCGGCGTTAAACACAACGATGGTTTTGTAGGGTGCGTTCCACGCACCGCCCCCGATGCAACGATGGTGCGTGAAACGCACCCTGCGGAGCTTCACGGTACGCTGTCAGATTTTACCCAGCGAGGCGAGATACTTGTCCGCATCGAGCGCCGCCATGCAGCCGGTTGCCGCGCTGGTGCAGGCCTGGCGGTAGACCTGGTCCTGCACGTCGCCCGCCGCGAACACGCCGGAGATGCTGGTTGCCATGGCGTTGCCCTGGTTGCCGCCGCGCGTGCGGATGTAGCCGTTGTCCATGTCCAGTTGTCCGGCGAAGATGTCGGTATTCGGTTTGTGGCCGATGGCGATGAACACGCCGGTCAGCGCGATGTCCTGCTTCTCGCCGCTTTGCACATTTTTCACGCGCATGCCGGTGACGCCGCTGGCGTCGCCGAGCACTTCATCCAGTGTGCTGTTCAATTGCAACGTGATTTTGCCTTCTTTCACTTTTTCCATCAGATGTTCGACTTCAATGCGTTCGGCGCGGAAAGTGTCGCGGCGATGCACCAGCGTGACGTGTCTGGCGATGTTGGCGAGATACAGGGCCTCTTCCACGGCGGTATTGCCGCCGCCGATCACCGCCACATCCTGGCCGCGATAGAAGAATCCGTCGCAGGTCGCGCAGCCGGATACGCCGCGCCCCATGAAGGCTTCCTCGGAAGGCAGGCCGAGATATTGCGCCGAGGCGCCGGTGCAGATGATCAGCGCGTCACAGGTGTAGCTGCCGGCGTCGCCGGTCAGCGTGAACGGTTTGTGTTGCAGCCTGGCGGTGTGGATGTGGTCGAAAATGATCTGCGTGTTGAAGCGTTCGGCATGCTTTTGAAACCGTTCCATCAGCTCCGGCCCCTGCACACCGTTCGGGTCGGCCGGCCAGTTGTCCACCTCGGTGGTGGTCATCAGTTGGCCGCCCTGTGCCATGCCGGTGATCAGCACCGGATCGAGGTTGGCGCGCGCGGCATACACGGCGGCGGTATAGCCGGCGGGGCCGGAGCCGAGGATGATGAGGGGGTGATGCTGGGTGGGGGAATTCATGGCAGGATTCTTTCGATGTTGAACGAAGGCGGAATTTACCAGCAGTTGCGGCAGCCTGTCGAGTGTCCATCGGTTAGAATTACGCCATGAGAATTATTTTTACTTTCATTGCATTGCTGGCATGGCTTCTTGTGCCGCATTCCGCTTATTCCGCCACGCTGCCGGGCATCCCAGAATTCATCGATGAGATGGTGGCCAAACATCAGTTCAAGCGCGACGAGCTGGAAAAGGTGTTTGCCCGCGCGCAACATCGCCCGGATGTGATTGAGGCGATTTCCCGTCCCGCGACGACCAAGCCGTGGCTGGAGTATCGCGCGGCTTTCGTGAACCGGCAACGCGTCCAGTTCGGGCTGGAGTTCTGGAACAAATACCGGCATACCCTACGCCGCGCCGAGCAGCAGTATGGCGTGCCGCAGGAAATCATCATCGCGGTGATCGGCGTGGAAACCATCTATGGGCGAAATGCCGGCAATTTCCGCGTGCTGGATGCGCTGATCACGCTGGCGTTCGATTACCCGCGCCGCGCCCCATTTTTCCGCAGTGAGTTGGAAAATTATCTGCTGCTGGCGCGCGACCAGCAATTCGACCTGCTGGACATACGCGGCTCCTATGCCGGCGCGATGGGTATCCCGCAATTCATGCCGAGCAGCTATCGCAACTATGCGGTGGATTTCAACAACAACCGCACGATTGATTTGCTGCGCGAAAATGTCGATGCGATCGGCAGCGTGGCCAATTACCTGCAAGGCTATGGCTGGATCAAGGGTGAACCGGTCGCGGTGCCGGCGCAGGTTGGCGTGGAATTGCCTGAAATATCTGCCAAAAAAATATCTACTGGTGAAATCAAAACATCGCGCAGCCTGCCGGAGTGGGCCGCAGCGGGGGTGACGCCACACAAAACTTTTGTGCGGGAGATGCCTGCGCGCCTGATCGATTTCACGGTGGAGGAGGGCAAGGAATATTGGCTGGCGTTCAATAATTTCGAGATCATCACGCGCTACAACAACAGCGATTTTTATGCGATGACGGTGTTTCAACTGGCCGAGGAATTGAAAGCGGCGCGCAAGGTCAGTCAGCCAAAGTGACCCGTCGCGCGCCATTGTAGCGGCTGCGCCAGTATTTTTCGTCCATGCTCGCCATCATGATCGCCTTGCCGCTGCTGGGAGAATGCACGAAACGCTGTTCGCCGACATAGATGCCGACATGCGAGAACGGCTGTCGGCGCGTGTTGAAAAATACCAGGTCGCCGGGGCGCAACTGGGCGGCATTCAGCGGCTCTCCCAACCGGCTCATTTCCGTGCTGGTGCGCGGCAGTTTTATTTTTAGCGTGTTCAGGTACACGTACTGCACGAAGCCGCTGCAATCGAAGCCGTTGTCGCGCGAGATGCCGCCGTAGCGATAGGGCGTGTCGGCCAGACTCAGCGCATAGAGCGCGACATCGTTCATCTGCTCCATGCGCCCGCCGGAAGGCGGTTCCGGTGGCGCGCCGGGCGTGGCGCAGGCGCCGAGCAGCAGGACGAGTAAGCTAAGGCAGAGACGTTGCATGGCGTGAAATTTACGGTAAAGCGGCATGGTTTGCAAAGAAATGTTGTCTACGGAAAATACCCTCGCGGGTCTCGCGCTGGTGCTGTTCTCCGTGCCCGTCCGGGCGGCGCTGGAGAGCGTTGCGGCGGCGGGTAAAGGCGCTGGGGAAAATATTTCAGGTTCAGCAGTAAAAAGGAGAAATCAGGTGTTTCTATCGACTTCAAAATTTATGCATCAATTCGCATCGTTCCCACGGTCTCCGTGGGAACGCCTCTCCGGTGCCGCAGGAGCGGCACTGGCTGCATTCCCACGCTGGAGCGCGGGAACGATAGATGTTGTTGATTGCCGATTATCGCTTGCCACCCCGGCTGGCTTAGCGCAAACCGGCAGCCGGAGGCCAGGATGAAGCTGTCCGCGCACCCGCTCTGGCTGGCGGGTTTCCGCCCGTTTTTCGCATTGGCGTGTCTGTCCGGATTGAGCCTGCCGATCCTGTGGGCATTGCTCTTCTCGGGCGCCATCACGGCACCGGCTACCTCGTTTTCCGCCACGCAGTGGCATGCCCACGAGATGTTTTTCGGCTTCGGCTGGGCGGTGCTCGGCGGGTTCCTGCTGACCTCGACCAAGAACTGGGTGAAGGTGCGCGGCTACCACGGCGCGGCGCTGATGTTCCTGGTTGCCGCGTGGCTGTTCGAGCGCGCCGGCATGTGGTTCGAAGGTGCCTGGCCGCCCTTGCTGTTTTTGATTTCCAACAACCTGTTTATCGGGGCGATCATCGCGATGCTGATCTGGACGCTGGTCCGCAACCGCAAGAAAGATTTTTACCCGGACAATTATTTCTTCCTGCTGATCCTGCCGGTTTTCCTGGTGGCGAAGAACCTGACGCTCAGCGCCGACTACGCGCAGGTCGGCTGGAGCATGACGCTGGGGCTGTTCCGGATGGCGTTTTTGGTGATGCTGGAGCGCACGCTGACGCAGTTCATGAAGGGCGTGTTCAATGTGGCGATCCTGCAAAACCCGGCGCTCGACAAGTCGATCAAGCTGCTCGGACTGCTGCTGGTCTTCGAGAGCCTGATGCCGGGGCAACTGGCGGGCGGGATCGCGCTGCTGCTCGCGCTGCTGCTGGCCGGGCGTTTCATTTTCTGGAAGCCGCAACTGGGCTTGCGGCGGCTCGATCTCGGCATCATGTATCTGGGCTACCTCGCCATCACCGCGCAACTGGTGGTCGAGTTCCTCGGCCATGTCACTCATATCGAATGGGTCGGCTCGGTATCGATTCACCTGTTCGCCTTCGGCGCGATGGGGCTGGTCATTCCCGCGATGATTGTCAGGATATCGAAAGGGCACACCGGCAGGAAGGTGGTGTTCGATACGCTCGACAAATTGTGTTTGTGGATCATGATGCTGGCCTTCGCGGTTCGCATCGTCGCGCCGCAAATTTACCCCGCCGGTTACGCGCACTGGATTCACCTCGCGGCGTTGTGCTGGTTCGCCTGTTTTGCGCTGCTCGGCTGGCGCTATATTCCCTTCCTCATGCAGCCGCGCATCGACGGCAAGGAGCATTGAGCGGGGCGCTATCAGGAATGGTGTTCTCTATTGAGGGGGCGGGTGTGTATTGAGGGCGGGTGCATTCGAAAGTGCTGGCCGATCAAAGTTTGCAGAAGAATTACACAGCGGTCAGTAATTTTGGCGACATTGCATCGTTCCCATGCTCCGCGTGGGAACGCCGGCCGTGCCGCTCTGCGGTACGGGACGCGGAGCGTCCCCTGATGCATTCTCACGGATAACCAGCGACTTGGTGAGCGTTCTTTGCTCATTGAGTCGAATGGCTAGCAGCCTGTCGGACTTAAAGGAAATCGGCTGCAAATCCGCCTGGCCGGTGCATATTTCGCCGCTTTTTTGGTCAATAGAACGACTATTGACCTGCAAAACCGTCAAAATCTGCCCTCGCCCAGCCGAATTTTCGCTTCGATTCTTCAAGTCCGACAGGCTGCTAGTTATTTCATCAGACCGTGGGAACGAGAAGAGCATCAAGTGTCGCCTGTATTTCTGACTTATGAACAACGGTTTTTTGGAGCGCGGGCATCTTGTCCGCGCTCCCGTCGGCTGCTGTTAACCCCAAATCACATCAGGCACTTTCAATCTTTCCACCGGTTTGCCGCCGAGCAGATGTTCTTCGATGATCGCGGCCACATCGTCTTTGCTCACCCCGCCGTACATCACGCCTTCCGGATACACCAGCACGCTGGGGCCGGTGCCGCAAGTGCCGAGGCAACCGCTGCCGGTCACGGCAAAGCGCCCCCACAACTGTTTTTTTTCAAACTGCTGCATGAATTCCTGCAACACGGCCGCGCTGCCTTTCTCTTCGCATGAGCCGCGCGGATGATCCGGCGGGCGGGATTGCGTACAGACGAACACGTGTTTTGCTGGCTTGCCCATTCAAATCTCCTGTTTAATTGAACCTGTAAATTATTGTTGGTTCTGGTTTCATCCACATTGGATGCGCCGAAATCGAATTGCTACGCCCTTAAGCCGGACAAGCCGTAGCCAAAAAAGTAGCGATTTTCGTAGGTCGGATGAGCGCAGCGTTATCCGACATGGAGATGTCGGATAACGCTGCGCTCATCCGACCTACAACGGCACAAATCTTGTCACGTTTTGACATGATTTAACTTGTAAGTGGCTAACCCGCCAACCCCACATAAACATTTTGCACGTCATCATCCGCATCAATCGCTTCCAGAAACGCTTCCACTTCTTCGCGCTCGGCATCGTTGCTGAGCGTGACGGGATTTTTCGGGCGATAACCCAGCTGGGCGGAGATGACGGTGAAGCCCTGTGCCGGCAAGGCGCGGCACACGGCATCCAGATCGGTGAGGTCGGTGATGAACAGGGTTGCGCCTTCGTCTGCCGGTTCAAAGTCCTGTGCACCGGCTTCGATGGCGGCGACTTCCGCATCGGCTTCTTTGGAATTCGGCGTGGCTTCAATCATGCCGACGTAGTTGAAGTCCCACGAGACGGAACCTTCTGCGCCGAGCTGCCCTTTGCGGAACAATACGCGCATGCTGGACAGGGTGCGGTTGATATTGTCGGACAGGCATTCGACGATCACGGGGACGCGATGCGGCGCGAAACCTTCATAGACGAGGCGTTCCAGATTCGCGCCCCCGTCGAGCAGGCCGGCGCCTTTTTTGATCGCGCGCTCCAGCGTTTCACGCGGCATCGAGGCTTTCTTGGCTTGCTCGACCACGAGGCGCAGGCGCGAGTTCGAGTCCGGATCGGCTCCGCCTCGCGCGGCGACGGTGATTTCTTTGCACAGCTTGCCGAAAATCTTACCCTTCGCGTTCGCCGCGATTTCTTTGTGCCTTGCTTTCCACTGTGCGCCCATAGCTGTTCTCTTGTTTGTTTCTGCAAAAAATTTAGAGAGCGTATCTTGCCCTAAGTGCGGGGATGCATCAATCCCGAAGGGGTTTTCTGAAGAGCTCGCAACTATCAGAATACCGAGGGTGCAGGAGATCAGGCGGCCGGTGCAGAAGGGAATTTTGCGCCGCGCCGTTCCGCCATGCTTTTCCCCAGTGCCATGATCTGTTGCGGGCTGAGCAGGCGCGCGGCAAGCGGCAGCAGTTCGGTTTCTTCAAAGTGGATGTGCCGGGTGTAGGTGCTGATCAATTTTTCGACCAGTGCTTCGGGCAGCGGCGTATTGGTTCCTTCCGCGAGTTTGACCACTACCGCGCGCACATCGTCCCAGGCGGCAAACATGACGACGTGCTGGCCGAGCAGGCGTTCGATCAAGGCTTCCACTTCGGCTTTGTTTGGAATGGTCAGGGCACGCAGGGTGGGGAATAAGTTTTCTTCTTCATCCTGATGGTGGAACTGCCCGGCGGTGTCGAAGTAACGCAGGATGCCTTGTGCGGCCTGTTGCGCTTGCTGGTCGCAACCGTGGGCAGGCAAGTGCTCCACCAGTTTTTGCAGGGTGCCGAGTTGCCGCTGGATCTTGCCGTGGCAGGCGTGCAGCATTTCCAGCGGGTGATCGAAACTGGGGGCGGCTTCGCCGGATGCAAACGAAATCATTTGGTGTTCCTCAATGAATAAACGGTAGGGGGGTGTGCTGTTTTGCGACCAGCACGATGTAGGCGAATACCGCCAGTGCCGCGAACCATGCAACCATGCGAATGGTTTTACTCTTGCCGTATTTCAGCGCGATGGTGCCGAGCAGGATATACAGCACCAGGCCGAAGAACTTGGCGGTCAGCCACGCGTCCACAAAGGGATATTGCCGGATGATGAAAGCCAGCCAAAGCGCGCTGGCGAGCAGCAGTGTGTCCACGATATGCGGCACGATCTTGGTCCAGCGTTGCCGCATGATCGGCGAGCCGTTGAAACTCCAGATGCCGCGCAGGAAGAACAGCGCGAAGCTGATGAGGGCGCAGGTGACGTGAACGTGTTTGATTAATGCATAACTCATAAAAACCTCCATAAATCTGTTTTGCGGGCAAATCGCGGCGCGGCGTACTCGCTCATTTCTCGTCTATCAATTCGATATGTGGCTCCGACATAACCTGAGGGTGAGTCTTCGCCGCAACTCGCCTTGTTCGTTTTCTCGTCATTCGCTGCGCGGTTTCTTGCGCTTTATCCCGCAAAACGAATTTCTGAAAGTTTGCTTCAGGGTTGTGTTTGTTCGATTTTTCGGAGTGTGTGCCGGTAAACTTCAATGCCGGTAAAGACGCCATAGCCCAGCAACGCTCCCTGCAGCAGCAGTCCGAGCATGACCAGCCACGCCGCCACATTCCACCAGGGTGCCAGCAGCGCCGCCAGCAGCGTGCCGCCGTGCAGCCACAGATGACGCCACATCCAGGGTTCCGGGATGATGTTCTTCATGTTCGGAATGCCGGTGGTTATTCCGCCGCGAAACAGGTGGAACCAGACCAGAAACGGGACGATTTTATAAAGCATGCCCTGGATCAGGGACAGCGCGAAACCCAGCAGAAACGCCAGTGCGGACAGTGCCCTGAGAGGGTCGCCGGCTGCCGGCAGGAGCAGCGCTGCCAGCGAAAACAAGGCGGCAAGCAGCAGCGAGAGCATGCCCAGCCGGAAGAAGCTCAGGGCGGCATCCGGAATGCGGCGGCGGCGCTGGCTTTGCAGCCTGAGCGTGGCCACGGCGAAACAGCCGGCCAATGACCAGAAGAGGGCTTCCGCGATGAATGCCGCCCAGCGCGGCACTGATTCCGGCAGGAGCAGCGCCAGATTCAGCAGCAGGGCGGAAAAAATGGCGGGAGCCAAACTGACGGTCAGCCATTTCGGATAGTTCGGGGTGAGCTGAAACATCGGCACCACCTGGTATGACACGCCGATAACCAGCAGCAGCACCCAGCCGCCCAAGGCCAGGCTGATATGCGCGGCCGCCAGTTTGGTATAGGGCAGGGGCAAGCCGTTGGCGTAGCCTCCGGCCAACAGCATGCCGAATGCGACGGCGCCCGCGAGCGACAGGATGGACAGCAGCAGGGCGGTTTTCGTCGCATTTTTTGCGGTGGCGTGCGCCAGGCTGGTCAGGCTGGCGGCGATGAACACCAGAAAAGCCAGCCCCAGCAGCGGCCAGGAAAGATTGAGCAGTGCCGGCTTGCCCAGCATGAAACCGCCGGACAGCGACAGCGTTCCCGCTATCAGCGGCAGGAAAGTGAGCCATGCCACCAGCCGGGAGGCGGGCATCGGGCTGCCGATCACCACCGGCAGCAATTGCTGGATGGCGCCCAGCATGACCATCGCCATGAATCCCAGGGTGACGTGATGCGTGGCGGCGATCTGTTCGGGGGCATGCGGCTCGGCAAACGGATTACCGCCGGCCATGGCCAGCAGCAGCGCGGCCAGCGCCAGAAAAACCGGCGCTGCGATGAAAAAACGCAGCGGCACGCTGATCGGCGGAGCCTGTTCGGCGCTGAGCGAGGCTAATTTCATGCGGTGCGGGTGATCAGGATTTTAAAATCGCCATCTGCAAGCGCAGTGGTTTGCCATGCATAACCGGCATCGCGCAACATTTCGTAGAGCGGGTAGGGTTCGCGGTGGATAAGCACTTGCAGGGTTTCATTGCCGGAAATGGCTGGCAGCGCGCGAATGATGTTCTCGAAAGGCTCCGGCGGAGGCAGCCCGCGTAC